>Ga0189275_100082_pt1 | contig 167618 bp, 172 predicted proteins | sample N19A6minimetaG_FD_130329 | JGI IMG/M metagenome (GOLD analysis project Ga0189275, IMG submission 130329) | Marine microbial communities from the Costa Rica Dome - N19 A6 mini metaG | ecosystem: Environmental > Aquatic > Marine > Oceanic > Photic zone | place: Costa Rica: the Eastern Pacific...
TATTGATTTTTACAGTAATCTATAAAGACGAGAAATGTCAGTTAGAAAATTAAAACCGATAACCCCTGGGCAGCGTTTTAGAGTAGTAAACGGATTTGACGCGATTACTACTGATAAGCCGGAGAAAAGCTTGCTTGCTCCGTTAAAAAAGTCAGGTGGTAGGAACAGTCAAGGAAAAATGACCATGCGTCACAGAGGTGGTGGTCATAAGAGAAGATATCGAATCATCGATTTCAAAAGGGATAAGCAAGGTGTAGAGGCCACTGTGGTGTCTATACAATATGATCCCAACAGAACTGCGTTTATCGCCTTGGTAGAATACAAGGATGGAGAGAAAAGGTATGTAGTGGCGCAAAATGGTATGCAGGTTGGGCAAAAAATCCAGTCTGGTACCGGATCTGCACCCGAAATAGGAAATGCACTTCCTTTGAGTGAGGTTCCTTTGGGTACTATTGTCTCTTGTATAGAGTTAAGGCCTGGTCAAGGAGCTATTATGGCTCGTAGCGCAGGTACATTTGCTCAGTTGATGGCAAAAGACGGTAAGTTTGTAACCCTTAAATTGCCTTCGGGGGAAACTAGAATGGTGTTGGCTACTTGTTTGGCTACCATCGGTGCAGTTTCCAACTCCGACCACCAATTGCTTGTATCCGGTAAAGCTGGTAGAAGCAGATGGTTGGGTAGAAGACCAAGAACCAGACCAGTAGCTATGAACCCAGTGGATCACCCAATGGGAGGTGGTGAAGGTAGAGCTTCAGGAGGTCATCCAAGATCTAAGAACGGTATTCCTGCAAAAGGATTTAGAACCCGTTCCAAGACCAAGGACACCAACAGATATATCATAGAACGTAGAAAGAAATAAAAGAAAAGTAAATGGCACGTTCGTTAAAAAAAGGACCATACGTTCATTTTAGTCTGGAGAAAAAAGTCCAGGCCAATATAGAATCAGGTAAGAAATCAGTTATCAAAACGTGGTCTAGGGCCTCTATGATAACGCCGGACTTTGTTGGGCAGACCATCGCGGTACACAATGGGAGACAATTTGTTCCTGTATTTGTAACCGAGAACATGGTGGGTCACAAATTAGGGGAATTTTCACCTACAAGATCGTTTAGAGGTCATGCAGGGGCTAAAAACAAAGGTAAAAAGTAAGTAAGCTATGGGAGTTCGTAAAAGACAAATGGCCGAAAGGTTAAAAGAAGAAAAAAAGCAACTTGCTATTGCAAAGCTTAACAATTGCCCAACTTCTCCAAGAAAAATGCGTTTGGTCGCTGACTTGGTAAGAGGTAAGCAAATTGAGATGGCCTTGGCAACCTTAAGGTTTAACCCTAAAGAGGCATCCAGAAAATTGGAAAAGCTTTTACTTTCTGCGATTGCAAACTGGGAAGCTAAAAATGAAGGTGCCGATATCGAAGCTGCGGATCTTTATATTAAAGAGATCCGTGTAGATGGGGGAACCATGTTGAAGCGATTGAGACCAGCGCCGCAAGGTAGGGCACATAGAATTAGAAAGCGTTCCAATCATGTGACCATGATCTTGGAGGCCAATAACAACGTTCAAAGCTAGAAGAATAATATGGGACAGAAGACCAATCCAATAGGAAATCGCTTAGGAATTATCAGAGGATGGGAATCCAACTGGTACGGAGGAAATGATTACGGCGATAAACTGGCTGAAGACGATAAGATCAGAAAATACCTTTATGCGCGTTTGGCCAAAGCCAGTGTATCAAGGATTATAATTGAGAGAACCTTAAAATTGATCACGATTACCATTACCACGTCCAGACCTGGTATCATAATCGGTAAAGGAGGTCAAGAGGTAGATAAACTTAAGGAAGAGCTTAAGAAGATCACCAATAAAGAAGTTCAGATCAATATACATGAAATAAAGAGACCTGAGCTTGATGCAAATTTGGTCGCTGCCAGTGTTGCAAGACAGATCGAGAGCAGAATTTCATACAGGAGAGCCATTAAAATGGCGATCGCCGCAGCAATGCGTATGAATGCCGAAGGTATCAAGATTCAGATTTCCGGACGATTGAACGGTGCAGAAATGGCACGTTCCGAGTCCTACAAAGAAGGAAGAATTCCATTGTCTACTTTCCGTGCAGATGTGGACTACGCTTTGCACGAAGCTCATACTACTTATGGTAGATTGGGTATCAAAGTTTGGATCATGAAAGGAGAGGTGTATGGAAAAAGAGAGCTTTCACCACTTGTAGGATTGAGCAAAAGTCAAGGAAAAGGCGGCAAGGATAACAAGAAATCCCGTCGTAGAAAGTAATTAAGATAAAGTAAGGTAAAATGTTACAGCCAAAAAGAACAAAATTTCGTAAGGCCCAGAAAGGGCGTATGAAGGGTAACTCCCAGAGAGGGCACCAACTTTCCAATGGAATGTTCGGTATCAAGTCCATGGATTCACACTTCATTACTTCCCGTCAGATAGAGGCTGCGCGTATCGCTGCGACAAGATACATGAAGAGACAAGGTCAGTTATGGATCAAAATATTCCCGGACAAGCCCATCACCAAAAAACCTCTTGAGGTTCGTATGGGTAAAGGTAAAGGTGCTCCGGAATATTGGGTAGCCGTGGTAAAGCCGGGTAGAATCATGTTCGAGGTTGCCGGTGTACCAAAGGAGATTGCCCAGGAAGCCTTAAGGCTTGCGGCACAAAAACTTCCGGTGAAGACCAAGTTTGTTGTAGCAAGGGATTATTCCGCCTAATTTTTAATTGAGAAGAAAGATGAGACAATCAGAAATAAAAGAACTTTCAATTGAAGAGCTAAAGGAGAGATTGGCCGAGTTCAAAAAACAACACGCCGATCTTAAGATGGCCCATGCCGTTACGCCTTTGGAAAATCCTTTACAGATCAGGAAGACTAGAAGGACGGTAGCAAGACTTGCAACTGAATTAACTAAAAGGGAATTACAATAATCGGTTCTGCCTTATGGAAAACAGAAATTTAAGAAAAGAAAGAATAGGCGTTGTTACCAGCAACAAAATGGAGAAATCGATAGTGGTTTCTGAGGTAAAAAGAGTGAAGCACCCCATGTACGGGAAGTTCGTTCTGAAGACCAAAAAATATGTTGCGCACGACGAGAAGAACGATTGCAACGAAGGTGATACCGTTAAAATAATGGAAACACGACCATTGAGCAAAACAAAATGCTGGAGGTTGGTAGAAATCCTAGAAAGAGCTAAATAATTATGGTACAGCAAGAATCAAGATTAAGAGTTGCGGACAATACAGGTGCAAAAGAAGTTTTGACCATCCGCGTACTAGGAGGAACAAAAAGAAGATATGCTTCTTTGGGTGACAAAATTGTTGTTACCGTAAAAGAGGCCACTCCAAACGGTACTGTAAAAAAAGGTTCTGTTTCTACAGCAGTTGTTGTTAGAACCAAGAAAGAAGTGAGAAGGCCTGACGGTTCTTACATCCGTTTCGATGACAATGCATGTGTGTTGTTGAACCCGACAGGGGAGATGAGAGGAACTCGTGTGTTCGGTCCTGTTGCAAGAGAGTTGAGGGACAGACAATTCATGAAGATTGTTTCATTGGCGCCTGAAGTGCTATAACAGAAATATCAGAAAGATGAAGTTGAAAATAAAAACAGGGGATACGGTAAAAGTCATTGCGGGAGACCACAAAGGCAGCGAAGGTAAAGTACTTAAAGTAGACCGTGAAAAGAACAAGGCTATCGTAGAAGGCATCAACGAGGTGTCCAAGCACGAAAAGCCAAGTGCGAACAACCCTCAAGGAGGCATAACAAAAAAGGAGGCCCCTATACACATTTCCAATCTTTCCTTGATCGACCCAAAATCTGGCGAGGCAACTCGTGTTGGGTACGAAGTAAGGGACGGGAAAAAAGTAAGGTTTTCCAAAAAATCCAATGAAGTAATTTAGTCATGAGTTACATTCCAAGATTAAAGCAAGAATACAAGGAGCGCGTGATCAAGGCGCTGACCGAAGAATTTGGTTACAAAAATGTAATGCAAGTTCCCAAGTTGCAGAAAATAGTGGTTAGCCGAGGAGTAGGTGCTGCTGTTTCCGATAAAAAACTAATCGATCACGCTGTGGACGAGTTGACCAATATTACAGGTCAGAAAGCGGTTGCAACCCTATCTAAAAAGGATGTGGCTACCTTTAAATTAAGAAAAGGTATGCCGATCGGGGCCAAAGTAACCCTTAGAGGAGAACGCATGTACGAATTTTTGGATAGATTGATCACAAGTGCCCTTCCAAGGGTGCGTGATTTCTCTGGAGTTAAAGCCACTGGTTTCGACGGTAGAGGTAACTACAATTTGGGAGTTACCGAGCAAATCATCTTTCCAGAAATCAATATCGACAGAATTAACAGGATCAATGGGATGGACATCACGTTTGTGACCTCCGCTGAAACTGATAAAGAAGCAAAATCATTGTTAACCGAACTGGGAGTACCCTTTAAAAAGAACTAGAATGGCCAAGGAATCAATGAAAGCCCGCGAGAGAAAAAGGGCTAAAATGGTAGAAAAATACGCCGAGAAAAGAAAGGCTCTAAAAGAAGCGGGAGATTATGAGGCTTTGCAAAAGTTGCCAAAGAATGCTTCTCCTGTTCGTATGAGAAACCGTTGTAAACTAACTGGTAGACCACGTGGTTACATGAGAAACTTCGGTATATCTAGGGTTATGTTCAGGGAAATGGCCAATAAAGGTCTAATTCCAGGAGTTAAAAAGGCAAGTTGGTAATTTAGATAAAGAAAAGAAATGCTTACAGATCCAATTTCAGATTATTTGACCAGATTGAGAAATGCCAACAAGGCAGGTCATAGGGTTGTAGATATCCCAGGTTCCAATCTAAAGAGACAGATTACCAAAATATTGTTCGATCAAGGATATATTTTGAGCTATAAGTTCGAGGACGATAAAGTACAAGGGAACATTAAAATAGCCCTTAAGTACGACAAGTTGACCAAAGAACCCATCATAAAAAAATTGCAGAGGGTAAGTAAGCCCGGTCTGCGCAAGTATTCAGGCTCTAACGATTTACCTAGAGTTCTGAACGGATTGGGAATTGCCATTGTATCAACATCACATGGTGTTATGACAAGCAAGCAGGCCCAACAGGAGAACGTAGGTGGTGAAGTATTGTGCTACGTATATTAATTGAGAAAAGAGAAGAAAAATGTCTAGAATAGGTAACAGTCCAGTAAACATTCCTGATGGAGTCACTGTAGAAGTGAAAGATTCCACGGTTACTGTAAAAGGTAAAATGGGTGAGCTTACACAAGAATTTTCGGGAATCGACATCAAAGTCGAGGACGGAAGTGTTGTTTTAGAAAGAGCCTCCGACGACAAAGATCATAAATCAAAACATGGTTTATACCGAGCTCTTATCAATAATATGGTAGAAGGTGTTTCCAATGGATGGACCAAGGAATTGGAACTCGTAGGCGTTGGTTACAGAGCCAGCAACCAAGGACAAAAATTGGATTTGGCACTCGGATTCTCTCATAACATTGTTCTGGACATTGCTCCCGAAGTAAAGATCGAGACCATCTCCGAAAAAGGGAAAAACCCTATTGTAAAACTAACATCTCACGACAAGCAATTGGTAGGTCAGGTGGCCGCCAAGATCAGATCTTTCCGTAAGCCAGAACCTTACAAAGGAAAAGGAGTGAAGTTTGTAGGTGAGCAATTAAGAAGAAAAGCAGGTAAATCAGCTTAATAATTAAGACTATGGGATTATCTAAGACTGAAAGAAAATTACGCATCCGAAGAAGAATACGAAAAGTTTCCTTCGGAACTGAAGCAAGACCAAGGTTGTCTGTATTCAGAAGCAATAAAGAAATATACGCCCAGTTGATTGACGACAATAAAGGTGTAACTTTGGCGGCAGCTTCATCCAGGGATAAAGATGTCGATGCCAAGGGAACCAAGTCCGAAGTAGCGACCAACGTGGGTAAGGCCATAGCCGAAAAGGCTCTTAAGCTAGGTGTTGAAACTGTTGCTTTTGATAGGGGAGGAAACCTATATCACGGAAGAGTAAAATCATTGGCTGAAGGAGCTAGGGAAGCCGGACTAAAATTTTAATAAACTATGTACCAGAATTACAAAAACGTAGAAACAGTAAAGCCGGGTGGACTGGAGTTGAAAGACCGTTTGGTTGGAGTACAAAGGGTTACCAAGGTAACAAAAGGTGGTAGAGCCTTTGGTTTTTCAGCAATTGTTGTGGTTGGTGATGAAAACGGAGTAGTAGGACATGGTTTGGGTAAATCCAAAGAAGTAGCAACGGCCATCGCCAAAGCTATCGAGGATGCCAAAAAGAACTTGGTTCGTATTCCATTGAACAAAGGCACGCTGCCTCACGAGCAAAAAGGAAAGTTCGGTGGAGCTAGAGTATTCATTAAGCCTGCATCGCACGGTACCGGGGTAATTGCCGGTGGAGCTGTAAGGGCCGTATTGGAAGCTGTAGGTGTACAGGATGTACTTTCTAAATCCCAAGGTTCTTCCAACCCGCACAACGTTGTAAAAGCTACTTTTGATGCATTGTTGCAACTAAGAAGTGCGGATACCGTTGCAAAACAGAGGGGAATTTCTTTGGAAAAAGTCTTTAAAGGATAAATAGAGGATATTATGTCAAAGATTAAAGTTACACAAATAAAGAGCGGCATCAAAAAGCCACAGAACCAAAAAAGAACTTTGGAAGCTCTTGGACTAAAGAAAATCGGACAGGTGGTTGAGCACGAAGCAACTCCTAGTATCCTTGGAATGGTAAATAAGGTAAAACACTTGGTTTCCACAGAGGAAGCTTAAAATATAAAGGCACATGGATTTGAATAATCTAAAACCAGCGGATGGCGCTGTGCACAAAGAAGGAAAACGTGTAGGACGTGGAGAAGGTTCCGGTAAAGGAGGAACTGCAACACGTGGGCACAAAGGAGCCAAGTCTAGATCGGGGTATTCCAAAAAGATTGGTTTCGAAGGTGGTCAGATGCCATTGCAAAGACGTGTACCCAAGTTTGGTTTCACCAACATCAACAGAAAAGAGTACACAGGGATTAATTTGGGCAAACTACAAGAATTGGTGGACAAAGGAACCATTAAAGATGTTGTTACCTTGGACATTCTTGTGGAGAACGGATTGGCACATAAAAACGATTTGGTAAAGATATTGGGCGATGGTGAATTAAAAGCAGCGCTAAAAGTATCTGTACATAAATTTACTGCTTCCGCTAAAGCTGCTATCGAGTCGGCAGGAGGTGAAGCAATAAGTTTATAAGAATTATAGCATGAAGAAATTTATTGAGACCATATCAAATATCTGGAAGATAGAAGAACTAAGACAACGCATTATCCTAACATTGGGTTTATTGTTGGTGTACCGATTCGGTGCGCAAGTTGTACTTCCCGGTATTGATACCGCCCAGTTGGCCCAATTATCCTCGAACACTGAAAATGGTATCTTGGGTATTCTGAATGCTTTTACGGGTGGTGCTTTTGCGAATGCTTCGGTGTTCGCTTTGGGTATTATGCCCTACATCTCCGCTTCCATTGTGGTGCAGTTGATGGGAATAGCGATTCCCTACCTTCAAAAACTACAAAAGGAAGGAGAAAGTGGTAGAAAAACCATAAACCAGATTACCCGTTGGTTAACCATCGGTATCTGTATTGTTCAAGCCCCTGCCTATTTGTACGGTCTTGGCGCCCTAGGTGTACCGGACAGTGCTTTTGTTTTGGGTAAAGGCTTGGATTTTATCGTTCCAGCTGTTATTATATTGGTAACAGGGTGTGTGTTTGCCATGTGGTTGGGTGAGAAAATCACCGACAAGGGAATCGGAAACGGTATCTCCTTGTTGATTATGGTCGGTATCATTGCAACATTGCCACAAGCGTTTGCACAGGAATTCGTGTCAAGAACAACCAACAATACCGGTGGAATCATGTTTATGTTGATAGAGGTGATTGTTTGGTTCTTGGTTATCTTGGCCAGTGTGTATTTAACAATGGCTGTAAGGCAGATTCCGGTACAGTACGCAAGAAGAACAGCTTCTGGAGGATACGAAAAGAACGTGATGGGAGCACGTCAGTACATTCCACTTAAGTTGAATGCATCTGGAGTAATGCCCATTATCTTTGCACAGGCAATTATGTTCGCGCCAAGTTTAATTGGTAGAACATTTAACGATACCGCAGCAGGACAATGGATGGAGGTTCAATTTGCCGATATATTCGGATTGGCCTACAACATACTGTTTGCAGTGTTGATCATAATATTTACCTACTTCTACACAGCGATTACCGTGCCTACGAACAAAATGGCCGATGATCTGAAAAGAAGTGGTGGTTTTATTCCGGGCATTCGTCCAGGGAAAGAAACAGGAAACTATTTGGACAAGATAATGTCCTTGATTACATTTCCTGGTTCCATCTTTTTGGCACTTTTGGCAGTATTGCCGGCAGTAGTGGTAAAGTTGATGGATGTACAGGCAGGTTGGGCATTGTTTTATGGAGGTACATCACTGTTGATTATGGTAGGTGTAGCTATTGATACGGTACAGCAAGTAAATTCTTATTTGTTGAACAGACATTACGATGGCTTAATGAAAACCGGTAAAAACAGAAAAGTAGCATAATTTATGGCAAAGCAGCCAGCAATAGAACAAGACGGGACTATTATTGAAGCATTGTCCAATGCAATGTTCAGGGTAGAATTGGAAAACGGGCACGTGGTAACGGCGCACATCTCCGGAAAAATGCGGATGCACTATATTAAGTTGCTTCCCGGGGATAAGGTAAAGTTGGAAATGAGTCCATACGATTTAACAAAAGCAAGAATTACGTATAGATACTAGTTACATGAAAGTAAGAGCATCAATAAAGAAGAGAAGTGCCGACTGCAAGATTGTTCGCAGAAAGGGCAGATTGTATGTAATCAACAAAAAGAATCCTAGATTTAAACAAAGACAAGGGTAATTATGGCAAGAATTGCAGGGGTAGATATACCTAAACAAAAGCGTGGCGTTATTTCGCTTACCTATATCTTCGGGGTAGGTAAAAGCAGGGCGAAGGAAATTTTGGCGGCGGCCCAAGTAAGTGAAGATACCAAGGTTTCAGATTGGACCGACGATGAAATCGGAAAAATCAGGGAAGCTGTTGGTGCCTACACTATAGAAGGAGAACTTCGTTCAGAGACCCAAATGAACATCAAGCGTTTGATGGACATCGGTTGTTACCGTGGAATTCGTCACAGATCCGGATTGCCATTGAGAGGTCAACGTACCAAAAACAACTCTAGGACCAGAAAAGGAAAAAGAAAAACAGTTGCCAACAAGAAAAAAGCAACTAAATAAAAGATAGTCATTAGTATTTAGACGTTAGAAGAATCTGTTTGAAATGTAAAAGTCTAGGATTCCAATAACCAAAAAGCTAACACTAGAAACTAAAAAATATGGCAAAGGCAAGTACCAAAACAGCAAAGAAGCGCAAGGTAGTAGTAGAATCTACCGGAGAGGCGCATGTTGTTGCATCTTTCAACAACATCATTATTTCACTTACCAATAAGAAAGGTGATGTTATATCATGGTCATCCGCAGGTAAAATGGGTTTCCGAGGCTCTAAAAAGAACACTCCATACGCAGCACAGGTTGCAGCAGAAGATTGTGCCAAGGTTGCTCACGAAGCAGGACTGAGAAAAGTGAAGGTTTATGTAAAAGGACCAGGTAACGGTAGAGAATCAGCTATACGTTCCATTCACAATGCAGGAATCGAAGTAACAGAGATCGTAGATGTTACTCCATTGCCGCACAACGGATGTAGACCACCGAAAAGAAGAAGAGTTTAATTATCAATTATATTGTTTAACGGGCCCCCTAAAAAGGGTCTTCACCCCGAAGGTGCAGTTAGATTATCGAAGGATAAGCCTTAATTCATAATCGCACTTTCAAATAAATAGAAGATGGCAAGATACACAGGACCAAAAACAAAAATCGCTAGAAAATTTGGAGAAGCGATTTTCGGAGACGATAAGTCGTTCGAAAAGAAAAATTATCCTCCAGGACAACACGGTAACAACAGACGTCGTGGTAAGAAATCTGAATACGCAATCCAGTTAATGGAAAAGCAAAAAGCAAAATACACATACGGTATTTTGGAAAAGCAATTCCGTAACCTGTTTGCCGAGGCAAAAAGAAAAGAAGGAGTAACCGGTGAGGTATTGCTTCAATTGTGCGAGTCTCGTTTGGACAACGTAGTTTTCAGAATGGGAATTTCACCATCAAGAAGAGGCGCGCGCCAATTGGTTTCGCACCGTCACATTACCGTAAACGGAAATGTTGTTAACATTCCATCCTATTCACTAAAAGCAGGAGATGTTGTTGGTGTTAGGGAAAAATCTAAATCAGTACAGTCCATCGTAGATTCTTTGGCTAACAATAGCAGTGTTTACGAATGGATAACTTGGAACTCTGAAAAGAAAGAAGGTACTTACGTTGCTGTTCCAGAAAGACTTCAGATCCCTGAGAATATCAAGGAGCAACTGATAGTCGAATTATACTCTAAATAAGAATTCAACATTAATCCAATTATGGCATTACTTAATTTTCAGAAGCCCGATAAAGTTATAATGATCGATTCAACAGATTTCGAGGGGAAATTCGAATTTCGTCCTTTGGAACCTGGATATGGATTAACAGTTGGGAATGCGCTGAGAAGGGTTTTGCTTTCCTCTTTGGAAGGTTTTGCCATCACTTCTGTGCGCATAGATGGAGTTGAACATGAATTTTCTGTTATACCAGGCGTTGTTGAAGACGTTACAGAAATTATACTGAACCTAAAACAAGTTAGGTTCAAAAGACAGATTGATGATGTTGAGAGCGAAACCGTATCCATTTCCGTTAGCGGAAAGGAGCAAATGACCGCTGGTGACTTCCAAAAGTTCATCTCCGGATATCAAGTCCTTAACCCGGACTTGGTTATTTGCAACATGGATCCGAAAGTGAGCATCAACATGGAGATCGTTATAGAAAAAGGTCGTGGTTATGTTCCAGCGGAAGAAAACAAAAAATCCAATGCCCCTCTGGGCACAATTTCAGTGGATTCTGTTTACACTCCGATAAAGAATGTAAAATACAGCATCGAAAACTATAGGGTAGAGCAAAAGACCGATTACGAAAAATTGGTTTTTGAAATCATTACCGATGGTTCTATCCACCCAAAAGATGCATTGACCGAGGCCGCCAAAGTTTTGATTCACCACTTTATGCTGTTCTCCGATGAGCGCATCACCCTTGAGGCCGATGAAATTGCCCAGACAGAGACTTATGATGAGGAATCATTGCACATGCGCCAATTGTTGAAGACCAAATTGGTGGACATGGATTTGTCCGTAAGGGCTCTGAACTGTCTTAAAGCAGCCGAGGTGGATACTTTGGGGGATTTGGTATCATTCAATAAAAACGATTTGATGAAGTTCAGAAACTTCGGTAAAAAATCATTGACCGAATTGGAAGAATTGGTCATCAATAAAGGCCTACAATTTGGTATGGACCTTTCCAAATACAAATTAGATAAAGATTAACAATCATATTTTGCTCTCCTCATACAAAAGGATTTGGTAGCAAGATGATAACTTAGAACAATGAGACACGGAAAGAAGTTTAATCATTTAGGTAGAACTGCCGCACACAGAAAGGCAATGTTGGCCAACATGGGCTGTTCCCTAATAGAACATAAAAGAATCAACACAACGGTTGCAAAAGCCAAAGCGTTGAAAAGGTTTATTGAGCCTTTGATCACCAAAGCCAAGACCGAGAACAACCAGACTACCGAAAAAGGTACACACAACAGAAGGGTTGTTTTCAGTAACTTGAGAAGTAAAGAGGCTGTAACCGAATTGTTCGGTACAGTTGCTGAGAAAGTTGGCGACAGACCTGGAGGTTACACTAGAATTATCAAGTTAGGCAACCGATTGGGAGATAATGCCGATATGGCAATGATCGAGCTGGTAGATTTCAACGAGCTGTACAATGCAGGTAAACCTAAGAAGAAATCGACCAGAAGAAGCAGAAGAGGTGGTGGAGCTAAAAAAGCTGAAGCACCGGCCCCGGCAGCTGAAACAAAAACTGACGATTCTGAAGAATAAGAAGAATGTTATTAACTATTGTATTTTAGGAAAAAGGATAAGTGAAAACTTATCCTTTTTTTATGTTTTTTTGTCATAACTGAAACTAGAGCACGAAATGAAGTATCACACAAAGAAAAAAGCGTTGATTTTGTTGGCCGATGGAACCATTTTTTATGGAAAGGCAGTCGGAGGTAGAGAAGGTACCGCAGTAGGAGAAGTATGTTTCAACACCGGGATGACCGGTTATCAAGAGATTTTTACCGATCCATCCTATTACGGTCAATTAATGGTGACCACTAACGCGCACATTGGCAATTACGGAGCCCATTTGGACGAAGTGGAATCGGATTCTGTTAAGATTGCAGGTCTGATCTGTAAAAATTTCAGTTACGAATATTCAAGACCAGATGCCACTATGAGCCTTTTGGATTTCTTGGACAACAACAACCTTTTGGCCATCTCCGATGTAGATACCCGTGCTTTGGTAAGCTACATTAGGGATAATGGAGCCATGAACGCATTGATTTCCACTAGAGTTGACGAAATCGAAGCTCTAAAAGAGGAGTTGAAGCAAGTGCCAAGCATGGAAGGTCTGGAACTATCTTCCAAAGTATCCACAAAAGAGCCATATTTCTATGGAGATGAAAATGCGGATATTAAAATTTCCGCTTTGGATATCGGAATCAAAAAGAATATCTTAAGAAACCTGGCAAAAAGAGGAGCGTACATTAAAGTCTTCCCATACAACACGTCGTATTCGGAAATGAAGGAATGGAACCCCGATGGATATTTTATATCAAACGGACCAGGTGACCCAGAGCCTTTGACAGATGCCGTTGCAGCAACCAAAGAAATGATCGCTTCCGACAAACCATTGTTCGGAATTTGTTTGGGGCACCAAGTATTGGCATTGGCCAACGGAGTATCCACCTATAAAATGCACAATGGCCACAGGGGAATCAACCACCCGATACTAAATTTAATGACCGGTAAGGGTGAGATTACTTCCCAAAACCATGGGTTTGCCGTGAACAGGGAAGAGACAGAGGCCAACGCCGAACTGGAGATTACACATACCCATTTGAACGACCAGACGGTGGCAGGAATAAAAATGAAGAACAAAGATGTTTTCTCGGTACAATATCACCCAGAAGCAAGCCCAGGTCCACACGATGCAGATTATTTGTTCGACCAGTTCTTTGATTTGATCAAGGCTAGGAAAAACTAAAACGATATAGTTTTATTTTTAAGTAAATATGTGCGTTTTGTGAGGATTATCATGGAATTAAAAACAGCACCTTTTGTATCTTAGCCCAATAATCACAACTAAAAATATAGTAGTAAAATGAGCATCATTATCAACATTCATGCAAGACAGATATTGGATTCCAGAGGGAACCCGACAGTAGAAGTAGATGTCGTAACAGAAAATGGAATTATGGGAAGGGCGGCAGTGCCTTCTGGAGCCTCTACCGGAGAGCATGAAGCCGTTGAGTTGCGCGATGGTGGCAGTTCCTTTATGGGTAAAGGAGTAGGTAATGCAGTAAACAATGTAAATACCCTGATAGCCGAAGAATTGATCGGTACTTCTGTTTTTGAACAGAATTACATCGACCAGACGATGATCGAGCTGGATGGCACGCCGAACAAATCAAAATTGGGAGCAAATGCCATATTAGGGGTTTCCTTGGCAGTGGCCAAAGCAGCAGCCAATGAATTGGGTATGCCGTTGTACCGTTACGTGGGCGGCGTAAGTGCCAACACACTTCCAGTTCCAATGATGAACATTATAAATGGAGGTTCGCACTCCGATGCTCCCATTGCGTTCCAAGAGTTTATGGTGATGCCCGTTAAAGCCAAGGATTTTAGCCATGCCATGCAAATGGGGACAGAGATTTTCCATAACCTTAAAAAAGTATTGCACGATCGTAATTTGAGTACCGCAGTGGGAGATGAAGGAGGGTTCGCCCCAACCTTGGAAGGTGGTACCGAGGATGCTTTGGATACTATCGGAAAAGCGGTGGAAAAAGCAGGCTACAAATTGGGTGATGAGATTATGATCGCATTGGATTGCGCGTCTGCGGAATTCTACGTTGACGGCAAATACGATTATACCAAGTTCGAAGGAGATAAAGGAATGGTCAGAACATCCGAAGAGCAGGCCCAATACTTGGCCGACCTTTGCGAAAAATATCCAATAATTTCCATAGAAGACGGAATGGACGAGAACGATTGGGACGGTTGGAAGATGCTGACCGACAAAATCGGTGATAAGGTACAATTGGTAGGCGATGATCTATTCGTGACCAACGTAGAGCGTTTGTCCCGTGGTATCGAGAACGGTATTGCCAATTCTATTTTGATCAAAGTAAATCAAATTGGTACATTAACGGAAACCATTGCAGCCGTAAATATGGCCAAGAATGCAGGGTATACTTCCGTAATGTCCCATAGATCTGGTGAAACCGAAGACAATACCATTGCTGATTTGGCAGTAGCTTTGAACACAGGTCAGATCAAGACCGGTTCCGCTTCTCGAAGTGATCGTATGGCCAAATACAACCAGCTGTTGAGAATTGAAGAAGAGTTGGGAGATGTGGCCTACTATCCACAAGAAAAAGCATTCAAAGTAAAATAATCATAATGATTACTTAGCATTAAAAAAGCCTTTTCCGTTTCGGAAAGGCTTTTTTTTGTTTCAGTAACAAACTTTGGTTAAATTAAGGGTGCACTAAACTACCTTTCAAATTCTTCTCTACATGAACAACTTTCTTTTTGTCGCCGCCGAAAACGATGCTTTGGAAAACTGTAAAGCCGGGGGAATGGGCGATGTGGTTCGCGATGTACCGAGACAAATTTCGGAGCGTGGCGATAAAGTGCACGTGGTTGTTCCGGCCTATTCCAGACTACATCATGGGGGATTGCCACGGACTACCCTGAATTTTTCATTGCGGGGCATGGCCTACACTGCGGAGTTGTACGAAGTAAAACCTAAAAAAGAATTTCCCAATATATTTCATTATGTGCTCCATCATCCTGAGATAGAAGCTGGTGATATTGCACACATCTACCACAACGACCCAGAAGAGCCATTTTACACCGACGCCATTAAATACATTATATTTTGTACAGCGGTTGCAGAAGCCATAAAGCAAGGTGCATTTGGCGATGTGGACATTGTACATTTACACGATTGGCATTCCAGTCTGCTTTTGTTCTTAAGGGAATATCACACAGAGTATACCAATTTAAAGGACATTCGCATAGTGTATAGCATCCACAATTTGGCAATACAGGGAATTCGTCCGTTCGATGGTAATTATTCTTCGGTAAAAAACTGGTTTCCCAGTGTACCGTTGGATTATCAAAAGTTGATGGATTACCGATATCAGGATTGCATTAACCTTATGGCCGTAGGTATTCGATTTGCAGATGCTGTCCATACGGTTTCACCATCCTATAAAGAAGATGTGCTACTGCCAAGTTCCCCACCGGAGTTTATTGGTGGCGAAGGGTTGGAAAAAGACCTACAGAAAGCGGATCAAGAAGGACGTTTGTTCGGTATTTTAAACGGATGTAATTATAAGAACATCAACAAGGAGAAGAAAGGAAATATTTATCGCAATACGGTAAAGGCTTTGTTTAGATGGTTGCAAGAGGAATCCAAAAAATACAAGGCCGATTTTTTGGCACACACCGGGGAGAAAATCATGGCATATGTGGACGAAAACCCTAAGTTCATCGCTTCGAGTGTGGCACGGTTGACCGAGCAAAAGTTTTACTTTTTTATGCGATCTCCCGAAGCATTTGTAGAAATTTTGAAACGATTGGAGAAAGTCGACGGAATTTTTATGCTGTTGGGAACGGGTGCACCGGAATACGAAGAGCTTTTTAGAAAATTGAGCTACGAGCACAAAAACTTTATTTTCACCAATGGTCAGTCGGAAAAGTTGATCGATTCCATTTATTTGGAATCGGACCTGTATTTCATGCCCAGTCTGTTTGAACCTTGTGGAATTAGCCAGATGTTGGCCATGCGGAACGGAAATCCATGCCTTGTGCACCATACCGGGGGGCTAAAGGATACCGTTGAACACATGAAAACCGGTTTTGCCTTTGATGGGGAAAGCTACGACGAGAAAATTTCCAGCATGATCCAGACTCTGGATGAGGCACTAAATGTGTTCGAAAACGACAAACCTACCTGGAAAAAAATCCAATCCGCTGCGCGTAGAAAACGTTTTACATGGAAGAAATCAGCGGACGAGTATTACAAACTGCTCTATAAATTGGATTAGGTTATTTTTCCTATATCATTTTAGCGTTAATATCAGCACAAAAAGGGTCTGTAAATTGTTAATGGCAGTGCTTTTTCGTAATTTTCGCAATCAATTTTTACTAATCTATTAAAATATAAAATGTCGGATAAAGCTATACTCGAATATGGGGGAGAAAGGTATGAATTCCCTGTGATCAAAGGTACTGAAGATGAATTGGCCATAGATATTAAAACCTTGAGGGCCGCAACAGGAATGGTGACGATAGACCCCGGATATAAAAATACGGGCTCGTGCGAAAGTGCCATTACTTTTTTGGATGGCGAGCAAGGTATTTTAAGATATCGTGGATATTCCATTGAAGATTTAGCAGAGAAAGCCGACTTTTTGGAAGTAGCCTACCTATTAATATTTGGTGAACTGCCTAATAAAGAACAATTGGAGAAATTCCATAGCGATATCAAGGAAGAGTCCCAAGTTGATGAAGAAATGAAGAAAATCTTGGATGGCTTTCCAAAATCGGCTCACCCAATGGGGGTGTTATCCTCATTGACCAGTGCTTTGGTGGCGTTCAATCCATCTTGCGTAGATGTATCCTCGGAATCCGCCATGTACAATTCCATAGTCCGTATTTTGGCCAAGTTCCCAGTGTTGGTCGCTTGGGCCATGCGCAAGAAAAAAGGTCTTCCGTTGGATTATGGAGACGATACCTTGGGGTATGTTGAGAACATCCATAAAATGATGTTCAAAAGACCTAATCAAGAGTATAAAAGAGACCCTATTGCCATTGATGCCCTAGATAAACTTTTGATTTTACACGCTGATCACGAGCAAAACTGTTCAACTTCTACAGTTCGTATTGTGGGTTCTTCGCACGCCGGATTGTTCGCATCGCTGTCCGCAGGTATTTCTGCACTTTGGGGACCATTGCACGGGGGGGCCAACCAAGCGGTTTTGGAAATGCTCGAGGCTATAGAGGCCGATGGAGGCGATACTAAAAAATATATGGCCAAAGCCAAGGATAAGGACGATCCCTTCCGTTTGATGGGCTTTGGACACCGTGTATACAAAAACTTTGACCCAAGGGCCAAGATCATTAAAAAATCCGCAGACGAAGTGTTGGGCAATCTAGGTATCGAAGATCCTATTTTGGACATAGCCAAAGGTCTGGAAAAAGAAGCATTGGAAGATCAGTACTTTGTGGATAGAAAATTATATCCAAACGTGGATTTTTATTCCGGTATCATCTATCGGGCGTTGGGCATACCTACAGAAATGTTTACAGTAATGTTCGCATTGGGCAGACTGCCCGGCTGGATAGCGCAATGGAGAGAAATGCGTCTGAGAAAAGAGCCCATCGGAAGGCCAAGACAGGTATACATAGGAGAAAACCTAAGAAGTTTTGTTCCTTTGGAAAAAAGGTAAGATTTGGGACAATACAAAAATTAAAAGGGGCGGTTTCGCCCCTTTTTATATGGGGTAAACCTTTAAACTACAACATGCCTGCGGCATTATGGTTCAACGATTTGTCCCTTTCGTAGCAAATTCGCATAATTTCCAAATGATAATATTTCTGTAGGTCGGATATATCTTTATTGGCAATAATGTGCTTGGATTTTTCAAAGGATTGATGGATATATTCATGCGCATCCACCGTGCTTAGATTCTTTAAGGTAGCGTCCATGGATCTCCCAAACTTTTTTATAGAAGCATCTATTTTAGAAATTGAACTATCCAACTGAAGCTCATATAATTTTTGAATATGCCCATGTAGTTCAGTGGGTAGATCAGCATCTGTAATACAATCGTTGTATTTGATGGAGGATTGTCCTCCAAAAGGTAGATCGGCATCAGGTTTGGAAGATAAACGGACATCATTCATTTTTTGGAACGCATGCATACTTCCCATAACAATAAATAAGGTAGCTAAAATAGCTGATGTAAGTAGTAGTTTTTTCATAAGTAGGAAAAATCTTAATGCAAATGTAGTCAATATAATTTATTGAAAAACTGATAATTGTTAGTTTTTTGGTTTCAAAGCTATTTTTAAGCATTTGATAAACAATTTCGTATAGAATAACATCATTTTGTTGATTTAATATTTCTACTGTGTATTCAGTAAAGAATTTTTGATTTTGTCAGGGCAAAAAAATCAAGTAAAACACTAGATTTGCCCTCGTACTCTAAAGGACACTACTTTAGGGTGGTCATCTATGATTTTTGACCCATAAAAAACCTTATATGATTAAACTAAACGTGGTCAACGAGACCAGTGCACTAAAAGAGGTTATACTGGGAACGGCACAAAGCAATGGACCTGTACCCACTATTGATGAAGCCTACGATCCAAAATCCATTGAACATATCAAAGCGGGCACTTACCCCAAAGAAGAGGATATGATCAAAGAAATGGAGGCCTTTGCCCAGGTTTTTGCCAAGTACGGGGTAAAGGTATATCGACCGGAAGTCCTCCAAGATTGCAACCAAATTTTTGCAAGGGATATTGCTTTTGTAATAGAGGACAAATTGTTCCATGCCAATATTTTGCCCGATCGAGAGCAGGAATTTGAGGCCATACATAATGTGCTGGATATAATTGACTCCAATAAAATAATTAGGCCGCCGGAAGAGGTGCATATTGAAGGTGGTGACGTAATGCCATGGAACGATCATATTTTTATTGGAACCTACACAGGCCCGGACTATGCTAGCTATATTACGGCACGAACAAATATTGAGGCAGTTGAGTTTATTCGCGATATGTTTCCACATAAGACCGTAAAATCTTTCGAACTGCGTAAATCCAATACCGATCCCAAGGAAAATGCCTTGCATCTGGATTGTTGTTTTCAACCTGTTGGAAAGGACAAAGCTATTTTGCACAAAAACGGTTTTTTGGTAGAGGAAGAATATCAATATTTGGTTGATTTTTTTGGTCCGGAAAACATTTTTGATATAGATAAAGAGGAAATGTACCAAATGTTCAGTAATGTTTTCTCCATATCGCCAGAGGTAGTGGTATCCGAAAAAAGCTTTACCAGACTCAACAATTGGCTTCGTGACCATGGTTTTACCGTGGAAGAAATTCCCTATGCCGAGATTGCCAAACAGGAGGGTCTGTTACGTTGTAGCACCATGCCTTTGGTAAGAGCGTAAATTAGTAAAATAATCCCTTTTGCGGGGAACAACAAAAAACTTCATGCAATTGAGAAATCAGATTACCAATACCATTCTTATGGTTCGTCCGGTTAATTTTAGGATGAACGAACAAACAGCGGTCAACAATTATTTTCAAGAAGACCCGGATTTAAAAAAAGCCGAAATCAACCTAAAGGCACAACAGGAGTTTGATCAATTTGTAAAGGTGCTTCGGGAGCAGGGCGTAAATGTATTGACCATAGATGATAATATGGAGCAGGATACACCAGACTCTATTTTTCCAAACAACTGGGTGTCCTTTCACGATAATGGAACAGTATGTGTATACCCGATGTTTGCCGAAAACCGAAGAAGAGAACGTAGAGAGGATATATTTGAGTTGTTGGAACAGAACGGATTTGTGATCAACAATGTTATGGATTATACATCTGCCGAGGAAGAGGGCGTGTATTTGGAAGGCACTGGGAGCATACTAATGGACCGCATAAACCAAAAGGCCTATTGTGCTTTGTCCGAGCGAGCCCACGAAGAGCTATTTATAGAATTTTGCGAAGATTTTGATTGTTTTCCCGTGATTTTTCATGCGAACCAAACTGTGGACAACAAGCGATTGCCCATTTATCACACCAATGTAATGATGGCCATGGCAGAGACCTTTGCCGTAATCTGTTTGGATTGTATCGATGACAAGAAAGAAAGAAAAAGTGTGGTGGAACACCTAAAGATGGATGGAAAGGAAATCATTAAGATCACCGAAGAACAGATGTACCATTTTGCAGGGAACATGCTCCAAGTTGTGGGCTCCAACGACCGACGATTTATGGTAATGAGTACCCAGGCGTACAAAAACCTGACCACACAACAGATCAATGCTATCGAAAAGCATTGTGGCATTGTACACAGTTCCCTTGATACCATTGAGACTTGCGGAGGCGGCAGTGCACGTTGTATGATGGCCGAAGTTTTTTTGCCAAAGGCATAGTGCCTCAGTTTCATTTCCAGATGGTTCCTGAGCGGAATCGAAAATGTATAGTGTCATTTCGAACCGACTGAAAGCAGAGTGAGAAATCTAAAAAACAGTAATGATTTCTCAATCACTGCTTTCGCATCTCATTTCGAAATGACACCTTATCATGATGAACTAGAAGGTATATAAAGTTAAGAGATAAAAACATGGAAGTCCCTTTATCCCAAATTTGTAGTTTGGAAACTCAGAACTCTTAACCCAAAACTCATAACTAATCTTCCTCTTCAACCGTAAAACCACGAATGGCCTGGTTGGGTTCCATAATATTGTAACCTTTCCAAAACTCGGGATTGTAACGGGGCATATAGGTGGCTCGCACTGTTTTATCCTCTTTGTAAGATGTGAATTCGGATTTGGAAATATTATCTTGCTCGAACACTACGAGTTCATATTTGGTGGTCATGTTCATACGGAAATCAATGTTCAACTTTAATTCGTTTTGCTTACGGCGGCCTTTTACGTGTTTGTTTTTTTCCACGACTTTTAACGGACGGTCAACGCCAAAATATCTACCATCGGATAAATCCATAAACTGAAGATCGTATTTGCCAGTGGGCAATTTAGCAAAGCGCATGGTTCCCTTGTACATGGTTTTGCGGTACGTAATGCCCAGCAACCTAAAATTGCGGAGGCGTTTTGTATTGGTAAAGTCGAGCCGCATAATGGCATAATCCTCAATGTTGATGAATAGGCGACCTTTAAAGTCCGCACTACTCCGTTTGGGCCAAAAGTCTATCACGTAGACCCCTGCATTGTCTATTTCCGCATAACCTGCCAGTTGAAATTCGTAGCGGTTGGGTTTTTCCACCAAGTCCAGCTTGGTATCCTCTTTGTAATACAATTGACTCAACATTTCCTCAAACTGCCAGCGTTGGCTGTCCACCAATCCAGAAACACTGTCTTTTTTTACCTGAGCTTTCACTTTTTCAACTTGCTCCATCCGTTCGTCGTCCATAGTGTCCAAAATGGAATCCACTTGGATTTTTTCACTGAAAATGCCCGATTTAATTTTAAGATAGGATCCCGGTTTTACATTCTGTTTAAATATATCCTCCATGTGTTCGGCCAGATCTTCAAAGGAACCCACATCTTTTTTATCGTAAAGATCGGCCGCTTTTATTATGTTGAGTTTGTACTCCGTATCGTTTTTATAAAGATCCCCAAAACTTTCTGTGTAATGTGAAGCATGTTGTGGAATGGCCCTGGCTATACTGTCCATAAGCTCTTTGTTCAACTCTTTTATGGAGGATTTCTCAAAACCAAAATCCACTTTTTGCATGTTGGCCAGTTCCGATTTCCTTAGGAAGAAGCGTTGTTTAATGGTTTCCTTGTTCACGTTTTTGGGAATGTTCTCGATCATTTTTTCAATAATGTCGTCCACCTCCAGTTCCTTGTCGAAAACATAGACTCCGCTAAGTTCAATGGCCCTGGCATTTAATGTGATCACACTGTCTTGCATTTGCTCTAGGGCGAAACCTTTTTTTTCATACCCCATCGAGGTAATATAGATCGAATCGGGCCTGGAAATGCCATCCTCCAAAACAAAACTGAACCTGCCTTCTTCGTTCGTTATAACCCCGTTATATTCTCCATATTGAACAGTGGCATAGGGAATTCCTTTTTGGGTCTTGGCATCCACCAAACGAGAACTAATGGTCTGTGCCATTGATGTAAACCCTGTAAAAATGCTAAAAATAGAAAGGTAGTAAATAGGTTTTATGGACATATTGTGATGTATGGTTTCATTAAAAATAGACGCCTCTTGGATGGAAAAGGTTGCCTGCTTGTTAGACGAGCCGAAATGAATTTTGTGACAAAGTGCCAAAAATTCCGCGAATAGTAGTGGCACTTAGTAGTATTTTAACAATGTATGTGTTTAAAGTTAGGTGTAGGGAGATAGGGGCAATGGAGAAAGATTTATGGTTTTTGATAAGGATTGTTCCTATTATAGAACCATCTATATTTTCTCGTTCATAGATGGGTCCCTGAGCGTAGTCGAGCGGACAGCAGTATGGTTTGATCATTGCTCTCGAACTTGATCTTAATTTTCTTAGTTTGAAATGAGATTAATTGTTGTGTTTCTTTTGGTGAAAAGTACGTTGAGCAACATTTAAGGCCTAAACATTGGGGTCAATCAGTTTTTGCGATATTCTTTATCATATTCCCAAAAATGAAGAGGTGAAAGGGCAGCACGGAATACCAATACAGGCGACCCAATAATCCTTTCGGTCGGAACGTCGCGGTTTGGTACAGAATGTTGTCCTTGATCCTAAATTCTAGCCATGCTTCCCCAGGGGTTCGCATTTCTGCAAACAGGAGCAAACGCTTGTTTTTTTTGTCGGCTAAAAGCACTCTCCAAAAATCCAGGGCATCACCGGGAAAAATTTTATCAAGATGGGTTCGTCCACGTCGTAGCCCCGGACCTCCGACCAATTTATCCAAAAAACCACGGATTTTCCACAGCCAATTGCCATAATACCACCCATTTTCACCACCAATTCGCCAAATGTTGTCCAAAACAGCTCCTTCGTTTGTAATTTTGATGGATTTTTTGTCTTGTAGCACCCCGAATTTAGGCACTTGGATATAATTTTCGAGATCTTCCTGTATTTGCCCGCTCGCTATGCTGTCCTTCCAACTACTTATTACCAGATTCTGTTCAATTTTCTTAAAGGCCAGATCAATGGCTTCTTCATAAGTGTGGGTTTTTAATCCCAGCATTTGCTGTAATCGATTGTCCTTTGCCACGACTTCCATTTTCATGCTATCCACAAGATTTGTGGCCAATTTGTACGAAGTAGAGGTAACAAAATAAAGCCAATAGGAGGATAGTTTAGGTGTCATTACCGGAACGGTGAATATCCAGTTTTTAAAGCCACGGACCTTTGCATAGCGTTGGAGCATATCCTTGTAAGTAAGAACATCTGGCCCGCCAATATCAAAAGATTGGTCGTAGGTTTGCTTATTGCCCAATACCATGGTCAGAAATTGGATCACATCGCGAATGGCTATGGGCTGTGTTTTGGTAAGCACCCATTTGGGCGTGATCATAACCGGCAGTTTTTCGCAGAGATCTCGAATAATCTCAAAAGAGGAACTGCCCGAGCCTACAATGATCCCGGCTCGGAGCACGGTAAGTTTAAAATTGCCCCGATATAAGATGTCCTCCACATTTTTCCTGGAACTTAAATGTTTGGAGAGTTCTTCGTTATTTACGATCCCGCTCAGGTAGATCACCTGTTCGCACTGGGTTTTTTCAATAATTTTATTAAAGTTTTTAGCGGCCTGGGCCTCCTTTTCATCAAAATCGGTAACCGAGGAGGTCATGGAGTGTATCAGGTAATAGGCCGCATCAATATCGGGGGGTATTTTTTGTTCTTCAGGGATGTCCAGAAAATCTATCTCAACAACTTGGATTCGGGAGCGTATCTTACTATCTACCGAAAGTCTTTTTTCATCCCGAACGGCACATACCACTTCGTGGCCCATGTCCAAAAGTTGGGGCAATAGACGCATACCGATATACCCATTGGCACCTGTCAGTACTATTTTCATAGGTCTTCGAGATTTGTAGGTAGGTTTTCCGTACGATGATCCATTAACTTCTTAAAATAACGTTGGATAGCTTTGGTATCGGCACGCACCTTTACAAAATAATGGTCCATATAAATGGAATATATGCCAATATCCCCTTTGTACATATTTAATTTGTAATAGGGTATTACCAGCCCGTAGGTTTCCAATCGGGAGCGAAACCGCACGATTATGCCGTTAGGTCGCATTTCTACATTGCACGTATTGGTATTGTTGTCCAAAACAAACAAATTATAAATATCTACACTGGCTTCTGTTACGTGTAGTTTTGGCGATCCAATGCCCCCCATGGCAAAACGATCTTTTAATGGGTAGGGCTTACCAACGGCATCGTTTATTTTTTGAATGATTTTTTTGTCGTTGTACGAAACGTTCAGTAGCATGTTTAAAGGTTTTGTCCAAATCGGATCAGGTTGCCGTCAATGTCCAATATGGAAAACTCTCGAACTCCCCAGGGTTTGTCTGCTAGACTGCCATTAGGGTGGATAACTTTGGAATTTTGCATTTCGAGGTAGAGCCCGTCCACATTTTCAACATAGATGTAACAACTGGTGTTTTCTGGAAATATCTTGTTGTTGCATTTCCAAAAATGGATCTCCACTTTGTCCCTGCCAATTACGGCATAGTTTTCATCAATCCAACCAGATTTATCAAACCCCAATTTCTCTTTGTAAAAAGTCACGGTTTTATGGATGTCCATTGAGGCCAAAACCGGGGCGGCATGTTGAAGATGATCCATAGATAGTTTTTCTTAAAAATACGATTTATAAGTGGTCAACACCAATCCATATGACGGAAAAAGCCCAAAAAATGCGTAGTTTTGCGCCCTTAAATGCCTTTTTAAATGAGTTTGCAGAACGATTTGACCCAAAACGTGATCGAGGCGGTAAAACAACTGTACCAAGTTGAGTTGCCAACAGTGGAGTTTCAACCTACCCGGAAGGATTTTGAAGGAGATATTACCGTAGTGGTATTCCCAATGTTGCGCTACGTGAAGGGTAATCCTGTGCAGATTGGAACAAAGATCGGTGAATACTTGGTAGAGCAGGTCGACGAGGTGTCCAAATGCAATGTGGTCCAAGGTTTTTTGAATATCGTTATCGAAGAAAGCTACTATTTAAACTTCTTCAATACCATTTTGGGCGAGGTGGATTTTGGTTATGTAACATCTCGGTCCGATGATGCGGTGATGGTCGAGTATTCGTCCCCGAACACCAACAAACCATTACACTTGGGGCATATTCGGAACAACTTATTGGGGTATTCCGTGGCAGAGATTCTAAAAGCCTCGGGCAAAAAGGTCTATAAAACCCAGATCATTAACGATCGGGGAATACATATTTGCAAAAGTATGCTGGCCTGGCAGAAGTTTGGTGAAGGAGAAACGCCGGAGTCTTCAGGTTTAAAGGGCGATCACTTGGTCGGAAAGTACTATGTTGCTTTTGATAAGGCCTATAAAGAAGAAATTACCGGTCTGGTAAATAAGGGCATATCCAAGGAAAGAGCAGAGAAAGAAGCGCCAATATTGCTCGAAGCCCAGGAAATGCTTCGTAAATGGGAAGCTGGCGATGATGAGGTAGTACATCTTTGGAAAAAAATGAACGGTTGGGTGTACGATGGTTTCGATATTACCTACAAAAATTTGGGGGTTGATTTTGATACCCTGTACTACGAGAGCGATACCTATTTGTTGGGGCGTGATGTGGTAAAGGATGGATTGGAACGTGGTATTTTCTTTAGAAAAGAGGATGGCAGTGTTTGGATAGATCTTACCGATGAAGGCTTGGATGAGAAAATTGTGTTGCGTTCGGATGGTACCGCGGTATACATGACCCAGGATATCGGCACCGCCATTCAACGGGTAACCGATTTTCCGGATATCAACGGAATGGTTTATACAGTGGGAAACGAACAAGATTATCATTTTAAGGTCTTGTTCCTTATTCTTAAAAAGTTGGGTTATGCATGGGCAGAACAACTGTACCATTTAAGTTATGGTATGGTAGATCTGCCAAGTGGCAAAATGAAGAGCAGGGAAGGAACCGTTGTGGATGCCGATGACCTTATCAAAAATATGGAAGATACCGCAGCATCCATTTCACAAGAATTGGGCAAGCTCGACGGTTATACCGAAGAAGAAAAAAAACAATTGTACCGAACCATAGGTTTGGGGGCACTTAAATACTATATATTAAAAGTAGATCCCAAAAAACGTATTCTTTTTAACCCGGAGGAATCCGTGGATTTTCAAGGAAACACGGGGCCGTTTATCCAGTACACCTATGCAAGGATACAATCCATTTTGCGCAAGGCTGATTTTGATCTCTCGACTGCGCTCGACATAACAATGGATTTGCACGAAAAGGAGAAGGAACTATTGAAACAGCTGCAATTGTTCCCTGAAACGGTACAGTTGGCGGCAGAAAACTATAGTCCAGCACTAATTGCCAACTATACCTACGAACTGGTCAAGGAATTCAACTCGTTTTATCAACAAGTTTCCATTTTAGGTGAAACGGACGAACAAAAGAAAACCTTTAGGGTATTGTTGTCCAAGAAGGTGGGCGAGGTGATTCAATCTGCCTTCCGCCTGTTGGGTATCGATGTGCCCGAGAGAATGTAGCAACTTACTTTTGCCGGAACGACATCTTTTGTTATTTTGAGTAGCTATCCTTAGCGTATTCGATGGTTTTATAAAAGTGCTTTAGGTATTTTTTGCGAATTATTTGAGTGCTCACAAATTTGCGTAGGCCGTTTAGGGCGCAATCGAAAAATATCGATTTAAAAACTAACCCTAAAACTCACATTGGGCGTAATACCCAAAGAAAAATTTTCAATGGTTTCAATTTCATTGTCCTCGTTTACCCGATAGTATTTGTTCAGGGTGTTTCTTCGGTTGGTAATATTTAAAATGGAGAGTCCTGCATTGGCACGGATGGCCCTGCTTATCAAAAAATTATAGATGGCGGATGCATCGGCCCTAAAATATTCCGGTAGACGGCTATTGTTTGGCGATTGAAAATTGATTCTGGGCGGAAAGAATTCTTCATCAAGTCCTTCGTCCCCCTCAACAGGTTCCGTATAAGGCTTACCGGTTCGGTAATTGATACCCATACTCAGTTTTAGATTTTTGTAGGTGTAGGTGCTCGCAAATGTGACCGTGTGCCGAATATCCAAGTTGTTTGGGAAACGTTTAGGTACAATGGAATCGAACGTGTAGTCGTTTTTGTTGTACGCATAGCTCAACCATGTACTATAATTGGCCCCTTTTTTGTTGATAAGAAACTCTAGTCCCTTAACCTTGTAACTCCCAATTTCTCCGGAAAACTGATAGGGGTTCTGAAATCCTTGGGTACTTGTACTGATACCATCCACATTTTTGATAAACCCTTCAATACCGATATAAAAATTGTTCTTTTCGTAATTGAGTCCAACAGAACCTTGCTTGCTCTTGGTTACCGGCAGTGTATCATCGTTGGACAGGATCCATCGTCGTTTTTCGATACCCAAAAAGTTTTGCTCCAAATCTATCACCTGATTTGTGGCCTGGCTTTTAAATTCGCCCAATATTTCGGCTCTTACATAATTGGCCAGCTTAAAATTTAAATTGAGCCGTGGCTCTATTAGTAATTTTTTAAAAGTGTCCAGGTTTTCCACAAAATTGAACCGTGCTCCCACTTTTCCAACAAACGTGTTGTCGAGCGAACTGTAATTCAGCTGGGAATAGGGGGCATGTGTTCGGATAACCCCTTTAATTTCGCTATTAAAATCCGGTTGATTGATTATGGTGGCATTTGTGATCCCCGTTTCAATATATTGGTAACCGTTGTTCCAACTAAATTGATCGTTGATTATATAGTTGGTATCGAACTTTAGTGCGTTTTCGGTGACCTGATTGTTCTGGAACAATTGCTGTACCTGATTGGCGAACACATTTTGTGCATCCAAATTATATTTGGAGTAATATAGATTGAGGTGGGAGGTAAACCTATCCGTCCATTGACTTTGCAATTGACCTCCAACAGAAATATTGTCTTGTTTTAATAGGCTAACATTGGTTTCGTTGGCATCGATATTGGTCTCTTCGAATTTTAAGTTGTTTTTAATATGAATGGCACTCAGTCTGATTTTGTGCGCGTTATTGAGGTCATAAAGAATTTTTCCTGAAAAATCGTAAAAGAAAAAATCTTCGTCCCTAGCAAATTCATCATCTACCATATTGTTGTTTTGCAGGGTAATTTCACTATCCTGAAAGGCTCTGTTGATGAACTGTTTGTAGGTGGGAGTGCTCAAAAAATCGGTTGCAGAGCGACGTGCTGAGAACTGTATTCCCAAATTGGGTGCAATGGGAACTTCTGCGTAAACATCGCCACTGATCAAATTAAAGCCTGCACCACCTTTCCAGGTTTCGGTTATGGAATTGCTGGTTTCCATTTGGATCACACTGCTTACCCCATCGCCAAAATTGGATGGTGTTCCGTTTTTGTAGATGGAGACCTTATCTGTCTGGTATGGGTTGAAGGCTGAAATCAACCCAAAAAAGTGCCCTGATTGATACATTTTTATACCATTCCAAAGAATAAGGTTCTGGTCGTTCGTGCCACCTCGGACATTGATATCGGAAACGGTTTCGTCGATACTTTTTATGCCTGGCAAAGCTTGAACGGTTTGCAGGATATCGGGTTCGATCAGGCCGGGTAGAATACCGAATTCGGCAGTGTTCAAGGTTATGCTCGCATCATTTTCTTTAATAATTCCAGAAGTAAGATATTTATAAACGAATACTTCATCTAGTTGCTCATAATATTGGGCCAATAATATTTTGGGGCAATCACCTTGCTGCAAGAGCTTTTCTATGGGAACATATTTGGTGATATAGCCAAGATATCTAATCTTAAGGGAACTGTTTCTGGGGATGTTTCTCAATGTAAAAGAACCGTCCGAATCGGTTATTTTGGCGATTTTTGTCCCTAAAACTTCCACAGTGGCACCTATTACCGTATTCTCGGCAAAATTATCCAAGACCACGCCACAGAGATTAACTCGGTCGTTTTTGGTGATGGCGTAGTATCTATCATTCAATTTTTCCGTGTCGATATGGAAAGTACTTTCGATAAATGTTAGGATTTGCCCTAGCGTATTTAAGTTCTCGGGAATAGTAATATTGTGCCCTTCCAAATCCTTGTCAATGTAAGAAAACTTTACGTCGAATCTATTTTCCAAGGTTTTTAAATACGGGATAAGGCCAACGGAAGTCGGTTGTTTTTCCTGTGCATTAACATGGCAAAACAGAAAAAACAGTAAACCTAAGATGAGCCCAAAATGCTTATTGTAGTTTGTTCCCAGCATAAAAAAGTACGTTGTCTCCGTCTATTTTAAATCTTGTTTTGGAGGGTGTGCTTATACTTTTTAACGCCATATTTAGGTCTGTGTTGTTAAAAGACCCTGTAAATAAGAGGTTTGTGTCGATGTCTTTTGTGCTAACTTGAATGTTGAACTGCCTTTCCAGCTCGGCGAAGACGTAGGTAAGAGGAATGCTTTCAAAACTACTTTCGTTGTTCATCCAAGATGGAACAGTGCCTTCTGGGGTACCCGTGTTCACTATTTTACCGTTGACCACCATAAAAGCGCTACCTGCAGGTAGCTTGGTAACTTGTTCGTTATAGGTTACGCTGACCAACCCTTCGAAACAGGTTACCTCAAAAAAGCCATCTCTATTTTCCACATTGAACTGGGTTCCCAAAACAGCAACAGCTCCATGTTTTGTGGAAACAGTAAACTTTTTTCCTTTGGCAACCTTAAAAAAAGCTTCGCCTTCCAGTTCAATATTTCTGTTTTTGTCCCAATTCTTTTTACTGTAAGATATTCTGGATTCTGCGTTAAGGAAAACCTCTGAATTATCGGGCAGAACAACTTCGGAGCGTTCGGCGAATTCAGTTCTTACGCTTTCGTTAATTGTGCTGATATAAAAATACGAACCAGCAATCAAAACAGCGATAACCGCTGCTACTCTTAGAAATTTCTTGAACGGGTTAAGGGTAATGACCTTGGGAGTATTGTAAATTTGTTCATCTTTTAAGCGTTGCAAAGCAAGATCAGCATCAAATTCGGGTGCTGTTAACTTCTCGGAAGCGATTTTGAGCTTTTGGTACGAAGCATACTCCGGAGAACTCTCAAATTCCCTGAGTTCTTCACCGGAAAGCTCTCCACTAAGCCATTTTGCCAAATAATTTTCCTGCATGGTTTCTATGCTTTACTCTAGTTAAACAACTGATCTAAAAAATACCCTACCTCTTAATTAATAAATTAAATGCCGTCGATATGTTCGCGCAAACTTTTAAGGGCCAAATGCATGCGTTTTTCGATTGCTTTTACGCTCACACCTTCCAATTCGGCAATTTCTGCATATTTTTTTCCATCCACGCGGTTCAATAAAAATGTAGTGCGTTGGTTTTCCGGAAGGGCGTTCAATGCATTGTCCAATTTTTCCTTGTATTCTTTTTCCTCCATTAAGAACTCAGGGGATTCATTGGTGCGATCGTTAACCAGGCTGCCGGCATGTTTTAACCTTACCTTTTCTGCTTTTATTACATTTAAATACAAATTGTTGGCCACGGTGTAAACGTAAGATTTAGCTTTGTCGGGGCTAACTTTGGCGCAGTTCTGCCAAAGTTTCACAAAAGCCTCTTGTACAGCATCGTGGGCCTTTTCCTCATTTCCGAACTTGTAGAAAATAAAATTAAAGACAGTCCTGGAGTGTGTCTTAAAAACTTCACTAAAAATATGGTCTTCACAAACATTGTCCATAAACCCGAATTTGTTTACCCCTCCAAATATATTTGAAAAATTTTAAGGAAAAGTAGGGTTTTTTTTTAGAGTGTTGTTTCAATATTGAATTATAACCCCAAAAGTTCAGTTATTATGAAAAAGTTGATTAGCAATATATTGCGCGCAGCATTGGTTGTACTTGTTTTCAGTATGTCGGCATGCCAAGAAGAATATGAAGAAGTTGGCGGCGGCAACGAAGAACAAACTATAGCTGCTAACTCCTCAACGGCCATCTTGATCCAAAACACATCTTCCAATGATGGCTCCTACGACAATATCGTGGACGGTGCAAGCTGTTTTGCCGTTCAATTTCCGTATACCGTAAATGTAAATGGTGTAGAGGTCACCATAGATTCCAAGGAAGACCTTGAGGTTATCGAAGAAATTTTTGATGAGCTTGATAGCGATCAGGACATTCTTGATATTATTTTTCCCATTGTGATTACCCTGTCGGATTTTAGTGAAATCAATATCGAAAGCCAAGATCAGTTGGAAGCGTTGGCCAGGGAATGTCTGGAAGGTGGTGACGACGACGATATCGAATGTATCGATTTCGTCTACCCGATCACTATGTTCAAGTTTGATTTGCAAAACCAGGTCACCGGAGAATTTCAAGTGGAGAACGACAAAGAAATGAGAAGGTTTTTTGCTGATCTGGAGGACAATGAACTCATTAGTATCGAGTTTCCGATTACCCTTAAAAAATATGATGGAACAGAAGTTGTGATCAATGGCAACAGCGAATTGGCGGCCGCTCTGGAAATGGCCAAAAACGAGTGCGATGAAGATGACGACGATGATTATAACGATGATGATTTTACAGTAGAAGAATTGGACGAGCTATTGGTGGAGTGTCCATTGCAGGTAAGGCAAGTGATCCGTAACGAAGTGGATAATACAGGCCAGTATATTGAGCGGTTGTTGACATTTAATGCGGATGGCACTGTGTATTTCTCAACTTCCACAGCAGATCAGGTTATGGGTACATGGAGTACGAGCAATACAGATCAAGGCGTACAGCTTGATTTAAATTTTCAGGATTTCCCGGATTTTACTTCCGAATGGTACGTTTACGAAATGGAAGAAGGAGTCATCAAACTATATAAAGATGGCGGTAACAAAATCGTGCTCAAAAGGTTTTGTGAAGACGATGGCAACATAAATAGGGAAGCATTTCTAAATCTACTTTTGGAATGTGAGTGGATCATAAAAGAGGTGGAGAACCAAGGAGAGGATGTAGAAAGGTTGCTAGGGTACGAGTTCCAGTTCACGGCCGATGGAAGCGTATCTCTGGGCAATGGCGTTACAACCATGCAGGGAACTTGGCAAGTCGGATTCAATAGCGAATACAAACTATCCTTGATGATTTCGATCGGGGACGAGCCAGGAGTAAGTTTTGAGTGGCCAATCAGGGAAATGTTGGAAACCCGCTTGGAGTTCGAAATTGAAGAGACTGACCACGAAATGGTACTACTACGGGTATGTGACGATAGTGCCAATGATGGAGATGTGGCCGAAATTAGAAACATAGCCATGGGCGGAACCTGGAATGTAGCTTTGTATCAAGAAGGGGAAACGGATTTGACCGCTACTTATGCCGAAATGGATTTTAATTTTTCCGCCGATCACCAAGTAGATGTGTCCATAAATGCCGATCCTATAGCCGAAGGACTATGGAGAATAGTTAGGGATTCCGAAGAAGGCTTAAAATTTTACCTCAACTTTGATTTCGAGTACGATTTGGGAGAATTGACCGAAGATTGGAAAGTTATTTCCATTACTTCAACCAGAATAGAACTAAAAGATGAGAGCGACGATGGTACAGTAGAAACCCTGGTTTTTGAAAAACCATAAGATTATCCCCAATCTTTTTTCCAAAAGAAGGACGGCTCACCCCAAAGCCGTCCTTTTTCTTTTATATTATTATTAAATTTGTGCCTCCTTTAAAACAAAGAACACATGTTCGATAATTTAAGTGAAAAATTAGATAAGGCATTACATGTCCTAAAGGGACACGGTCAGATTACGGAAATAAATGTTGCGGAGACCCTCAAAGAAGTCCGCAGGGCTTTGTTGGACGCCGATGTCAACTTTAAGATAGCCAAAGAATTTACCAATACCGTCAAGGAAAAAGCAATGGGTCAAAATGTATTGACCACGCTTCAGCCAGGGCAACTTATGGTAAAGTTGGTAAAGGACGAGCTCACCGAGCTAATGGGCGGAGATGCAGAGGAAATAGACCTTTCCGGAAACCCATCCGTAATTTTAATGTCCGGTCTGCAAGGTTCCGGTAAAACCACTTTTTCTGGAAAACTTGCCAATTATCTTAAAAACAAGAAAACCAAGAAGCCCCTTTTGGTAGCTTGTGATGTATATCGTCCGGCGGCGATAGATCAGTTGCACGTAGTGGGCGATCAAATTGGCGTGGAGGTGTATTCCGATCGCGATAACAATGACCCTGTGGCCATTGCCAAGGCAGGTATTGCACACGCCAAGAGCGTCGGGTGCAATGTGGTGATCATAGATACCGCAGGTCGATTGGCCGTGGACGAGCAGATGATGACGGAGATATCCAACATCCATAAAGCCATTCAACCCCAAGAAACATTGTTCGTAGTGGATTCCATGACGGGTCAGGATGCCGTAAATACCGCTAAGGCATTCAACGATGTGTTGAATTTTGATGGAGTTATCCTAACCAAGCTCGATGGTGATACCAGAGGTGGTGCCGCCATATCCATTAAATCCGTGGTGGACAAGCCCATCAAGTTTATCGGTACTGGTGAAAAAATGGAAGCTATCGATGTGTTCCACCCATCACGTATGGCTGACCGTATCCTTGGTATGGGAGATGTGGTCTCCTTGGTGGAACGTGCCCAAGAGCAGTTCGATGAAGAACAGGCACGCAAGATCCAAAAGAAAATTGCCAAAAATAAGTTTGGGTTCGACGATTTCTTGAGTCAGATTCAACAAATCAAGAAAATGGGGAACATGAAAGACCTTATGGGAATGATCCCAGGTGCCGGCAAAGCATTAAAAGGCCTTGATATTGACGATGACGCCTTTAAACATATCGAAGCCATCATTCATTCCATGACCCCCGATGAGCGATCCACACCTTCCAAACTGAATGCCAGTAGAAAAAAACGTATAGCCGCAGGTAGTGGTACTTCAATTCAAGAAGTAAACCAATTGCTAAAACAGTTCGATCAAATGAGCAAAATGATGAAGATGATGCAAGGCGGTGGAGGCAAAAAAATGATGCAGATGATGCAGAACATGCGCTAACCCCAATCAAAAGATAAAACCAACACAATCCATGAAAATCCTTGACGGAAAAAAAGTATCCAACCAGATAAAAGAAGAAATCACCGTTGAGGTGGCCAAAATGAAACAGCAAGGGGAAAAAGTCCCTCATTTGGCAGCCGTTTTGGTGGGTAACGATGGTGCTAGCCTAACCTATGTTGGGAGCAAGGTAAGATCCTGCAAAAAAATAGGTTTCGAATCCACATTGATACATTTGCCAGAAGAAACCACCGAAGAAGAATTGCTAAAGCAAGTAGATCAATTGAACAATGATCCAAATATCGACGGTTACATTGTGCAACTACCACTGCCCGAACATATTGATGAGGAAAAAGTTCTTATGGCCGTAGATCCGGATAAAGATGTGGATGGTTTTCATCCCACCAATTTTGGGAAAATGGCCTTGGACATGGAAACTTTTGTTTCGGCTACCCCATTCGGAATTATGGAGTTGTTGAAACGTTATCGGGTAGAAACCGAAGGCAAACATACCGTTGTAATCGGTAGAAGCCACATTGTAGGTAGGCCGATCAGCATTTTGATGAGCCAAAAAGGAAGCCCCGGAAATTCCACCGTAACCTTGGCCCACAGCAGGACCAAAAACCTAAAAGAGCTCACTCTACAGGCCGATATTGTAATTTCTGCCTTGGGCGTTCCAAAGTTTCTTAAGGCCGATATGGTAAAAGAGGGGGTTACCATTATCGACGTAGGGATTACCCGTGTTCCAGATAATACATACGAAAAAGGGTACTACATTACGGGAGATGTGGATTATGAGAATGTAAGTAAGAAAGCATCCTACATTACGCCGGTACCCGGTGGCGTAGGTCCTATGACCATTGCAATGTTATTGAAAAACACATTGTTGGCAAGAGAGCGCCACAACGCCAAATAGGTCAGTCTGCGTTTTCCTGTTCTAATTGTAAAGCAGTTTGTTGCTCTTCCTCGGGGATTATGATCTGAAAATCCGTATCGTCTTCATCATTGGTGCAACTGGACACGGCCATACCAGAAAAGATCAAGGTGATCAAGAGTAGAATTGTCTTCATAATTGTAGGATTTGGGCAAGGCATAAGGGCCTAATCATTGCATTTATAACGAATTACCTTGTAAATTCTTGTTTTTATCCCCAAATAATCGATAACTTACTTCTTGCAAAACCAATAATATGGCTCAATCGGTACGGAATAAAGCGGCATGGGTGGTCTTCGTTTTATTGGCCATTGGTATTGGTTTGTACCCATTAATTTATCTATTTGCAACGGAGGAGTTTGGTATCCTAATGAACAAATCGGATGAATTGCTGTCCAGTACTTTATGGAATTTCGCCTTTTATGGACATATCAGTTTTGGAGGTTTGGCCTTGATGATCGGTTGGTTGCAATTTGTAAAAAAAATAAGGTCCAAACGATTGCTGGTACACCGCAATGTAGGTAAGGTTTATGTAGTCTCGGCAGTGGCAAGTGGTCTATGTGGTGTTTATCTTGGTTTTTTTGCTACAGGAGGTATAGTTTCTTCAATAGGGTTTATTTGTTTGGGCGTTATTTGGTTGTTTACGACCATAAGGGCCTATATTGCCGTTAAAAACAAAGATCTATCGCTACACCAAGGATTGATGATTTACAGCTACGCGGCATGTTTTGCTGCGGTCACTCTACGGATTTGGTTGCCTATCCTGACCTTGATTTTTGGAGAATTTGTATTGGCCTACAAAATAGTGGCTTGGTTGTGCTGGGTGCCCAATATGATCTTTGCTCATTTGTGGGTTCGCAAAAAAGGGTTGAACCTGGTATAGCTTATTTTGCAAACAATTGTCCCATATCCTTAAAGGCTTTAAATTCCAAGGCATTACCGGCAGGATCTAAAAAGAACATGGTGGCCTGTTCCCCGGGCTCACCCTTAAATCTAATGTAGGGCTCTATTACAAATTCGATTCCTTTTTCGATCAAACCTTTGGAAAATGTTTCAAAGGTATCCCAGGGCAATACAACACCGTAGTGGGGTACAGGAACATTTTTCCCATCTACTGGGTTGGTGTGGGTCTTTTCGTCCGATTTAGGCTTGTAATGAATTACAAATTGGTGACCAAAAAAGTTGATATCTACCCAATGTTCGGCACTTCGACCCTCTTCGCAACCAAGAACATCCCGGTAAAAAGTGCGGCATTCTTCCAAATTATGAACGGGTACGGCAACGTGAAAAGGTGATATGCTTTGCATGGTCTCTATTTTTTATGAAAAATAGAACAACTTTTTTAACCCTCCAAAAATGAAATAATCTGGTCGTTTATATTGTCTTGGTGCATCGAATGGCCAAGCCCTTCTGTGCTTATCAATTTGCTGTTTTTCCATTTTTCACTTACCGATACCGATGCATTGTAGGGTGCTATCTTGTCTAGTTTATCATGAAAAAGCAAACCTTTTTTACTGATGGACTGGGCAAATTCCGCTGTAGAAAATTGGTCGATTTTAAACCCAAAACGATTTTCGATATAATTGTCAAGATTCTTCATTACCCTATTGTTCAATTTTAACAAATCTTGAAAATGGTCGATAAAATCCTGGATATGGGAAGGGGCTCCAATCGTGATTATCTTTTCAACGGAATCTTTGGGATTTTTATATTGGTTGTAAACAATGGTCATCCCGCCCATGGAGTGGCCGATAAGGTGCTTAGGGTCGTGTTTTAGCACCATGTAGTTTACCACTTCTTCATATAGTGGTACGTATAGATGTTTCCCGGAGGAGTACCCATGCGAAGGAGCATCAAAAGCAATGATATTAAAACCGGCTTCCCGTAGTTTCTTAATAAGGTTGCGCCATCTATAGGTGTTGCTCTCCCATCCATGTACCAGCAAAACGGTTTCTTTGTTTCCGGGCCAATGGTAGGTCTGTATTTGATGTCCCACAACTTTTTCAATAGTAAACTTGGCCCCGTTCAAAAAATCGGCCTGTTCCGGTTTAACCCTTCCCTTTCTTACTGTACTGAACGTGCGAAAGGCACTTTGGGCCGCTTTTTTCGGAGCTATCCATGTATAGGCATTGTAGTACTGCCCATAGACCAATGGAATTATTTTGTTAAGTGCTTTTTTCATTTGGGGACAAGGATTTTGGGTCTATTCCCAACCCACCATCAAATATTTTATTTTAGCTTCATCGGGTATCTGTACCGCTTCAATATTGGAAGATGAGAAACGAAGGCCCTCGGGCAGTTCTTCTTTATCAATGGTAAAATAAAGATTGCTTCCTTTTGGAAAAACAACAATACTGTTCAATGTGGTCACAATTTTTTTGATTTCGTAACTGTTTTGGATGTCCTTGAAGGTACTTTGCAAGCTTACACCTTTGTCCGAAACATACCTTGGGTCCATGATCCTTACGTTTTCAATGGTAGGGATGCTATCGGAATTCGCCTTTAGGGTTAAAAGGTGTTTGCCGCCTTTTTCGTAAACCTCCATTTTTTTTGGTGATACCCCCAGGTTGATCTGTGTAGAATCGGCTACGACCGAATCTTGCACAAAAACAGTTTTTATGTCTGCCACTCTGGTAGTTTGGGTCAGCGGGCCTACACTGGTTTCGGTAATTAAAAATGTGGTGTCCTTTTTACAGGATTGTATTGCTGCAATGCCGCAAATTAGGGTCAATATGCTAATTGTTCTTTTCATTTGAATTATTATCGAATCACTTTTTTTAATACGCCCAAAACCCCCCGGATAAATGTTGCACTGGTCAAAACTTTGACCACAGGGTTCATTCTGGTGCTTCTTCGTGTTGAGGTTGTTCTGCGGGAAGTTTGTTTTATTTCTTTTTCTTTCTCTGCCTCCTTTTCAGCTTTTTCAATTTTTTCACTCAGGATTTCGTAAGCACTTTCCCTATCGATTTCCTCATTGTATTTTTTTATCAATTTGGAGGTGTCCAAAACCTCTTTGATCTCGGAATCGCTTAACACATCCATTCGACTCATAGGAGCACGCATCATGGTTGCTGCCAGTGGAGTGGGGCGTCCTTTTTCGTCCAAAGCGGAGATCAAGGCTTCCCCGGTTCCTAAAGAGGTAAGTACCTCGGCTGTGTTGTAAAACTCGGAAATGGGATAGTTCTGCGCCGTGAGCTTTATGGCTTTTCGGTCCTTGGCCGTAAAAGCACGTAGGGCATGTTGCACCTTTAATCCTAATTGTGCCAGTACGTCGTCCGGCACGTCGGTCGGGTTTTGGGTTACAAAATACAACCCTATTCCTTTGGAGCGAATTAGTTTCACAATACTTTCAATTTGATCTAAAAGCGCTTTGCTGGCATTGTCAAAAATAAGGTGTGCCTCGTCTATGAACAATATCAATTCGGGTCGGTCGCTATCGCCTTGCTCTGGGAAGGTGGCATAAATTTCCGCCAAAAGGCTCAACATAAAGGTTGAGAAGAGTTTGGGACGGTCCTGAATATCGGTCAAACGGATTATATTGATAAATCCTCGTCCGTTTTCATCAATACGGACCAAATCGTCCACTTCGAACGATTTTTCCCCGAAAAACAAATCGGCTCCCTGTTGTTCGAGCTCGATGATCTTTCTTAAAATAGTCCCTGTGGAACTTGTGGATATACGGCCATAAGCCGATTGAAACTCTTTTTTGCCCTCACCAGTTGCATATTGCAGTACCTTTTTAAAATCATTTAGGTCGAGCAAGGGTAATTTATTATCGTCACAATATTTAAATATTACGGCAACAATACCTTCTTGAGTTACTGTCAAATCCAAAATACGGGATAAAAGTACAGGGCCAAATTCGGAAACAGTGGCGCGTAGGCGTACCCCATCTTGTTCGGATAGCGACATGATCTCTACAGGAAAACCTTTGGGTTCGAATGGAAGCCCGATCTTTTCGTGCCGTTCATCAATTTTAGGATGGCCGGGGCTTGGTTGGGCGATACCGCTCAAATCTCCTTTTAGATCCATGAGCAAAACCGGGATTCCTTTGTCGGATAAATTCTCTGCAAGCACTTGTAGGGTCTTCGTCTTACCGGTTCCCGTTGCACCTGCGATGAGTCCGTGACGGTTCATCATTTTTAAAGGAATCTTTATATGTGCATCGGTGATGGTTTCACCATCCAACATACCGGCACCCATGGTAATGTAATCGCCTTTCATGGCGTAACCCTGTGCTATATGTTCAAAGAATTTTTCTTTATTGCCCATCGCTGTTCAATTTGCGATAAAAATAGGGTAATTTTAGGCAATACTAAAAACGAGATCATGAAACCTTTTCAGTACACCATCTTGGCAATTTTGTTGAGCGGCTTTGTTGCAACCACTTATGCACAGGAAACCACCGAACTTATTTTCCATAATTCGCACGAACCTAAAAAACAGAAAGCTCCCTTTAGCGATGTGGTTGAAGCTGGCAATATGTATTTTTTGGCCGGGCAGATTGGAATGGACCATACAACGCGTACCCTTGTTGATGGCGGTATCCAGGCCGAGACCAAACAAGCTATTGAAAATATAAAAGCGGTCCTTGAGGAGCACAATTTGACTTTGGACAATGTGGTGAAATGTACCGTGATCTTGGCAGATATTGATGATTTTGCGGCTTTTAACGAAATTTATGTCCAGTATTTTACCAAAAAGCCTGCTCGGACCACTTTTGCCGCGAAGGGCATTGCTGCCAACGGACAGATAGAAATCGATGTTATTGCCGTAAAATAGGTGAAACCGCCCAAGAGGATTATCTTTGCGGCATGGTAAAAGAAAATGTAATGGAATTGGTGGAGAAAGGTGCCATGTTGCCGCTCATGGAAGAATTCTATACCATTCAGGGTGAAGGATATCATAAAGGTACGGCCGCTTATTTTATAAGGGTGGGAGGTTGCGATGTGGGTTGTCATTGGTGCGATGTAAAGGAGAGCTGGAACGCGGAAACACATCCTCCTACACACATCGATAGCATAATCGCAAACGCCGAAAAGTACTCCGATACCATTGTGATTACAGGAGGTGAACCCCTGACTTGGGATATGGGACCATTGACCCATGGCCTAAAGGCCAAAAACATGAAGACACATATCGAGACTTCCGGGGCTTATCCTTTAACAGGGGTTTGGGATTGGATTTGTCTTTCGCCAAAAAAAAATAAGCTCCCTGTTGGGGATATTTCCAAAAAAGCACACGAACTAAAGGTAATTGTGTACAATAAACACGACTTTATATTTGCGGAAGAGCAAGCGGCACAAGTTGGGGAGAACTGTATTTTGTATTTACAGCCCGAGTGGAGCGTTAGGGATAAAATGGTGCCACAAATTGTGGATTATGTAATGAAGCACCCTAAATGGAAAGTATCTTTGCAGACCCACAAATATTTAAATATCCCTTAATTTTTTGGCAATTTATCGACCACCGTACTTTTGAAGGTCCAAAATGCATTCGGCATCAAAATCGGGAATAGTGGCCAATCCTTTGGAGGCGTTTTTCTCCATCTGTTTGAGCATGGAGCTCCCGAATTCCAATTCAGAACGCATTAAACAGCCTTCAACATTACAATGGTTGGTGCCTTCCTGATTCCCGTCCTCATTTTCCGTGGTTTCTTCGTGGTCGTTTACAGATTGTGTGGACAAGTTTACCAAACCGAACAAATGGCCAAATTCATGTAGTAAGGTAGCAGTCTCCACATCGGCTATGGTTACGAACGAGCTGCGGTTTGCAATATCCTCCACGGTGGATTGATAAATGACCATGGATGTATTTCGGTAGACGGCGCCAAGAGTGACCAATCCTTCATCTTCATCATCACTATCGGATGGTGCGTCGGCAAAATAGATATATACCGCAATGGCATTTTCGCTGTTGTACTGGGTCCTGTTTTTTTCCTCCAGGTCTACAACTTCATCTAGGGTAAGGGTTTCTTCGGATGGTGTGGAAAGTGAGGTAAACTTGAATTCTATATTCTCCTTAAAGGTTCTTTCCAATAAAAAGTCCTCAAAATTGGAAATGGCCTCAAATGTAGGCTCAAAACCGGCAACATACGCAATTTCGATTATAAGCTTGTCAAAATTTTCGTTGGATAATAGGTCTCTTGCCGACGCGCCCGTAGTCAATAGGTTCCCAGCTTTAAGATTGGTACTGGATTCGCTAGTGGTGTTTTCGTCCGAACTCTTGGAGCAGCTCGTTAATAATCCAACACAGAATAGGGCACAAAGAGCAATTTTTTTCATAACAAGAGAATTAGTATATCAACGTTCTAAATGGGAAACTATTACTTTTTTAACGTTAGTTTGGCCAAATAATCGTAGTGTTCCCCAGATAGTACAAGTTCACAATTAAGATTATTCGATTCACAGGCATTTTTTAGGGTATTGAAGTCTATATAGACCCAATCAAACTCATCGGTTTCCATTCCTTTATATTCCATCTTAAATTTTACTTCGCCATAGTAATCGCCATTGTCCGGAATCCAATAACCACCGTCATCATCCTGTTCGAACATGTAAATAATGTCGCTTGAATCGACCAAAACCTGACCATTTGGCATCAATAATGAGGCCAAATGCTTTAAAAAGTGACTTAAATTTTTCAATTTTCCGGCCAAACCGATTCCGTTCATCAACAATAGCAAGGTGTCGAAACGGGTATCGCTATACTCCAATATGCTGCCTAAAACCACAGATTTTATGCCACGCTCCTTGCATACCGCTATACATCCTTTGGAATTGTCCAAGGCTGTAACATCCAATCCCTTTTCTTGAAGATACAGGGAGTGGCTTCCGGCACCTGCACCAATATCCAGGACCTTTCCCCGTGCCAACTCAAGGGCCTTTTGTTCTATCTTGGGCATTTTATGGAAGCTGCGGAACAAATAGGGGACAGGGATAACATCCTCTTCATCTAAAGATGAAAAGGTTTTAATGTCTTCCGTATATAGGCCTTTTTGATAATCTAATACCGCCTTTCCAAAAGCATCTGCCATTTTGGGTGTTTTGTTTTTGCAAAGGTGGGACTTTAATTGCATTGAAAGGTTTAAAATGGATAAGTTTGTGCACTATGGACGAAATACTTAAGGAGTTGGCGCAACGGGCAAAGGAAAAACATGCCGAGAACAAAAAGTTCTTTGCTAAACTAAAAAAGCGTCCTCCCAAAAACCTTGATTATACAATGCAGGATTTGCACGAGAGCGAATTCGAGCGTACCGACTGCCTTAATTGTGCCAATTGTTGCAAAACCACGGGTCCATTGTTTACCACTGCGGATATCGAGAGGATAGCAAAACATTTTAGGATGAAACCTTCACAATTCATAGATGGGTTTTTGCGAATGGATGAAGAGAACGATTATGTGCTGCAATCCGTACCCTGTACGTTTTTGGGTGCCGATAATTATTGCTCCATTTACGACGTTCGGCCTAAGGCATGTCGTGAGTTTCCGCATACGGACCGAAAAAAGTTCCAACAGATTGCCCATTTGACCCTGAAGAATGTGGCCATTTGCCCTGCGGCCTTCAATATTGTGGAGGAAATGAAAAAATCCATAAAATTTTGATGATTTGTTATATTTGAAGGAATGGAACAGATAATTTCTTATTTTGAAACGATTCCTTCGTGGCACCGAAGCCTAATTTTGGTAGGAGGAATCACTTTTTTTTGGATTTTGGAGGGTATTGTGCCCTTGTTCAACGCGCCTTACAAAAAATGGAGGCACTCCGTCCCCAATTTCTTTTTTACGATCACAACGATAATCGTGAACTTTCCTTTAGCGTTCTTGCTCCTAAAATCTTCGGACTGGACTGTGGAGAATGGGTTCGGGATCATTAATTGGTTGCCCGAAATGCCGTTGTGGCTTTATGTGCTTTTAGGGGTAATGCTTCTGGATTTGATCGGGGCATATACAGCTCATTGGGTGGAGCACAAAGTAAAACCTTTATGGATGGTACATTTGGTGCACCATTCCGACCACAATGTGGATACCACTACCGCCAACAGGCACCATCCATTGGAAAGTTTAATACGCTACGCTTTTACTTTGGCAGGTGTTTTTATCGTTGGTGCGCCCATAGGAATAATAATGCTGTACCAGAGTCTGTCGGTAATTTTTTCTCAATTTAACCATGCGAACATCGGATTGCCAAAAAAAATGGACAAGGCTATCAGTTGGTTCATTGTAAGTCCGGACATGCACAAAGTGCATCATCACTACAAGTTGCCCTATACCGATTCCAATTACGGGAATATCTTTTCTATTTGGGACCGGTTTTTCGGTACCTATATGTATTTGGATGCAGAGGATATTGTTTACGGCGTGGATACATTTCCGGATGAAATGGAGAACAGCAGCATCAAAGGCTTGCTAAAACAACCTTTCCATAAATATCGAAGGCCTACAACAGATGGGTAGTAAAGAATCGATCTTTAGATTTCGATTGCTCAAGAATTCCAAGATGTTATTCTTGTTTTTAAGCAGAATCCATTATCTATCTACATCATCATTGGAACTGATGATTTAAAATTCCGTAACAATCACTACCTTACTTCTCCAATCCAAACCTTTCTGAAATGAAAAACAGTTTTGTTGCGGCCTTACTTCTTGCCGCATTTGCCATCACTTTTAATGTCAACTCCCAAGAAATATATTTTCCAGAACGCTATGCAACGTGGAAAACAGCTAAGAATGGTCAATTTAAATTTGACAAAGCTGCTTTGAAAAAGGCGGTCGATTATGCCAAATCCAACGAATATTCCGGGTCCAGGGATTTGCGGGTGGCTATTTTGGAAGGGTTCAAGAGAGAGCCTTTTCATCAAATTTTGGGTCCGACCAAAAAACGTGGGGGGCCTGCCGGATTGATTATGAAGAACGGCTATGTTTTGGCATCGTGGGGCGATACCCAGCGTGTTGATATGACTTTTAGTGTTACCAAGAGCTTTCTGTCCACCGTTGCTGGTCTTGCCGAAGATCACGGATTGATCAACGACACCAAGGATAAAGTTGGCGACTATATCTGGGACGGCACTTTTGATGGCGAGCATAATTCTAAAATTACTTGGGAACACCTATTACAACAAAATTCCGATTGGTCGGGCGAGCTGTGGGGAGGAAAGGACTGGGCGGACCGTCCACCTAGCAAAGGAGGTCTTGACGATTGGAAGTACCGAACCCTTAACGAACCAGGAACCGTAATGGAATATAACGATGTTCGTGTGAACGTACTTGCCTATTCGCTCACCCATGTGTGGAGAAAACCTGTTCCCATGGTGCTCAAAGAAGAGGTGATGGATAAAATTGGAGCAACTACATCCTGGCGATGGTTCGGTTACGAAAATGCTTGGACCGTTATCGATGGTATTAAAATGAAATCCGTTACGGGAGGTGGACACTCAGGTGCAGGGCTTTTTATTTCTACCGAGGATATGGCCCGTTTTGGAATCCTATTCTTGAACAACGGGAAATGGCAAGATGAACAGATTATCAGTGAGGATTGGATCAAGAAAGCGACTATGCCTTCCGTGCCCAATGTGAATTATGGCTACATGTGGTGGTTAAACCTACAGGGTGACCGCCATTGGGATAGTGTTCCTGAACATGTGTTCTACGCTGCCGGTTTTGGGGGCAATTTTATTGTGGTGGATCAAAAAAGTGGTTTGGTGATCGTGACCCGTTGGCTGGAACCTTCAAAAATAGGGGAGTTTGTTAAGCAGGTTTACGGGGCTTTTTAAGTTTGAATGCCATTTCGTACTATACGGACTTATTCTTTTATTTTGAAGTTGCTGGACGCTTCACTCAATCGAAATGACCTAGTTGGTGTATCAGTCCTTTCGAACGATATGAGATATCTTACCTTATGCAGAAACATTCTCTTTTGAAGGCGTAAACGGCACCAACACTTTCAATGCCTTCTCCACACTTGTTATTTTATCAAAAACCAACAATAACCGGAGTCCATTTCGGGTCTGTTTTTCCTTGAGTTTTACCAATTGCGGATGTGTTTGAGCGTATTGTAATACTTTGGTGAATGTAGGACTTTGGTAAAAACTGGATTGTTGGTCGGCAATAAAGTAACCTATAAACTTGCCTTTTTTCATGATCACTTTTTCCAGTCCTATATGGGTGGCGATCCATTTTATACGAACAGAGTTCATCAAATCCACGGCAGGTTCCGGTAACTCCCCAAAACGATCTACTAGTTGTGCCTCGAATTTTTGTAGGCCTACTTCGTCCTCTACACTGTTTAGTTGGGTGTAAAGGTTCAGTCGTTCGGTTATGTTGTTTATGTAATCATCAGGGAAGAGCAATTCAAAATCGGTATCGAGCTGCATCTCTTTTACATATACTTTTTCTTTGTCGCCCTCTACTTCTTCATACAATTCTTTGAACTCATTCTCCTTAAGTTCATCTATAGCTTCCGATAATATTTTTTGATAGGTCTCGAAACCGATCTCATTTATGAAACCACTTTGCTCGCCTCCTAAAAGATCGCCCGCTCCTCGTATTTCCAAATCTTTCATGGCTATGTTAAAACCACTGCCCAAGTCGGTAAATTGTTCCAAAGCTTCGATTCGTTTCCTTGCTTCGGGGGTCATAACCTCGTAAGGCGGTGTAATAAAGTAACAGAAGGCTTTTTTGTTGCTTCTGCCTACGCGCCCGCGCATTTGGTGTAGATCGCTCAACCCAAAATTATTGGCATTATGAATAAAAATGGTGTTGGCGTTGGTTACGTCCAATCCACTTTCTATAATCGTGGTGGACACCAATACATCGAACTCGCCGTTCATGAACGAAAGCATTAAGGATTCCAATTTTTTGCCTTCCATTTGACCATGTCCGATACCAATTTTTGCATCGGGTACCAAACGTTGGAGCATTCCGGCAACTTCTTTAATGTTCTCTATGCGGTTATGGATAAAAAATACTTGTCCGCCCCTTTGGATCTCGTAGGATACCGCATCGCGTATAACCTCTTCGTTTAAACGAATAACCTGACTTTCGATGGGGTAGCGGTTGGGCGGTGGCGTATTGATCACGGATAGGTCCCGAGCGGCCATCAAACTAAATTGAAGTGTTCTCGGAATAGGAGTGGCGGTTAATGTAAGCACATCCACATTTTCTTTTATGGAACGTAGCTTCTCTTTTACAGCAACCCCGAATTTTTGTTCCTCGTCCACGATCAACAATCCCAGATCTTTGAACTGCACGTTCTTGTTCACAAGTTGATGGGTGCCTATAATGATATCTATTTTGCCCTCGGCCAAACGTTCCAAGACATCCTTTTTCTCCTTAGCGGTACGAAAGCGGTTGAGGTAATCGACCGTTACGGGCATTTCTTTTAGGCGCTCCTTAAAGGTTCTGCTATGCTGAAATGCCAAAATGGTAGTAGGTACCAAAACGGCGACCTGTTTGCCATTGTCCACGGCCTTGAATGCGGCACGAATGGCAACTTCGGTTTTTCCAAAACCTACATCACCACAGATCAAACGGTCCATGGGGCGTTCGCTTTCCATGTCCTTTTTTACATCTTGGGTGCTCTTTTCTTGGTCAGGGGTGTCTTCGTAAATAAAGGATGCCTCCAGTTCGTGCTGCAGATAGCTGTCCGGGGCATATTGGAACCCTTTTTCGAGTCTACGTTTAGCATAAACCTTAATAAGGTCGAAAGCAATTTTCTTAACCCTTGCCTTGGTCTTTTGTTTCAGTTTTTTCCAGGCAGCAGAACCCAGTTTGAATATTTTTGGTGGTGCACCGTCCTTACCGTTGTACTTGGATATTTTGTGCAATGAGTGAATGCTCACATATAAAATATCGCGATCGCCATAAATAAGTTTAATGGCTTCCTGCTTTTTGCCCTCTACATCAATTTTTTGCAATCCTCCAAACTTGCCGATACCATGGTCAATATGGGTCACGTAATCCCCAATTTCGAGTTTGTTGAGCTCTTTTAAAGTAATGGCCTGTTTTTTTGCATAGCCATTTTTTAAATGGAACTTATGGTAACGTTCAAAAATTTGATGATCCGTGTAGCAGGCTATTTTCAGGTCTTGATCAATAAAACCTTGGTAGAGCGGGAATATTATGGTTTGATAATGGACGGTTTGGTCCACTTCATCAAAAATATCGTGAAAACGCTTGGCCTGTTGTTCCGTGGAACAGAAAATATAATTGTTGTAACCCCCATCCCGATTATCGTTGAGGTTTTCGATCAGCAGATCAAACTTTTTATTGAAGGAGGGTTGAGGTTTGGTATTGAATTGGATTATCGAAGCTGTCGTTCCGAGCGTAGCCGAACTAAGTTCTTTTGTCTGGTTCTCGACTGCACCCGAACTTACGGAAGAATTGCCTATCTCAACACATAAATAATCCTCCAATTGTGCTTTTAATAAAATCGAATCTGCAAAAAGTTCTTTAGGTTTTGCGTGTTTGATCTCTTGGCTCAATTTGGCGAAACTTTCTTCCGCTTTTTCAAAAAGAGAATCGATTCGGTCGTAGATCAGTGCCAGGTTTTTGGCAAATACCACTGTGCTTGCCGAAACATATTTTAAAAAGCTTTCGCGTATCTCTTCGGTAAATTTGTTCTCTACATTGGGGATGATCGTGATTTTCTTCACTTTGTCCGTGGAGAGTTGTGTTTCTACATCAAAAGTTCGAATACTGTCCACTTCATCGCCAAAAAACTCTATACGATAAGGTTCGTCATGCGAGAAGGAGAACACATCCACAATTCCGCCACGAACGGAAAATTCTCCCGGTTCGGTAACAAAGTCCACTCGTTTAAACTGATATTCAAAAAGGACTTCGTTCAAGAAATCCAAAGAGATTTCGTCACCAATTTTAATCTTTTGTGTGTTTTTGTCGAGTTCCTTTCGCGTAACCACTTTCTCAAATAGTGCATCGGGGTAGGTAACGATCACCGCAGGTTTTTTTCTGGAATTGATACGGTTTAGGACTTCGGCACGCAAAAGTACGTTGGCATTATCGGTTTCTTCTATTTGATATGGCCTGCGATAGCTTCCGGGGTAGAAAAGCACATCTTTTTCACCGATGAGCTGTTCCAGATCGTTTAAATAATAGGCGGCTTCTTCCTTGTCGTTCAAAATTAGGAGAAAAGGTAGGTCTGCCGATTTGAACGTGTCGGTTATCATAAAAGAAAGCGATGAGCCCACAAGCCCTTTTACATTGATTTTTTGTGATCTTGCAGAAGAGTTGCTTTGAGATTGGGCAATGGCGCTCCTCAGTTTCCCAAGTGCGGGAGACTGTTCGTATAATTGGGAAATCGGGGTTTTGGTCAATCCAAAAAACTTTGCGGCAAAGATAAATCGTGAAATCTTTTACAAGAAATGTTTTTTAGGATAAAATTTCAATTCAAAAAACTAATCATAGATCAAATACTTTGCCCTGATCTTTTTGAATTCTTTCAGATCATTCTGCCAAGTCGCCCGGATTTCTTCATTGGTCATACCTTCTTCAATCTGTTGTTGGAGCAAAGGCGTGCCGGCATGTTTGGTAAACCCATTGGTTAAAAAGAACTTTGATTTATCCAAGGTGTTGTTGTAGGCATCAATGATCCACTCCATGCTTACTTTGTTCATCCTTGGCGTTTTGGATAGATCTTTGCCGTAGCAGGTCTTGCCTTCTTCTTTAGGATATTTGGAGCCAAAATTAGGTTTAGGAACATAACTGAAATCATAGGCCGTACTATCCATAAAGGATGCCCCATAGCGCTGAAATTGGAATTCGGTGCCCCTGCCTGCATTCACATTGGTGCCCTCAAAAAGTCCTAAGCTGGGGTATAATGTAATCGATGTATCGTTGGGCAAATTCGGGGAAGGTCGGATAGGCAAATGGTACTCCGAATCGTGTGTATAATTTTCGAGTTCTATAACTGTTAAGTCGGCTTTTATACCGTTTCCCATCCATTTTTCACCGTTCAGCATTAAGGCATATTCGCCCATCGTCATCCCGTACACCAACGGTATAGTGTTCATTCCCAAATATCCTGTGTGCTCCTTCATCATGGTGGGGCCATCCACATAATGTCCATTGGGGTTGGGCCTATCCAACACAATTATAGGTTTGTTGTTTTCGGCACAAGCCTCCATTACCAATTCCAGTGTGGCAATGTAGGTGTAAAACCTGACCCCGACATCCTGAATGTCAAAAACCACAACATCGAGCTCTTCGAGTAGCTCTTTGGAAGGTTTTTTATTTTTGCCATAAAGGGAAATTAAAGGCAGTCCCGTTCGCGTATCCATACCGTCCTTCACGTGCTCTCCCGCATCTGCGGTACCTCGAAAACCGTGTTCCGGGGCAAATACTTTTTTAATATCGACACCTAAAGAAAGCAAAGAGTCCACCAAATGGGTGTAGCCTTTTTCTTTGAAAATAACGCTTGTTGGGTTGGCTACAATTCCTACTGATTTTTCTTTTAAAAGGGGGGCATAGGCCTCGGTTCGGTTGGCGGCCACTTTTATGGACGGGGGAGTGGCTGTTTGTGCCTTGGTATCGGAATTGTCTTCTTTTTGTTGACCCTTGCATGCGGAAAGCATTAAAAACAACAATAAAAATGTACTTTTGAATCTAGATAAAATGGGCATTCGTTGAATTTAGAATTATTTATAGCCAAACGCCTTGTTACAGGGAAGGAGCATAAAATTAGTATTTCCGCCCCGATTATAAAAATTGCCATTGCGGCAATTGCCATCGGTGTTGTAATGATGTTGATTGCCATAGCGACAGGTGTGGGCCTTAAAAACAAGGTTCGAGAAAAGGTTGCAGCCTTTAACGGACATATCCAAATTTCCAATTTTGATAATAACAACTCCGAGGTTTCCTTGAAACCAATTTCCATTGATCAGGACTTTTATCCAGAGTTTTTGAACGTTGAGGGTATAAAGCACGTACAGGCCGTAGCCACCAAAGGAGGAATTATTAGAACTGCAGATACTTTTGAAGGGATGTTGGCCAAAGGGGTTGGGAGCGATTATGATTGGAGTACGTTCAAGGAATATCTGGTGGACGGTAGGTTGCCCGATTATAGCGATGAGTTGAACGAAGAGGTGTTGATCTCCAAATTAATGGCCAATAGGTTGCAACTAAAGACCGGTGATAGCTTTTTTTCCTTTTTTCTGAGGGATGGGGATGCCTCCAAGCCACCGAATAATAGACGGTTCGATATTGTGGGTATTTATGACAGTGGTTTCGAGGAGTTTGATGAAACCTACGTGTTCGTGGATATCCGACATATCCAACGGATGAACAAATGGGAGGAAAATCAAATTGGAAACTTTGAGGTATTTATAGAGGATTTCGACCAACTTGAAGAAAAAAGTAACGAAATATATAACAAAACGATCTCTGTTTTGGATACCCAAAATATAAAGAACAAGTATTTCCGAATTTTTGAATGGATCGGACTTTTTGATTTCAATATTGCTTTGATCATTGGGATTATGATCATTGTGGGCGGTATAAATATGATTACCGCTTTACTGGTTTTGATTTTGGAACGTACCCAAATGATAGGAATTCTTAAAGCGTTGGGGTCGGCGAACTGGAGCATCCGAAAGGTATTTTTATATAACGCAGCCTATTTGATTGCCATTGGGCTATTTTGGGGTAACCTTATCGGATTGGGTGTTATTTTTCTTCAGGACAGGTATCGAATGTTCAAATTTCCAAACCCGCAAGAATATTATATTGAGTACATTCCCGTACATATGGATCTGTCCACAATTATATTTTTGAATGTTGGGGTCATGGTACTTTGTTTGTTAATGCTTTTGATCCCATCGTACATTATCACAAAGATTACACCTGTAAAAGCCATCCAGTTCGAATAACCAAAAATTAAGAAGATGATTCAGCTAAAAAACAATACAAGCGAAATAAGCATAGATAAAGGAGAGTTGGTCGGTTACAAGGTTAACGGATTTGAATTTATCCATCAAAAAGGAAGCCCGGGCTGGAGTAGTTCGGATACCGAAATGTTCCCTATTATCGGGCCAGTTAACAAAGCCGGTTTTAGGGTTCAAACCCCAAAAGGCCCTGCTGTACAGGACCAACATGGTCATCTACGTCAAATGGAATATGAACTGGCAAACCATTCGGATACTACAGCCGTTTACGAAAAAAAGTATAAAGCGGGCACTGAAGTTTTCAATGCCAAGTTTCCGGAAAAATCCACTGAAGAAGCGTTGATCTGGCCATATGATTTCAAGTTTAAAAAATCGTTTGTGTTGCACGAGGATTCGTTGGAAATCAGTTTTAGAATTACCGGCGAGCAAGGAATGCCCTTTATGTTGGGGTATCATCCAACTTTTAAGTTGTATTCCAGTGCACCCACCATTGTGACCAAAAACAGGGAAATAACCTTGGACGAAGTTTTGGCTGTTGGGAGTAGGGCACTGCAGGTAGCGGATTGTACCTCCATCACACTAAAGGATGAAAAGGAGATTACCATCGAGACCAAAGGTTTTGGGAATTTTATGTGCTGGACGGAAGTTCGGAATATGGTATGTATCGAGCCGATTTCGTTCTATCCTTACGCCGTGGAACAGTCCCATCTGCACAACGGATTTCAACTATTGGAAGACGAAGCTGTTTTTAATGTACTGTTAAAACCAAAAGCGTAACCTAACTGAATTTCAGCTGCAGTTCTTCCACTACTGATTCGGTTTTCAAGTTCTGTTGTTTTTTTTGCAACACCACAGGAGGTGATTGTCTTACATCACAATCTTTTATGGAACAACGCTCGCAAGTAACGCCAACATTGTAGGTTTTTATTTTGGGATCATCCAAAAACTTTACTTTCTTTTTGAGTTCTGTATTGATCAATAGTCCAAGACTTACACTCCTATATTCGTCTTTTTTAAATGGATCTGCCGTAGCACTGGAAAAAATAAGATAGGATAAACCGTCGTTTGGGTAATGCGAGATCTGAACATCCATGAGGTGCTCGGCCGATGTTTTTGCAATTTCCTGCAACACCCGGATAGAGACCCAACGGCGACAATATTTTTCGTTGGATTCGTTTCCGTGTGGTGAATGGTGGTGGGTAAGGTGCAATTCTTTGGTAATATGGAATCGATTGCTTCCTTCTTTATGCCCCAACCGAAGAAAGAATAGGTTTTCCAGCTGGTAATCGTTGGGCAAGATGTTCGTCAGTCTCTGGTAAAGTGATTCCGGTGACGCATTAAAACTGTTCTTGATTTCGGTGAGAAACGATTTGTCGAATTTTGGTTTGGCTAAAAAGGTCTCTAGATTTAGTTTGATCAAGTGCCTCGGGATGACCAGAGCTCCAGCAAAATAAGAAGCGTAAAAATTATTGAGCACTTGATCAAAATTGTTGAATTTGATCCAGGTAAATGTGTACAGTCGTTCTTCGATGTTTAAATAATTGTACCCGATTTCTTTGGCATAGATAAAAGCCCGTTGTGCCTCATCGATATGGTCCGCTACCAAAAGTGTTTTTGTTTTGGGGATAAAAATAGACCGTAGGTTGTCCAGTTCCTTATATCGGGTCAGTTCGTCATTATTAATGGAATAGCCATATTCCTCCACCAATATTTCTTCTAGTTCCGTTGATGTTGGTGACTTTTTAGAATTGACCTGATACGCTTTGGTAAAATTCTCTGCCGCCTCCTCCAATTCGGGGAAAAAGTTATTGCTGGCCTCTTGGAAAGAACGCAAGGAGGCCAAGTAAAAGCTTTCCTTGCCAAAGTTGTAGTGTTTGGCAATCTCAATAATGGTGCTGATAAAGGCATTTACCTTGGTAGGGGCGTTGGCTACAATGTCAATAAGGTCACTTTCCTTGATCCCGAACAGTTCCAAGGGAAGTTCTTTCAAAACTTTGGACTTTAGCAATTCGCCGACCGGAGCCAGATTTTTGTCCAACTTAAGGGAAACCATATTATCGTAGGGAACTTCCAATTTTTCCGCTAGAAGGGCAATTTTATCCGTTTTGGGATACTTTTTCCCTTTTTCGATTTCGTTGAGGTAAGATTTGGAGAGTCCGGATAGTTTGGACAAACCAAACAACGAAAGTTTTCTTTTGGTCCGTATCTGCTTGAGCTTGAGCCCAAAAATCAGTTTAATATATTCTTCTTCCATTTTTCTCGATCAAAGATAGTTCTTTTTGCGAATATGATAAAAAAAGCGAATAAATAGAAATTAGCGAACGTTCGCTTGTTTTTTTCAAACGTTTGCGTTAACCTTGTTTCATAAATTTAAAAGTACTATGGAACAAGCAGTTATGACCAATACCAAATTGCAATTTGCAAAAGAGGTGAAGAACTACTACCCAGAACTGTTGACAAATCGGGCTTTTGATTTTTTGATTGCATTGCATCAAAAGTTCAATAGATCCAGGTTGCAGTTGCTGGACGAACGAACTAAGCGGCAAGCACAATTTGATGCCGGTACTTTACCGGATTTCCCCAAAGAAACGGAACAGACAAGAACCGTAGATTGGAAGGTAAAAGGAATTCCAGAAGACTTACAGGATAGAAGGGTGGAGATTACCGGGCCGGTGGACCGGAAAATGGTGATCAACGCTTTGAACTCCGGCGCCAAGACCTTTATGGCCGATTTTGAGGACAGCAATGCGCCGACTTGGTATAATTGTATGCAAGGCCAGCAGAACTTAATAGATGCAAATAAGCGCACCATTACCTATTATGATTCAAAAAAAGGTAAAAACTATAAGTTGAACGAGGAGGTAGCCGTTCTTTTGGTGAGGCCCCGTGGACTGCATTTGAACGAGAGACATATCTTGATCGATGGGGAGGAGGCTTCGGGCAGTTTGGTCGATTTTGGTTTGTATGTGTTCCACAACACGGAGATATTGCGCAACAGGAAATCCGCTCCATATTTCTACTTGCCCAAGTTGGAACATTACTTGGAGGCCAGATGGTGGAACGAGGTAATGACATTTGCTGAAGAATACCTGAACGTTCCGGTAGGAACCTTCAAGGCAACGGTTTTGATCGAGACCATAACGGCCAGTTTTCAATTGGACGAGATCATTTACGAGCTGAAAAACCATATTGTAGGTCTTAATTGTGGCCGATGGGATTATATTTTTTCCTACATCAAAAAATTTAAGAATCATCCCGAATTTATTTTGCCGGACAGAGATCAGGTGACCATGACAGTGCCCTTTATGGATGCCTATTCAAAACTGGTGATACAGCGTTGCCATAAAAGAGGTATTCATGCAATGGGCGGTATGGCAGCACAAATACCTATCAACAACAACCCCATTGCCAATGAAAAGGCACTTGAAAAAGTACGATTGGATAAGGAAAGAGAGGTTAAAAACGGGCACGATGGCACATGGGTGGCGCATCCCGGGTTAGTGAAAATTGCCAAAGATATCTTTGATGCGCACATGCCCAGTGCAAATCAACACGATGTGCTTCGGGAAGAGGATTCAATAGCGGCTTCCGATCTACTTGCCATTCCCAAAGGTACAGTTACCGAAAAAGGGGTCCGTAAGAATATTTCCGTTGGCATACTGTACATGGAGTCTTGGTTGCGGGGCAACGGGTGTGTGGCCATCAATAACTTAATGGAAGATGCGGCAACGGCCGAAATCTCCAGGACACAACTGTGGCAATGGCTAAAGTTTACGGTTAGGTTGGATGATGGTAGAAAACTGACCGAAGATCTCTATACAAAACTGTTGGAAGAAGAAATCGCAAAAATCCGACACTTGGTAGGTGAGGGCAATTTGCACAATACCAAATTTGATGAAGCCATCAAATTGTTCGATAAGCTGGTGAGGGCAGATAAGTTTGAAGAATTTCTGACCACCAAGGCCTATCGTGAGATATAACTTAAACAAAGCGTATTAATCAAAAAAAATCCCAAGAATGCGCGAACATTACCTGGGATTCAAGTCAAATTTCGAATTATAAAATTATGGAAAAAAAGGAGAAAATTCAAGCATTGGTAACAGATTGGACCGTTAACCCGCGATGGAAAGGTGTGGAACGCCCGTATACCGCAGAAGAAGTTATAAAGCTTCGGGGGTCTTATGAGATAGACCATTCCATTGCACGTTTAGGTGCCGAAAAGCTCTGGAAAAAATTGAATACCCAAGATTTTGTCGCTGGTTTGGGCGCATTGACCGGTAACCAGGCCATACAGGAAGTCGAGGCCGGACTGGACGCCATTTATTTGAGCGGATGGCAAGTAGCGGCAGATGCCAATCTGGCCGGGGAAATGTATCCTGATCAATCATTGTATCCGGCCAATAGCGTGCCCATGGTGGTTAAACGGATCAATAATGCCCTTTTGCGCGCCGATCAAATTCAAACGGTAAACGAAATCGAGGCGAAAAAAGATTATTTGGTGCCTATCGTGGCCGATGCAGAAGCAGGTTTTGGAGGTAACCTCAATGCCTATGAATTGATGAAATCCATGATAGAAAACGGAGCCTCCGGAGTGCATTTTGAAGACCAGTTAAGTTCTGCCAAAAAATGTGGGCACTTGGGGGGAAAGGTTCTGGTACCGACCCAAGAAGCCATAAATAAGTTAATTGCAGCTCGATTGGCTGCCGATGTAATGGGTGTGCCATCAATAATTATTGCTCGTACCGATGCTGATGCGGCAAATCTGTTGACTAGTGATATTGATGACAGAGATCATAAATTTTTAACGGGCGAAAGATCTCCAGAAGGCTTCTTTTATGTGAACAATGGTCTAGATCAGGGTATCGACCGTGGACTGAGCTATGCTCCATTCGCCGATTTGATTTGGTTGGAAACTTCGAACCCCGACTTGGAACAGGCACGAAAATTTGCTGAGGCCATCCACAGTAAATATCCAGACAAAATGTTGGCCTATAATTGTTCGCCATCCTTTAATTGGGCTGCAAAACTATCCGTTAAGGAAATGGAAGGTTTTAGAGAGGAACTCGCCGCTTTGGGCTACAAGTTCCAATTTATTACACTTGCCGGTTTCCATGCCCTCAACACCAGTATGTTCGAACTTTCAAAATCCTATAAAGAAAGGGGTATGGCCGGTTATTCAGAATTGCAAGAACGTGAGTTTGCTTTGCAAAAAGACGGCTTTAAAGCGGTAAAACACCAAGGTTTTGTGGGTACGTCCTATTTTGATATGGTGCAAAACGTGGTTACTTCGGGAAAAGCGAGCACCATGGCCATGAAAGATAGTACGGAAACTACTCAGTTTAAATAATACTTTACTTTAACTTGTTGTAGTTATTTGTGTTTTAAAGTGCCCCCGATTTTGGGGGCATTTTTATGTGGCTACGTTAAATATTTGGGTGGTCTTCTCTTTTAAAAGGTATTGTGTAAGTATGCTTTCCGTTTCCACCGTATGTTTTTGAGGATTGATAAAAGCCGTTAGATCCTCTAAAGAAGAAATTTCAATGTCCGTATCAATAAATCCAAAGCCCTTGTACACACCATCGGCTATTAGGATTATGGCGTTTTCATGGGGTTCTCTTCCTTTTTCTTTGATAACCCTCACTTCGGAAGCGAGCATTTTCATGTGTTGTATTGCTTCCTGCACTTTTCCGTTATAATCGGCAACGGATTCTTCTCCCTTGCAAATGCCTTGGCATGTGGTAATTTGATGATGGGAACAGGCCGATGTGGTCTGTTGTAGATGACAGTATTTTGGACACAACGAAAAGCTTTTGCATATCTCTTCGAGATACGCTCTGCAATCCGTTTGGTTATGAAAGATCTTCAATGGGTCGGGCACCCCTTTAATAGTGTTGAAAGCCAGGTGTGTTATTCCGTTCCGGTCCTCATAAGAGAATATGGCGTACTGCTTTCCCATTCTTTTTTGGGCACGGTTATAGGGTGGGAATAGCCGTTTGATCTCCGCAGATTCCATTAAAAGAGCTACCAGTTCACTCCCCGCGAGTTTAAAATCAATGTTGGCCGTCTCGCTGCACATTTGAATTTCTTTTCGGCTTTTGTCGTAAAAATGTCCCAAAACTCGTTTTTTTAGGTTAATGGCCTTTCCCACATAAATAATCTCCCCTTTTTGGTTCATAAAATAGTAGATGCCCGGTTTCTGGGGAATACGGTCAAATACCGATTTGGGCAAATGGGGCGGAAGGGTAGCTTCTTGGCTTCGGGCGTTCAAAAACTTTTTGAACACCGTTTCCGAATCCGGTTTGGCCAAGAGTTGTTCAAATAGAAGAACCGTAGCGTGTGCATCTCCTCGCGCACGGTGCCGGTCCGTCAATGGAATCTCGATGGCGGAGCATAATTTGCCCAAACTGTATGAATTTAGACCTGGAATCAACTTTCTGGACAAACGTACCGTGCAGAGCTTTTTTCTAGTAAAATCGATACCAATCTGCCGAAACTCTTCCTTGATCACCCCGTAATCAAAATTAACGGAGTGCGCCACAAAAATACAGCCCTCCGTAATACTCATTATATTTTCGGAAATCTCAAGGAAAGTTGGAGCATTTTGTACCATTTGATCATCGATTCCCGTGAGCCCGGTAATAAAATAGGGGATGGGGCTTTGCGGGTTCACCAAAGAAGTGAATTCATCCACAATTTGATTTCCATCATATTTAAAAATGGATATTTCGGTGATCTTGTTGCCCTTGACTCCGTTTCCCGTTGTCTCTATGTCGATTATGGTGTACAAATTACTGACTCTAATAAAAGAATGAAATTATGGATAAACTCAGCAGCTTCCAAAAACTAGGTTCACTGTATTAAAATTGCGCACGGTACTGTGTTGGTGTACAATGTTTGTATGTTTTAAACTTTCGGTTGAAATTGGCAATATTGTTAAACCCGCATTGTTCGGCTATGGTCCCGATCGACAGCTCAGGTTGTTTAAGCATCAGTTTACAGGCATTCTCGATTCGTATCTCGATCAAAAATTGAAAAAATGTCTTGTTGGTTCGTTTTTTAAAATATCTGCAAAAAGCATTCTTCGTCATGTTGGCCCTTTCAGCAATTTCCTCCAAGGTGATGTTCTCACCATATTTCTCCATGGCATAGTCATAAACTTTGCCCATTCGTTTTCCCTCGTCGTCCGAAAAACTTTTTCTGTAGATAAAAGAAGAAAGCGGAACGGTTTTGGACTTGTTGATATAATGTATAATCAATAATAGTGAGGAGATCTGTTCCACTTTGCTTTGTTTGGACAGTGAATCGAACAGGGGGATTATTTTAGTTTTTTGAGTCAAGACCATCATACCAAACTCCGCTTTTTTAAAGAAATTTTGGGTGGACGATAGATCTGCCAGTTGAAAAAAGTCTTTGCCAAAGGCATCTTGATTAAAAAAAAGGGTGTGCATTAAGGACTCCTCTTTGTGCCGGGCATCACTTCGGAACACATGAGGAATGTAACTGCCGATTACAAGAATGTCCCCAGCTTTGTAATCGTTTATACGGTCGCCTGCGATCAATGTACCTGAACCTTTTTCCACATAACTGATCTGGATTTCTCCATGTTGGTGCAATTGGTCATAAAAAACATGTTCCCTATCTATTTGATAAACGAGAGCTTCATTTTTTGGTTTTGGGATTTTAAAGGGTAAGACCTTCATGGGTGAGCTTAAATTGATTTAATTACAAGTTTGATGTCAAAAATAGGGTAATATAGTATCAAAATATGCTAATAATACTATAAACTACCTTTCCGGTCTCTTTGTAATTTTAAATCATATAATTTTAGAAACTATGGTAAAATGGGAAGGCGTAATGCCTGCGGTAACAACAAAGTTTACAAAAGAGGATGCTTTGGATCTTGTAATGTTCCAAAAAAATATTCAAGCACAAATCGAAGCTGGTGTACACGGGATTATTTTAGGGGGCACTTTAGGTGAGGCAAGTACATTGGAGCAAGAGGAAAAGGAAATCCTGATCAGGAAATGTGTAGAACTAACGGAAGGAAAAATTCCTGTGATCATGAATGTGGCAGAGCAAAGCACAAAAGGGGCTATTGCAGCAGCTCAAAGGGCCGAAAAATCAGGTGCAGATGGATTGATGCTTTTGCCACCGATGCGTTACAAATCCACCGATAGGGAAACCGTGACTTACTTTAAAGCGGTGGCCAACAGTACTTCCCTACCTATTATGTTGTACAATAACCCAGTGGATTATAAAATAGAGGTAACTTTGGATATGTTGGAGGAGTTGATCGAATGTGAGAATATAAAAGCCATAAAAGAATCGACCCGGGATATTACCAATGTTATTCGAATACAAAATAGATTTGCGGATAGAATAAAGGTGTTCACGGGAGTGGATACCCTTGGAATGGAAAGCTTGGTTATTGGAGCAGTAGGGTGGGTTGCTGGATTGGTTTGTGCTTTTCCAGCAGAAACCGTGGCCATTTACGAGTTGGTGAAGGCCAACAGAATTCAAGAAGCGCTTAAAATTTATAGATGGTTTATGCCGCTATTGGAGTTGGATATTAGCCCTCAATTGGTTCAAAACATAAAGCTGGCCGAGGTGGCCACAGGCATTGGTACGGAACATGTTCGGGCTCCTCGCTTGCCTTTGGAGGGAGCGGAAAGGGCAAGAGTGCTAAATGTGATTGAAACGGCAATGAGAAACAGACCGGAACTACCGGATTATAAAAATATAAATAGCATAATATGATTACAGGTAAAAACTGTATAGCAGGGAAATTTAAAGCAGATGGCAATGTAGAATTTAGAACCGTAGATCCCAAAAAAAATGTTCAAAACTCTACAGTGCACATCGAGGCGACTTCGGATGAAATAGAAGCGGCCGTGGAGGAGGCATGGTCGGCTTTTAAAATATACAGAAAGATGCCCGGAAAGATGCGAGCAGAGTTTCTTAATGCGATTGCAGATGAGATTTTGGCATTGGACAAGGTTTTGGTGGATACCTATATATTGGAGTCAGGTTTGCCGGAAGGACGTGCCATTGGTGAAAGGGGGAGGACCGTTTTTCAATTACGCTCTTTTGCCGAATTGATTGCAAACGATGACTGGCGTGAGAATACTTTCGATGCTGCACAGCCGGACAGGAAACCTATGCCAAAGGATGATCTTCGAAAAACCATGATACCATTGGGGCCAGTTGCCGTTTTTGGGGCCAGTAATTTTCCCTTGGCATACTCAACGGCAGGCGGGGATACAGCAAGTGCCCTTGCTGCAGGATGTCCAGTTGTGGTAAAGGCGCATCCCATGCACGCTGGTACCAACGAACTAGTGGCTCTGGCCATTGTAAAGGCCGCCGAAAAAACAGGAATGCCACAAGGTGTTTTTTCCAGTATAAACGGAGGTGTGCAAGCTGGAGTGGATTTGGTTACGAACCCTAAAATAAAGGCCGTTGGGTTTACCGGAAGTATTGGTGGAGGTAGGGCACTTTTCGATTTGGGAACAAAACGTGAAGAACCCATACCGGTTTTCGCAGAAATGGGAAGCATCAATCCGGTTATTATGTCGGCAACTGCCATTTCCAAACGGGGAAACGAACTGGCCAAGACCTATGCAGGTTCAATCACCTTGGGAACTGGGCAATTTTGCACAAATCCAGGACTTTTGCTGACTATTAAAACTGCAGATACCGAGCAATTTGTTCAAAACTTGGCAAAGGAGACCATTGCTATTGCACCACAAAGTATGTTGCATCCGAATATTAAAAAAGGATACCTGAAAAAAGGAGAAGATGTGCTGTCGCAGGATGGAGTCGAAGTAGTTGCCAAATATGAAGGGGAGCTAAATCCCAACGATGCCGCATCTGTAATTGCCTCCGTTTCTGGCGAAGCCTTTTTAAAGAACCCTAAAATGCACCAAGAAGTTTTTGGGCCATTCAGTATGGTGGTCCAGTGTAAAAACGAAGCAGAGCTTATCCAGATTATCGATGGATTGGAAGGCCAGCTCACAGGCACTTTGATCGCAGAAAAAGATGACGATTTAAACCTTGTGGAGATAGTGGATTCCCTTCAAAACAGAGTTGGAAGAATAATTTACAACGGAGTTCCAACAGGAGTGGAAGTATGTCCGTCCATGCAACATGGAGGGCCATATCCCGCATCTACCGACTCCAGATTTACCGCGGTTGGAACCCATTCCATAAAACGATGGGTAAGACCGATTAGCTATCAATCGTTTCCCATGGAATTGTTGCCGGACCATTTAAAAAAATAGCTAGTGGCGAGAAAAACATTTTTTTGTGTAGATGCCCATACTTGCGGAAACCCGGTAAGGGTAGTTGCCGGTGGAGCCCCAAATTTACAGGGTAAGAACATGAGCGAGAAGCGACAACATTTTTTAAAGGATTTCGATTGGATTCGAAGGGGATTGATGTTCGAACCCCGTGGCCATGATATGATGAGTGGCAGTATCTTGCTCGAACCGCACGATCCGGCAAACGATTTTGCCATACTGTTTATTGAAACCTCCGGTTGTTTGCCCATGTGCGGGCACGGAACCATAGGCACCATTACCGTAGCCTTGGAAGAAGGGCTCATTGAACCTAAAGTTCCAGGAAAAATCCGAATGGAAGCACCGGCTGGTTTGGTGGAAATCGAATACAGGCAAACCGGAAAAAAAGTGGATTGGGTTCGTTTGGTCAATGTAAAATCGTACCTAGCGGAAGAAAACCTGACCGTAGAATGTCCTGAGCTTGGCGAGTTGATTTTTGATGTGGCCTACGGCGGAAATTATTATGCAATAGTAGATCCACAGAAAAACTTTGAAGGAGTACATAATTTTACCGCAGGTCAAATTATACATTATTCCCAAGTAGTAAGAAAGCGCATCAATGAGAAATATCCGAATATATTTATACATCCGGAAGATAGTACCATTAGGGATGTGAGCCATATGCTTTGGACCGGTGACCCCATAGACCCAACATCTTCTGGAAGAAATGCCGTTTTTTACGGGGATAAAGCAATCGATCGCTCCCCATGCGGCACAGGCACTTCGGCCCGCATGGCACAATTATATGCCAAGGGCAAGTTGAAGATTGGTGAACCTTATATCCACGAAAGTTTTATTGGTAGTAAGTTTGTTGGAATTGTAGAAAAGGAATCGGTCTTGGCTGATAAAAAAGCCATTATACCCAGTATTCAAGGTTGGGCGCAGGTTACAGGGTACAATACTATTGTTATCGATGATGATGATCCCTACGCACACGGGTTTCAAGTGATATAAAAATCAAGAGATATGGAAAACAAATCAATACATTTTTTGGGAAATAGAACCATGTGGATGGTCGCACTTCTATTTTCGCTTCAAACTATGGCACAGAATAGCGATCTGGCGGATAGGATCGATGAGTTTAGGGCAGATACCAGGGCATTGAACCATATCTACATCATGAAAGAATCCGAAGAGTATTATGAGCGCTTCAACATACTTTATGATAATTGGCATAATCGATTGGAGAAAATGGATTTCTCCACTTTGAACCAACAGGAAAAAGTGGATTATATCCTTTTAAAAAACTCCGTGACCAAAGCGGACTATTTTCTTGACCAGGAATACAAAAAATATTTAGAAGTGGCACATGTGGTAGATTTTACTGCCCCATTGCTTTCTTTTATTCAAGAGAGACGAAGAGGAAAAAGGCCGGATGCCAAGAATTTGGCAAAAATCATGCAAGATGCGACCAAAGTTTTGGACAATGCAATGCGGCCATCAAACAGTAAACCTTTTAAAGATTGGCAAACTGCGGATAAAGCATCATCCGTTGTAATTTCCTTTCAAAAAGGATTAAAAAATGCTTTTGATTTCTATTACAGTTACGACCCGGATTTTACATGGTGGGTGGATAGGCCCTATAACTTATTGTATGATAAATTGACGGTCTATGCGGAATTCCTAAAAGAAAATTATTCGAAGAATAGCGTTAAGGACGATGGTAGTGGTATTGTGGGCAAACCTATTGGTATAGATGCATTGCAAGAAAGCTTGGAGATGGAGTTTATTCCTTACACGCCGGAGGAACTCATTAAAGTGGCCCAAACCCAATATGAATGGTGCAAGCAAGAAATGATCAAAGCCTCTCGAGAGTTGGGTTATGGAGATGATTGGAAGGCGGCGCTAGAGCATGTAAAAAACACCTATGTTCCCGAAGGAGAGCAGCCAGAGGCCATTATGGAACTTTATAAGGAATCGGTCGATTTTATTGAGGAGCGCGATTTAATTACATTGCCCGAACTGGCCAAAGAAACATGGGGAATGGAAATGATGAGCCCGGAAAGGCAAAAGGTAAGCCCTTTCTTTTTAGGGGGAAGGGATATCATCATATCATACCCAACGCAGGAAATGGACCATGATTACAAAATGATGAGCATGCGTGGCAATAATCCCAATTTCTCGAGAGCCGTTGTCCATCACGAGTTGTTGCCAGGGCATAACCTCCAGTATTTTATGACCAGTCGCCATAAACCTTATCGAAATGCATTTTACACTCCATTTTGGACCGAAGGATGGGCCTTGTATTGGGAAATAATTCTTTGGAACAAAGGGTTTCCTCAGACACCTGAACAAAAAATGGGGATGTTGTTCTGGAGAATTCACCGTTGCGCACGGATCATATTTTCGCTCAAGTTCCATATGGGGGAAATGACACCACAGGAATGTATCGATATGTTGGTGGATGAGGTTGGTCACGAATACGCCAATGCCGAAGGCGAAGTCCGACGTTCCTTTACCACCAGTTATCCACCCTTGTATCAATTGGCCTATATGATGGGGGGGCTGCAATTTTATGCCCTTCGAAATGAGCTTTTGGCAGAAGGTTGGTCAGAGAAGGAATTCCACGACCGGGTGATGCACGAAGGCAGAATGCCCATCGAAATGTTAAGAAGCCTGTTATTGGATTTGCCATTAAATAAAAACCACAAAACCAGTTGGAAGTTTTCTACGGCATTCAATTAATGTGGAAATAGGTTTTCGGGTTGTATTTTTCAATTTGCACTTTTTATAGGTAAATGACTTTAGGATAAAACGCTGCGGGTTGTTGCATAGGCTTCGGGATTGACCAATATCATTTTATTGCACTTTATTGGGGGCTATCTTTGGGAAAAGCGAGGAACCCATGAAAACCATACTGATCCCTACCGATTTTTCTAAAAATGCACTGCATGCACTACAGTATGCCCAAGAGCTGTACAAATGTGAGCGCAGTTGTTTTTTTGTGCTGCATGCCTTTGCCGAAGAGGTATATGGAGAGTACAATACGGCAAACAAAGACGGAATTGATCAAATTAAAGAAGAGAAAAAGCAGGTCGTTGAGCGAAAACTGGATGAATTGATCGATTCTGTTATAGGGGAACCGCCCAACCCACTGCATAATTTTGAAACCGTAGCCTGTTTTGATAATCTGGTCGATGGTGTCAATGATTTTGTGGATGAAATGAATATCGATTTGGTGATTATGGGAACCAAAGGGGAAACCAGTGATCATAAAACAACGTTCGGTAGTTATACCATAGAAATATTCAAGTATGTAAAATGTCCTGTTTTGGCCGTGCCAGAGGGTTTTGAATACAAACAACCAAAAGCGATTCTTTTCCCGACCGATTATTTACTGCCATATAAACGTAGGGAACTTAAATTATTGGGAGACCTGGCCGGCAAGTTTAAATCCAAAGTGCATTGTTTGTACATCACCGATTTTGATGAGCTCAGTCCCCGACAAGCGGACAACAAGCTGTTCTTGGAAGAGACTCTCACTAAGCCCTATCTGTATTTTGAAACAGCCCCCATTAAAAACAAGGCAGAAGTTATACTCGAAAAAATAGCGGAAAAAGAGGCGGGCATGTTGGTTATGATGAATTCAAGACATTCTTTTTTTGAAGACATGCTGTATAGATCAACGGTGGACCTGCTCGGCTTAAAGATCAAGATACCGTTTATGGTAATGCAGAATTTAAAAAGATGAACAAGATGAAAAAGAAGCGGATTGTACTGCCAACGGATTTTTCCAAAAACTCTTGGAACGCCATAGCTTATGCTTTAAAAACCTTTAAGGGCGTTCCTTGCGATTTCTTTCTCCTTAACTCCTACCAAGTGGGTGCATCAGGACTGTCCACTAAAATGGCAGGGGCCAACGATACCCGACTTTATAACTTGATGAAAGAACAATCCGAACGTGAGCTCAACCAAGAGTTGAAAAAAATTCAGGAAATCGATACCGATCCAGAACATCGGTTTATTCTACGGTCAGTTGCCGGTACCTTGGTAAATGCCGTGGGAAAAACAGTTTACAAGGAAGAAATAGATTATGTGGTCATGGGAACCAAGGGGTCTTCAGGATTAAAGGAAGTATTTATGGGAAGTAACACCTACAAAGTGATCAAGGATATCGATTTTTGTCCCATAATTGCGGTTCCGGACGATTATCGACCTGATGGTAAAATGGATGCCATTCTCTTGGCCACCGGGTACGAGCACCTGTTCGAAAACTATGAACTGAAACCGGTTTTGAGCTTGGCAGAGCATTTCAATGCCAAATTATGGATTGCCCACGTAGGACGTATGGATAACCTAACGCCAGAACAAAAAGCCTCCAAATTGGCACTGGAAAAACGGTTGACAAATGTTGAATATGAATTTTTTGAGATTGAAAAAGAGGACTCCGTAAACCGAACCATACAAAAGGTCGTTGACATGGATAGGGCTCTGGACATGGTAGTAATGATCAATCAGGACCATACTTTTTTTGAGCGACTGACCCGTGAGCCTGTGATTAAAAAAGTAACCTTTAATACCACAGTGCCATTTTTGGTGATTCATTTATTTGAATAATGGATACGGTTTATTTATAAGAAGGACTTGGCAAGCTGAACCAGTTCTGCTTTTTGGAGTACTCCGGATTTCCTCCAGAGTTGTTTACCGTTTTTAAAGAAAATCAGGGTTGGAACCCCTCTTACCTGATACGTATTGGCCAGATTTTGATTTTTGTCCACATCGATCTTTACAATTTTTAGATCATCGCCCATTTCATCTTTTACCCGTTTTAAAATAGGAGCCAACATTTTACAGGGACCGCACCATTCGGCAGAAAAATCGATCAGTGTTAACTGCTCACTGTTGATCAATGTTGCAAAATTTCCTTTCATTGTTTTTAGAATTGATATCGCAAGGTATAAAAACCCCATTTTTTTCTAAGTGACCTAGGTCACCTTTGCTTTACCCATTATAGTGAAGGTCGGCAAAAGTGAGTAGATTACTTTTTCTATCTTTAAGCACAGCACATTTGAAAATTCTTTGAACCTTTATGAACAAGAAAATATTTGGAAGTATTCTGGTAGTGGTGATTCTATCCTGTAAGACAGAGAAAAAAGAGCAAGAAACCAACACATGGCGCACTAAAAAGGAAGCAATAGAAAATGCGGTGCACAATCAATTACTGGAAGTCGAAAAGGAGCAAGGGTGGGAATTGCTGTTCGATGGAGAGACCTTGGATGGATGGCATTTGTACAATGATCCAACGGCTGATTCGGTTTGGGAAGTAGAAGATGGGACATTGCATAGCAACACAAAGAACGAATCTTTATCCGCAGGCGATCTGGTTACCGATACATCATATTCGAACTATGAGCTTTTGTTGGAATGGAAGGTCGTCGGAAATGGAAACAGCGGTATTTTTATAAACGTACAGGAACTGCCAGATGTCCCCACGGCATGGCAGAGTGGTCCAGAATATCAAATTTTGGGTGCCGACCACATGGATTACGATGTTCCAGTTAAACGCCCCGGATGTCTGTATGCATTTTTACCACAACAAAATAAGGTAGAAGTAAAACAAGGAGACTGGAACAGGACAAGAATAAAACAAGTCGATGGCAAAATTGAGTTTTATTTGAACGGTATTCTTACAGCAGAGGAAGACTTGGGTTCGGACGAGTGGAGAGAAAAGATAAAAGGCACCCATTTATCCAAATATCCGGAATTCGGAAAAACTACCGAAGGCAAGATTTCTCTGCAATATTGGTATTTTGAGACTTGGTTCAGGAATATTAAAATTAGGGAGCTGTAGTTCGAAAGATTCCCCATTAAATTTATTGAACCTGGTTTTTCCAGCTAAGATAGGACAAGAAAAAACCTGTAAACTTTCATTTACAGGTTTCACGTTCAAATCAAACTTGCTCCTACTTATTAAGAACAATCGGTTATGCCAGAACTTTTTCGGGCATGTTTTTTCCAAGCTTGGTTTTGCTTTTAGATGGTATAACTTTCTTTTTTGAGTTTGAGGACCACCCCAAGTTTTTTTGATAACTGTAGAAGGCTCCATTTTTTAAAGGGTCCATAACAATGATATAGATCCACTCGTTATCGATCAATGATTTTAGGTTGTTGTTTTGGTTAATAATCGCTCTTACCGTATCCAAAGGTGCCTGTATTACAACGGATAGTCGAAGGGGAGCGTGGAATGGAGTTTCCTTGGAAGTGTATAGCGATTCCCAAGGAAGACCTATTTTAAGATCGCCCCCATTCCCCTGGACCACTCCAAATTTACCTGTAATGTTGTGCGTTACCTTGGTTCCGCCACCAAATGTGTTGTTGTCCACTGTAGAAAAGTAGTAGTGGTTATTGATCCATTGGGTAACTACCATAGGACCTTGCATTATGGTTTCCAGTATTTTACCATCTTTGTCCGTTTTCCAATCATAGGAATGCAAAAAAGAACGCCCATCCAAGGACAAGTTTTGCGTAGTGGTCCTTGGTGCTATTATAAAGCTTGCATTTTTTGCCAATCCCCATTCTGGTCTGGTTTCGCCCCAGTTGCTCGCATTGATCTGGGCGCGATAAATACTTCCGGTGTTAATGCCCAGCCTTTCCTGGGTTGCTGTTTCTTGAATCTTGCGCAAGTCTTTCCGTAGTATACTTATCTGTTGTTTATGAGAATTCGGTATTGTGGAATCAAAAAGTACGATTTGATCCGTAGTGGTATTGTGTTCGCCCCCTACAAAGTAGGTTCTTTCAGGTATTTTAATCAGAAACTTGTCCTTCAGGATTTGCCGAACTTCGGGTTCATTGGCCAGCTTGGCAAGCAAACGGGCATTATGCCTTCCCGGACTAGCGGCACATGCACCACAATCCAGACTGGAACCATATGGGTTATTTGCTGAATGACTTCCATGTCCTATAAAAAGAATAAGCGGCGCAAATTGTTTCCATCCCATTAGTTCAAAGGCCGATTTAACCAGCATTGCCTTTTCCTCCGCTGAGATATTCAATTCTGATGATGAGTTACAACCTTTGTTTTCCAAATGTGGCTCACAAGCGGATTCGTAGGATGCCTCGTTGGTTTTGGACATGTTGTACATGGCTCCGGGCACCATAGTTTTTAAAAACATCTGCAGTCCATAGAAAAACCCGGAACCTTCGACAAAGCCAAAGCTCGAGGGCAACATGTTTTTCATTCTTTTTAGAAAATAGTTCCAAAACCTTTGCTTTTCAATTTGTAGATCCAGGGTTCTTTTCTGCTCATTCTTATTTTTTTGTGCCGATTCGGACACGGCATAGCTGGAATCTAAAATCGGTGGGCACGATTTATGGTATCGACCGTCTTTCGGATTCTCATAATCCATGGCAATGCCAAAGAACCCTGCGTATCCAAAGGTTTCGTAGTTTCCTGTGGACTCTACATGTCTTCGGATCATTTCCGACCGAGTATCGATACAGAAAACAAATTGGGCGTCAGGGACACTTTTTCGGTTTGCTTCTTTTGCTGTCCAAGTGGAGGCTTTTTCTAGCTTCTGCATTAATCGTTTTTGCCAACTTTTTTCCCATGCTTTCAGCCAAATATATTTAAGTTGTTGTACCTCGGAATTGTCTTTGTCCTTTGTTGTTTTTGGGAGGATATCTACCTGTAGTAATTTTGCCGTCCATAGTCGCACGGCCAAGTAATCTTGAAGATGTATAGGGAAGGCATCTTGCCAGGCATGCGGCTGGAGGTTTCTGTGTTTAATGTAACCTGCCCAACCTGGTAATGCCGCTAAATGATGTGTAAAGATAGATTGTATTTCTTCATCTGTGCATCCCTCGGTAAGTTGTGATAGTGCCTGCTCGCTTAAAGATGGAATGCTGGATAAAGATGGTTTGCCCGATTCGGCATCAAAAGGAACCAACTGTCTCCATGCCATATAAAATCCACGATCCTTACCTGGCATTTCCCATTCGGCCAAACCTTCATCCAAAAAAGTTGATAGCCACTTAACCATAATTCTATCCAGCTGGTGGTTCTGATTTTTGATTTCCAATATTGATTCGCAACCCATTATTTCCAGGCAACCTGCCGGTGTAGTATTGAAACCATGTTCTTTTAAAAGTGGAACCAATTCGTTTTTTTTAATTTCTCCATTATCCCATGCTTTGCGAAACATTGTTGCACTCGGATACACTTTGGCATCTAAAAGTGATTTTATTTTGTACACCGCCTCGGAAAAGTGTAGATCTTGTAGGTCGTTCAAAGGATTCGATGTTACGAAAGAATAGAGGGGCCAGGTATTACCAATAACCTTGGAAGCTTCCTCTATTTGATATATAAGGTTTGTGGATTTCATTGGATTTTGGATTTGTACATTAAAATGGTTCGGTTTTTCGGTTGTGAAAGGTTGAGCAATTTGACATATAACCACGGAATCTTGCGATAGAACCCCAACTTCATTAAGAAAAACCCAATGAGGAAAACTATGCCAAAAACAACTTGTGCGGGGGATAGGGGAGTGGGGGCGGCCACCAATGGCAAGTCCGACATTAGAGTGGTAACACCATTGTAAAATAGGGAGTACGCCCCAATGCCCGAGATGAAAAGTAGGGGAGGCAATAAAATTTTCTGAATTCCGGATAGTGGACTCTGCTTCACGATATTGTAGGTCACCTGGCCTACCGTTATGGAAACTATCAGTATGAGGAAAATACTACTATCCAGTTGTACTACATCTTTCCCCGTAAACAGAACAAAGGTATATGCTCCAAGTACACTGGACAGCAGAACAACAGGAGCTTGGAACCATTTTATTCTGATTTTCGGACGGGTACTTGGTCTTGTTTTCTCAATCTCCTCTCCCGAAGCAAGAAAAAGGTATGCCTTATAAAACCCGTGCAGAATAAGGTGGGCTATTGCCGCATTAAAAAACCCGAGCCCACATTGCATGATCATAAAACCCATTTGGGCAATGGTAGAACATGCCAAACGTTGTTTAACATTAACCTGGATCAGCTTTGTAAATTGGGCTAGGATTGCCGTGAGGCCGCCTATGACCAGTAGGATCTCCAGTGTATTGGAAGCATATAATAATGGTGCGAACAAGGTTAACAATATTCCGGAGCCGTTTACAAATCCTGCGTGCATCAATGCAGATGCAGGCGTAGGGGCCGTCATAGCGGATAATAACCATTTATGGAATGGAAATAATGCGGATTGGATCAGTGCAGCAGTTATTATGCACAATGCGGAGATGATTTTTATAAAACCTGGTGTGGCACTAACTTGGGCAACCCATTCAGTTATCGTGATGGTATTGTTGTACGATGCAGGTAGAAGAAGGCCTATACTTAAAAAACCGGTCCCAATGACAAAATTACGTCGACTAAACCTTTTAGCTTCCCTTGCATCACCCCATTGGGATTGCATTCCGATTAACCTGGACATTATTGTTCCCATAAGTAGCCAAAACACAATAAATAGAATGAGATGGTTGGAGATTATGAAGAGCATCACCGTTATGGTAAAAGCAAGACCTAACCCCATGAATGTGTTTTTTTGGTCTTCATCCTTAAAGTAGGATAGCGCATACTTGCCAATAATGGCACTAAAAAATGTGAACGTAGTCCACAGTAAGGCTGTAAACCCGTTTATTCTAAAAATGCCGTACCATTTCCACTCTGGAATATCCGGATATAAAATTAAAATAGGGATGAGGTTGGCCAAAAAGGCCAACCAAAATAATATATGTATAGCTCCAGAAAAGTGCTTTTTTATGGAAGATGTTTTAGATGTACTGGTCAATGTAGTCATAGTCTCTGTGGCTCTTGATATATTATCCGTTATCTTGTTTTTTACCGGTAATGTTGCGGCGCACCCCACTTTGCAGATTGGCCAATAACACTACGACAAGAATAAAGCTGCATAGGAGTATTTTATCCAGGAATAGAGATCCTTCCAAATAAGAAAGCGCTATAAACCCTAATAGTAGAAGGAGGCCCAATAGTGTTGTTGTGTTTTTTTTTGATAGTTCCATTGAAAATGAATTTTTATTGAACTTTTTGAATGTTGAAAAGAATGAGTCAATCTTCGAGCGATATTTGTAATATGCCATTTATGCTCAGGTTTTTACCTTGGCTCCTGGCTTCGGCTACAATTTTTTTAGCTATTTTCTTTTCTTCTACCAGCTCGTCTATCCGACTGTCCAACAAATTGGTTTTGCGATGATGGTCACCTTCCCAAATTTTTAATCTTTGGATTTTGTGAAAATTGATTTTTTCATTGATCAAAGAAGTAATCATGTCCGATGCTTCGGTCGGGGTGAATTTTCCATCCACCAGTTGGATGTTTTTTGTTTCGGTCAAGATCTTAGCGACTTGCTTTGTTTCCATGTGTATGTTGTTTTACTGTGATTTTGATTGCAAAGATTATCCATATTAATCATTAATTTTTATTTATCTTTATAATAACAAGCATTAAAAATATTTATGAACTATACATTGCATCAACTTCAGATATTTCTTAAAATAACTGAATTACAGAGCATTACAAAGGCTTCTGAAGAGTTGCACTTAACCCAGCCAGCAGTGTCAATTCAGCTAAAAAATTTTCAGGATCAGTTTCCAATTCCATTGACCGAAGTGGTCGGACGACGACTTTTTATCACGGATTTTGGAAAGGAAATTGCCGTTGCTGCAGAAAAGATCGTTAATCAGGTCCAGGAGATTAATTACCGTACCATGGCCTATCAAGGTAAGTTATCGGGGCGGTTAAAAATATCCGTCGTATCCACTGGAAAGTACGTAATGCCATATTTTATGTCAGAGTTTATGAGCGAACATAACGGTATCGATCTAATTATGGATGTAACCAACAAGACCAAAGTAATCCGAAGTTTGGAGCTGAACGAAGTGGATTTTGCGTTGGTGTCCGTTTTGCCCGAAAAACTGAATGTTGAGCGCGTTGAACTAATGCCGAACAAGTTATTTTATGTGAGCCATTATAAAAGGGAATTGCCCAAAAACCCTAGTAAAACAAAATTGTTCGAGAAAATCCCATTAATTTATCGAGAACCAGGTTCGGCTACCCGAAATGCCATGGAAAGCTTTGTGGCGAAAAACAGCTTTCGAGTAAACAAGAAATTAGAATTAACCTCTAACGAAGCTGTTAAACAGGCAGTTATATCTGGGTTGGGTTGTTCCATTATGCCATTGATCGGTATAAAAAATGAATTGTTGAACAAAGATTTAAAAATTATTCATTTAAAAGGGCTTCCGATTACGACCACGTGGAATTTGATATGGTTAAAGTCCAAAAACCTTTCTCCGGCAGCCGTTGCCTTTTTGGATTATTTAGAAGTAAAAAAGAAAGAAATAATTAAGGAAAAGTTTAATTGGATCGATAATTTTTGAATGGTTCAAAACAAAAAAAGCCGCCTAAACGGCAGCTTTTATCAGTGGAGCCGGAGGGATTCGAACCCTCGTCCAAACAAGCAATAACCATGCTTTCTACATGCTTAGTATCTGCTTAATTTTCGATGCATACCTGACCAGATACGGCCTAATACACACTTAGCTTCTTAAGATTTTAGAGGTACCGCCAAAGCGAGCGGACACCCTTGTGTTGACTTTTTTGGTGCTCCTAAACGAATCGCCGTCAACAAGGGCTATTCAGGAACATCTCGCTTCCCTACCTTGTAGGGACGAGGCACATCTTACTATAATTCAGATTATGCGGCAAGAGCGTAATTATTTTCGCCAATTAAAAGTTTGAAACATGAGATTTACGAGCTGTATCCCAGCGCTCGGCATGCTTACATCGCCATTGGTCTTGCTGTCAAAACCGGTCGGCCCCATAATGAGTTAGGTAAGCTTTGCTTACCGTAAACGAGTTATGCCCTGAGCGCAGTCGAAGGGCCTAAACGTAAACTCACTTTTTTATCAAAGAACTATATCCTCACTTGGTATTTCGACCGCCATCTGTGAAGGTTCTGTCGAAAAATGGGCGTTACCCAAACATTGCTTCGCAATATTTTGGTCGGGCTATCGGCTTTATCTTTTTCTGCCACTTGGCTACACTCAAAATTGCAGAAAAAGGATGCCGCCTCTATCCCTAACGCGGTCGGCAAAGGTAAATCATATCCATCAAACAATAAAAAGTTTGCTTACCCTGCCATTTACCCTTATTTTGGTCAACAATTATACCAAATTTTATATGAAGTTCGGAATCATCAGGGAGCGCAAAAATCCGCCCGATCTAAGGGTGGTCCTATCGCCAGGGGAATGTCAAAATGTCCTTTCCAAATTTCCAAAAGCCGAAATTTTAGTGGAATCGTCCCCAATTCGGGTGTTTTCCGATCAAGAATATATCGATAATGGACTCCAAATAGTTCAAAACTTGGAGGAATGTGAGGTATTGTTAGGTGTAAAAGAGGTTCCCATTAACGCTTTGATACCCAACAAAAAGTATTTCTTCTTTTCCCATACCATAAAAAAGCAGCCTTACAATAGAGATTTGCTACGAGCCATATTGGAAAAGAACATAGAACTCTACGATCACGAGGTGATCACCAATACAAAGGGAGCAAGATTGGTAGCTTTTGGCAGATACGCCGGGATTGTGGGTGCCTACAATGGGTTTAGGGCTTTTGGGCTTAAACACGATCTTTACCAATTGCCCAAGGCCGAGACACTTGTGGACCAACAGGCTTTGATCAACGAACTCAAAAAAATACAACTTCCCCAAATTAAAATATTGCTCACAGGCAAGGGAAGAGTCGGCAATGGTGCCAAGGAAATGCTCCATGCCATGGGATTGCATCAGGTTGGGGTGACCGAGTATTTAAAAGATGATTTTGAATACCCGGTCTATTGTCAGATAGATGCTTCGGAATACAATAAACGTAAAGATGGGGTACGGGGGAACAAAGCTGACTTTTTTGAGAACCCAGAGGCCTATGAGTCCAACTTTTTCCGTTTTGCCAAGGTGACCGATTTTTATATTGCCGGACATTTTTATGGAGATGGAGCGCCTTATCTGTACACTCGGGAAGATGCCAAACACCCCGATTTCAAAATAAAGGTAGTAGCCGATATCAGTTGCGATATAGATGGTCCTGTGGCCTCCACCATCCGTCCATCCACCATAGCGGACCCTGTATATGGCTATGATCCTATTGGTGAGAATGAAACCGATTATAAAAATAAGGATGCCATAGCAGTTATGGCGGTTGACAATTTACCGTGCGAACTGCCCCGGGATGCCAGCGTAGGATTCGGGGAGGCATTTTCAAATTACGTTATCCCGGCCTTTTTTAACAAAGATGCACAAGGCATACTCGATAGGGCGCGTATGACCCAAAATGGCAAGTTGACGGAAAGGTTTGCCTACCTACAAGATTACGTGGACGGTAAAGAATAACCATTGCCCGAAAATATGATCTGTTTTGAGTGATAATGTATTGTTTTTTAGTATCTTGTATGTCCTTATTCTTGAAGATAATGAAATTTAGTTGGGTGTTTTCTGGAGATGACAATCCAGTAATGAAAAGAACCTGTATCGAACTGGAGTACAGTCTAAGACCTAAAATCATGAGGTTTCTGTTGTCCAGATTGGATGTGGATACCGATTTTGCCCAATTTTGTTTCGATGTGGATGTGGACAAAAACTGGGTTTCCATATCAGACAAGACTCCAAAAGAATATTTTTTGATCATATCGCCCGGTTTTAACCAGGAAATAAATGGGTCGTCATTTTCTTCAGTAGCCTAGTAATTGCTTCATTTGGAGCAAATCGCCAAATTCGTTGTGCTGTTCAGCGCTATAAATCACAATTAATAAATTTTTAAGGGTTAAAAAAGGGGGTAAACGTAAATTCCTTATTAGGTTTGTAGGCTTAAAAAAACGGTATTTTGCACATAGACCTTATTATAGCGGCGCTCTGGAGCCTTTCGCCATTCGGTGAGGCTAAGGTGGGCATTCCTTATGGAATGTACCAGGGGGTCAACGAATACCTTGTGTTCGTAGTGTGCTTTGGGGCCAATGTTTTGGTTTTCCCGTTAATGATGTTTTTCTTGGAGTACATAAATCGTCATTTGATCAAATGGCGTTTTTATAAAAAATCGGCTGTATATGTGGGGCAAAGAGCTAAAAAAGGATCGGGGAATAAGATTCAACGATTTGGCTTTTTGGGCATCGTTCTTTTTGTAATGATTCCTCTGCCCGGAACCGGAGTTTATGCGGGCAGTATTGCCGCTTACTTGTTCAAAATGAAAAAAAGAGAAGCATTTGCAGCCAATACGATTGGTATTTTCTTTTCATCGGTAATTATTTGGGTAGCTACCTTAATGTCTTTAAAAGGCGTATAAAAAGAAGCTCCGGTATTTTTAGATTTTTACCCCCGGATTATTTTCCTATTTATTTACTTTGCTATCAAACTCTAACATTATTTATAACCTAATAATACTATTATGGCTTCCGGTTTTTTTGCAGTTTTAGACGATATTTCCGCACTTATGGACGATGTAGCTTCTATGAGCAAGATCGCCACTAAGAAAACTGCGGGTATTTTGGGCGATGATTTGGCCGTCAACGCAGAAAAAGCCACAGGATTTTTATCCAGCAGGGAAATTCCCGTTTTATGGGCCATCACCAAAGGGTCCTTTGTGAATAAACTGATTATTTTGCCCATAGCCTTTTTATTAAGTGCTTATCTACCCACGGCAATAACGGTTATTCTTGTGTTGGGAGGTGTTTATTTGGCGTACGAAGGGGCAGAAAAAGTGTACGAATTCATCTTTCATAGAAAGGATAATGCCGATGGGGATGATCCGATCGAAATTCCGGAAGAAGATTTGCCTGAATTGGAGAAGAAGAAAATCAAGCAGGCCATAGTAACGGATTTTATTCTTTCCATAGAGATAGTGATCATAGCATTGAGTACTGTGGTGAACGAAACCTTAACAATTCAAATTGCCACGGTATCTGTAGTTGCATTATTGGCTACCGTAGGGGTTTATGGCATTGTGGCATTGATTGTTCGTATGGACGATTACGGTTACCGACTTATCAATTTAAACGAAGAAACCGATAGTTTTTCTGATAAAGTCGGAATGGTTTTGGTCAATGCACTGCCTAAAATAATCAAAGCGCTTTCTGTGGTGGGAACACTGGCCTTATTATTGGTTTCAGGTGGTATTTTTAGCCATAATGTAGAATTCTTTCATCACTTGTTCCCGGGATTGCCTTCTTTGGTAAAAGATTTTATACTAGGGTTGGGTATCGGTTTTGTGGCGGTACTGTTGTTGCAGTTGATCAACAAATTGTTCAAACGTAAGTCGTAAACAAGTCGTTTATATGAACCCGGCCGAAGATTATATCATTAATCAAAAAGAACCTTTCAGAAGCATTTTATTGCACTTAAAAGCTGTAATCGAGTCTGTTGTTCCTGATGTAGATATGAGATACAAATGGAGCATTCCTTGTTTTTATTCTGGTAAAAGGCCCATTTGCTATTTAAATGTGTCCCAAAAAAAGAAGTACGTGGACATTGCGTTCTGGAATTCGGCCCATCTCACATTGCATTTGGATAAAATGGTCGTCGAAAACCGAATGGTGGTTAAGTCCCTTCGCTATTTTACTTTGGAAGAAATTGATCAAGAGGTATTGGTAGAAGTTTTAAAGGAATGTTATTCCCTCAAAAGCAAAGGGTTCTACAAAAAATAGATTTAGGAAGGTGCAAGATCTTCTCTAGAAGTGTTCAGTTTAAATAAAGCGATCCAGAGAGCCACTAGCCCCAAAATCAACCAAAGCAAATCCACCAAGAAGATATGTTGATATCCGTTTTGATAGGCCGCCCACATCCAATTGCCCGTTGTAATTCCATTTGCAATTGGTACCAATAAGCCTAAAACCCCACCAGATATCAAAGTCCATTTGTTGGTGAAGGCAATATCCTTTTTAAGGATGAAGAACACTGTTGCCACCAACCAAATTGTAAAATACGTTTGGTATAGAAAACCCATGTCCACTGTGGGCGCAAACTTTACAATAATAAATTCCAAAGCGGTAACGGGCAACATTGTAAGGCAAATGGCCATAAACCAATTGGCTACTTGTTGGTTGAACTTTCTACGTTTTTCGGGAATGTTCTTTTTGTCGCGGGCCACCAACCAGATCATAATCCCGGAGAGGATTACAAAGCAAGATACCAACCCTAAAATAAAGGAAACCACTCGTAGCCCGTAGCCTGCGTAATCACCAAAGTGGAGACGGAACATCATATTTTTTACACCATCCAAGTATGAGGTTGGGGCAATCGGTACTTTTTCCTGCGCAATGGAACCATCGGCAATTTTGTAAATACGATATCCCAAACCATTCAGTTTGGTGTCGTAACCCAGGTATCCGCTAATGGCAGCGTGCATGTTTTGGTCACCGTAGTTAAAAATGTGTGTTTCCGTAACTCGAAAATCGCTCCATTCTTCTTTCATTTCTCGAACATATTGGTCTAAGTAAATGGCATTTTTCAATTTTTGATTTTGGAATTCGTAAACGGGATGGTTGTACTCAAGATCTTCAAACAATTGGTTTTGATCACCATTATACAACCCCATTACAATGGGGAGCATTAAAATACCTTTTAATAAAAAGAAGGCTCCGGTTACGGCATATACAAATTGAAATGGAAACCCAATCACACCAAGGGCAGTGTGGGCATCCGTCCACATGGTTTTGAGTTTGGCCCATGGCCTGAAGGTGTAAAAGTTGGAAACTATCTTGTTCCAATGTACCAAGATACCGGTAATGATGGCAAAAAGGAAAAAGAAGGCCACAAGCCCCGCCAATGTTCTGCCATAAGGGTAGGGAATTTGATCTAAAAAGTGTAGGCGGTACAAAAATTCTCCCAAATGGTAATTGCTTGCATAATCCGCCGTTTTGGTTTTGGTTTCAGGATCTAAATAGAAAAATACCGGTGCTTTGGCATCTTCCGAAGCCAAGGAATCCTTGGAAGCTCCCAAGTTGACGGAAATACTTCTTTCGTTGTAATAATGCCTCAGTTCCACTTCACGGCCGAATAAATCGTACTCTTTGGATAAATCGTTGAGATGGCCATCCACACTGCCGGGCAATGCATCTTCCTGACTCACGGAATGTCCACGCTGCCAATTGGCAATTTCATCCCTGAAAAAAGAGAAAGAGCCTGTAAAGAAAATAACATAGAGCGCTACACTGATCACAATACCGCTTACGGTATGTGTGTGGAACAAAATATTGTAAATGCGGTTTCCCATGGTTTAAACAAGTGGGTTGGTTTGGTTTCCAAAATAAAATATGACAAAGAGCACAAGGCTGATCAACAGGTAAATACCCCATATCTTCCAGCCATTTTTGCCCAAAAAGGCAATAACCATCAAAATGGCCCAAAGGATAAAAGCGGTAAAAGTGCTGGTAATAATAACTGCCACATGGTTGAACCAACTGGCCAGGGCCAAGTGGAACAATACGGCCACAACTAGACCGCCCAAAATGGCAGCGGATATTTTGGCTAATCGTTGCCATGGCGAAGGGGTCAAATATTTTTTGTTGGCAGGCATAGGTTAAAACAATAAGGTTTCAAAAAGGAAGGAGCATAAAAAAAAGATGCCTAAAAAACGGTGGTTCAACAAACGTAACGGCGCCAAGAGAATCACTAAACTGGCAACTGTCATCAATATGATAAAAAAAGTAAACGTACCCGAACCTAGTCCCCAATAAAAGCAGCTAAGCCCCAATGAGAAAACCATTAGGGCCAAACCGGCTATTTGTACTATTTTTCTATTTTCGCCAGTCCACTTCTCAATGCCTAACTCGCCTACGGATGCCATCTTTTTGGAAGTGCCGTAAAACAGGTAAAACGCTATAAAAGTAAGAAGGGAAATTCCTGTGGCCATACTTAGGGTTTTATGCAATAAGTGGCACAATGCCAAATAAATTCATAATCGTCTCCATTGTAGGTGCCAGGAATTTCTTCCTTGGTCGTGGTCTCCACAATGTACTTGGTGTTCCAGGGCAATGCAAAGGAAACCTCTCCATTATCGTCCGTGAACAAGGTTTTGGACCATAGGTCGGAAACATAGACTTTAAGTTCGTTTTTGGCAATGGGCTCACCTTTGTACAATACTTGAAGCTTGATTACCTCTCCATCGTTCTCCAACTGCTTTATCACAATTCCATCGGGATTGGCGGTTTTGGTATCGCCATCGGTTCCTACCAAAATCTTTGCTGTTGAATGATAGTGGGTCTTAAAAATCCCAAAATCGTATTGGGTATAATCGATCACATCAATCTCATTATTGTTCAAAGTGATGGTGTACACACCTTTCTGGGATGGTGTAAAGCTCGCTAAATAATGGTCCTCTTTGGCTACTGTGCTCAATGGGGTCTTTGTGCCATCGGGGGCAATTACCAAAAGGGTAAACTTGGAAACCAGCGGAAAGGCTTCTCCTTCCACTTTTTCAATAACACCATAGGTGTATTCTCCATAATGTATACGGATTTCCTGTGCCTGGCCCAAGGCCCCTTTGCCGTTTGTTTCGATCCATAGGTAGTGAGCTGAGGCCGATAGTACGGGCAGGGTAATGAGCAATAATGTTGCGATGAGTTTTTTCATTTGGTTCTCTTAGAATTTATAAGTGAAATTGGCAGAAAGACTTCTTAAGTTTTGGGGGCTGATGGTTGACCAACCTTTGTAGTAGTCTTTGTTGGCAATGTTGTCCAGTTTCAAAGTAATTCTGAAATCCCTGGCATCGTAAAAGGCGGATGCATTAAAAATGGTGTACTCGTCAATTGCAAACGTACCATTGGATCTATTAAAGATTTTGTTCTCGCTGGCGTAGTTACCTCCAAATCCAAGTCCAAAGTTTTCCAAAGTACCTTGGGTAAATCTGTAACTTGCCCATAAGTTGGCCAAGTTCATTGGCCCGGCGCTCTCGGGTCTAAATCCTATAAAGCTGGCATCACCCTCTACCAGTTCACTATCATTGTAACTATAGCCGGCAACAATGTTCAATCCTTCTATGGGAGATGCTATAATACTTGCCTCAAAACCTTTACTGGTCTGTTCGCCATCTTGGGTGTAAAAGTAGTTGTTGGCATCGGTATCGATTCGTTGCGCCACATCGGTCACGGTAATATCGTAATAGCTCAAAGTGGCAGAAAGCTTATCGTGGAACAAATTTAATTTTGTTCCTACCTCAAACTGATCTGCCTGTTCTGGATTTAATGCCCGTACCGCTTGGTTCCCGTTCGATAATTCGGTAACAGGGGCCACATTACTAAAGCCGTTCATGTAGTTGGCAAATAGGGAAACCTTGTTTAAAATAGGTTGATATACCAAACCAAATTTTGGGGAAAACGCGGTTTGATTGTATCCATCGTTAGAAAAACGGTCCACACGTAAACTGGCCATTGCGGACAATTCCGGCAGTAGGTTGATTACGTTTGAGGCATAGGCACTGAAAATCTCTTGCTCGGCCTCACTGAATTGCGCTCCTGGATTGGCCAAGGTGGCGATACCGGCATCCGCTCCTGCTTGTGTCAGAACACCAGAGTCGTACAAGCCGGTGCCCATAGGTGTTCCAAAGTAATTGTGCAGGGCAGGGGCAGCAGTTTGGAACTCATCGGTGTTTCTTCCAACATAGGCAAACCCTTGATTTCCATAGCCTGTACTGTTGTTTATAGTTCTTGTTTTGAGGTAATCCAAGCCCACTACCAAGCGGTTTCGCATGGTTCCAATATTAAAATCCCCAATAAAGTTCTGTTGAATATCGGTCCCCAATGTCTCAGAGTTTTGTTTACTGGTGTAGCGCGCCAAGATAATGCCGTCCTCAAGGGGTGTTCCGGAAACCGCTTCAGCGGTCGAGGTAACTTCATATAAATATGAGTAATAGCCATCAGACTTTGAGTTGGATCGCGATATAACGGTCTGGGAAGTCCATGAATCATTTAAAATGTAGTTCATCTGACCTTGTAGACTGTATGTTGGGGTATCGATATATAAATCGTTGCTAGTGTACGAACGTTTAAAGTCGTATCCCAACTCATCCAAATTGGTCACACGAAGTGGCGAACCACGATCAAGGAAGAGCATGGTTTGGTTAGTGCTTCTGCCGTTATAAAATTCGGTATTGATGTTGAAAGAGAGTCTATCACTTGCCTGAAATGCCAATGAAGGGGCAAAAAAGAAGGATTTTCTAAACCCAGCGTCCTGGTAGCTGTTCTGTGTGTGGTATGCCGTGTTCACACGAAGAGCAATATTGTTTTGGGAGCCCAAGGTCGTATTTACATCGGCGCTTACCCTATTAAGGCCATAACTGCCAGAAGTATAGGAGATGTTTCCTCCAAATCCATAATAAGGCTTTTTAGTGTTGATGTTGATCAAACCTCCATAGGAAATTAAACTGCTCCCGTACAGAGTTCCCGATGGACCCTTGATTACTTCGATGGATTCTATATTGGCCGGATCCGGACTTCCGTTGGTCAAGCTGGGCAATCCGTTGATCATAGTAGGTTGAACGGCAAAACCACGAAGGGAGAAATAACCTGCACCATCGTTGCCCCTACCTGTAGACTCCCAAAGTTTGTCGATTCCGGGTGCGTTTTTAAGGGCGTCATCAAAATTGGTGACCACTTGATCTTGCAACAATTCGGTTGAAATGGAATTGTACACCTGTGGATTTTCAATATCCTTTAATGGCATTTTGGAAACATAAACACTTGCCTTCCGAGAAAATTTGTTCACTTGACTCCCTTCGACAACAACTTCATTCAGTTGTTCTTGGCGTTCTACTAGAGTAATGGTCTGTACGTTTGTGGTTTGATCGGCGTAAACACGAACAGTTTTGTTCTGTGTGCCAAAACCTACCATAGAAAACGTTAAAGTATAAGCGCCAGGGGCTAGGTCGGGTATTTCATAGTTGCCAGAATAATTGGTGTTTGTCCCTAAACTAGTGTTGGAAACCGCAATATTGACATTGGCCAAAGGATTGTTTCTTTGGTCTGTTACTTTTCCTGAGATGTTACCTGATTGAGCTTGTGCCAAGGAATAAAAAGCCAAGCTTAGTATGAGGAGTAGATGTTTCATTTTTTATTTATAATTAGTCTAAATAAATTTGCAGTGCAAATGTATATTCCGTTGCTAAATCAAGCAAAGAATATTTAGACTAATTACAAATAGCAAACATGGAATTTAGATAGCTATCTGGTAAACAAATGCTTACAGTTAAAATTTTAACATTTAAACATGGAGCTATAATGAATTGATTGTATTTCGGATAGCGGTCAAATCCGTCAATAACTTTTCCAACAAACTTAAATCCAACATATTGGCGCCATCACTTTTGGCATTCGCGGGATCAAAATGGGTCTCCATAAAAAGACCATCCACACCTGCCGCAATTCCAGCACGTGCCATGGTCCCGATCAAAGCAGGCCTACCGCCCGTAACCCCTGATGATTGATTGGGCTGTTGTAGGGAATGGGTAACATCCAGCACCACAGGAGCGTATTGTTTCATAGTGGGAACTCCGCGAAAATCCACGATCATGTCCTGATACCCGAACATGGTTCCCCGATCGGTGATCCAAACTTGTTCGTTACCAGAATCGGTCACCTTTTTTACAGCATGCTGCATGCTTTCAGGACTCATAAATTGCCCCTTTTTTAAGTTAACGACCTTGCCGGTTTCCGCAGCTGCCACGACCAGGTCCGTCTGCCTCACCAGAAATGCCGGAATTTGCAGAACATCAACATATTCTGCCGCCATGTGGGCATCGGAAATTTCATGAATGTCGGTAATGGTAGGTACTTTAAAAGTTTCTGAAACTTTTTTTAAAATTTTCAAGGCCTTTTCATCACCAATTCCAGTAAAAGAATCAATACGGCTACGGTTCGCTTTTTTAAAACTCCCTTTAAACACGTATGGAATGCTCAACTTGTCCGTTATGGCTACAACTTTTTCTGCAATTCGCATGGCCATATCTTCGCCTTCTATGGCACAGGGGCCCGCTAACAAGAAAAAATTATCGCTTTCGGTATGTTTTATCTGTGGAATTTTGGTGATGTCCATTTCTTAAAGTTTGCACAAATATAGTATTAAACCACGGTATCCTTTTTAGATTTATGAGGATAAAACATAAGCCATGAATTATAAATATCTGTTGCTCGCCCTCTGTTTATTCCCTGTACTATCCACTGCGCAGTGGCAGGAGCGCGGCGGTACTTTTGATTTGGCCCATTTGGAACGTCATCAGTTTAAATTTAATCTATTGAGTCCCGGCTTTACCTATGAGTTTGGGTTGTTTAAAAATCAGAGTGTCTCCACCAATTTAGGTTTGGCCCTGGCGACTTATGAGGAAGGTTACGTGTTTGGTTTGGCCTCCAATAACCGCTATCGCTACTATCATAATTTTAATAGGAGGGATAGGATGGGAAAAAATACATCAGGAAACTCAGGAAATTACATTGCCGCGGCCCAGGCCATTTTTTTTTCGCAATTGCGGATTGCAACGGATGTGGAGGGACCGGACGATTTTAACCTTGGATTTTATGGCATGGTCTACGGTATCCAGCGTACTTACGAAAAAGGGTTCAATTTTAATCTGGAACTGGGAGCGGGATATTATAAAGGTGATGGTGTGCTAAATGGTTATGGCCCACTGTTCAATTTTACTTTTGGATGGGTGGCGACCAAAAGAAAGAAAAAAGACCCTTATTTTGATTAAATAACACCATTACAACATACTATTTTAATAAAGTTGGGGTTATAGTACTACCAAATTAACCTACAATGCGCTGCTTCTTTATTTTGGCATTCCTGTTCTCAGGTGTTTTTATGTATGCCCAATATGGTAAAAATTGTGAAATCCGTCAATTTAAACTCAATGCCTTCAACCCGGGTATTGAGTACGAAATGGCATTGGGTGTCAACAGTACTTTGGATATTAGGGTAGCATACCAAGCCGCTCTGGAACCTGCGAGTTCCAAACCCATAGAAGATTTTGATTTTTTCCCGGCCATAACGGTCCAAAACAGATATTATCACAATTTTAATGGAAGAGAGCGCCGCAGAAGATCTATTTATGGAAACTCTGGGAATTATATTGCACCGAGTGTTGCCGTTTTTTCTCCCGGGGATCGAGTGGTAGAAGGTCAGTTAGTAGATGGGATACATGGCTATGGCGGTGTGGTCTACGGGGTTCAGCGTAGTTACGATTCGGGATTTAGTTTCTCTGTAGATGCCGGTGCAGGTTATTATGTAGGGCCGTTCAAGGGTGCTATACAGCCGGTTATCAACTTAAGTATTGGTTGGATTATTAGTGAAAAACGTTGGTGTGTTGGTTTGTAGGTTCGGAACTATCACTAAATCAATAAGATAAAAATAACATTAAGGTGTGCTGACAAGAAAAAAATAGCAGTATCTTTGCGGGCTTAAAATTTAGGTTATGTCCAAAATCAAGAACATTGCAATCATTGCACACGTAGACCACGGCAAGACAACCTTGGTCGATAAAATAATGTACCACTGCCAGTTGTTCCGAGAAAACGAGAACAAAGGCGATCTTATATTGGACAATAATGACCTCGAACGGGAACGTGGTATCACCATTGTATCCAAAAACGTTTCCGTTGTTTATAAAGACACAAAAATCAATATTATAGATACCCCTGGTCACGCCGATTTCGGTGGTGAAGTAGAGCGTGTATTGAACATGGCCGATGGGGTTTTGTTGTTGGTCGATGCTTTTGAAGGACCAATGCCACAAACGCGTTTTGTACTTCAAAAGGCTATCGATCTTGGATTAAAGCCTTGTGTGGTTATCAATAAAGTGGATAAAGAAAACTGTACCCCGGACGAAGTACACGAGAAAGTGTTCGATTTGATGTTTGAACTGGGCGCAGAGGAGTGGCAGCTAGATTTTCCCACGGTTTATGGTTCTGCCAAAAACAACTGGATGGGAGAGGATTGGCAAAAGCCAACCGAAAATATCGAGCCACTTTTGGATATGGTAATCGAGCACGTGCCAGAATTTAAACCAGAGGAAGGTACCACCCAAATGTTGATCACATCGTTGGATTTCTCCTCATTTACAGGACGAATTGCTATTGGTAGATTACAAAGGGGAACACTTCGTGAAGGGCAACAAGTTTCTTTGGTGAAAAGAGATGGTTCCATCGTTAAAACAAGAATAAAGGAACTTTACACTTTTGAAGGTCTTGGGAGGTTGAGAGTTGAAGAGGTCGTGGCAGGCGATATTTGTGCCATTGTAGGTATGGAAGGTTTTGAGATCGGTGATACCGTTGCCGATATCGAAAGCCCCGAAAAACTAAAGACCATTGCGATCGATGAGCCAACAATGAGCATGCTTTTTACAATTAACGATAGCCCGTTTTTTGGTAAAGATGGAAAGTTTGTTACTTCAAGGCACATTAAAGAGCGTTTGGAAAAAGAATTGGAAAAAAACTTGGCGCTTCGTGTTCAAGAAACCGACAGTGCCGATAAATTCCTAGTTTTCGGACGTGGAGTATTGCACCTTTCGGTATTGATAGAAACCATGCGTAGGGAAGGTTATGAGCTTCAAATTGGACAGCCACAGGTAATCATCAAAGAAATTGATGGTGTAAAATGCGAGCCAGTAGAGCACTTGACCATCGATTTGCCAGAAGAAGTATCAGGAAAGGCTGTAGAAATGGTGTCCATCCGAAAAGGAGAGATGACCAGTATGGAAGCAAGAGGCTCCCGAATGGTCTGTGAATTTATAATTCCATCAAGGGGAATCATTGGACTAAGAAACCAATTGTTGACCGCAACGGCCGGAGAGGCTATTATGGCGCACCGGTTCTTTGAATATCAACCACTAAAAGGCGATATCGCACAACGATTGAACGGATCTTTGGTTTCCATGGAAAATGGAACGGCGATTCCTTATTCCATCGATAAACTTCAAGAAAGGGGTAAATTCTTTATTGATCCAGGAGAGGATATCTACGAAGGACAGGTCATTGGGGAAAACTCCCGTCAAGATGATATGACAGTAAATGTGACCAAGACCAAAAAGCTTTCGAACGTCCGTTCTGCCGGAGCAGATGAAAAAGCCAAAATTGTACCGGCCATTAAGTTTTCTTTGGAAGAAGCGCTCGAATATATTCAAAAGGACGAATACGTGGAGGTTACTCCCAACCACTTAAGAATTCGAAAAATCTATCTTAAGGAAGTAGATAGAAAAAGAAATAAATTATAAAATGGAAAAGCCCCTTTAAAAAAGGGGCTTTTTTAATTGGTTTAATAAAGGCAGTTATTTTTTAAAGATATATCGGGTAATAAAAATACCTTGTCCATCACCTTTTCCTCCTTCACTTTCAACACCGCTAACAACAAAGGCCAATTCCCATCCGTTGGCGATCATATCGTTGATCATAGAAGTGATCATAGCGTCGTTGGCCGCAATATTCTGAAAACGGATACCGCCAACATTGTAAAAGTTCAACAATTTGGTCTCTTCGAAATTTTTAACACGGATTTCGTTTCTTTTGGACTTGTTTCTCGTGTTATCGTCCTCGGTTTGTACACTGGTAAATTCTTTATAATCCTTGTCCTCAAGAGCGTTGATTATTCTTGATCTACCAAGCCCGTTGGGCACTATGGATTCAACGCTGGTAATTACTTTGTACTGTTGTGCGTTTACGCTAAATGCAGTGGTCAAAGCGATTACTGCGGCAAATAAGATTTTTTTCATGTTTAAATTTTGATGATTAATATGCTATAAATAAAGATATACGACGAAACGAAAGGAATATTGTTTCTTTGTATTTTAAAAAACTAACAAATTTTGAACGGAACAGTTTATAAATCGACCGGAAGTTGGTACACCGTAAAGTCCAATGAAGGCAACTTTTACGAATGCCGTATAAAGGGCAAGTTCCGTACACAAGGGATTAAGAGCACTAATCCAGTTGCCGTTGGCGACCATGTCAGTTTTGAACTGGAAACTATTGGTGACGAGACGATCGGTATAATTTCCAAAATTGGCGATCGTAAAAACTACATAGTCCGCAAGTCCGTTAAGCTTTCCAAACAAACACATATTATTGCATCCAATTTGGACCAGGTGTTCCTATTGGTCACTTTGAACAACCCTCCCACCTTTACAAGTTTTATAGATCGATTTTTGGTGACCGCAGACGCTTATGAAATTCCGGTAGTGCTACTTTTTAATAAAATGGATGTTTACCAAGAAGAAGAAAGGTTTGAGGTGGATTATTTAATGGATCTATATACGAAAATCGGGTATAAGTGCATTAAAATTGAAGCAAAACAAGGTAAGAACGTTGATTTGGTAAAAGAAATAATGAAAGGGAAAACCAGTATGTTCGCCGGTCATTCCGGGGTAGGAAAGTCTACATTGGTAAATGCCTTGGAACCTGGAATGCAACTAAAAACTGCCGAAATTTCTGAGCAGCACATGCAAGGCCAACATACCACCACTTTTGCCGAAATGTACGACCTGTCTTTCGATGCACGGATAATCGACACCCCCGGGATTAAAGGTTTTGGTATCGTGGATATGGACAAGCACGAGATCGGAGACTATTTTCCCGAGTTTTTTGCGTTAAAATCGGAGTGTAAATTTAATAACTGTTTACATTTGGACGAACCCAAATGTGCCGTAAAAAAAGCTCTGGAGAACAATGAAATTGCAGCAAGTCGCTATCGGAGCTATGTGCAAATGCTCACTGGGGAAGAAGATAATCCATACAGGGAAAGATAAATGAGAACAGTACTGCAGAGAGTATCAAAGGCAAGTGTTGCCGTCGATGGCAAAATGATATCATCCATCGGAAACGGGCTTTTGATCTTACTGGGCATCGAGGATGCCGATACAAAAGAAGATATAGACTGGTTGACCAATAAAGTTTTAAACCTTCGCATTTTTAACGACGAGAACGGGGTGATGAACCGCTCCGTATTGGATACTGATGGCGATATTATAGTAGTTAGTCAGTTTACATTGCATGCGTCTACCAAAAAAGGAAATCGACCATCGTACATAAAAGCCGCAAAACCCGATGTTGCCATTCCTGTGTACGAGAGTTTTGTTCAGGTATTGGAGCAAAAATTCGGAAAGAAGGTTGGAACCGGAATTTTTGGCGCCGATATGAAAGTAGAGTTGCTCAATGATGGTCCGGTTACCATTATTGTGGACACAAAAAATAGAGAATAATGAACATAGAAAACGCACAAAAGGCCGTTGATGAATGGATTAAAAATCATGGGGTCCGTTACTTTAACGAACTGACCAACATGGCCCAGCTTACCGAAGAGGTTGGCGAAGTGGCCCGTATTATTGCCAGAAGATATGGTGAACAGAGCGAAAAAGAATCCGATAAAGCAAAAGATCTGGGCGAAGAACTTGCCGATGTTGTTTTTGTGGTACTCTGCTTGGCCAACCAAACCGGAATCGATTTACAAGAGGCATTCGATAAAAAATTGGATTTAAAGACCAAACGGGATCACGACCGTCATCAAAATAACAAAAAGCTTAAATAAAGTTTCGGTTATAAAGGGACTTTAGGGCTGTTTTTTCTAGTTTTGACAATTCATACAAACCCTAACGAATTGAAACTCCAACTTTCTTCTCCCAACAATACAAAAATTGAAAAAGACATAGCAATCACTGGTTCTAAGAGTGAAACAAACCGTTCGTTATTGTTGCAGGCGCTTTTTCCGAATATTAAAATAGCCAATCTTTCCAACTCGGACGATGGAGAAGTTATGCAAAAGGGTTTGGCCAAGTCCAATGGAGTGGTGGATATTCACCATGCAGGTACCGCTATGCGTTTTTTAACCGCCTATTTTGCATCGCAACAAGGCAAACAAGTGGTGCTCACGGGTTCGCATCGAATGCAAGAACGACCTATAAAAGTGTTGGTGGAAGCATTGCAAGCACTTGGGGCGGATATTCAATACGAAAAGGAAACGGGTTATCCCCCGCTGAAGATTTCTGGTAAAAAGCTCGAAAAAAACCGTGTGTCCCTACCTGCAAACATTAGCAGCCAATATATTTCCGCATTACTTTTAATTGCACCTAGCTTGGAGAATGGTTTGGAACTGGAACTGATCGGCAAGATTACATCTGTTCCTTATATAAAAATGACATTGGCCCTGTTGGAACAGATAGGCGTCCAAACTTCCTTTGTGGCGAACACCATAAAAGTCGCCCCAAAAACAGAGGTGGTTGATACTACTTTGGTGGTAGAATCCGATTGGAGTTCGGCCAGCTATTTTTACAGTATTGTGGCCATGTGCGATGTAGGTTCGGCAATAACACTATCGTCGTACCAACAAAACTCTTTACAGGGCGATAGCATTTTGGCAAAAATCTATAAGGATTTTGGTGTGGAGACCATATTCAAGGACAATACCATTGTACTCAAGAAAACATCAAAAGATATTGCCGACCATTTAACCTACGATCTTTCCAACGCCCCGGATATTGCTCAGACGATTGCCGTTAGCTGTTTGGGATTGGGTATTGGTTGCCATTTAACGGGATTACATACCTTGCCTATTAAGGAAACCGACCGGTTGGCTGCTCTGCAAAAAGAGTTGGGCAAGTTTGGCGCCAAGGTGGATATTGATTCCGAAAGCCTGACCTTACAAGCACAAAATCAGCTTGCAGAAGGAGTTTTCGTGGATACCTACAATGATCATCGAATGGCGATGGCCTTTGGCCCATTAGCACTGAAAGTTGACTTTGTGGTCAACGATGCCGAAGTGGTTTCCAAATCCTATCCTGATTTTTGGAACGACCTAAGAACCCTTGGGTTCGCAGTCCAAGAATTGTAAATCACATTTAATCATCAAATTACTTGACATCCCCTATCACGAGGTTGTATATTTGCACTTCTTAAAAAAAATCGAAAAAAAGTCCACATGAAATTATCGAACTTCAATTTTGAATTGCCAAAAGAATTGTTGGCAGAATATCCCGCGGAACATCGTGACGAATCCAAACTAATGGTAGTTCATAGGGATACAGGTAAAATTGAGCATAAAATGTTCAAAGACATTGTAGATTATTTTGATGAAGACGATGTAATGGTCTTGAACAATACCAAGGTGTTTCCTGCAAGACTTTTTGGAAACAAGGAAAAAACCGGTGCTAGGATAGAAGTGTTCTTGCTTAGGGAACTTAACCAAGAGCAACGACTTTGGGATGTTTTGGTAGATCCGGCAAGAAAGATTAGGATCGGTAACAAGCTTTATTTTGGCGATGATGAAAGTTTGGTGGCAGAAGTGATCGATAATACAACATCGAGAGGAAGAACATTGCGTTTTCTTTACGATGGTTCTTATACCGATTTTAGAAGAAAGCTTAGGGAGCTTGGAGAAACTCCGTTGCCCAAATACATTAAAAGAGAGGTAACACCAGAAGACGAGGAACGTTACCAGACCATTTACGCCAAGCACGAGGGAGCTGTAGCAGCACCGACCGCAGGGCTTCACTTTTCCAAACACTTATTAAAGCGTTTGGAGATCAAAGGCATTCAGTTTGCAGAGGTCACTTTGCACGTAGGACTGGGAACATTTAACCCAGTAGAGGTAGAAGACTTGTCCAAACACAAAATGGACAGCGAAGAATTGGTGATCGATGAAAAAGCAACAGAAGTAGTAAATAACGCAAAAGCCAACAAGCGAAGAGTATGTGCCGTAGGTACAACCGTTATGCGCGGCTTGGAAAGTGCTGTTTCTTCAGAGCATACATTGAATACGTTTGAAGGATGGACCAATAAGTTCATATTTCCTCCGTACGATTTTAGCATAGCCAATTGTATGATCACCAATTTCCACTTGCCAAAATCCACATTAATGATGATGGTTTCCGCATTTGCCGGTCACGATCTTATAAAGAAAGCGTACAAGCAGGCAATTTTGGAAGGATATCGTTTCTACTCCTATGGAGATGCGATGTTGATTCTATAAAAACGGAAAATCATAGAAGAAAAATCCCGTTGACCTTAAAGTGAACGGGATTTTTTTCTTCCTTATCTTTAGATAGTGGAAAACAAAAAGAAGGATATACGCGCATTGACCAAAGAGCAGCTCCGAAACTTTTTTGTGGAGCAGGGAGACAAGGCATTTCGTGGAAACCAAGTGTACGAATGGTTGTGGCAAAAGTCGGCCCACGATTTTGATGCCATGACCAATATTTCCAAGGAAACCCGACAAATGTTGGAAGATAACTTTGTTATCAATCATATTCGGGTAGATCAAATGCAGCGAAGTTCAGACGGAACCATTAAAAATGCCGTTCGTTTGCATGATGGCTTAATAGTGGAATCCGTTTTGATTCCCACGGAAACCCGGACTACAGCCTGTGTGTCCAGTCAGGTTGGATGCAGTTTGGATTGTAAATTCTGTGCAACGGCCCGTCTAAAACGCATGAGGAATTTAAATCCGGATGAGATATATGATCAAGTAGTGGCCATAGACAACGAGAGCAGATTGTATTTTGATCGTCCGTTGAGCAATATAGTTTTTATGGGTATGGGAGAACCGTTGATGAACTATAACAATGTGCTCAAGGCCATAGAAAAAATTACTTCCCCGGAAGGATTGGGCATGTCCCCCAAGCGTATTGTGGTCTCTACCTCCGGAGTGCCTAAGATGATCAGGAAAATGGCAGACGAAGAAGTCAAATTTGGTCTGGCAGTTTCATTGCACTCCGCTATCGACGAGGTCCGAACTTCCATTATGCCCTTTAATGCCACATTTCCACTTAAAGAACTCAGGGAGGCGTTGGAGTATTGGTACAGCAAGACCAAGAATAGAATTACCTACGAATATGTGGTCTGGAAAGGAATCAACGACACCCAGAAGGCAGCAGATGCACTGGTCAAGTTTTGCAAGTTTGCACCATCCAAGGTCAACATAATCGAGTACAACCCCATTGATGATGGTGACTTTCAACAAGCACCCAATAGTGCCATTGATATGTACAAGAATACCTTGGAGCAAAACGGCATCACGGTTACCATACGTAGGTCTCGGGGCAAGGATATCGATGCCGCTTGCGGTCAATTGGCCAACAAAAGCTAGAGTTTAATTTTAGATTGGCCATCCACATTGGTAGGTAAAACAACGATACTTTTAGAACTCTATCTTAAAACTTCGATTTAGTTCTAACAACTCTCGCATTTTCCCTACTTTTAGGGTTTTAAAACCAAACACCACACCGCTACGTTGAAAATCGTTTCGCAGATACGGGAACCCATAGAAAATGAGATGCAGCTTTTTGAGGAAAAGTTCCTCAAATCCATGTCTTCCAAGGTTGCATTGTTTAATAGGATCACCTACTATATTGTTAACCGCAAGGGCAAACAAATGCGCCCAATGTTCGTGTTCCTTACCGCCAAATTATTGAATGGGGAAGTCAACGAACGTACATACACAGGAGCTTCCATAATTGAGTTGATACACACTGCAAGCCTGGTCCACGACGATGTGGTGGACGACAGTAACAAACGCCGGGGCTTTTTTTCCATCAATGCCCTGTGGAAAAACAAGATTGCTGTTCTGGTCGGGGATTTTCTTTTCTCTAAGGGTTTGTTGGTATCTCTGGAAAACAAGGATTACGATTTACTACACATTATTTCCAATGCCGTTCGCGATATGAGCGAAGGGGAACTGCTCCAGATAGAAAAAGCGAGACTTTTGGATATTACCGAAGAGGTTTACTACGACATTATCCGCCAAAAAACAGCCACTCTTATTGCCGCTTGTTGCAGTATGGGGGCATGTTCGGTGAGACCGGATTCGGATGAGGTGGAAGCCTTTCGGAAGTTCGGGGAGCTTTGTGGAATGGCCTTCCAAATTAAGGACGACCTTTTTGACTACGGTGCCGAGAAAATTGGAAAGCCTACTGGTATCGATATAAAGGAACAAAAAATGACACTGCCATTGATCTATGCATTGAACCATAGTGATAAGGAAAGTAAAAAATGGTTGATCAATTCCATCAAAAAACACAACAAGAACAAAAAACGTGTAAAAGAGGTTATAGAGTACGTTAAGGAAAAAGGCGGCCTCGAATATGCAGTTACCAAAATGTTGGAGTTTAAGGATGAAGCGTTGGCCATTTTGGACAATTACCCCGATTCCGAATACAAAAGTGCCCTCACCCTAATGGTAAATTACGTGGTAGACCGTAAAAAATAGGTATTTATAAGGCTGGTTATCAATTAAATGTCGAAAATTTTTATTTTTCGGGCAACCATTTACGTTTATATCCCGTCTATTTAAATAGAAGCACTTTTGTAAACCATTTTTTTTGAAAATCATCTCGCTACATAACAACCAAAAGCAACTGATTAAAAAATCGATCAAGGGAGATCAGCAGGCTCAAAAATTGTTGTACGAGAAGTTCTCGCCCAAAATGCTCGGGGTATGCAGACAGTATATCAAGGACCTTCATTTTGCGGAAGATGTTATGGTAAATGGTTTTGTCAAGATGTTCAACCATCTCGGCTCTTACCAATATAAAGGTAGTTTTGAAGGCTGGGTCAGGAGCATTATGGTAAGGGAAAGTATTTCCTTTCTACGTAAAAAACAGTTTGTTGTTTACGATGATGATGCGGTCGAAGTGAGGGAAGAGGTGTTAGGACCCATATCCGATGGACTGTTAGATATGGAGTATGTGCAACACTTGATAGATGGTCTTCCAGAAGGATACAAAGCCGTTTTCTTGCTGTATGCCATTGAAGGATACGGACATAAGGAAATAGCGGAGATGTTGGCAATTAGCGAAGGAACTTCAAAATCGCAACTTTTCAAGGCCAGAAAAATGCTTCAAGAAAATTTAAGTTTAAAAGGAATATCGCCCAATTCAAAAACGGCGAACAAAAAATAAGGGATATGGCTAAACTTGAAAAACATATCAAACAAAAGCTCGAGGAGCGAACCATCGTCCCATCGAATGGGGCTTGGGACAAGATTGCATCGCAATTGGAACAACCCGTGCCAAAGAAAAGGAATACATGGTTTATGTACGCGGTGGCCGCCAGTGTTGTAGGGGTTGTTTTGGTGTCTGCGTTCTTTTTTACCAAGGACAATGGCCCAACAGAGCAAATGAAAATGGTAGGAAACGAAATCAAAAATGAGAAGGTCATTGAGGCGGAAGAAATAAAGGCAAAAGAAAATAACCAAATAGACGTTGCGGAGACTAAGTCGAAAGTGACTAAAATGCAAAAACTGGTAGAAACACCATTGCCCAATGTAAATCCAAATACTGCAATCGCCACAAAGGACAATAGACAACCTTTAAAGGACGACATGATCCTAAACCCAGATAAGTTGATCGCACAAAAAGTGGAAGAAGTAGTGGCACAAGTGGAGCTCATGGAAAGTGTACGGCAAGATGTTTCCGATGCCGAAGTCGATTCCTTGCTGCGTGCCGCACAGCGACAGATTTTAACCGACAAACTATTTTCAGAGAGCGGGACTGTGGATGCCATGTCCTTGTTGGCCGAAGTGGAGGATGAGTTGGACGAATCTTTCCGTGACCAGATCTTTGATGCACTAAAATCCGGTTACCTAAAATTGCGTACTGCCGTGGCGGACCGAAACCAATAAAGTTATTCATCAATCAAAATAAACCTTTCAATACTTCCTGTCCTTAACAATGGACAGGAGGAAAGGAGGGTTACAAATCAAAACAATCATGAAAACAATTACATTTTATTCAGCAATCTTGCTCCTGTTCCTAGTTTCTCAATCTCTTTTTGCACAAGAAGATTATCAAAAGAAAATCGAAACGCTCAAGCTGGAAAAACAACGCATAATCGATCAGGAAAAAGAAGCCCTAAAGATTGAGGTACGGGACATAAACCAAAGATTGGAAGATGGTGATATTACCGAAAATGAAGCCAAAATACTTAAGGAGGAAGTGGCAAAGCAAAGAGCTCTGAACATTGAGAACAGGGTCGCGATTATAGAGAACAAGATCGCTTTGCTGGAGCGCAACAAAGGAGATGTACTTACCTTGTCCGAATCCGATACCATTTATGGTGATAGAATGCGCATTGGATTGCTCATTGATGGAAAACCGGCGGTAACTTTTAATTCCCGACAAAGAAAAAGAGACTTAAAATACGATAGGCGAACCTACTCGGATTTTGTTATGGCCATCGGTTTTAACAATGCTTTGATAGAGGGGCAGTCCCTGTCCGATTCTCCTTATAAAATTGGAGGAAGCCGTTTTTTTGAGATGGGCTGGCAATGGCGGACACGTGTGTTCCGGAATACCAACTGGCTGCGTGTTAACTACGGTTTTTCGTTTCAGTTCAATGGTTTAAAGCCGGACGACAATCAGGTTTTTGTGCAAGACGGAGATCAGACCGTATTGCAAGAGTTCGAGTATGATCTGGATAAATCCAAGTTAAGAATGGACAACCTTGTTTTTCCTGTTCATTTTGAGGTGGGTCCCTCTCGATTGCATAAAAAAGAACGTACCATACGATATTCCATTCGCGATCAATTTAGAGTGGGATTCGGTGGCTATGGTGGATTTAATCTGGGAACACGCCAAAAATTAAAATACAATAGGGACGGGGAAAATGTAAAGGATAAACTAAAAAGGGACTACAACACAAGCGACCTTATTTATGGTGTGAGCGGATATTTGGGCGTAGACGGTGTACTGCTTTATATAAAATACGACCTAAATCCCATTTTTAAGGATGCAGAAATAAAACAGAACAATATCTCACTGGGCCTTCGGTTCGATATCTAATCGTTTTGGTTTTACACAACGGTCGGGTTTACCCGGCCGTTTTTTTATAAGGACAACGCTTGTTCCATCTCTGGGGTAAACTCCTCCTTGTAATATACTTTTTTACAGTGCGAACACTCTGCGAACCTAATTGTATTAAGGGTAAAAAGTGGAATCCAGAACAAATGGGCATAGTTCGGTTGGGCAACAGCGGTCAATGTCCCGGTTTGATGGCAATAGGGACACGTAACATTTCTAAGGACTTTAGTTGCTTTTTTACCAGTTCTAGTACCAAAAAAAAGAATCATTATATTCTAATGTTACAGTAGTTCAAAGGTAGAGTTTTCCTATTTGAATAAAGAAAAATCATTTTCGTTTTTAAATATGATTTACCTTCGCCCACATTTTTAAAGCATTGAGCACTTACCACAGTTTGGATGATTGGTTGTCCTGGATGGACGACATCTCCAGTAAGGATTATGTGATAATCGATAATTTTTTTCGGGAGGAACTCTATTCCGGGATAAAATCTTTTTTTCTGGGAAAGCTCCCTAATTTTAAGGAGGCTGGAATAGGTGCCCATTCCGATTTTCAGGTAGATGCCAAGGTACGCGGTGACTTTACCTACTGGCTGGATAGAAAGCGTGATGTCCAATTGCAGAACTATTGGGATGTCCTGGATGAAACCATTTTAATATTTAACCGCTATTGCTACCTGAGTTTATCAGGGTACGAGTTTCATTTGGCACATTACCCATCGGGAGGGCATTACGATAAGCATTTAGATCAGTTCGAAAACCGGAACAACCGCATGATCTCTATGATCGTTTATTTAAATGATGATTGGAAAGATGGTGATGGCGGTGAATTGGAAATTTTTGAAAAGAACGGTACTAGTTTTCTGGTACAGCCAATTGGCGCACGTTGCGTAATGTTTAAAAGCGCTGTGGTGCCCCACGCTGTGTTAAAAGCCCACAAAAGTAGGTTCAGTTTAACGGGATGGCTATTGTACCAACCTTCTTCAGTGGGAACATTGTTCGTTTGATCAGTTCGTTTCGTTGGGTATTTGTTTAATTAGCGCCTCGTTTTGCGCTGTAGAAGCACCGTAGGACATAACCATGGTGCCTTTGGTGCCATCGTTGGCCTCAATCGTAAAAACTAGGGATTCATCGCTAGGATTCGTCATACCTTCAAATCGGTAAGAATCAATGATCTTTAGTTCGTTGGGCTGATATTCTTTTTTGGAATATAATGCTTTAATGCACGATTCATCTGCTTCAAAATCCTCTTTGAAACCTTCCTCTGTTAATGTGTTCACGGCTTGTGAAAGGGTGTCGAAACTGTGTTTGTTCATTTGGGTTGTTATTTTAAACGGTTTATAAAATTCAATGTCATTTCTTTTACCTGGCTCCAATCAGTGTACTCATGATCTTTTGTGGTGTCCACGGAGCCGCCCTCTTTTTTTGCAATGGAGCGCATGATCAATTTTTTAAAATAATTGTACTGGGTATATCTCAACGCTCCTGCAATATGCCATATGGTTTTTGTGTTCCAGTGGGTTTCTTCCAAGAATTCTTGCGCCACCTTTGCAACTTCTTCATGCTCCTCTTTAATGTTGGAGGCGATGGCCATTGAAACGGAGAAAAATGCCGAAGGTTTTTTGTTCAAGGTGTCAATATGTTGTTCCACATAATTTTTGATGAGCGTATTATAATTATTGATATGGATGGAACTTCCGATCAATACCACATCAAAACTATCCGGAGATGGAGGTTCTTCCACCGCATTGGCAATGGTTACCTGCATACCGTTCTCCTGAAGGACCTCCTCCATAAAACGGGCTATTTTCCGAGTTTGGCCTTCTACAGTGCCATAGATAATTAAAACTTTCATGTAAAATAAGGTGTTGGTTAAACAACCTTAAATACAAAGAATAATTTCAATATTTCCAATGATCTTAGTCAGTTTACCCTATTGACGATCATAGATTTCCACCTACTACCGGAAGCGTTAGCTCTGTGCCGTCCAGATCTATGGTCAATTTGGTTCCGGGCTCCGGCCATAGGGTGAACTCCTTGTCACTTGAGAAAATCATCAGGCCGATCTGTTGTCCTTTTGGAATTATTTGGTCGTCCGGCATCAAATCAAATTCCACTTCATAAAATTTGTTGGGGACCAAAGGTTCGCTTTTCGTCAACGAGCTATGGTTTTGTGGGTCTGCCCATCCTCTTGTAATTATATTGTCCGTTATTTTGGTGTTCAAAGCATTGGTCCAAGGTAGAGCAACCAACCAAACGGATAAATTGGCAGCAGGCTTACTACTGGCCATTTTAATCTTGATTTTGGGAACACCGGAAATATGGGTGTCCTCTGATAAAGGCGGGGTAATATAGAGCAACCGGTGTTCTGTGGTCTCAGCTTTGGCCAAACTGGAACCTGAAAAAGAATAATTGTCCACCAAGGTTTCCGTTCCTTGTTTTTTGGGTTTGGTGGTGGTCAATTTACCTTTTGCCGGAGCTCCTGCTGTCAAATAAAATTTGATGTTTTCGGCCTTGGGATTGGGATAGTCCTCATAAGGTGTAGGGTTATCTTTTTTATCGTTTTCGCGAACGATCCATGCCTTAGGATCGTTTTCCACTCCATTTTCTACCCCATAAAGATATCTAGTAAACCAGCGGTTCATCATGGAGATAGGTGGTGGTCCACCGTGCCCGTTCTGATGATAATAGATTTGGACGGGCAGTCCCATTTCTTTGGCTTTTTTGTAAATGCGATAACTGTGTTCGGGCATAACGTTCCAATCGTTGAAACCGTGGGACATTAGCAGGGCTGCTTTCATGGAACCCATTTGGTTTAAATAATCCCTTCCTGCCCAAAAATCGTTGTAATCTCCGGTAATTCGGTCAAATCCATTCTTCATTTCGGTATCCCGAACCACTTTGTTGTTCCGCTCCCTTTTTGATTCGTCACCGCTATGTATAAAATCATAAAGGACATCAATATCTTCACCCAAATACCCTCCCGGCGATCGGACCAGGCCATTGGATCGGTAATAATGGTAGTACGAAGTGTTGGGCGCTATGGGAATTATGGCTTCCAACCCATCAACCCCCGTGGTCGCAGCAGCTAGAGGAATGGTTCCGTTGTACGAGGTGCCCGTCATACCTACTTTTCCAGTGGACCAATAGGCCTTAACCTCTTGGTTGCCCTCGCGCTCGGTATAGCCTTTGGCCTTGCCGCACAACCATTCGATAACCGCTTTTGGAGCCAAGGATTCGTTTTGGCCACCAACGGTTGGAGCACCATCGGAAAGACCTGTTCCTGGAGAGGATGAGTGTACCACGATAAAACCTCTGGGTACCCATGTTTGGATTTGTGAGTTGGAGATGATTGGACGTTCGCCCAAACGTGTAACATTGGGATGTTTTCTTGGTTTACCAGGTGTGCCCAGCTCGTGTTTTACGTCCCAAAAAATACCTTTGTCCAGTCCTGCTGTTCCAGCGTAATACGGGCTCGATTCGTAGATTACGGGCAGTTGTAGACCTTCTGTCTCGGTCTGTTCGGGCCGTGTAACGCCCACATGCATGCGGTCTAATTTACCATCTCCGTCCGAATCAAAGCTGGTTTCGACCCAAAGATCATGACGGATCCATTTACTAGGGTCCGAAAAAGCTTGGACTACCTGTGCTTCACCATTTTCGATGATAGGTCTGGCTTTTTCTTCCATTTGTCCTGTTGCAAATTGGATGGAGAGAAATAGCAAGGCGGTGAGTATCCAAAAGTTTTGTGTTTTGTTCAGCATCATAATCCTCTATAATTTTATTTCTGTACAATCGTGTACCGATAATATCGGTATTGTAAGAATTTGCTTCTAATATACTAAATCTTACATAGGCAGTCGAATTTCGAAATATGGAAAATATTGTTTTTATTACCTTTAACAGCTATTTTTAAGAGAATACCTTGATTTCAAAAACGACCATAGACCAAGTATATGAAACCGCCCGACTGGAGGAGGTAATCGGTGATTTTGTGCAATTGAAAAAATCAGGTTCCAATTTTAAGGGATTGAGCCCTTTTACGGATGAACGCACTCCAAGTTTTATGGTTTCCCCGGTTAAGCAGATATGGAAGGATTTTAGTAGTGGAAAAGGGGGGAATGTGGTGGCCTTTTTAATGGAGCATGAACATTTTACCTACCCCGAAGCCATAAAATATTTGGCAAAAAAGTACAATATTGAAGTAGAGGAAACTGAACAGACCGATGAGCAGAAAGAGCAGGCCAATGAACGCGAGAGTATGTATTTGGTCTCCGAGTATGCCCAAAAGTATTTTACAAAGACCCTATGGGATTCCGAGCCTGGAAAGGCGATTGGCCTAACCTATTTTAAAGAACGGGGGTTTACCGATGATACCATTAAAAAGTTTGGTCTTGGTTATAGTTTGGACGAATGGGAGGCTTTTACCAGAACAGCATTGGGGAAAGGGTACAAGTTGGAATTTCTGGAGAAGACAGGCCTTACCATTGTAAAGGAACAGGCTGGGGGCGAAAATAAAACATTCGATAGGTTCAAGGGCAGGGTAATGTTTCCTATCCATTCTATGAGTGGTCGGGTTTTGGGCTTTGGTGGGAGGATACTTTCCAACGATAAAAAAGCCGCCAAATACCTGAATTCCCCTGAAAGCGAAATCTACCACAAGAGCAAGGTGCTTTATGGGATTTATTATGCCAAACAGGCCATTGCCAAAGAGGACAACTGTTTTTTGGTGGAAGGGTACACGGATGTCATCCAGATGTATCAAAGTGGTGTGGAGAATGTGGTCTCCTCTAGCGGAACTGCGCTTACTCCCGAGCAGATTCGTCTTATAAACCGGTTGACCAAGAATATCACTGTACTATTTGATGGTGATGCCGCCGGTCTACGTGCATCGCTTCGTGGAATCGACCTGATTCTGGAACAGGGAATGAACGTGAAAATCTGTACGTTTCCGGAAGGCGAGGATCCCGATAGCTTTGCCAAGAACAATACTTACGAGGATTTAGTACAATACTTGAGTGAGAATGCCAAGGATTTTATACAGTTCAAAACTTCATTGCTCGCAGAAGAAGCCGCAAGCGACCCTATAAAACGTGCAGATACGGTTAGGGATATTGTTAATAGTATTAGTAAAATCCCGGACCGAATTCGGCAAGAAATTTATGTGCAAGAATGCGCAAAAATTATGCAGGTTTCGGAAGATGTGCTTTATAATACTTTGGCCCAGATCGATAAAAAACTGCAAACCGATACAGCCAAAAAAGTAAAGCAGGAACAAAAGGCCTTTGAAGTTGTGAAGACTGATCGGGTGGTGGAAAAGGTGGATGTGCAGTATGAACTGGAGCGAAAAATAATTGAAGTACTGCTGTTATATGGAAATCAAAAACAAGAATTTGAGGATTTAGTACTCAAGGAGAACGAAGAAGGTGAACTCGTGCTCGAACCTGAGGTCATACAGGCGAAAGTATATGAAAAAGTATTTTTAGATCTTCAGGATGATGAAATTGAGCTTTCCAACGAACAGTTCAAGACCATTTATTATAAATTGATTGAAAAACTGAACGAGGATACCGACTTTTCTGTAAGTACATTTTTGTCCGAACTAGATCAAGAAACAGTATCGCAAGTGTCTTCCATTTTAATGGAAGAAGAGCAATATGTACTTCACGACTGGGAGCGAAGGGATATTTATCCGAAAGGGAAAAATATTGGGGTGGCCCAGTTGGTTGGAGAAACTATTTTGACCTTACGTTGTAATTTGATCAAAAATCGGATACAAAAGCTACAGGAAAAGACCCAGGACCAGCAAGGGGACAATACCGAGGTTTTGGAAGAAATAGTAAACTATCTCCAACTAAATAAGTTGTTGAACGCTAAGTTGAACCGAGTTCTTTCGTAAAATATTAAATCCCTTCCAATACAAGATTGAAAGGGATTTACCACAATAGTTGGTTTGGTTGGGTATTCCTAATATAATTCCAGTGCCTTTGCCTGTTGAAGTAAGTCCACCAAATTGTCCACATTCAGCTTTTTCATCAGCCTTGCCTTGTAGGTGCTTACTGTTTTTTCGTTTAAATTGAGGCCTTCGGCCACTTCCTTGTTTCTTTTTCCGCTGGCCAATAGTTTTAGAACTTCTACTTCTCTGGACGATAGTTTTCTGAAGAACCTACGCGGTTTTTGGGTACTTTCGTCAAAGGCTAGACGTTGTGCCAGTTCATTTGTGATGAACATGTTCCCCTCGCTTACTTTTTTTACTGCAGATACAATGTAATCCAAGTCGGCAGTTTTGGAAAGGTAACCAAAAGCACCTGCCCTGATCGTGCTCAGAGCGTAAACATCTTCGGATTGCCCGCTGTACATCAAAGTTTTAATGTCGGGGAACTCCATTTTCATTTTTCTAAGGGTAGCAATTCCATTGATTTCGGGAATGTCCATTTCCAAAATCACTACATCGGGGGTTAAGTTTTTCAATGTATTAAAAAGCTCCTCGGTAGTTGAAACATCAGCAATAATCTCTATGTCTGTGCTGGATTCAAGTACCTTTTTGATACCAAGCCTTACAACAGGATGGTTATCAGCTATCAATACTTTTATCATTTTGTTAGGTTTAATTTAATGAATGGTTAGTGGCTAAATACCTACAATAACTAGCAGGCAAGATAACAATTAATTCATGTAAAACTGTAATTTTTTTCTTAAAACCACAGAAAAACTATGGTTTTTTTCGTCTTAAACTGGGGTTTTTGGGTTAAAGTGTTATTTTAAGTTAGTTGGAATATCACAGATGGGAATGGGAATCATCTTGTGTTTGTTGGCAGTATTGAGTTTTTTATAGATTAGAAAAACTTCTTTTTTCCTGCCAGAAAAATCATCGGCTTTTTTTCCTTTATCATCCATTTCCATGGCCCATTCCAGTTCGGGGTAAGATGCTCCAATCTGATCCTCATCTGTTCTGCTGTCGCCCCAGAGCCCGTCAGTTGGCGCTGCGTCCATAATATCTTGGTTTACCCCGAGAACCCTTCCAATTTCATAAACCTCTGTTTTTAAAAGATCGGCAATTGGGCTTAGGTCCACACCTCCATCACCATATTTTGTGTAAAACCCTATACCAAAGTCTTCGACCTTGTTTCCGGTACCAGCAACCAGATAGCCCTCAAGAGCTGCAAAATAGTAAAGGGAGGTCATCCGCAGGCGTGCGCGCGTGTTGGCTAGTGACATAAATCGCTCTTCTTCGTTTTCCACTTTTGGAAAGGAATCCACGAGGCTATCGAACACGGGGGTAAGGTCGACCGCTTGACGGGAAACATTGGAAAAATTTTCCATCAGCCAATCTATATGCCTGTCTGCACGGGTTACTTGGTTTTTGCCTTGGTGAATGGGCATTTCCAAACACAAAAGGTCGAGACCTGTTTTTGCGCAAAGGGTCGAAGTTACAGCGGAGTCTATTCCTCCGGAAACACCGATTACAAAACCTTTGCATTTTGCATTTAAAGCATACTCCTTTAGCCACTTGACTATATGGTCGATTACCTTTTCTGTTTGCATGTTCTACTATTTAGATTCAATAAATTACCTTTGTGCCCTGTAAATTTAAACCCTGTGCCCTTAAAAATGAAGTGCTTGTTGAAATACTTTGGAAATACCTTTTATAAAAGCTTTTCTGTATTGGTGGTTTTTCTGTTTGCAGCATGTGCCGAAACGGATAAAACCGAAGAGGAAATCGAGAAAATTACGATAGATTTAAAGGTTTCCAGGTTTGACCAAGAATTTGCAAGGGCGTCCGAGACCGATATCCCTAAATTAAAAACAAAGTATCCATATTTGTTCCCCGAACAGTTTACGGACAGTGTTTGGGTGGCCAAACTAACGGATACCCTTCAGGTGGAATTATCGAACGAAGTTGAAAAGGCATTTCCCGATTTCGATAAGGAATCGGAAGAACTTGAATCCCTTTTTAAACACATTAAATATTATTTTCCGGGAATTCGAGTGCCCCACGTGGTAACCTTAACTTCGGATGTGAGATATGAAAATAGGATCATCTTAACAGAATCCCTGTTGTTGATAGGACTGGACAATTATCTCGGGGCGGACCATCATTTTTATGAAGGGATACAGCGGTATATTGCATCAAATCTGGATAAAAAGTATTTAGTATCGGATGTATCCAGTGCATTTTCCAAAAAAGTACTTACGTATCCACGTAACAGAACATTACTTTCCCGAATGGTATACTACGGTAAAGAACTATACTTAAAGGATAAACTGATCCCGTTTGCAACTGATGCCCAAAAGATTGGATATTCCGATGAGGAAATGGAGTGGGCCGGCGCAAACGAAGAGCAAATGTGGAAATATTTTGTTGAGCGAGAATTATTGTACAGTACAGATGCAGGTCTGGATAGAAAGTTTTTAGATCCCGCTCCATTTTCCAAATTTGGATTGGAACTGGACAATGAGTCACCACCAAGATTGGGGCGATATATGGGCTGGCAGATTGTTAGGGCATATATGGAAAAAACCGGTGAAGATCTAAAACAGTTATTGGATAAGCCGGCAGATGAAATTTTAAAACAATCAAATTACAAACCAAAAAGATAAATGGCAGTAAAACATACTTCGGAGATTACATTGAAGGTTGGGCTGGACGAGAACAGAGTGCCCGAGGAGTTAAAATGGTCGGCACAAGATGGTGGAATTAACGAAGAAGAGGCCAAAGCCATGTTGTTGTCCGTTTGGGACAGTAAAAATCAAGAATCCCTAAAAATCGACCTGTGGACCAAGGATATGCCCGTAGATGAGATGAAGGTATTTTTTCATCAAACTTTGGAAACAATGGCCGATACTTTTTATAAGGCTACCCAAGATGAAAAAATGACGGCCACCATGAAGGATTTCTGCGACTATTTTGCGGAAAAATTGGAATTGAAAAAGGACCGTTAGTCCAAGGGAGCGTTTACACGGTCAAATTTTGCTTTGTCCTCGCCGGTTAGGGAAAGTGAATTTTCAATTTTTTGCTTGGTAGGATGGAGCAATGCTAGGTAAAAAACCACCAGGGCCCCAATGATCAAATAGATCAGGTTTTGTGTGTGGATAAAGACTACAATTCCGAGGATAGCAGCCCCTTCCAATAAGGCATATTTTATGATCGAGGCGGTTTGGAACCTTGCCAGCTTGGTGCGTAGATCTATGCTGTCCGGTAAATTGCGTGTCATTTTCTTGAAAACCAAGTCACCAAAAAAGATACTGCCAATAGCGCCCAAGGGTACTAACGCCAAAAAAAAGTCATCTGTACTGGAAATATCGAATATCGCATTATCAGTGTTGAAGTAAAAAAGTGTTCCTAAAACAATGGGCGTTGCTGAAATGCCCAAGTGCAATAATGACATTATCTTAATAAATCCTGCAGGGGAGAATCGTGTATCGTTGGATAGCATTTTTGTGGTTTAGGTGGTCTAAAGTACGGAATTGTGTGTTTGCTTTGCTAACTATTTTTATTAATCCAGTACTTTGTAAAACATATTTGCACTGAGATATATCAAGATAGAGACGGTCAGATTAACAAGTTGTGTATTGGGGATATAGAATAGGTGTTGTGTAATGGCCGAGTTGGTGCAGAAGAAGTCAGCTCTTGTTTTGAAAAAAATCTTGATTGATCCCGTCAATAAAATCCAAAAGCTCTTCTCGTCCCATTCGGTTGGAGGATGAAGTGGTAAAATGTGGGGGTGCTTCTTCCCATACGCCATCCAATAACTTTTGAAGATAGGCTGCGGTCTGTTTTTTTATTGCATTGGGCTTAAGTTTGTCCGCTTTGGTAAAAATTATGGCGAATGGAATCTGATTAATGCCGAGCCACTCCATAAACTCCAAATCCACCGGTTGTGGATCATGGCGAACATCTACTAAAACAAAGGCACAAACCAACTGCTTTCTTTTTTGAAAATACTCGGTAATGTATTTCTGAAAGGTTTTTTTGTCTTTTTTCGAGACTCTTGCATATCCATAACCCGGCAAATCTACAAGAAACCAATTGTTGTTGATCTTAAAATGATTGATGAGTTGGGTTTTTCCAGGCCTTCCGGATGTTTTTGCCAAAGCCTTCCGCTCTACCAACATATTGATCAGCGATGATTTGCCAACATTGGACCGTCCTATGAACGCATATTCTGGTATGGGTTCATTGGGGCATTTGGCAACATTGGAGTTGCTCATTACAAATTCTGCCGATGTAATTTTCATGTTTAGAAGTTACGCTTTTTGAGCCAAGCCTCAAGAATACGGTTAAACTCATTGGGGTGCTCCATCATGGGGGCATGGCCACACTTTTCTATCCAATATAGGTCCGAGTCTGGCAACAATTCGTGGAACTCTGTGGCTACGTTGGGCGGGGTTACGGTATCGTTTTCTCCCCAAATAATACAGGTTGGGGTGTTCATGTGCGGTAAATCTTTCGACATATTGTGTCGAATGGCACTTTTGGCAATGGCCAATGTTTTTACCAGTTTCATTCTATCGTTTACCGTGGCAAAAACCTCGTCCACGATTTCTTTGGTGGCTACTTTTGGGTCATAGAAAACATCTTCTGCCTTCTTTTTTATGAATTCGTAGTCGCCACGCTTTGGGTATCCGTCCCCCATGGCACTTTCGTAAAGTCCCGAACTACCTGTAATTACAAGTGCCTTTACCATTTCGGGGTACATTTTGGTGTGTAGGAGTCCAATATGTCCGCCCAAGGAATTCCCAAGTAATATTACATCTTTTAAGCCTTTGTGTTCAATAAAGCCTTCTAAAAAGGTAGCAAAGTTCTTTACCGTAGTCTTTAATAAAGGCATATCGTAAATGGGCAGTTCCGGGATAAGGACCTTGTATCCCATGGAGGGGAAATATTCGGAAACCCCTTGGAAATTGCTCAGGCCTCCCATTAAACCATGTAATATAATCATAGGAGTACCTTCTCCTTTTTCTATATACCGGTATTTGCCATCATCGATTAAATGCTCCTCCATCAATAGTTAGTTGGTAGTAAGAGCGGCAAATATAGGAATTTCATATCACAAAGATTTTAGGATTTTGTCATATCTAAAATAACTTTTCTTAATCCAGTGGTTCTTCTTCTAAAAAGAGGACCATGTTGCTCTTCTGATTTTTTCTCCTAGTTTTGCTGCTTTTTTCTTAAAAGTGGAGAATTTATTAACAAAAGTGGTGTTAAGTGGAGAAATGTGGAAATAAAATCTATATATTTGAGTTGTATTAACTAACCAATTGATTTCTAGTGACCCATATCATAGGACAACATGATTGCAAAGCAGACTCCAAGGGAAGGGTTTTATTGCCCATTTCTTTGAAGAATCAGCTTTTGCCTGTTCTAAAAGATGGGTTTGTGATAAAAAGATCGGTTTTTCAGCAATGTCTGGAATTGTATCCCAAAGCGGAGTTTGATGTTTTGATGCAGAAAGTGATGAAGAAAAGCAAGATCAATCGCAAATACGATGCGTTTGTCCGAAATTTTGTTGCCGGAATGAAAGAGGTGAGCATAGATGGTGATTCGGGAAGGCTGCAAATCCCAAAAAATTTGGTGGAGTTTGCTGCAATCGAAAAAGAAGTGGTTCTAAATGCGGTTTTTGATAAAATCGAGATCTGGAACAAGGATATGTACGAAAAAGTCTTGGCAGAAGGGGAGAAGGATTATGCCGATCTGGCCGAGGAGATTTTTGATGATGATGAGTAGTGCATATCACAATCCGGTTTTGTTAAAGGAATCGGTGGACGGATTGAATATTAAAGAAGATGGAGTGTATGTGGATGTTACCTTCGGGGGCGGCGGTCACTCCAAAGAAATTTTGAAAAGATTGGGGGAAAGTGGAAAGTTGTTCGCTTTTGATCAAGATGAAGATGCGCTCCAAAATGCGCTGGAAGATGGTAGGTTCCAGTTGATCAATCAAAACTTTCGCTATCTCAAACAATTTTTAAAGTTCTATGGCATTCGGAAAGTTGATGGAATCTTGGCGGATTTTGGGGTTTCCTCCCATCAGTTCGATGAGGCCGAACGTGGTTTTTCCATTCGGTTCAACGCAGATTTGGATATGCGAATGGACAAAAGCAACCAATTATCGGCCCATCAGGTGGTCAATGCCTATTCCCAAGAAGATTTAGCATCGGTTCTTTTTCAGTATGGTGAATTGCGAAATGCAAATACCTTGGCCAAAACTATTGTTGCGTCCCGGTCGGAAGAGCCTATCAAAACAACGGATGACCTTAAAAGGGTGCTCAAACGATTTTTGCCCAAGATGAAAGAGAACAAGATTTTGGCACAGATCTATCAAGCTATCAGGATAGAGGTGAACCAAGAAATTGAGGTGCTCAAGGAATTTTTGGAGCAAGTTCCCGAAGTGCTTGTCCAGGGTGGTCGGTTGAGCTTGATCAGTTATCACTCTTTGGAAGACCGGTTGGCAAAACGATTTATACGGGCAGGCAAATTCGATGGAGAGCCGGAGAAGGATTTTTACGGGAACATCAATGTCCCGTTAAAAAAAGTAGGGGGATTGATAAAGCCATCAGCAGAAGAAGTAAAGGTCAATAATAGGGCAAGAAGTGCAAAACTCCGCATTGCGGAACGCATATAGTAGATTCCCGCGAAGATGGGAATAACAAAACGAACACAAAATGAGAAAAGGATTGCTAGACATATTAAAAGGAAAATTTTTGGTGAGCGGAGATGCTCCCAAGAATTGGATGTTCCTGTTGTTTGCCTCGTTTTTGGCAGCAATGATGATTTCCAGTAGTCATAATGCCGATAAAAAAGTATTGGAGATTGCTCAATTGAACGAGGAGGTCCGTAAACTTAAAAGTGAGTTTTTTGAAGCTCGTTCCAGTGTGCAACAGTTAAAATTGGAATCAACGTTGCGCGAGGTTGTAGCGGAAAAAGGTTTGGTGCCTTCTAAAAATCCACCAAAAAAAATTAAAGTTAAATCATCGGAATAGTGGCCATCACCGAAAAAAATATAATGAACAGATTGTACCTCGTAGCAACGGGGCTTGTTGTTTTGGCCATAGCAGTGGTGGTGAAATTGGTGGATATCCAAATGGTGCAGGGCGAAAAATACAAGGAATTGGCGCTCAGCAAAACCGAGAAGATGTTCACTATTGAACCAAATCGGGGCAATCTTTATTCAGAAGATGGTAGTCTGTTGGCGGCATCGGTTCCAAAATATGAAATCAGGTTCGATGCCAAGACCGTATCACAAGAAAATTTTGAGAACCACGTAGGTGCCTTGTCAGATTCTTTGGGCAAATTGTTCGATCGTCCATCTTCGTATTACAGACAATTGTTCCGTAAGGCCAGGGCCAATGGCAATAGGTATAAACTGGTGGCTCGTAATGTTGGTTATTTGGATTATGTTAGGATCAAACAATTCCCGCTCTTTAACCTGGGACCCTATAAAGGAGGTTTTGTGGAAACGCATCGCGTTGTGCGCGAATATCCTTTGGGTAAAATGGCCGCCCGTAGCATTGGTTACGAACGTGTTGACGAAAACGGTTACTATACCCGCGTAGGCCTCGATGGGGCATTTGGCGAAACCTATTTAAGAGGTAAAGAAGGCAAACGCTTAAAACAGAAAATAGCTAAAGGGCAGTGGAAACCCGTTGGTTTGGATAATATTGTGGAGCCACAGGATGGATTGGATGTGGTTTCCACAATCGATGTCAATATTCAAGATATAGCGCATCACGAACTATTAAAGCAACTGGAAAAATACAAGGCCGATCATGGCTGCGTAGTGGTGATGGAGACCCAAACAGGGGAAATCAAGGCGATTTCCAACTTGGGTAGAACTTCTGAAGGAAAATATTACGAGAAATTGAATTATGCCGTTGGCGAGTCACATGAACCAGGCTCTACATTCAAATTGATGTCCCTTGTCGCTGCTATGGAAGATAAGGTGGTGGATACCAGTTCTGTCATCGATACGGAAAAAGGAAGGTATCGAATTTATGATGGTGTGGTTAAAGATTCCAGATGGGGCGGGTATGGAAAAATTACCGTATCCAGAGCATTCGCCGTATCCTCCAACACGGCATTCGCAAAAATCATTAATGAAAATTATAAAGAAGAGCCCGAAAAGTTTGTAAACCGCCTAATGAACATGGGGCTTCACAAAAAGTTGGATCTACCCATTATAGGGGAGGGCGACCCGGTTATCCGTTATCCCGGTGACAAAGGATGGTCGGGGATATCTTTGGGATGGATGTCCCATGGTTACGAAGTATCGTTGACACCCATTCAAACATTGGCTTTTTACAATGCCATTGCCAATGATGGAGAATATGTGAAACCTCGTTTGATCCAAGAAGTAAAGGACGGCAACAAAGTGGTTAAGCGTTTTGATAAACAAGTGCTCAACTCCTCCATCTGTTCCAAGGAAACTGTGAAAAAAGCGCAACAATTATTAAAGGATGTGGTGGAGAAAGATTACGGGACAGGCCATAAATTATACTCCAAGAATTTTTCTATGGCCGGTAAAACAGGTACCACGCAGAAAAATTACGTAGATAAAAACCCGGACAAGTTGGCTTATATCTCATCGTTTGCGGGTTATTTTCCGGCAGACAACCCCAAATATTCCTGCATTGTCGTGATTCACGAACCAGATAAGGAAGAAGGGTATTATGGAGCCGATGTATCCGGTCCGGTATTTAAGTCCATGGCCCAGAAGATCCATGCCATTTCACCCATGGTAGACGAAGTGGATAGTGGGAGTTTTAAAGATTCCGATTTGGACAAGGACTACCAACAATATTTTGCACAAGTACAAAAAAAACACAGCACCTTGCCCAATGTAAGGGGTATGAGTGGAATGGATGCCGTTTCCCTTTTGGAGAACCTTGGTATTCAGGTTGAGGTGCATGGAAATGGAAAGGTGAAGAAGCAATCTGTTGATCAAGGCACCCGTCTTGATCAAGTAAAGAAAATAATATTGGAGCTTTCATGAAGTTATTGAAGGACATATTATATGGGGTAAGTCTTTCCGCAGTGAGCGGGGATACCGGTGTCATGGTGAACCAAATCCACTTCGATTCCAGAAAAGTGGAAATGGACGATGTGTTCGTGGCCATTCGAGGTACGGTCACAGATGGGCATGAATACATCCAAAAGGCTATAGATTTAGGTGCTAGGGCCATTGTCTGTGAAGAACTGCCGGAACTTGTTGTGAACGGTGTCACTTATCTTCAGGTGAACGATTGCAATAGTGCATTGGCGGTAATAGCATCCAATTTTTACGAAAACCCCTCCAAAAACCTAAAACTTATTGGGGTAACCGGCACCAACGGAAAAACAACGGTAACGACCCTGCTGTACAATCTGTTTAAAAAAGCAGGATTCAAGGTCGGGCTTATTTCCACGATTAAAGTGCTGGTGGATGATATCGTGCATAAGGCTACGCATACCACTCCCGATGTAATAACAATCAACGATTATTTGTCCAAAATGAACGATGTTGGTGTGGAGTATTGTTTTATGGAGGTGAGTTCTCACGGTATTCATCAAAAAAGGGCAGAGGGACTTTATTTTGAAGGTGCCATCTTTACCAACCTTTCCCATGATCATCTGGATTACCATAAAACATTTGCCGAATATCGGGATACCAAGAAAAAATTGTTCGATGGGTTGCCAAAAACGGCCTTCGCGCTGGTAAATATCGACGATAAAAACGGGCCTGTTATGTTGCAGAACACCAAGGCAAAAAAATACACTTACGCATTAAAATCCTTCGCCGATTACAGGGCGCAAATTTTGGAGAAACAGTTCAATGGTCAATTGTTGAAAGTTGATGAGAACGAACTATGGTCCAAACTTATTGGAGATTTTAACGCATACAATCTGTTGGCCATCTATGCCACCGCGGATATACTAGGTCTAGAAAAAATGGAGATCCTTAGGTTGATGAGCGAGCTGGAAAATGTGGATGGAAGGTTTCAATATTATATATCAAAAGAGCGAATAACGGCAATAGTTGATTATGCCCATACGCCGGATGCACTCAAAAATGTGTTGGTTACTATCAACGCCTTGAGGACTGGAAATGAAAACGTCATCACCGTAGTGGGGTGTGGTGGTGACCGTGACAAGTCAAAGCGTCCGGTTATGGGTCATATCGCTTCAGAAATGAGCGACCAAGCCATATTTACCTCCGATAATCCACGAACGGAATCCCCTAAAACCATTATAGAAGAAATGGAAACGGGTGTGGAACCTCAAAATACCAGAAAGGTGTTGTCCATTGAAAACAGGAGGCAGGCCATAAATACAGCTTGTAAATTGGCAATGGCCAACGATATAATCCTTGTGGCCGGAAAAGGCCACGAGACCTATCAGGAAACCAATGGTGTCCGGGTAGATTTTGATGATTTTAAAGAAGTGAAAGAAGCTCTTAAGAGCCTAAAAAAATAATGTAGTCCATGTTATACTACTTGTTCGAATTTTTAGAGAAACAATACCAACTGCCGGGAGCAGGGCTTTTTCAGTTCCTCACCTTTAGGGCTGCAATGTCCGTATTGTTATCGCTATTGATCGCCATGGTCTACGGAAAGCGGATCATTCTTTTACTTCAAAAAAAACAGATAGGGGAAAGCATTCGGGATTTGGGTCTGGAAGGACAAAAACAGAAAGCTGGAACACCCACAATGGGAGGATTGATAATTATTATGTCCACCTTGTTGCCGGTAATTCTTTTTGCCGATATCAAGAATGTTTATGTGATTCTACTGATTGTGACCACCATATGGATGGGGATAATCGGTTTTATAGATGATTATATAAAAACCTTTAAAAAGGACAAACAGGGATTAAAGGGGCGCTTTAAAGTAATGGGGCAAGTTGTTTTAGGGTTGATTGTTGGCTTGACACTGTATTTCCATCCCGAGGTTACCATTAAGGAGAAAGATACCACAACCATAACCGAGAATTTTCGGGTAGAAAATGTTTTTGGTGAAGAGACCAAGTCTGTACGGACCAATGTGCCCTTTTTTAAGAACAACGAGTTGGATTACGCAGATTTTATTTCTTGGATGGGAGAGGGAGCGGAAGATTATGCCTGGCTCATATTTATCCCGGTAGTGATCTTGATCGTAACAGCCGTGTCCAACGGAGCCAATCTAACCGATGGGATTGATGGTCTGGCCGCTGGTTCGTCCGCTATTATTGTGTTGACCCTGGGAATTTTTGCTTGGGTATCGGGGAACATTGAATTTTCCGATTATCTAGACATTTTTTATTTGCCCAGAGTGGGGGAATTGGTTGTTTTTATCGCGGCTTTTGTTGGCGCCCTGGTAGGTTTTCTATGGTACAATGCTTATCCGGCCCAGGTTTTTATGGGGGACACAGGAAGTTTAACCATAGGAGGAGTCATTGCAGTAATCGCCATTATAGTTAGAAAGGAATTATTGATACCGATTTTGTGCGGAATCTTCTTCGCGGAATCACTGTCGGTAATGTTACAGGTTGGGTACTTTAAGCATACCAAGAAAAAGTATGGCGAAGGTAGGCGAATATTCTTAATGGCGCCATTGCACCATCATTATCAGAAAAAATCCTACCACGAGAGTAAAATAGTGACCCGTTTTTGGATTGTTGGAATTTTGTTGGCCATAATTACCATAGTTACGCTAAAAATAAGATAATGGGTCGTTTGGTGATACTCGGTGGAGGAGAAAGTGGCGTAGGTACGGCCATATTGGGAAAAAAAGAAGGATTTGAGGTCTTTGTATCCGACAAAGGCGAAATAAAGGATAAGTACAAAAAAGTTCTTGAACATTTTGAGATTGAATGGGAATCGGGAAAGCATACCGAATCCAAAATATTGAATGCCGATGTAGTGATGAAAAGCCCGGGGATACCGGACAAGGTGCCGTTGGTAAAGTTACTCCTTGAAAAAGGTGTGCCAGTTATTTCGGAAATAGAATTTGCATCACAGTACACAGGTGCGAACCTAATCGGGATTACCGGAAGCAACGGAAAAACCACTACCACGATGTTAACCTATCATCTATTGAAAAATGAAGGGTTGCATGTAGGTATGGCCGGAAATATTGGAGATAGTTATGCTAAAATGGTGTCCGAGGAGGACTACGATCATTATGTGTTGGAAATAAGTAGCTTCCAGTTGGATGGTATTGTGGATTTTAAGCCCCATATAGCCATGATCACCAATATAACACCCGATCATTTGGATCGATATGAGTATAAATTCGAAAACTATATCGCTTCCAAGTTCAGAATAGCCATGAATCAAGATGAAAATGATTACCTGATCTACGATGCCGATGATGAAGTAATCCTTGATTGGTTAAAAAAACACCCAGTTAGATCCAAATTGTTGCCCTTTTCTGTAAAAAGAAAACTGGACGAGGGAGCTTGGTTAGAAAACAAAAAGATAAAAATGAAATTAGAACATAAAACCTTGGAGATGAACGAAGATATTTTGGCCTTGGAAGGTCAGCACAACGTAAAAAATACCATGGCGGCCAGTATGGCGGCTATGTTGGTAAAAGTTAGAAAAGAAACTATTCGCCAAAGTATCCAGTCGTTTCAGGGAGTGCCCCACAGATTGGAGAAGGTACTTAAGATAAACCATGTGGAATACATTAACGATTCCAAAGCGACCAATGTAAATGCTACATTTTACGCTTTGGACGGTATAAAACGACCTATTGTTTGGATTGCAGGCGGTGTGGACAAAGGCAATGACTATTCCGAGCTTATGCCATTGGTGAGGGAAAAAGTAAAGGCCGTTGTTTGTTTGGGAGTGGACAACTCCAAGTTAAAAGATGCTTTTGGGAATGTAATCGATTTGGTGGTCGAGACCTTTTCCATGGAAGAAGCCGTAAAAGTGGCCTATAAGATTGCAGAACGTGGAGATGCCGTTTTGTTGTCCCCAGCTTGCGCAAGTTTTGACCTGTTTTCCAATTATGAGGATAGGGGAGATCAATTTAAAAACGCAGTAAAAAAGTTGTAAAAAGTGTTGAGAGTATTCAAAAATCTGAAAGGTGATAAAGCCATTTGGGGTGTTGTGGCCCTATTGGCGCTTTTCTCATTTTTGCCAGTGTACAGCGCCAGTACCAATTTGGTTTATGTTAATGGAGACGGAACAACCTTGGGTCACCTGGTAAAGCATGCTGTATTACTGTTTTTGGGTTTTGGGATAATTTATGCCGTACACAGAATTCCTACCCATTACTTTAAAGGGCTGTCCATAATAGCTATGCCTATTGTTATTCTGCTTCTGATCTATACTTTGACCGTGGAAACCCGCATAGGTGGGGTAACGGCCAATCGTTGGATAAAAATTCCGTTGGTAGGTGTTAATTTCCAAACATCCACCTTGGCGGCAGTGGTCTTAATGATTTGGATCGCCAGATACCTGACCAAGATCAAAGACGTAAAGATAACTTTCAAGGAAAGTATTCTGCCGCTCTGGTTGCCGGTAGCTTTAGTAGTGCTATTGATTTTGCCAGAAAATTTCTCAACCGCAGCCATTATAAGTTTTATGGCTCTGGTTCTGTGCTTTTTGGGCGGATATCCCCTAAAGTATTTGTTTGCCATGGTAGCCACAGGGATTGTATTTGCAGGAATGTTCTTGTTCGTACTGTTCAAGGCGCCCGAAGTATTGCCGCAACGTGCCGGAACCTGGAAATCGAGGATAGAGACCTTTATCCATCCGGAACAAGCGGACAAGGACGATCTGCACCAGTTAACATTGGCTCAGATTGCCGTGGCGGAAGGGGGCATTGTAGGAAAGGGAGCGGGCAAGAGTGTGATGAAAAACTTATTGTCGCAGAGTACTTCCGATTTCATTTTTGCCATTATTATCGAAGAATATGGTTTGCTCGGCGGCGGAGCGTTGCTGTTTTTTTATCTACTGCTGCTTTTTCGCATTCTGGTAGTCGCACATTCGTCCAAAACAGTTTTTTCGAAATTACTGGTGATTGGGGTGGGTCTGCCTATTGTGTTCCAGGCATTCATCAATATGGCGGTGGTGGTCCAGTTGTTCCCCGTTACCGGTCAGCCGTTACCGTTGATCAGTATGGGAGGAACATCTATTTGGATGACTTGTATGGCGATAGGAATAGTTTTGAGCGCAAGCAATAAAAAGGAAAATTTGGAGGAGCAATCCCAAGGCATAGAAGATACAAACCCTTTAGAAGTATTAAGTGGGCAATTATAGATTTATACTATCTGGAGGAGGAACAGGGGGACATATATATCCCGCAGTGGCCATTGCCAACGAGCTAAAGAGGAGGTACCCGGATGCCAAGTTTTTGTTCGTGGGGGCAAAGGATAAAATGGAAATGGAAAAAGTGCCACAGGCCGGATATGAAATAAAAGGATTGTGGATTAGTGGAATACAACGGAAACTGACATTTAAAAATCTCATGTTTCCATTTAAACTGATGAATAGTTTGTTAGGAGCGCGCAAAATAATAAAAGAGTTCAAGCCCCATGTTGCTATAGGAACAGGTGGGTTTGCTAGTGGCCCTTTGTTGCGAATGGCCGAAAGTTCTGGCGTTCCATGTGTGTTGCAGGAACAGAATTCTTTTGCAGGTATCACCAACAAACTATTGGCGGGCAAAGCGGAGAAAATTTGTGTAGCCTATGATGGGATGGAACGTTTTTTTCCGAAAGAGAAAATAGTGAAAACCGGAAACCCCATCAGAACAGATTTGATAGAACTGAAGGAAAATAAACAAGAAGCAGCTAATTTTTTTGGATTAGATGACAATAGAAAAACTGTTCTGGTTTTGGGTGGTAGCCTAGGGGCAAGAAGAATTAACCAGTTGATCGAAAAAGAGTTAGGATTTTTTCAAAAAAACCAGTTACAGGTACTTTGGCAATGTGGAAAACTGTATTTCGATGATTACAAAAAACATAACTCCGAAGCCGTCAAAGTATCGGCTTTTGTCAACCGGATGGATTTAGCCTATTCAATAGCCGATGTAATTATATCTAGGGCAGGAGCGAGCTCTGTGTCAGAGCTTTGTCTGGTAGGTAAACCGGTGATATTTATACCGTCTCCAAATGTGGCAGAGGACCATCAGACCCAGAATGCCAAAGCACTGGTCGCAAAGGAAGCTGCAATTTTGATCAAGGAAAATCAGTTGGATGCTGTATTTGAAGACAAGTTTTCCGAATTGCTGAAGTCCGAAAGCATACAAGAACGGTTGGGGACAAACATTAAAAAAATGGCAATGCCAAAGGCTACTGAACATATTGTGGACGAAATTGAAAAGTTGTTGAAGTGAATTTGAAGGATATACATAGCGTTTATTTTATCGGTATCGGTGGAATCGGAATGTCCGCTCTTGCCCGTTATTTCAATTTTATAGGGAAAGAAGTGGCCGGCTATGATAAAACCCCAACCCCAATAACTGAAGGTTTGGAATCCTTAGGTATCTCGGTTCATTTTGAGGACAATGTGGATTTGATTGCGGATACGTTCAAGCACCCACAAACTTTGGTGGTGTATACTCCTGCAGTTCCAACATCACATTCTGAATATCAGTTTTATAAAAACAACGGCTTTGATATAAAAAAGCGTTCTGAAGTGCTTGGGATTATAACCAAGGACTCATTCTGTTTAGCAGTGGCCGGGACACATGGTAAAACAACCACGACTTGTATTTTGGCGCATTTGCTCAAGGAGTGTAACTTGCCGATGACTGCATTTTTAGGGGGGATTTCGGAAGACTTCGATAGCAATTTTGTGTTGGATGGCACTGAATACTCTGTTGTTGAAGCCGATGAGTTTGATCGTTCATTTTTACGTTTGACACCGACGGTCGCATGCATCACATCTATGGATGCTGACCATTTGGATATTTATGGTAGCAAAGAGGAGTTGGGACGATCGTTTCATGAGTTCATTGGAAAAATCAAACCAGAAGGAAAGTTATTTGTGAGAAAGGGGTTGCCTTTGGCGGGAACCACTTTTGGGATAGAAGATGGAGCCGATTATTGCATTACAAATATCGAAATTGAACAAGGAGCCTACATATTTGACATTGTGACGCCCTCGGAAGTAATCAAGAGAGTAACGTTCAACAAGCCGGGAAGACATAATCTGCTCAATGGATTGGCCGCTTTTGCAATGGCGGAACAAACCGGTTGCTCCTCGCATGCCCTTGCAAAGGCTTTAGGAACATTTAAAGGGGTTCAGCGTAGATTCTCGTATCAGATAAATACCAAGGATTTTGTTTTTATAGATGATTATGCACATCACCCGACCGAAATCAATGCAGTGCATCAAGCCGTCCGAGAAATGCATGCAGGAGAACAGGTCACTGTAATTTTCCAACCACATTTATTTTCAAGAACACAGGATTTTGCCGATAATTTCGCAGATAGTCTTTCGGATTTTGACCATGTCATTTTACTGGACATCTATCCGGCCAGGGAAGAACCCATTGAGGGAGTATCATCGGAATGGCTGTTGGAAAAAATAAAGAACCCCAATAAAAAGCTGATTTCCAAATCGGAATTGGTAGGGGAGGCAAGTAACTGCAAATCTGGAGTACTCGTAACTCTTGGAGCAGGGGATATTGGACTTGAGGTTCCAAAAATTAAAAAAGCATTGGGCTATGCGCATTAATTGGGATTACATAAAACTTACATTTTTGTCCGTGGCCGTAGTTGCACTCTATGGCTTTGCCGGACAAAGAAATCAACAGAAAAAAGTCGAAAATGTGACCGTAAAATTTGTTGGTGAAAGCAATTTGTATTTAACTGAGGATGCGGTTAATAAATTGTTAATACAAAATTACGGACCACTAAAAAATACGCCCAAAGAACAGTTAGTTTTGAATACCATAGAGGAGATTCTTTTATCCAACGATATGGTCAAAAATGCCCAGGTGTATCTTACTGTAAATGGGGAGCTTGTATCCAAGATTGTTCAGCGTAAGCCAATTGGTAGAATAGAGGGTGTCTCCAAGTTTTATTTGGATGATGAGGGCAAACGCATGCCGCTGTCAAAGTATCATTCGGCCAGGGTACCAATAATTACAGGAAAAATTACAGGAAAAACCCTCGAGGATGCCTACGTGATATTGGATTATATCAATCAAGATGATTTTCTGAGAAAGAACGTCATCGGGATACATATTGAGGAAGAAGGAAATTATCAGCTCAGATTTCGCATGGAAAATTTTGTTGTGAATTTGGGAGGAGTGGACAATTTGAACAAGAAGTTCAAAAATTTTATGGCCTTTTATGCAAAGGCGGCCAAGGACAATTCCTTGGAGGATTATGCAACAGTTAGTTTGGAATTCAACAATCAAGTGGTTTGCACCAAAATTTAAATTATGGAACAGGGTAATTATTCAGTTGGGTTGGATATTGGAACTACCAAGATCGTAGCGATCATTGGTAGGGAAAATGAGTATGGAAAGATTGAAATATTGGGTATAGGGCGCTCTAAAAGTTTGGGCGTTCACCGCGGTGTGGTCAATAATATAACACAGACCATATCGTCTATTCAGCAAGCTGTTGAACAAGCGGAGCTCAATTCCGGTTTAAAGATCGGTTCCGTTGTGGTTGGTATTGCAGGTCAACATATCCGGAGTTTGCACCACAGCGATTATATCACAAGACCAAATTCTGAAGAAGTTATAGATCACGTGGATTTGGATAAACTGTGCAACCAAGTGTATAAGTTGGTCATGCTGCCGGGCGAGGAAATCATTCACGTGTTGCCACAAGAATATAAAGTGGATGGTCAATCCGAAATCAAAGAGCCTGTGGGAATGTACGGTGGGCGCTTGGAAGCTAATTTTCATGTAGTGGTGGGTCAAGTATCATCCATTAAAAACATTGGACGGTGCATTAAAAGTGCAGGTTTGGACCTAGGCAACATCACTTTGGAGCCTTTGGCATCTGCAGATGCCGTTCTTAGTCAAGAAGAGAAAGAAGCCGGTGTTGCTTTGATCGATATAGGAGGCGGAACAACAGACCTTGCCATTTTTAAGGATGGCATTATCCGTCATACCTCTGTTATCCCATTTGGAGGGAACGTAATTACGGATGACATTAAAGAGGGTTGCTCGATTATCGAAAAGCAGGCCGAACTATTGAAGATAAAATTCGGTTCCGCATGGCCTGGCGAGAACAAGGATAACGAAATAGTTTCCATTCCAGGGTTAAGAGGTCGGGAACCCAAGGAAATTACTTTAAAGAATCTTTCCAAGATCATTCATGCCCGCGTGGTGGAAATCGTGGAACAGGTGTATGTGGAGATCAAAAACTATGGCCACGAAGAACAAAAGAAAAAATTGATAGCAGGTATTGTTTTGACCGGTGGAGGAAGCCAATTAAAGCACCTTAAGCAATTGGTCGAATACATTACCGGAATGGATACCAGAATAGGATACCCCAATGAGCACCTTGCAGGGGACTCGGACGAAGAAGTAGCCAGTCCACTATATGCCACGGCGGTAGGATTACTGATGAATTCTTTGGAAGCAAAAAAGAAGAATCAGGAGGTGCGCCAAGAGGAAGTACACCAAGAAGAAGAAATTTTGGTAGGCCAAGAAAACGATTTGGGAGCACAGGCGAACAAAGCTACGGTGACCCAAACGGAGAGAAAATCCATTTTTGACAAATGGTCTGAAAAGTTGAAGGACTTTTTGGATAATGCAGAATAATAACCCCAGTAGAGAAACACGACTGTCATGAGTAAGAACACTGAGTTTGACAACATCGCTTTTGATTTGCCCAAGAACAAAAGCAACGTAATTAAAGTTATTGGCGTGGGCGGTGGCGGAAGCAATGCCATCAACCACATGTTCCAGGCCGGAATCAACGGTGTGGACTTCGTAATCTGTAACACCGATGCACAAGCATTGCAAAACAGTTCCGTACCCAATAAAATCCAGTTAGGGGTATCCCTTACGGAAGGGCTGGGAGCTGGTGCCAATCCAGAAATAGGCGAGCAAGCCGCATTGGAAAGTATGGAGGACCTTAAGGCCATGTTGGACAATAACACAAAAATGGCCTTTATCACCGCAGGAATGGGTGGAGGTACAGGTACCGGAGCTGCTCCTGTTATTGCCAAGTTGGCCAAAGAAATGGATGTTCTTACGGTAGGTATAGTTACCATGCCGTTCCAGTTCGAAGGGGCCATGCGTAATAAGCAAGCGCAAATGGGGATAGAGAAATTGCGCGCAAATGTAGATTCTTTAATAGTCATCAATAACAATAAGCTAAGAGAAGTATACGGAAATCTTGGGTTTAAGGCCGGTTTCTCTAAAGCAGACGAAGTTTTGGCCACGGCGGCAAGGGGTATCGCAGAGGTAATTACGCACCACTATACACAAAATATCGACCTTAGGGATGCCAAGACCGTTCTTTCCAACAGTGGTACGGCCATAATGGGGTCGGCTGCAGCCTCCGGTTCTGCAAGGGCCACCGAAGCCATTATGAAAGCTTTGGATTCGCCATTGCTGAACGATAACAAAATCAATGGTGCAAAAAATGTACTTCTGTTAATAGTTTCCGGCACGCAGGAAATTACAATAGACGAAATCGGGGAGATCAATGATCACATCCAGATTGAAGCCGGACATGGAGCCAACATAATTATGGGGGTAGGAGAAGATGAGAACTTGGGAGAGGCAATTGCTGTTACCGTGATCGCTACAGGCTTTAATGTAGATCAACAAGATAATATTGTGAACACCGAGTCCAAAAAAGTATTCTATACCTTGGAGGATGAGCAAACCGCAGAACAGGATTTAACTCCCGAATCCACTTCGGTGCACGAAGTGAATGTGGAGAATACGGTAACTCCAGAACCAACTCCCGAACCAGGACCAAAAGTGGTGAAGCATACATTGGAAATGGAAGAGGAGCCCAAAATAGTCCCTCAAAAAATACAATTAAGAGACCCGGACTTGATACCGACCACTAGCTATATCAGAAACTTTAATGTTTTTTACGAAGAAGTGGTCCCAGAGAATGTGGAGGACGACTTTGTAATTATCGAGGCCAAAAATGTAATCAACAATATAAACGTTGTTGATGCGGAAGAGGTGTCAACAAAAAGCAATGAAGACCAATTTACCTTGAGTTTTGATATGCCATTGAACAATGAGGTAGAAGAAGAAGAAAAAGGGCATACCATAACGTTTAACCTAGATGATGATGGCTTAGGTGATGTGGAAGTAAACGACTACGTAGAAGTTAAGCCCGTTTTGGAATACAAGAAAGAAGGGGAGACCCGTTACGACTTGCAAGAGTATATGGAGTTGGAGGAAAAACTGACTGGAGCCAAGTCAAAAGCAGAGACCCACGAACCAAAAATGGTCGAAAACGAAATTGTATTCGAGAAAAAGACCCTTAGGGTAGAAGAAAAAGATCAAGGAGCCGGTAAAAACGAGGAAACTACAGCCAATTTAGATCCGATGAACAGTTCCATCAGCGATATCCTAAAAGATAGGGCAGATGAGCGTAGGCGAAAGTTGAAAAACTTTAATTACAAGTTTCAAAACAATAGGAATAGCATAGACGATATTGAAAAGGAGCCCGCTTATAAGCGCCGGGGTGTCGATTTGAACGATGTTCCCAGAGAACAGAAAGTATCAAGGACTACCTTGGGGGAAGATAGCAACGATGATCTACAGTTGCGTTCCAATAATTCTTTTTTGCACGATAATGTTGATTAGTAGTGTTTAAATTAACTTCCATTTTTGTGGAAGGCATAAACCCGAAAGTAGACGTACTTTCGGGTTTATTTTTTATCTTCGCGATCTAAATCGGAATAGATGGGTTTGCAAGAAAAGGTAATGACAGAAATGAAAGCCGCAATGAAGGCCAAGGATACCGTTGCCCTAGAATCTTTGCGTGCTGTTAAATCGGCAATCTTGTTGGCCAAGACCGATAAAGGTGCGGGAGCAGAGTTATCGGAAGAGGACGAAATCAAATTGGTTCAAAAGTTGGTTAAGCAACGTAAGGATAGTGCGGCCATTTACAAGGAACAGGGCCGCGATGATTTAGCAGAGCCCGAATTGGCGCAAGTGGCCGTAATTGAAAAGTTTTTGCCCGAGCAGCTTACAGAAGAAGAAATTGAAAAAGTAGTGGTGCAAACCATCGATGCCGTTGGAGCTTCCGGTATGCAAGATATGGGAAAAGTAATGGGAATTGTTTCCAAAGAATTGGCCGGACAGGCGGATGGAAAGACCATTTCTGCAATTGTCAAGGCTAAATTGAGTTCATAGATTATAAATGGCCCAGTAGTTCAACTGGATAGAATATCAGATTTCGGCTCTGAGGGTTGGGGGTTCGAATCCTCCCTGGGTCACAAGTTTAGTAAAAAAGCACGCTAGTAGAGCGTGCTTTTTTTGTTTGTAATAGCTTATATATCAAATCTTTTTTTCTAATCTTGAAAGGAACACCTTTATTTTTAGACAAAATCTTCAATACTAACAAGCAACCATAAAAATTCCAGAATTTATGAAGTATCGAATAATGGTTTTTCTGTTTTTAACAGGTGTTTTAGTTCAAGGGCAATCCATAGATTATAATACCAAAAAAGGGTATGCAGCTCATGGATATGATGTGGTCGCCTATTTTGATGGTATCGCGACCATGGGCAAAGACCAATTTACCGCCATGTTTGATGGGGTAAATTATAAGTTTGTCAGCGAGGCAAATCTGGAAAAGTTTGTTGTACAACCCAATAGTTATGTACCACAGTATGGGGGTTATTGTGCCTATGCTGTCGCAGTAAATTCAAAAAAGGTTAATGTAGATCCCGAAACTTTTGAGATAAGAGGTGGAAAACTTTATCTATTCTACAACAAAGGAAAGAACAATACCCTCCAATTTTGGTTGAACCAATCACCGAATTCCCTTATATCGAAAGCGGATATAAACTGGGAGAATATCAAGAATTGAATATCTTTAAGGGCATGAGATTTCTGAGAGTGGACAACCTTTTGTATCCTATCGCTGGATGAGTTGCTTTGTTCGCATATAAATACGTAAATAATTAAACAATAACTATGTTCAAATCAACCTTGGATACATTGGAACAGTTTAAACAGGTTCTTTTGGAACTGCCTAAAGATTGTTACTCCCGATCATGTAATATATTGTCCAATGCCAGTATAGGTCAGCATACAAGACATGTGATCGAGCTTTACCTTTGTTTGATCAAGGGGTATGATCAAGCAGATGTGTCCTACGATAGAAGAAAAAGAGACCGTAAAATTGAAAAAGACCTATCGTTTGCCATTGAGAAATTGGCTTTTATACAAATGCATTTAAAAAAGCCCAACAAGGCCATTCAGATCAGTTATGAACTTAATGGTGAAATACTTACATTGGATACCAATTACCACCGGGAAGTTATGTACAACTTGGAACACACCATTCATCATCAAGCGTTGATCAAAATTGGGATATGTCATTTTTCGGACCAGAAAGTGCCCGAAACTTTTGGAGTTGCTCCTTCCACCTTACAATTTAGAAAAGAATGTGCACAGTAAGTTTTATATCGTCCGGTGGACAACGTTTTATTACATCGAACAGGGACGAGCATATTGATCGTCCTATGGCATTGCGGCCACAAGAAGAAACCATAGGTTCGGTGAAGGTACTTTTTCCAAAAGATCCCAAGGCGGGGGGTACCTGGTTCGCCATAAATGAAAATGGTTCGGTAGCTGTGCTGCTGAACGGTGGTTTTGTGGGTCACCCGCCCAATGGAAAATATGAAAGGAGCAGGGGACCGGTGCTTTTGGATATTGTTGTTTCTGACAATCCCTTAGCTTTGTTGCAAGAAATTGACCTATTGAGAATAGAACCCTTTACATTGGTGTTGTACACAGCCGAATTGCTGGAGTTTCGCTGGGACGGCCATCAAAAATACTTTAGGCCGTTGAACAAGGATAAAAGTTACATATGGTCATCATCAACACTTTACCAAGATAAGGTAATCGAACACAGGCAAACGTTGTTTAAAAAGTTTGTTAAAGGCAACTCCTTCATAACTTCTCAAGATGTGGTCGATTTTCACTCGAACAATCATGACGATTTTGAGAACGGATTTATAATCAATAGGGCATCCGGCTTAAAAACCTTTAGTGTAACACAGGCCATATTGAACAAAGAGAGCGATGTTGTAATGCGTCATTTCGACCTGCTCAACAAAGTTGATTATGAAGTGCCTTTTTCCACCGGTCAACTGATCAATTAAAACTATATGGGTCCATTAAAGCTCATTTGGCATAAAATCACACATTGGGAATATTGGCCTTTCTGGTTGATTTATTATCCGATGTTTCCAGTTTGGCTTTATTACTCGATAAGAGCACGTTCTTTATTCTTTTTTAATGCCGCCAATCCAGGCATGAAGAATGGGGGAATGGCCATGATATCCAAAATGGATATTTACAATATGATTCCTGCCCAATACATACCAAGAACAATATTTGTAAAAAATGACGAGACGGCCGACCAGGCATTGGAACGGGTTTTAAATTCCGGGATCGCATTTCCATTTATAGCCAAGCCCGATATTGGAATGAAGGCGTTTGGCGTGGAAAAAATCCATAACAAGGTTGAATTTCAAAAATATGTAAAATGGAGTCCCTCCCATTTTTTGGTTCAGGAATTTGTTCCGTTCCAGAAGGAAGTTGGTGTTTTTTATGTTCGAAAACCCGGAGAGGCCAAAGGCAAGATTACTGGGGTCGTGTCCAAAGAATTTTTGTCGGTTACGGGTGATGGTAAAAGTACCTTATTGCAGTTGATCAAGAGTAATCCGAGGAGCCATTTTCAATTAAAGGTGCTAAAACAAAAGTTTGGTGATCAGTTAAACAATGTTCTCCCCTTGGGAAAAGAATTTGTTCTGGTGCCCTACGGTAGTCACACCCGAGGAGCCAAATTTGTGGACATCTGTCATTTGATCAATGCGGATTTGAACAATACCATAAATGAGGTATGCACACAAATGAGCGGCTTTTATTATGGTCGACTGGATGTTCTTTGCAATACCTTTGAGGAACTTTGTATAGGAGAAAAATTCAGTATTATCGAAATAAATGGGGCAGGCGGGGAGGCGACCCATATTTACGACCCCAAACATTCGCTGTTCTGGGCTTGGCGCGAAGTGGCCCGCCATTGGAACCATTTATGCGAAATAAGCATACTAAATTATAAGCAAGGTCATTCATATCTGAGCTTCAGGGATGGCAGAACCATGCTCAAAGAGTCCGGAGCTCTTCAATCTCGGTTAAAAGTAGTTTAGCAGGGTTTATAAAATGCCACTGATAAAACTTTCCATGGCCTTTGGTTTTGATATGGGCGCGAATCGTTTTACCGGTTTTCCGTTTTTGTCTATTACAAACTTGGTAAAGTTCCATTTGATCTTACCTCCCAACAATCCTCTTAATTCCGATTTTAAATATTTAAAGATCGGGTGTGTGTCGTTACCGTTCACATCGATTTTGGCAAACATTGGAAAACTGACCCCGTAGTTTATTTGGCAAAACTCCTTGATGTCATTGGCGTCTCCCGGTTCTTGGTTTCCAAACTGATTGCATGGAAACCCCAAAACCACCAATCCTTGGTCCTTATATTTTGTATAGAGGTCTTCCAGGCCCTCGTATTGCGGAGTCAATCCACATTTACTTGCAGTATTCACCACAATAATGGTTTTGCCTTTATAGTTTTTCATGGATTCTGTAGTACCGTCCAATCGTTCTGCTTCAAAATTGTAAAACTCCATGGTTATTTGTTTTTGTCTTTAAGGTGTTCAAATGCTCTCGTGGACCAAAGGGCCCATAGAATTAAAACGGGCTGAAAAAACAACCGAACAAATCTCTTTAGATCGGTGTCCAGTCCAAATGCGTCAATGGCATTGGTGTATTGAGAAATGTTTCCTGGAAAAATCAAAACATAGAAAATGGCAAGCGCAATGCCCACTTTTGCTTTGTATTTGGTCAATAAAACCATGGATAACCCCAATAAAATTTCTATCACACCAGAAGCTACCACTATAAAATCCATAAAAGCTTCGCTTGTGGGCAACCATCGGGGCACTTGGGCCTGAAACTCTTCCCTTTGAAAAGTGAGATGAGCTATTCCGGCCATCATCATTAATAGGCCAAGGATGACCCTAAATACATTTTGCATCGTACTTAAATTCATTTAAAAACTTTTTATGTGTTGGTTTAAAGATACTTATGTTAGGTTAAAAGCACTTTTGCAAAAGCTTTAAATGTTGACGCAAATCAACTTCTTTATGGTGTTGTGGACTTTAATTTTTGTCCAATACTTTTCATGATAATGGGCGCATGGATCCTAGAGTTTTCTATAAACCATTTATGGGTTTCCATTCCTCCGCAGATCACACCCGCTAAAAAAAGACCTTCAACATTGGTTTCCATCGTTTCAGGATCGTAGGTCGGCAATCGTTTGGGGTCACTGGAGAGTGTTATGCCAAGTTTCTCCAAAAAGGCGAAGTTGGGCATGTATCCGGTTAACGCAAGAACAAAATCATTTTCCAACGTTAAATCGCCTTCTGGGGTATTTAGTACAATTTCCGTTGGTTTTATCTCCTTGACCGTGGAGTTGTAATATGCTTTTATGCTGCCTTCTTCGATTCGGTTGATAATATCCGGACGTACCCAATATTTAACTCTTGAACCTACTTCTGGGCCACGGATAATCAAGGATATATCGGCGCCTTTTCGCCAACATTCCAATGCGGCATCTATTGCGGAGTTACTGGCGCCTACCACAGCCAGTTTTTGACTGGCATAATAATGGGGGTCGTTGTAATAATGTGAGACTTTGGGCAAATCTTCTCCAGGAACATTCATTTTGTTGGGTAAGTCGTAAAATCCGGTCGCTACGACCACATTTTTTGCCCTATAGTCATTTTTGTCGGTTTTCACCACAAAAAAATCACCCTGCTTTATGGTATCCGTTACTTTTTCAAATAAATGGATGTCGAGTTGGTTGGAGGTCACAATTCTTCGATAGTACTCCAATGCTTCGTTGCGTTTGGGTTTGGCCTCTTTGCTGATAAAGGGAATGTCGTCTATTTCCAATTTTTCCGAAGAAGAAAAAAACTGCATGTTCACAGGATAATTGAAAAGTGAGTTTACAATAGTCCCTTTTTCTATTATGATATAGGATAAACCCTGTTTTTTGGCCTCGAGGCCGCATGCAATTCCAATAGGGCCACCTCCGATGATGATGACATCAAATTCCTGCATTACGCTGTTTCTGCTTTTAGTTTTTTAATGGTTTCGGTAGGGTTATCGCTTTTAAATACAAAACTTCCGGCAACCAACACATCGGCACCGGCATCTAACAGTTTTTTGGCATTGTTGGCATTGACACCGCCGTCGATTTCAATTAAAGTGGCGGCATTTTTCTTAAGGATCAATTCCTTTAGGTCCGCTACTTTCTGATAGGTGTTTTCTATAAAGGATTGGCCTCCAAAACCGGGATTGACACTCATTACAATGACCAAATCGATATCCTGAATGGTATCTTCCAATAATTTTACGGAAGTATGTGGGTTAATCGCCACACCGGCTTTCATACCTTCCGCTTTTATGGCTTGCAGTGTTCTGTGCAGATGGGGACAGGCCTCGTAGTGGACGGATAAATTATGAACCCCAAGATCCGCAAAAGTCTTGATATATCTGTCTGGATCAACAATCATTAAATGTGTGTCCAACGGCTTTTTTGCATATTTGGCAATGGCTTGCACCACTGGCATACCAAAGGAGATGTTGGGCACAAAAACACCGTCCATAACGTCCAAATGGAACCAGTCGGCATCGCTTTGGTTGACCATTTCGATTTCTTGCTGAAGATTGGCAAAGTCGGATGCCAATAACGAGGGGGCGATCATTGATTTGTTCATGTTACAAAGTTAGCCAATTACGGCCATCCGTAAACGAAAAAAACTCCGGTAATCAGCCGGAGTTTATTCATCAATCAAAAAACGAACAGTCATGATAAACTGTTATATCTTACTAAAATACAACTTTCCTGCCAAAAATCAAATTTAAGGATAGTTTAACTGTACTTTAGTTGGTGATTTTGGGTGTTTTACCCCAAATATGTCTTTAAAATCTTACTTCTTGACGTGTGCTTCAACCTTCTAATCGCCTTTTCTTTAATTTGACGAACTCGCTCACGGGTCAAATCAAAAGTTTCTCCGATTTCTTCCAACGTCATGGAATGTTGGCCGGCCAATCCAAAGTAAAGTCTTATTACATCAGCTTCTCGAGGAGTAAGGGTTTCCAGGGCACGTTCAATTTCGGTGCGTAACGAATCGTGCAAAAGTTCCTTATCAGGGTTTGGAGATTCGCCACTACGCAACACATCGTAAAGGTTGGAATCCTCGCCGTCGATCAAAGGCGCATCCATTGATACGTGACGGCCTGAGTTCTTTAAGGATTGTTTCACATCTTCCACGGTCATGTCCAATTCTTTGGCAATTTCCTCAGCAGATGGTGGACGCTCGTGCGCTTGCTCCAAGAAAGCAAAAGTTTTATTTATCTTATTGATGGAGCCGATCTTGTTCAATGGCAAACGAACAATACGTGATTGTTCTGCCAAAGCTTGCAAAATGGATTGGCGGATCCACCAAACAGCGTATGAAATAAATTTAAATCCACGGGTTTCATCAAAACGTTGCGCTGCTTTGATAAGTCCCAAATTGCCTTCATTGATCAAATCGGGCAGTGTTAACCCTTGGTTTTGGTATTGCTTTGCAACCGATACCACGAACCTTAGGTTGGCTTTAGTTAATTTTTCCAAGGCTACCTGGTCGCCGGCTTTAATGCGTTGTGCCAACTCTACTTCTTCATCGGCGGTAATCAAATCAACCTTACCGATTTCTTGTAGATACTTGTCCAACGATGCGGTTTCCCTATTGGTAACCTGTTTTGTAATCTTTAACTGTCTCATCTAAAATTTCCCTTCATATTAAGTTTGTGAGCCGGAGCTCATTAGGTTGTACGTTCAAAAAGTAAAAAAGTTACATTTTGGTGGCACTTTTTTAATAAAACTTCATTTTTACGTATTGGGACCGCAAGTTTTCCATTGCGCTCGAAGGGACATTGTTGGACGCTGACAATTCCTCAAAAAACAAAACCCCAAGGCGAGTGCCTTAGGGTTAGTTTGTCGGATAAAGATAGGATTTACCTAATCTCTTCTTGGCTTTCTATCTCTGTTGCCGCCTCTACGATCACCGCCTCTACGATCACCACCCTTGCGGTCGCCGTCGGTTCTTGGTGGACGCTCTTTGTAACCTTCCGGTTTTGGCAACAAGGCCTTTCTTGATACTTTTTCCTTCTTGGTCCTTGGATCTAGACCGAAGTATTTTACATCAAAAACATCGCCCATGTTCACTACATCGGATACGTTTTCAGTGCGTTCCCATGCCAATTCGGATACGTGAAGCAGTACTTCGTTGCCCGGTGCTTCTGTATATTCCACCACTGCTCCGAAGTCAAGCATTTTTATCACTTTAACCTCATAAACACTTCCTACTTCAGGTTTGAACATCAAGGCATCGATTTTTGCCAATACGGCATCGATACCATTTTGATCGGTTCCCAAGATTTCCACAATACCTTCTTCGGTATCTGGGTCTTCGTTGATAACAATTGTAGTGTTGGTTGTTTTCTGAAGCTCTTGGATAACTTCTCCACCTTTGCCGATCAATGCTCCAATATATTCGCCAGGAATAATTCTGGTAACAATTTTTGGAGCGTAGGATTTAACTTCGGGTCTTGGCTCGGCAATTGTTTCGGTTAGTTTGCCCAAGATATGCATTCTTCCGTCTTTGGCCTGCATCAAAGCTTTTACCAAGATTTCGTAAGAAAGTCCTTTTACTTTAATATCCATTTGGCAAGCAGTGATACCATCCGCAGTACCTGTAACTTTAAAGTCCATGTCTCCCAAGTGGTCTTCATCGCCCAAGATATCGGATAGTACGGCATATTTACCGGTTTCTGTATCGGTGATCAATCCCATGGCGATACCGGAAACTGGTTTTTTCAACTGAACACCGGCGTCCATCAACGCCATGGTACCCGAACATACGGTTGCCATTGAGGATGAACCATTGGATTCCAATACTTCGGAAACAACACGAACGGTATATGGGCAGTCCTCTGGAATCATTCCTTTAAGTGCACGTTGTGCCAAGTTACCGTGTCCAACCTCTCTACGGGAAGTACCACGGATTGGTCGTGCTTCGCCAGTTGAGAAAGGAGGGAAGTTGTAGTGCAAATAAAATGTTTCTTCACCTTCGTAAGATGGCATATCTATCTGGTTGGCCTCTCTGGAAGTACCTAAGGTAACCGTTGCCAATGCCTGTGTTTCTCCTCGTGTAAAGATGGCTGAACCATGTACGGATGGCAGATAGTCTGTTTCGCACCAGATCGGTCTAACATCTGTTGTTTTACGTCCGTCCAATCGAAGCCCTTCGTTCAAAGTAAGGTTTCTAACGGCTTCTTTTTCGGTTTTATGGTAGTATTTGGAAACCAAGTCGCCAATTTCTTCCAACTCTTCTTCGGAGAAAGATGCTTTTATTTCTTCTTTAATGGCGGCAAAGGCTTCACCGCGCTCATGCTTGGAAGAACCTGCTTTGGCCACTTCATACACCTTATCGTAGGCCATGTCGTGGATTTTCTTCTGAAGCGCTTCGTCCTCGGCTTCTGGCTCGTACTCGCGAACTTCTTTTTTGCCGAAAGCTTCGGCCAATTTTTCCTGAGCTGCGCATTGTACTTTAATGGCTTCGTGTGCAAATTTGATGGCTTCTACCATTTCCTCTTCGGAAATCTCGTCCATTTCACCTTCTACCATCATAACAGAATCTGCAGAAGCACCGATCATCATATCAATGTCGGATTCTTTCAATTGCTCCCTTGTTGGGTTGATGATGAACTCACCGTTTACCCTACCTACTCGAACCTCCGAAATGGCACATTCGAATGGGAAATCCGAAAGTTGAATGGCGGCTGATGCTGCCAAACCGGCCATTGCATCGGGCATAACGTCTTCGTCGTGAGACATCAATTGGATCATTACCTGTGTTTCGGAATGGTAGTCTTTTGGGAACAATGGTCTCAATACCCTGTCCACCAAGCGCATCGTCAATACCTCTCCGTCACTTGGTCTTGCTTCTCTTTTAAAGAAACCGCCAGGGTAGCGCCCTGCGGCAGCAAATTTTTCGCGGTAATCCACGGTTAGGGGCAAAAAGTCGACATCTGCGGCTTTATAGTTGGAAACAACTGTACACAATAGCATACATTTGCCGGATTGTACAACTACAGAACCGTGGGCCTGTTTTGCCAATTTTCCGGTTTCGATAGAAATCTCTCTACCGTCACCAAGGTCTATGACCTCTTTGAATGTTTTTGGAATCATAAAATTAATCTTACCCGAATACTATTCCGGGTCGTTAAACATTTGGTCTACCGCCTTCCGGGCGGTCGGGTTGTGTTGTTGTTGTGTGTGCCTTTGGCACTTGACCAATGAAAAACTATTTGTAGCTTTTTGTGTTTGCCCGATTTCCCGGGACTTTTTGGTTGTTGAAATCGATTCAACAAAAACAAAGGGGAAGCCAATGCCTCCCCTTGTATTTTTATTTTCTAATACCTAGTTCCTTGATCAAGGTACGGTACTTTGCAATATCTTTTTTCTTTAGGTAATCCAAAAGACTACGTCTTTTACCTACCAATGCCACCAACGAACGTTCGGTGTTAAAATCCTTATGGTTCCTTTTAAGGTGACCTGTCAAATGGTTGATTCGGTGCGTGAACAATGCAATTTGTCCTTCCGTTGAACCTGTGTTGCTCTCTGAGCCGCCGTATTTTTTAAAAATCTCGGCTTTAACTTCTTTCGTTAAATACATTCCAATATTATTTAAATGATTTTTATGTATTGATTGACCTTCAATCAGCGTGCAAAGATAGGCTCTTTTTTTTAATCTACGAATTTTAACATAAAATTAAACCTTTTGCTGTCATTCAAGTCAAAGAGGCAAACCTATTAAATTCAAGTATTATGAGAAAGGAACTAAAAATGAAGTTTAAAGGAATTGCTCCGATCCTTCTGGGAAGTTTAATGTTGACCTATGTTTCGTGCAGTACAGAATCCTCGGTTGAAGAAAATCTAACCAGTACGGAAGTAATTTCCTCGACAGAGCTAAAATACAGTGATGAAACTGAAATGGTTTCAGAGGAACTTATGGCCATTGCCGAAGATGTCTATACTGCAGATGAAATCGGAAGTACGTCAAAAATGAATTATGCTTCTGGTTATATGCCAGATTGTGTTGTAGTATCCGTAGTTCTAACGCAGAATACAAAAGAAGTCGTCCTGGATTTTGGCGAAGGTTGCGAACTATCTACCGGAAATACTGTTAGTGGAACGGTTAATTTAAGTTACTCTTTGGACTTGGAGGCCGCGTCCAATACCATTGAGATGACTTTGGACGGTTTTACTTTCAATGAAGTGGCAATCGATGGGGAGGCGCAAATTCTTAGGGTAAGAAGTAATGAAAATGGAAATCCACAAGGCACCTCGAACGGATTTTTTGAAGCAACTTGGCCTAGCGGGGAAACAGCTTCGTTTACCGGGACCAGAACTCGGGAGTGGATAGAGGGGTATGGATCCGGTTTTTGGGGTGACAATGTTTTTTTGATTACTGGAAAGCGAACTTATATCGGTATAGCAGGAAACGAGTTTGTGAAGGAAGTTACCACGCCATTGAGAAGAGAGTTGTCGTGTCGATTTATTGTGAGCGGAGTATTGGAAATATCCCGACTTGGCAATTCGGTAAGTTTGGATTTTGGGGATGGCAGTTGTGATGCCAAGGGAACTCTAACATATTCTGATGGTGCGGAAGAGGAAGTGGTCTTGCGCCGATTTAGAAATTGATGGAGTGATATATTATAAAGAAAAAGCCCCGATAATCGGGGCTTTTTTTAATTTCTTATGGGTTGATTGGTGATCAAATCAATGTATAAGTTGATTTTTTTCTTTAAATCCCTTCGATGGGTAATGAAATCCAAGAAACCATGTTCTTTCAGGAATTCGGAGGTTTGGAATCCTTCGGGAAGGTCTTTCCCCGTAGTATCCTTGACCACTCGAGGTCCTGCAAACCCGATCAGTGCTCCTGGCTCTGCAATATTTATATCGCCCAACATGGCATAGGAAGCTGTTGTACCTCCCGTTGTAGGGTCTGTACATAACGATATGTAAGGTATTTTAGCTTCGGCCAATTGGGCCAATTTTGCCGATGTCTTTGCTAATTGCATCAAGGATAGGGCTGCTTCCATCATACGTGCCCCTCCAGATTTGGAAATCATCACAAATGGGATTTTTTTCCTTTTGGCGACATCGATGGCACGCGATATTTTTTCACCAACAACACTGCCCATGGAGCCTCCAATAAAACTAAAATCCATACAGGCCACAACGATGTCCTTTCCTTGCGATTTTCCAACCGCAGTTCTAACGGCATCTTTTAAACCTGTTTTGCTTTGGGCTGCTTTAAGCCTGTCGGAGTATTTTTTGGTATCCACAAACTTTAAGGGGTCTTTGGAGGTCATTTTTGTGTCGAGCTCACTGAACTTGTTGTCATCAAAAAGTATTTCAAAGTACTCCTTGCTACCTATCCTCACGTGATAGTCATCTTCCGGACTTACGTAAAAGTTTTTGGCAAGATCTTCTGCTTCTACGATCTTTCCGGTAGGGGATTTGTACCAAAGCCCTTTGGGAGTGTCTTTTTTCTCCTCGGTGGCTGTTTGTATTCCTTTTTCCTTTCTTTTAAACCAAGACGACATGGAATCAATATTTAGTTAAACTAAGGTTTATAAGGTGTTAATGTTGTTTAGGTCTTCGAAGGCCTTTTTTAAGCGTTCGCTAAAGGTTTTTTCTCCTTCTCTGAGCCAAACTCGAGGGTCGTAGTACTTTTTGTTGGGTTGGTCGTCACCGTCTGGATTTCCGATCTGGGCCTGAAGGTATGCTGATTTACCTTGGATGTAATCCCTTACCCCTTCCAAGAAAGCGTATTGTAAATCGGTGTCGATGTTCATTTTAATAACACCGTAACCAATAGCTTCCCTGATTTCTTCAACTGTTGAACCAGAACCTCCGTGGAATACAAAATCGATATGGTTGTGTTTCACGCCATATTTTTCTGTGATGAATTCTTGGGAGTTCTTAAGGATTTTAGGTGTCAATTTTACGTTTCCGGGCTTGTATACACCGTGTACGTTCCCAAAAGCAGCTGCAATGGTAAATCTTGGGCTTACTTTGGAAAGTTCTTCATAGGCATAGGCTACTTCCTCTGGCTGTGTGTACAATTTAGAGTCGTCCACATCGGTATTGTCAACACCATCTTCTTCACCCCCGGTAATGCCCAATTCTATCTCCAAGGTCATGTCCATTTTGCTCATTCGCTCCAAATATCCTTTACAGATTTCGATGTTTTCCTCGATGGGTTCTTCGGAAAGGTCGATCATGTGTGAACTGAACAAAGATTTTCCTGTTTCTTTATAATGTGCTTCGCTGGCATCCAAAAGGCCATCTATCCAAGGCAACAATTTTTTGGCACAGTGGTCTGTATGCAGAATCACGGTTGCACCGTAGGCCTCTGCCAATTGATGAACGTGTTTTGCTCCGGCCACTGCTCCAAGAATGGCTGCTTTTTGACCTTCGTTGGAAAGTCCTTTGCCTGCGTTGAACTGGGCGCCTCCGTTTGAGAATTGAATGATTACGGGTGAGTTCAACGCTGCTGCAGTTTCCATTACGGCATTGATGCTATCCGATCCGATTACATTGACCGCTGGTAGGGCATATCCATTTTCTTTGGCGTGATCGAATATTGCTTGAACTTCGTCACCGGTAGCAACACCGGGCTTAATATTGTGGGACATATTATTAGTGGTTTCGAGTTAAATAGGAAACAAAAGTAATAAATTATTTGCTCTAGAAAGGATAATTGATTCCGATGTTGAAGACGGCTCTTTTAAAGTTATAACCATCGAACCAGCGATCGGATCCAACTTTGGCGGGATTGTAGGTCTTAAAACCTACATCCAGCCTAAATACGAAGTAGGTGAAATCGTAACGAAGCCCGAGACCAGTTCCCAGGGCCAAGTCGCCCAATGATGAAAAACCATTGAATGTGGCATCGGGGTTGGTTTCGTTATCGAAAACGTTCCATATGTTCCCTGCATCTGCAAAAAGAGCGCCTTTTACGTCGCCGGCGATCGGGAATCTATATTCCAGGTTAAATGCCAGCTTGAGATTGGCCTCGTTGAAGTCGTTGATGTTGTCGGTTTTTCCAGGGCCCAGTTCGTAAGCGTTCCAAGCCCTATTGTCGTTGGAACCTCCTGCAAAATAACTGCGAACAAAGGGCACGTTGTCCGAATTACCGTAGGGAATGGCCAGTCCTGTAAAACTTCTGAACGCGATTACCTGGGATTCTCCAATTTTCCAGTGTCGTATATAATCGAACTCGGTTTTGGCATATTGTGAAAAGGGTACCCCGAAAACTAGGCTCTGACCCTCTTCGTTTTTATTAAAAGGGATTACGTTGGTGAGCATGGACAGCATACCACCGGCACTCTCCAATTTGATTCGGTATTGATAAAAGTCAAGGTCGTTTATTCCGGATTTACTGTTTTTGGTATGTGTAAAATTGGAAGCGAAAATGAGGTTGTTCTCTGTTAATCTCCTTCTTCTTTCCTCAATACTGTTTACGGTTTGAAAATCATCTTCGGTTACGGTAAGTGTCCCATTCAATACATCTTGGGCAAAATTATTGGCACCCGTGGGGATATCAAGTCGTGGTTCATCTCCTTCATTTTCCACCGCACTAAAATATTCGGCATATTGGGGGTCGTCCTGAAAATCATCCGCAATATCGTCCAAATTGGAAAAAGTGTTTCGGTACACATTATAGAAGTTGTCTGTGTTAACGTTGCGTACAAATTCGACATTCAGCAGTTCGATGTTGTTTTTAAGACGATCGGACGGGGACCAATTATAGGATAAAATGGAATTTAGGGATTGTTTGTCCAAGCCAATGTTCCGCTGGAAGTTGGTACCTACCGATAAACGACTTTGCGGCAGCATATAATAGGGTATGATCTTTTCGGTGTTCAACGGGAACCAAATACGGGGAAATGTTATGTTGATGTCCCCGCCAAGTTCAGATGTAAAGGTTTCGTTGGATAGGGAGGCATCACTTAGCAGGCCTATGGACCCTCTTGCAGAAACGTTCAATGTTTCGGCACCTCCAAAAACATTTCGGGTAATTACCGAAGCACTAAAAGCGGTTCCTACTTGTTGGATGTTGGAGTGGGTTACATCAAAATTTAGGTTGAGCGAATATTTTGGTTTGGCAGCAAGGTATATGTTGGATTCCAGTTGTGTTTGAGTGGAATCTGGTATAAACCCAATATTGGGATATTTAAAGGTATTGAGGTTGGTGATCTGGCGATAGGTCCTTATCCTGTCGAGATCACGATACACACTGTCTTTTTTAAAGAATATGGCATCGGTAAGCGCTTTTGGCTTGTACCTGAGCTTTCCGCTATAGTAAATATTATAGTTTGCGTAGGTCAGGCTTTTAAGGGTGTCGGTGGTGCCGTTTATGTCATAGTCTGCATAAATGTTTATTTTTTTATGTCGTGCTACTTTATAGGGAGTGCCCACATCAGTGCTGTCCGCGGAGCTTCTAAATTTATTGATGTTGAGCAGCACGTCCATTAGTTGGTCATCTGCAGTAACAGTGGTATCCCTTAAAACATCGTAGTTAATGGAACTTTCCTGAAAATTATATACCCCCGAATTACGAAAAAGAGTGGTAAGCCGTTCCCGCTCCAATGTAAATTTGTTCAGATCAAATTGTTCTCCTGGTTTGATCAAACTTTTGTTGGCGGTCTTTAGGTAGATGGAATCCAGTTCCGGTGAAGTAATATTTTTTTGGACCGTATCTACGATGTAGGGTTTGTTCAATGTTATGTGGTACGATATCGAAGCTTTCTTGTTTTTTACATCGACTATTTCGTAATTCCCCTCGTTGTTAAAATACCCTTTACTGTTGTAAAATGCTTTAAGTCTCCTAATGGACTTGTTGGTTTCCGCTGTATCGATAATTACCGGAGGTTCGCCAATTCTTTTTAGGAATTCACTGGCTCCAGAGACCATAAAAGATTCGCGTAATCGATTTACCTGTTTCTCGGAAAGTAGTTTGTTTAGGCGTTTCTCCCTTTTTTCTTTTCGGTTAAGCCAATCCTGGAAAGAAGAGTCTGGATTTTCCTTTGCCAGATTATAGAGATTCAATTTTAAAGGGTAGCCCAGTACGCTGCTGTTGGGTTTCTGGGAAATTAGGCCCTTTATTTCACTGTTGTTTACTTTTTCATCATCAACAAAAATGGAGTTTTTGGTGAGCAATAATTCATCCTCCCCAACCTTTTTTAAGGTGTTGCAACCCGAAATGCATAGCAAAAGAAACAATAATCCTATTTTTGCCCAGTTGCAGATTAGACCTAAAGAACCCCTCATAGACGCCAAAAATACACGATTTAGATGGTTACAAAAAACCAAATTAAACTAGTTGTTAGCTTAAAGCAAAAAAAGTACCGATCTCAACATGGACTCTTTGTTGTTGAAGGGGAAAAAGTTGTAAATGAGTTGCTGGAAGCGGGAATACGGCCGTTCAAAATTTTTGTGGACAAAGCCGATCAGATCCAAAAATTCGGGGATGCGGAATTGGTCTCCAAAAGGGATTTAAAGCAAATGAGCAGTTTGGTACATCCCAATGGTGTACTCGGTGTTTTTTATATGATTGAATTTGGGACTGATGACCTGCAAGATTGGGTAGTGGTTTTGGATGCTGTTCGTGACCCGGGCAATTTGGGTACCATTATCCGGTTGTGCGATTGGTTTGGAATACAACAATTGGTTTGTTCCAAGGATACGGTGGATTGCTATAATCCCAAGGTTCTACAAGCGACTATGGGATCGGTTGCCAGGGTAAATATTGTCTACACAGATTTGATCGGTTATTTTAAAAATACATCACTCCCTGTTTATGGGGCTTTTATGGACGGCGATTCTGTTTATGGGCTTAATCTTCCAAAAAAAGGAATATTGGTAATGGGCAACGAAGCCAATGGCATTTCCGATGAAGTGGATGAGTATATTACTTCCAAAATAGCCATTCCTCAATTTGGAGCTGCCAGTACCGAAAGCTTAAATGTTGCCACGGCAACAGGTATCTTGCTAAACGAAATTAGAAGGCGATAAATGGTTTACTCGAAAGTAAAATTGATGAAAATCCCTCGGGTGCGCATGGCATTTATATTTCCTGTCCATGGGCTATTCGGGTCATTGTCCGGTACCAATTCGTCGGTCAGGGCAAAAACTCCTCTGATGGATGGAGTGAACTTAAAATATTCTGTATAAAAATCGATGCCGAAGCCAACTTCGTACCCGTAAACATTTTGTTTCATCCGAAACTGACCGGTGCTGTTGTCGTCCAAACTATCTTCGTTGCTCCCCAGGTTGATGGATGTGTACACGCCACCAACAATAAAAGGCCTCCAGTTGCCAATTCTACGTGTGCTGGCTTTTAATAGAAAGGGAAAGCGAATATAAGTCGAGCGCACTTCGCGAATTGCTTCTGCTTGCGTGGAAAATCCGGGAAATCCTAGTGTTCTTGAAGTGTAGAGCAAACCTGGCTCAAAACGGGCATCAAGAAACTCGTTTATTCTCAGCTCGCCGATCAAACCTACATTAAACCCTAAAGTTTTATCCACCAATATGTCCCGGCCAACATCCTCTTTGTACTCAAATTGAAAATCGTACTGATTAAAACCAAGGTAGTAGCCCCAGTTCAAAAATTTCTTATCCTCGTTCTGAAGGTTTAAGATAGGGTCGCCACCAAATTGGGCAACAACATTGGTACCGGACAAAACTATCAGTCCAAAAAGGATAAGGAGATTTTTCATTAATCTATTTTGATGCGACATAAATGGATGCTACACCCATGGTCTGTGGTTTGTTCTCTACTCCTATAAACCCGATTTTTCTCAAAATATTGTTGAAAGCCTCACCATGTGGAAAAACTGATGCCGATTCACTCAAATATTTATAGGCGGACCTGTCTTTGGAGAACAGTTTTCCTATGGTGGGCAATATGTATTTTGTATACGCTCTGTATCCCTGTTTAAAAGGGGTTTTGGTGGGTACGGAGGTCTCCAGGACCAAAAAATGTCCTTGTGGTTTCAATACACGATAAATCTCTTGTAGACCCTTCTCCAGATTTTCAAAATTCCGAACCCCGAATGCAACCGTGATGGCATCAAAGGAGTTATCCTCAAAAGGAAGGTTCTCGCTGTCGCCCACCACCATTTCAATGATGGATTGTAGATTTTTGTTGACCACTTTATGCTTTCCTACTTCCAACATGCCCGGAGAAAGATCAAGTCCCACGATTTTTTCCGCTCCGGTTTGCGTCATGGCAATGGCGAGATCGCCTGTTCCCGTAGCAATGTCCAGAATGGAATTTGGGGATTTGTCTTTAAGGTAGGCCACGATTCGTTTCCGCCACTTTATGTCCGTTCCAAAAGAAATTACTCGGTTAAGGCCGTCGTAATTTTTGGAAATGGTATCGAACATTTGCTTTACCTGTTCTTTTTTTCCAAGTTCGGATTCTTTGTATGGGGTAACCTTTTTAGACATTGCGTTAATTTGCTCGCAAATATACAACTTAGCATAAGGGATGCGGACAAAAATATTTGTGTAATTTTGCCCACAAAAAGGAATCATATACCGTATTTGGTTGTAAATATGTAATTTACGTATCGCATGCCATTCCTTGTGTTGTTTGTTACGGTCAAATAGAGTTTATTTAAGAACACATCCTATTTTAATTAATGAGAATCATTATTGCAGGTGCTGGTGAAGTGGGGTTTCATTTGGCAAAATTACTGTCCTATGAAGCGCAGGAGATTACCTTGATCGATACCGATAAAGAAAGATTGTCCTATGCAGATAATCATTTGGACATTAGAGTGCTCAGAGGAGATGCAACTTCCATCCAAGTGTTACAAGATGCACAAGTGGATGGGTCGGATCTGGTGATCGGGGTAACAGCTTCCGAAACTACCAATTTAACCCTTTGTGTTTTGGCAAAACAGTTGGGGTGCAAACGCACCATTGCCAGAATTTCGAATACGGAATTTATGGATAACCGCGAGCTGGTCAAGTTTGAGGAGTTGGGTATCGATGAATTGATCTCTCCGGAACGCTTGGCAGCAACGGAAATACAGTTAATGTTAAATCAATCCGCATTCAACGATACGTATCAATTTGAAGAAGGCCTATTGACCATGTTCGGCGTTATTTTGCCCAAGAACGCACCATTTGTGGGTAAAATGGTCAAAGAAGCGGCGCGAATCTTTCCCGAACTCAACTTTATGCCCATAGCTTTACAGCGTACGGGAACTCAATTTACTTTGATTCCCAGAGGGGATACGGTTTTTAAAGAAGGCGATCAGGTATATTTTATTACCTCGGACAAAGGGGTGGAGGAGTTGTACAAGTTGTCCGGAATGCAAAAGCAGGATATTAAGAATGTAATGATACTCGGCGGGAGCAAGGTAGGATACAAAACGGCAAGGGACCTTTGTTCAAATAAGTTCAACGTAAAACTTATAGAAAAGAACAAGGAAAAAGCCTTCGATATTGCGGATGATCTGCCCCACGCACTTGTAATAAATGGAGATGGTAGAAACGTAGAGCTGTTGGAAGAAGAGAATTTGGAATCCATGGATGCCTTTATAGCCGTAACCGGAAATTCCGAAACCAATATAATGTCCTGTTTAGTGGCGAAGAATAAAAAAATAAAGAAGACCATCGCACTAGTGGAAAACATGGATTATTTCCAATTGTCCCAATCCATTGGAGTGGATACGCTCATTAATAAAAAACTGTTGGCCGCCAATAGCATTTTTAGGTACATCCGTAAAGGAGAGGTGTTGGCCTTGACCCGATTGAACAACTTGAACGCAGAAATTTTGGAGTTCGAAGTAAAGGCCACCTCCCTGGTAAACGGAGAAATAATACGGGAACTTAATTTTCCGAGGGAAGCAAGTATTGGTGGTGTGATCCGTAACGGGGAAGGGATTATTGCTCTTGGTGATTTTAGGATAGCCGAAGGCGATAAGGTAGTGGTGTGCTGTTTGCCCAAGGCCATACCGCGCATAGAAAAGTTGTTTCTATAATGAAGCTCAATACAAGAATCATAATCCATATAATGGGGCTATTGTTGCTGTGCAATGGCTCTTTTATGCTTTTGGCGGCTTTGGCCAGTGGCATTTATAAAGATGGTGTGACCATGGATATTATGCTGGCCGCAATTGTGACCATGCTTTTTGGAATGATGGCCATGTTCTACACCCGGGGGCATAAAAAGGAAGTGAAACGCAAAGAAGGCTACATTGTAGTAACCTTTGGATGGGTCGTAATGTCCCTATCGGGCATGTTGCCCTATCTTTTTTCCGGCTCCATACCATCCATAACCGATGCATTTTTCGAAACCATGTCCGGTTACACGACTACCGGCGCTTCAATTTTGGACGATATCGAGGCGCTTCCCGAAGGAATTCTCCTTTGGAGAAGCCTTACCCATTGGATCGGGGGAATGGGAATTATTGTATTGGCCATAGCCATATTGCCGCTGTTGGGAATTGGGGGCATGCAGTTGTTTGCGGCAGAGGCACCGGGACCGGGAGGGGATAAACTTCACCCAAGGATCACGGATACTGCTAAGAGGTTATGGTTGATCTATGTAGGGTACACTGTACTGGAAACATTCTTGCTGAAATTTGCGGGCATGTCATTTTTCGATGCCATAAACCACTCATTGGCCACTATGTCCACAGGTGGGTTCTCCACCAAAAATGCCAGCGTTGCCTTTTGGAACGATCAACCACTCATTCAATACATTATCGCATTGTTCATGTTTTTGGCAGGTAGTAATTTTGTACTCAGTTACTTTGCCTTGACCGGTAAGGTGCAACGTATCCTCAAGGACGAAGAGTTTAAATATTATCTCGGATTCATTGTTGTGTTCACCATAATTGCCGCATTGGGCGTGTATTTTAGGGCGGATGTTCCTATTTCCGATTTTCATCCCATGGTTTTGGGCAAGGTGGAAAGTACCGTTCGCCACACCTTATTTCAAGTAATCGCGGTGATTACCACAACAGGGTTTGTTACGGCGGATTTTACATCATGGACTCCATTTTTAACTGTTTTCTTTTTTGGATTGATGTTTCTTGGAGGCTCCGCAGGTTCCACTGCTGGTGGAATCAAGGTAATGCGTCACCTTTTGATTATAAAAAACGGTATTCTGGAATTTAAGCGAACCTTGCATCCCAACGCGTTGATACCGGTACGATACAACCAGAAGACCGTAACAGAACACATTGTCTATAATGTAATCGCCTTTTTTGTGCTGTATATGCTCCTATTCATAATCGGTTCTTTAGTGCTGGGTTTCTTGGGGTTGGATTTTATTTCTGCAGTTGGCGGTTCAGCCTCTTCTTTGGGAAATGTAGGCCCAGCTTTGGGCAGTTTAAACCCCGTGAGCAATTATAATGGCCTTCCTGCAGCAGGAAAATGGTGGTGCGCTTTTTTGATGCTTTTGGGACGATTGGAACTGTTTACCGTACTCATTGTACTTACCCCATATTTTTGGAGAAAGACTTAATTAAAAAACCTCCCGGAGTTTATTTTCGGGAGGTTTTTTAAATGGACGGCGAAATGCGGAATCAAAGTTCAGCAAAGCTACCCCATATTTTACAGCACAGCCTTTATACGGGCAATCGCTTCTTTTAGTTCTTTTTCGGATGCCGCGTAAGAAATTCGGATACAGTTCGGGTTTCCGAAAGCCTCACCTGTTACCGTGGCCACATTGGCATGCTCCAATAAATACAAGGAGAAATCGGAAGCATTGTTAATGGCAACACCGTTCAAGGTTTTGCCAAAGAAAGCGGATATGTCCGGAAACACATAAAAGGCGCCTTCGGGCACGTTAAGGTTAAAACCTTCTATTTCCCCTAATAATTCTAAAACAAGATCCCTTCTTTCGTGGAACTTGTCGATCATATATTGGATTTTGCTCACTGGAGCTTCCAATGCGGTGATCACAGCTCGTTGAGCAATGGCGTTGGCACCACTGGTCACTTGCCCTTGTAATTTGGTACATCCTTTGGCAATCCATTCCGGTGCGCCGATGTAACCAATTCGCCAGCCCGTCATGGCAAACGCCTTGGATACCCCGTTCACGGTAATGGTTCTGTCGTACATTCCATCGATACTGGCAATGCTCACATGGCCACCCGCAAAATTGATATGTTCGTAAATTTCATCCGATACAACATAAATATCTGGGTGCTTTTTCAGCACTTCCGCCAGACCTTCCAATTCGCTTTTACTGTATACCGAACCACTTGGGTTGCAGGGTGAACTAAACCAGATCATTTTGGTTTTAGGTGTAATTGCAGCTTCCAATTGAGCCGGGGTCATCTTAAAATCGGTATCGATTTGTGTGAGAACTTCCATAGGTACTCCTTCGGCCAACTTTACAATATCACTGTAGCTTACCCAATATGGAGCGGGCAGGATTACTTCGTCACCTGGATTTAAAACCACCATCGCAACATTGAACAAGGATTGTTTTGCGCCTGTGGAGACCACAATTTGATTCAATCCATAGTCAAGGTCATTATCTCTTTTAAATTTGTTGGAGATAGCGGTCTTTAGTTCGGCATATCCATCAACAGGGGTGTAACTGCTATAGTTTTCGTCGATGGCGTTTTTTGCGGCATCTTTTATAAAATCGGGAATATTAAAGTCCGGCTCGCCCAAACTCAATCCGATAATATCCTTTCCTTCACTTCTTAATTCTCTGGCTTTGGCTGCCATGGCCAAGGTTGCTGACGTGGACATATTCTTGATCCTGTCAGATAGATGGTTGCTCATTTGTACTTCTTTTTTACTGATATTGAAGGGTAGGTTTTTTGCCTAGCTCCTTAAGGTGTTTGAAGTGTGAAATTATAGCTTTTCTGGTAGTTTTGTACTCGTGATACGGTAAATTGAACTCCTGAGCCGTCTGTTTCACAATTTTGGAAATATTTGTGTAATGTATATGGCTGATGTTGGGAAAGATGTGGTGTTCCACTTGGTGGTTCAACCCTCCTGTAAACCAGTTGACTATTCTATTTTTGGTGCCGAAGTTAACGGTTGTGAACAATTGATGGATGGCCCAGGTGTTTTTCATGTTTCCTTCATTGTCCGGTAACGGTGTATCGGCATGGTCCACAATATGGGCCAATTGGAATACCACGCTAAGTATTACTCCAGCTACGTAGTGCATAATAAAAAAGCCTAGCAATACCTGCCACCAAGCAATATCAACAAAAATCAATGGAAGTATGATCCAGATGGTCAAGTAGATTATTTTGGTGATCACCAAAGTGCTCCAATTGATTACCGGATTGGGTAATTTACCATAGCTCAATTTTCTCTTCATGTAACGGTACATTTGTTGAAAATCCGTGGTTATTGCCCAATTGAATGTCAATAATCCGTAAAGGAAAATAGAGTAATAGTGTTGGAATTTGTGGTGCTTCCTCCACTCTGCATGCTTGGAGAACCTTAAGATCCTGCCTGCTTCCATATCTTCGTCGTGCTCATGGATGTTGGTGTATGTGTGGTGCAGAACATTGTGTTGTACTTGCCAGTTGTACACATTTCCGGCCAAAATGTAAATGCTGCTTCCCATGAGTTTGTTTACCCATTTTTTATTGGAATAGGCACCGTGGTTTCCATCGTGCATCACATTCATCCCAACGCCGGCCATCCCAACTCCCATGGTTATGGAAAGCAATAGGTAGCCCCAAAAAGGCAAGTCTAAGGTTAACATTAAGAAATAAGGGGTCAAAAAGATGGCGAACATCACTATGGTTTTCAAGTGAAGTTTCCAGTTCCCGGTTTTCTTGAGGTTGTTTTCTTTAAAGTATTCGTTCACTCTCTTGTTCAGTGTCCTGAAAAATTGTGCGGAATCCTTTCGTGAAAACCGGATGGTATTCTTATCCATAAAAAAAGTTTTTTACAAATGTAATTAAAATGCTTCTTTCGAGCTTACACTGTTGTGTTAGAACGGTGTTAAGCACGTTAAAAGTATTAAATTTGTAAAATTAACGTTTGGAGAATGAATTCGGGACTTATATTCAAATATTTTACGACGCTCAACGATGAGCAAAAAGAGCAATTTGCCAAGTTGGAAGAGCTCTACCATGATTGGAACCAAAAAATAAATGTGGTTTCCAGAAAGGATATCGATGAGCTGTACCTGAGGCATGTGCTTCATTCTCTTGGAATCGCAAAGATCCAGGTATTTAATGAGGGGTCCAGTGTTTTGGATGTAGGTACAGGCGGTGGATTTCCGGGAATTCCTTTGGCGATATTATTTCCGAACGTGAAATTTACCCTTGTTGATGCCATAGGCAAAAAAATAAAAGTGGTAAACGAGGTGGTGGAAGGACTCGGGCTTCAGAATGTACAAACGCACCATTCCCGTGTGGAGGATATCCCTGGGCAGTTCGATTTTATTGTGAGTCGTGCAGTGGCCGCAATGCCCACCTTTGTTCATTGGACCAAGGGGAAAATCAAAAAAGATTCCGCCCATCAACGTAAAAATGGTATTCTTTACCTTAAGGGCGGAGATCTCTCTGATGAACTGAAAGGTTATGAGACCGTTCAGGTCTTTGATTTAAACGAGTATTTTGAAGAGCAGTTTTTTGAGACCAAAAAGGTAGTGTACCTGCCTCAAAAATTTAAAGGCTAGTTTAGATACTGTACATTCTCTTATATACCAATCTGCATTTTCTGGCGTAATTCTTGGCGTAGAGCCACAATTGCTGATATTTTCTTGCCATCAATCTCGTCCATGCATTAATTCTATCTATCATAACTAATTGATTTATGTCATACAAATATAGTTGTATTACGTTTAATTTACAATTAGTTAACGTAAAATTTACATTGAAATTGTGTTTTGATGCTCTGTGCTATTTTGTTTATGTGTGTAAATCACATTAAATGAATCTGTTGAGGTGTTGAAAATGTCTTTGTGATCAATGCTTGGGTTTGTTAAAAGAGGTTAACGGAATTTCGGTTAACAATTAATGGAATGGTAATTTCAGTGCATAAAAAAGGCCGTCATTTTTTTAGAGTGACGGCCTTTGTGCAGTTTTTTCGTCTGTTCTTTAACCCAGGAAAGGATATCGATAATCCTCCGGGGTAACAAAAGTTTCCTTGATCAACCTTGGCGATACCCATCGCAAGAGGTTTTGCATGGACCCGGCCTTATCGTTGGTCCCTGAGGCCCTTGCGCCGCCGAAAGGCTGTTGTCCCACAACGGCACCGGTTGGCTTGTCGTTGATGTAAAAGTTGCCCGCGCAGTTCTGTAAGGCCTTGGTGGCCTCATCTATGGCATAGCGGTCCGCGGAAAGCACGGCGCCGGTAAGTCCATATTCGGAAGTTCCGTCCACCAGTTTTAGGGTCTCGCCCCAATCCTTGTCCTCGTAGACATAAACGGTAACAATGGGCCCGAACAGTTCGGTGTACATGGTCTCGTACTGCGGGTCGGTGGTCAGGATCACGGTGGGTTCTATAAAGTAGCCCACGGATTTATCGTAATTTCCCCCTGCGATTACCTCTGCATCCTTGTCGGCCTTGGCCTTGTCTATATAGCTGGCCAATTTGTCAAATGCACCTTCGTGTATCACAGCGGTGATAAAGTTGCCCATATCTTCCGGTGAGCCAGGTTTGTTGAAGGAGGCTATATCAGCTTTCACCAATTCCAAGATTTCATTGGCCGTGGATTTGGGAAGATATACCCTGGATGCCGCACTACATTTTTGTCCCTGGAACTCGAAGGCCCCACGGGTAATGGCGGTGGCCACTTGCTTGGGTTTTGCCGTCGGGTGTGCAATAATGAAATCCTTGCCCCCGGTCTCCCCAACGATCCTAGGGTAGGTCTTGTACCTGTGTATGTTGTTCCCGATCTGTTTCCAAAGGGATTTGAACACATCCGTGGAGCCGGTAAAGTGGATTCCGGAGAAGTCTGGGCTTGACAATACGGTATCGGAAACCATTACCGGGTCACCGTAGACCACATTGATCACGCCATCGGGCAATCCTGCCTCTTTGAACACATCGACGATTACCTTGGCGGAGAATATCTGGCTGTCGCTCGGCTTCCATACCACTACGTTCCCCATCATGGCGGCGCTGGCGGGCAGGTTGCCTGCAATGGCGGTAAAGTTGAACGGGGTTATGGCGTACACAAAGCCCTCGAGGGGGCGGTATTCCACACGGTTCCAGATTCCCTCGGAGGATTCCGGTTGCTCGCTGTATATCTGTGACATGTACTCCACGTTGAAACGCAGAAAGTCGACAATTTCGCAGGCGGAATCTATCTCGGCCTGATAAATGTTCTTGGATTGCGCGATCATTGTGGCGGCGTTCATTTTGGCGCGGTAGGGCCCTGCGATCAGTTCTGCGGCCTTTAAGAAAATGGCGGCACGCTGTTCCCAGGTCAGGTCGGCCCAGGCCTTTCTGGATTCAAGGCAATTGGCGATGGCCTTTTCCACATGTGCTTTTTCCGCCAAATGGTAGTGTCCCACAATGTGTTTGTGGTCGTGCGGCGGGGACATGGGTCTTGTGTTGCCTGTTTTTATCTCTTCGTTCCCAATGTAAAGTGGTACTTCCACCTTGTCATTGTAGTACGCCTTATATTGTTCGAGTACTTCTTCTCGTTCTGGAGAACCTGGAGCATAGCTTAATACCGGCTCGTTGACAGCGGTCGGAACTTGAAAAAATCCTTTTCCCATAGTTATATTTTTATGTTTTACAATGCGACCAAAGGTAATGAAACCTGTTGCGATTATAAAATGATGTGGATTAGTTTATAGCGAAGGGAGCTGCAAACTTAAAAGTGGGGATTTCTACCTCAAATTCTTCAGCGGTAGAAAAGTTTACCATGTGGTAGTGTCCGCGCATGGCGCCCACAGGTGAGGCCAAGAGGCATCCTGAACTATAGGTGTGGGATTTTCCGGGTTTTATAACCGGCTTTCTTCCTATAACGCCTTCACCATCGACGGTTTCCATTTCTTTGAGGGCATCGAATACATCCCAATGTCTGGCTGTAAGCTGAACGGTGTCCTTGCCAAGATTTTCAATGCTTACGGTGTAGCCAAATGCATAGTGTACTTTGTAGTTTTTAAAGAAAGTGCCTTCAAAAGTAGTGCTGACCGAGACTTTAATTCCTTTGGTAACTTGTGTGAACATATCAGTTATAGGTAAAAACACTTCCTGTAAACGTAACTATGATGGTCAGAAAGGCCAAAATCATAAATATAGTGTTCAGAAAGATGTACTTAATAATAGTTTTAAATCGGCCTTGGTCATAAAAATTTCGCATTGCCTTATATAGGTAGATACCGAATATGATCAAGAAGATTCCTGCACTGTCTATATTGAAAATTGAATCCAATATAAGACTAAGGATGAGCAAGATAAACAAGAGTGATTGATTGTGAAAGCTAAATATGAGATGATCGGTGTACGTATATTTATTTCTGATGTAAACCAAAGATATAAAGAGGGTGAACACGGGCATAAAGAAAAATATAACAAATGGGAGCTTGGAAATGGTGTCGTTTATCCAGGTTCCGGGTCTGCTCATTACCTTCCATATGCTGTTGGAAAAATTAAAGGCCATTTTATTGGTGGTGCTCTCCTTAATATTATACCGCGTTTGGGCCTGTTCAAAGTTATAAAGGGTATCTTTTTTAATGTACAATCCAAAAAACTCTGCTTTTTTCGAGAAAGCCTCTATTCCCGACTTTTCCTCGAGTGTGTTAAAATAGGCTTTTGGATTGGCATGCATAAAAGAATCCTTTCGTTTTTTTATCTGGTTCATGGTGTTCACAAATGTGCCCAAAGTGTCCATGAATTGTTGCTGTTCGACCGGGTTTTGTCCATGTATTTGTGAGGAGTCCAATATTGAGAGTCCAGAAAGGAATTCGGGGTTTGCTTTTTGTATGGAGTCCAATCGTGTTATGGCTTGATCGGACTGTTTTTTCAATGCCACACTATCAATTTTTAAATCTCCTGAGTTTAGGTCAACGCCAAAAGCTCCATTATATATAGTGCCATCAAAATCTTTTGCGGCTTCATCCAAATTGGCGAACTGGTTGTTGTAGGTCACCATCAAAAAGTAAACAAAGGCCACACTCAATAAAAAACGGAATGGATTGGTATAGGTAACTCGTTTGCCATTTACATAATCCCTGGTCATTCGGCCTGGCTTTAGTAACAGTGCCGATAATGTTTTGAATAATCTAGAGTCGTAATTGATGAGGTTGGAAAAAAACTCGTCAAAAAAATCTTTGAGCGTGAGTTTTTTGGTGCTATTTGCTTGGGAGCAGTTGGGGCAATATCTATCACTTACATCCAGGGGGTGTCCGCAATTAAGGCATTCTACACCTCTAAACTGAAGCTCGTATCGACCTTTTGTGATCAAACCGCCTTTTTTGCCCATGTTGCCCTATAATTTAATCTTAAATATAATTAATTGCTAATACTTCTGGAGTTTACAGAGCCAATTCCGATGATGCTATCGTACATTTCGCCAAAATCGCGGTAATATACCAGAATTAAGTAGTTGTTCTCGGTAAAATGGAAATTGCCGCTTACCAAATGGGGGTCCAGGGAGCCGTCTTCACGTTGAACGACATACTTATAATTGTAAAAGCCCTGTTTGATCATTAAAGAAGTCTCAAATTTTCCAGTAGCCTCGTTAAAGGTCATTTTGTTCTCCTCTTCCAAGGCGTAATTATTGAATTTTCCGATCACAAACACTTGGTCCAGTCCAATCTTATCCGAGTAAGGTAGGCTAAAATGGACTTTTGAATATTCTGCCTCCCTTGAAACGTCGTCACCTTGGAGCGTGCGAACGGCAAAGTCACCGTTAATGTCTGGAAAGTAAGTGTATTCGCGATCATATCGATATTGATTGGTAAATAAATAATGGTGGTATACCTCCCTCATTTCAATTTTGGAGATAGCGAAAGTAGGGGAACGAAGGTCTTTGGTGTCAAAATTCAAAAATTCATTGCCGCCGAAAAAACTGGTTTCTTGATCGTATTTGTACACTAATTCGCTACCAATGGTGAATTGGGGTGCAATATTGTACAATGCAGTGGGCCAATGATGGTTTTGTAAAATTGCAACTTTTACTTCTTTTTTAGGGTTCACTACCCGAAAGCCGGCAGTATTAATGTTGAATTGCACTACCTGCTTCGTGTTGATGTAATTGAAATCTCTAGATCTTTTTACTGTGCCGGCAACAGTGACCGCATCCCGAAAGACCACGAATCTTCTAGAAAATTGAAGTTCCCCGTAACTGTTGTAGATTTCCAATAAATAATTTCCAGAAACCCGGAGATTTACATTCTCGTTCGGTATTGTGAGCCTATAATTGGAATAAGGCTGCAGAGTGGTGTAGCTGTTTTCGTAATCTATAATGCGTTGGTTGTCCGCTCCGGAAAGATATTGCGATTTTAAAAGTTGCGAAGGGGTCCAGTCGTAATCGCAATGGACTATCTTATAATAGTAGTCCTGTTCGTTGGCCAATAGATCATCAAATTCCAAGGTAATGGGTTCCCCTAGTTTCACCACCGGGAATTGATCGTCCGTAGGTCCTTTAAATACAATGGTTTTTATGTTTTCAGGAGGGTTGACTTCCTTCATTACTTGGGCAAAAGCATAGTGGCCCATCCATATAAACAACAGCACAAAGTAGGTAAAACGCATCAAACGTAACAATTTTTGGTAAAGTTAAACAAAAAGTATGCCCAGTGAACTAAGCTCGGTATAATCCCAATTTTATAGTTAATAATTATGAAAACAATCCTTTTAGTACTATTTTTGCGTCCGATTTTGATAACAAAAGGTCTACAACAATATGTCTAAAGACATCCGGATTAGAAAGGGGTTGAATATCAACCTCGTTGGGGCAGCAGAGCAGACTATTTCCAAAGCCGTTACTAGTAACGTTTATGCCCTGAACCTAGATGATTTCCATGGTATCACTCCAAAAATGTTGATAAAACAAGGGGAGGATATAAAGGCGGGGGAGCCCCTCTTTTATAACAAGAACAACGAAGAAATGCACTTTGTTTCCCCAGTGAGCGGTGAACTTGTGGAAATTGTCAGGGGAGCAAGGAGAAGAATCTTAACCTTAAAGATCCTTGCCGACAAAGAACAGGATTATGTAATAAACAAGGTGCCGGATTTGGACACTGCAAATGGGGAGACGATCAAGTCTTATCTATTGCAATGTGGTGGTTGGCCTTTTATAAAGCAAAGGCCCTACGATGTGATCGCCGACCCGAGCGTTACCCCGAAGGCTATTTTTATTTCGGCTTACGGTACAGCGCCATTGGCGGCCAATCCAGACTTTATCCTCAAGGATAAGGAGCAAGAAATTCAGGCGGCCATATTGGGGCTTGGCAAACTTACTCCCGGAAAAATCCATGTAACCGTTGGGAAATCCAACAGATCGCCATTTAATGATATCGAAGGGGTTGAGCTTCATAAGATTTCCGGGCCACATCCTGCCGGATTGGTTGGAACGCAGATCAACAAAATAGATCCGATCAATAAAGGTGAGACCGTTTGGACCATTTCTCCGCAAGATTTAGTTATGTTGGGCGAGTTGTTGTTAACGGGCAAGTTCAATGCGGAAAGAATTGTAGCGCTGGCCGGCTCTGTGATCAAAGAGCCTAAGTATTACAAAACCAAGATCGGTGCGGAAATATCTACCTTTTTGTATGCCAGTGGTGTAAAACAGGATAGATTTCGATTGATCAACGGGGATGTGCTTACAGGTACAAAAACCAGTACGGAAGGTTATCTTGGATTTTATAACAATACCGTAACGGCAATTCCGGAAGGGGACGATTATGAGTTCTTTGGATGGAACAAGCCTATTTTCAATAAAATATCGTCTACTAGGGCTTTGACTTTTTCTTGGTTGCAGCCCAAAAAGAAATACGATTTGGATACCAATACCAACGGGGAGCACAGAGCTTTTGTTGTAACAGGAAAATATGAAGAGGTCTTTCCATTGGATATTTACCCTCTTCAACTCTTAAAGGCCTGTATGATTAAAGATTTGGACGAGATGGAGCAGTTGGGTCTATACGAAGTCGCTCCAGAGGATTTTTCTTTGACAGAATTCATATGCATATCAAAACAACCTCACCAGCAAATAATCAGGGAAGGATTGGATTTATTGCAAAAAGAACTTGGATAATATGGGAATGAAAGAAAAACTACATCAGTTAAAACTTAAGTACCAGGGCAAAAAAATGGCTCCTGCCTTTAATGCTCTGCATACATTTCTTTATATGCCGAACGAAACTACCCATTCGGGAGGGCACGTTCGAGCTGCGGACGATCTAAAGCGTACCATGAACACGGTAATTTTATCGTTGGTGCCATGCTTGCTATTTGGTATGTTCAATGCAGGATATCAGCACTATTCAGCGATCAATGGATTTCCGGAAAGCTTCTCCCTTATGGAACATTTCTTGACCTGGGACAACTTTTTGGTCGGAATCACCACCATATTGCCGTTGGTGATCGTATCCTACGGTGTGGGTCTGGCCATCGAATTTTTGTTCGCTGTAATAAAAGGACACGAAGTAGAGGAAGGTTATTTGGTAACCGGTATGCTTGTACCGTTGATCATTCCTGTGGATACCCCACTTTGGATGCTTACGATTGCAGTTGCCTTTGGGGTTGTGATCGGTAAGGAAGTGTTCGGAGGCACCGGGATGAACATCCTTAACCCGGCATTAACGATTCGTGCATTTCTGTTCTTCGCCTATCCAACATGGATGAGTGGGGATAAGGTATGGGTGCACGAGGCAGTTGAAAGAGCCGGAACTGCAGATGCCATTTCTGGAGAAACCGTTCTTGGTTCATTGGCACAAGGTGCCGATTACAGTTACTCGTTGTCCGATATGTTCTACGGCTTTATTCCTGGTTCGGTCGGTGAAACGTCCACCTTGTTGATTTTGTTGGGAGGTCTCTTTTTGATATTCACCAAGATCGCCTCTTGGAGAATTATGGTGAGTGCCGTTATCGGTTCATTGGCAATGGGCTTGATTTTCAATGGAGTTGTTGAGGCTGGTTGGCTTCCAGAATATAGTAAGTTCTATACGTTGATGAGTTTCCCATACTGGCAGCACTTATTGGTGGGTGGATTGGCTTTCGGTATCGTATTTATGGCTACCGATCCGGTAACAGGTTCCCAGACCAACAAGGGCAAATGGTATTATGGCTTCTTTATAGGATTCCTGTCGGTAATGATAAGGGTTTTCAATCCTGGCTACCCAGAGGGCGTATTCTTGGCCATCTTACTGATGAACGTATTTGCTCCGACAATTGACCATTATGTGGTTAAGGGCAATGTTAAAAAGAGATTGAAGCGATTGAAGTCGGCTACCATATACCCTAAAGCTTCGGATGAGGTAGATTCATTAAAAACGGAAACAGCTTAAGTGAAATGGCAATGAATACGGAAAAGAATAGCTATACAGTAATTTTTGCAGCGATCATGGTGGTTGTTGTAGGTTCTATACTAGCCTTTTTGGCAACCGGCCTCAAGCCTAGGATTGATGAGAACGAGCGCTTTGAAAAGCAACAGAATATCCTTTATGCCATGGGTGTCAATCAAAATGAAGGCGATGGCGATGTTGCCTTTGTTCCCACGACCGATGTGGAGGGAGCATTTTCAAAGTACATTACCCAGCAATTGGTTTGGGATGGCACAGAGGCGGTTCAAAAAGAAAATGCATATCTGATCGATGTTCAAAAAGCATTGGCGGACGCCAAATCCGGTAAAGATGCGGAACTTCCTTTGTTGATCGGTGAGAAAGACGGAGAGAAATACTATATCATACCCATGTACGGCAAAGGACTTTGGGATGCAATATGGGGATACATTTCTTTGGATGAAAATATGGAAGTTAAAGGTGTCTTTTTTGATCACAAAGGAGAAACACCAGGTCTTGGATCCAACATTAACCAGCGCTTTTTTATGGATGATTTTAAAGGAGAATCTGTCCTGAACAACGGAGCTTACGAAGGTATTGCCGTGGCAAAAGGAAACAATGATCCATTGAACAACGATAAAGAAGATAATGCCGTGGATGCCTTGGCAGGAGCAACCATTACCGGTAATGGGATAGCGGCAATGATAAAAGAAAGCCTTAAGCTTTACAAACCTTATTTAGAAACCATAAGAACCAATTAATATGGCGCTATTATCAAAAAAAGATGCAAATCTTATAAAAGATCCGTTAACGGATAACAATCCTATTACCATTCAGGTTTTGGGTATTTGTTCTGCGTTGGCGATTACGGCAGAACTTAAAGCTTCGGTTGTAATGGCAATATCCGTATTGTTTGTAATGGGAGTAGGTAACGTGGTCATTTCGTTGATACGAAATATTATTCCTTCGAAAATTAGGATCATTGTGCAATTGGTGGTCGTAGCGACCTTGGTAATTGTGGTGGATCAGGTGTTGAAAGCTTTCGCTTACGATTTGAGTAAAACCCTATCGGTATTTATTGGACTTATTATTACCAACTGTATCATTATGGGACGTTTTGAGGCATTTGCTCTTGGCAACGGCCCTCGTAGAGCTTTCCTTGATGGTATAGGAAACGCGTTGGGGTACGGTGTGATTTTGGTAATCGTAGGGTTCTTTAGGGAGCTTTTGGGTTCTGGGACACTTTTTGGAATCAAGGTACTGGGAGATCCCATTGCGAAAACTGGACTTTACGCCATCGGTTACGAGAACAATGGATTTATGATCATTCCACCGGCAGCACTGATTGTTGTGGGAATTATAATATGGGTGCAACGTTCTAGAAACAGGGCATTAATTGAAGAAGCATAAACTTAGGGAGCATGTTAGAGCATTTAGAACTATTTTTTAAGTCGATTTTTATAGACAACATGGTGTTTGCGGTCTTTTTGGGAATGTGTTCCTATTTGGCCGTATCCAAAAAAGTTTCTACCGCGGTAGGATTGGGAGCTGCTGTAATATTCGTATTGGGTGTTACGGTACCCTTGAACTGGTTGTTGGATAAATACCTGCTTCAAGACGGAGCTTTGGTATGGTTGGGACCAGAGTATGCGGATTACGACCTTAGTTTCCTATCATTTATTCTATTTATTGCCACCATTGCAACAATGGTACAGTTGGTAGAGATCGTGGTGGAAAAATTTTCTCCCTCTTTATACAACTCACTAGGTATTTTCTTGCCGTTGATCGCGGTAAACTGTGCTATTTTGGGCGGGTCACTTTTTATGCAGACAAGAGATATTCCAAATATAGGATTAGCTCTTAATTACGGAATCAGTTCTGGTATAGGATGGTTTTTGGCAATTTTGGCCATTGCCGCCATTAGGGAAAAAATCCGATATTCCAATGTGCCAGCACCATTGCGTGGTTTGGGAATCACATTCATCATTACAGGATTAATGGGGATAGGGTTCCAGAGTTTTGGAGGAATGCTTACCGGTGACAATGAGCCGCCAGAGGAAACCCAGAGCACAACTGTGGAAACCACTAAGGAGGAAAAAGAAATTAAAGAAGAGATTGAGGATAACGAAAAAGCAATCTCATATAACGAAGCCATAAACAAATAAAGATGATATTAGCCGCCAGTACCGGAGGTACAATACTTATTACCGTAGTAGCATTTCTTGTTTTGTTGTTATTGTTAGTGGCACTTTTGTTGTTCACTAAGGAAAAACTGTCACCATCAGGGCCAGTGACCATTAAGATCAATGGTGAAAAGGAACTGGAAGTAGGGTCTGGAGGATCTTTGCTGACTACCTTGGGTAACCAAAAAATATTCTTGCCTTCAGCTTGTGGAGGCGGTGGAACCTGTATCCAATGCGAATGCCATGTGCTTTCTGGTGGAGGCGAGGCATTACCAACAGAAACTCCCCATTTTTCTAAAAAGGAGTTGCAACATGGAGCTCGTTTGGCCTGTCAGGTCAAGGTGAAGCAGGACATGGAAATCACCATTCCAGAAGAAGTGTTCGGTATCAAAAAATGGGACGCCAAAGTGGTTCGTAATTATAACGTGGCCTCATTTATCAAGGAATTTGTAGTTGAGATTCCAGAAGAAATGAACTATAAAGCAGGTGGATATATCCAAATTGAAATACCGCCTTGCGAAGTGAAATATTCAGATATTGATATTACTGCCCACCCAGAAGAGCATGAAACTCCGGATAAGTTCCAAGCTGAGTGGGATAAGTTCAACCTATGGCCGTTGGTCATGAAGAACCCAGAAACGGTGGAAAGGGCCTACTCGATGGCATCCTACCCGGCCGAAGGAAGGGAAATTATGTTAAATGTTCGTATTGCCACTCCGCCATGGGATCGTGGGAAAAATGGATGGATGGATGTAAACCCCGGTATTGCCTCTTCTTATATTTTTAGTTTGAAAGAGGGAGACCCAGTTACCATTTCCGGGCCATTCGGTGAATTCTTCATCAACGAATCCGATGCTGAAATGCTATATGTTGGTGGTGGTGCCGGTATGGCACCGATGCGTTCGCACTTGTACCACTTGTTCAAAACCTTAAAAACGAACAGAAAAGTGACCTATTGGTACGGAGGACGTTCCAAGAGAGAGCTATTCTATATCGACCATTTTAAACAATTGGAAAAGGAGTTCCCTAATTTCAAGTTTTATATGGCACTTTCCGAACCTTTGGAAGAAGATAACTGGAAAGTAAAAAAAGATATTAATGATGAAGAGGGAGATGGTTTTGTAGGTTTCATTCACAACTGTGTAATCGATAACTATTTAAACCATCACGAAACTCCCGAAGATATTGAACTGTATTTCTGTGGACCTCCTTTAATGAACAAGGCCGTTCAAAAAATGGGAGAAGATTTTGGTATCCCAGATGAGAATATCAGATTTGATGACTTTGGAGGATAGTACCAATGTTTATTAATCACCTCGAGCATTGTCGAGAGGTACAAATAAAACCAAACCGATGCTCCAAGCATCGGTTTTTTTGTTATGGGAAGAGAATTAACGGAACAGGAGTTGCACAATCTGGCCATGAATATAGTGGGTCGGGAGCTGGAAGCGGATGGTTTTGAATTTATGGCCATTAATAGCAAGCTTAAAAAGAATCCACAGTATGTGTGCCTAAAGGAAAAGGTTTTGCATTTTATTGTGGTAAGAAACGTGGAGTTTCCCTTAAACCCAAGAGAATATGACCCCGAGTTGATGCAAACAGTAAAAGATCATGCCGAAAAATTTGAGGCCAAGACCTATTTTGCCGGGGTTGGGCTATGGAATGCATCGGACAGGACAGAGCCACTTTATTTGGATCAAGAATACGTAGTGGATTACCAAGGATTAATTGAAATATAGCATGAAGAATACAGTCTATCTTTTTGGGTTAATGGTCTTCCTTTTTAATTGTAGGCCCAACGAAACCGTAAAAAACCAATCACGGGGCAACGCACTGGGAACAACCTACTCCATAATTTTTATTGCGGATAAAGAGTTGGATTATCAACAAGAAATCGATTCTGTGTTCCGGGTTTTGAACCAATCCATGTCCACATATATTCCTGATTCTGATATTTCAAAGATCAACCAAGGGGATTCCACTATACAGGTGGATAAAATGTTTAAAGAGGTATTCGAGATATCCAGTAAGGTTCACAATGCTTCAAACGGTTATTTTGACCCTACTGTAGGTGTTTTGGCCAATGCATGGGGTTTTGGTCCAGGAGATCAAATGGAACTCGATAGTTTGCGCGTGGATAGTTTATTGAGTTATGTTGGATGGGGCAAGGTGCAGTTGAACGGAGATAATACCATAACCAAATCACACCCATCCATCCGGTTCGATTTTAATGCAGTGGCGAAAGGATACGCCATAGACCGACTGGGAGCTATGCTCGATGAAAAAGGTATCAAAAATTATTTGGTCGAAGTAGGAGGGGAAGTCCTTGCCAGAGGAAAAAATCTTGACTCGGGGAAGCAATGGTCGGTTGGCATCGATGATCCCCAAGTGGAAAATGGCCGTCAGTTAAAACAAATAGTTGCTTTAAAAGACGTTGCGATGGCGTCGTCCGGAAATTATAGAAAGTTTAGGGTGGATCCCGAAACAGGTGAGAAATATGTACATACCATAAACCCGAAAACAGGATTTACCAAAAACTCGAATGTTTTGGCCACAAGTGTCGTGGCAAAGACCTGTGCGGTTGCCGACGCTTTTGCCACATCTTTTATGGTAATGGATTTGGAGGATTCCAAGGCTGTACTTGAGAATCATGATGAACTTGAGGCCTATATCATCTATTTGGATAGGAATGGTGAGACCCAAGAGTTTTTTACACCAGGTTTTGAAGCTTTGGTCAAGAAATGATCACTTTTTTACAAGCGGGATGATTTCCCCTTTGGCCAAACGATATTTTTTTACATCTTCCTTTGGAAGTGTGTTGGTGTAATCCACTTCTTCAACCCTGAATCCCACATTGCGAAGCTTGTCAAAGTAGTCCCTTCCGTAAATGCGGACATGATCGTATTGGCCAAAAACACGGGCGCGTTCTTTTTTGTCGGTAATGGTGTTGTCCTCAAATGTTTTTGCGCGATTTATATCTTGTGGAATCTGGAATATGCCCCATCCGCCAGGTTTCATTACCCTAAATAGTTCTTGTATGGCTTTAGTGTCGTTGGGTATGTGTTCCAGGACATGGTTGCAAAGGATTACATCAAAAGTGTCATCTTTAAAAGGGAGGTCGCATATATCCGCTTTCACATCTGCTAAAGGGGAATTAAGGTCAGTGGTCGTGTATTCCAAATTTTCCAACTTTTTAAAGCGCTTGTAAAAGGCCTGTTCCGGTGCAAAATGCAAGAGTTTTAACGGTTGGTTGAAGAATTTGGTCTCGTTTTTTAAATATAGCCACAACAAACGGTGCCGTTCCAGGGAGAGGGTGGAGGGGGAAAGTACATTTTCGCGAGGATTCTCGTATCCGTAAGGCAAAAACTTCCTGAAACTTTTTCCATCGATAGGGTCGGTATATGTTTTTCCCTTTAGGGAAAACGCGATCAAGGGTCGCACCCAATAGCTCAATCGGATGAGTAAAGGACGAGGAATTAGATTAAGGAAATATTTAAATATGCTTGACACTGATTAAATGATTATTACCGATGGTAAAGTTTGAATGTAAAATGTCAGTTCGAGTTTTTCCGCTCAGGAAAAAGAATTGAGAACTGGAGTTTTGTTCTTATACTTTAATTCTCGATACAATTTTTCTCCGTTACACTCCCAAAAATTACTCGAATGGACAAATTATTATCAGAAACTCACTTAAAGCACCAACTTCTTGCTACGGAATTCATCCTCTTCATCGCTGGCAATTCCTAGAGCCTCGTAAATATATTGGTAAGTGGACAATAGTTCCGGTTTGCCGTCAACTAATGCCACATCGTGTTCAAAGTGTGCGCTCGGTTTGCCATCGGCGGTCAGTATGGTCCAGCCATCCTTGAGTTGTTTTATGCGCTTGGTACCCATATTGATCATGGGCTCAATGGCCACCACCATTCCATTTACAAACTTTTTGCCACGTCCTCTTTTGCCATAATTGGGCATTTGGGGATCTTCATGTAGTTCCCTTCCCAAGCCATGGCCGACCAATTCGCGGACAACTCCATAGCCGTGGTCCTCGGTATATTTTTGAATGGCATATCCTACATCGCCCACTCGGTTGCCTAACTTAAATTCGCGAATTCCAATGTAGAGAGATTCTTTGGTCACCTTGAGCAACTTTTTGGTTTCTTCGGCCACTTCACCTACTTCAAAAGTATACGCATGATCTCCATAAAAGCCATTTTTTACAGCGCCGCAATCTACAGAGATAATATCACCGTCCTTCAACGGTTCGTTGTTGGGAATACCGTGGACTACTTGTGCATTGGGGCTCCAATTAAGGGTGTTCGGGAAGTCGTACATTCCTAAAAATCCAGGAATCGCACCTTGTTCACGAATATACTCCTCGGCCATTTTATCCAGTTTTAACGGATTGGCCCCGGGTTTAATTTCTTTGGCCAACATGCCCAATGTTCTGGAAACCACTAAAGCACTTTCGCGCATTAATTCAATTTCCTCTGCTGTCTTTACTTTGATCATAGCTGCAAAGATAAATTGATTCTATGGATTTAAAGCCATTTGTATTAAACCAAAGGTTTTTGGGTCATGAGCTCGGGTTGTGGTACCTCCAACATTTTTAGAATCGTTGGAGCTATATCACCCAGAACACCATTTTTAACCACTTTTATCTCGTTGTCCACAAGAATAAGGGGCACCGGGTTTGTTGTGTGTGCCGTGTTTGGGCTCCCATCCGGGTTTACCATGGTGTCGCAGTTTCCGTGGTCTGCTATCACAATTGTGGAGTAACCGTTTTCCAAACCTGCATTGATAACGTCTTTTGCACATTCGTCCACAGTTTCGCAGGCTTTAATGGCAGCTTCCATTACACCAGTATGACCAACCATATCGGGATTTGCAAAATTGAGGCAAACAAAATCGGCTTCGCCTTTTTGTAGTTCAGGAACAATAGCGTCCCGAATTTCGTATGCACTCATTTCTGGCTGGAGGTCGTAGGTGGCAACTTTGGGCGATGGACAAAGAATGCGCTTTTCTCCATCAAAAGGTTCCTCGCGTCCACCATTAAAGAAAAAAGTAACGTGGGGATATTTTTCGGTCTCAGCTATCCGAATTTGTTTTTTACCATTTTTGGCCAAGGTTTCACCAAGGGTGTCCTTTATGTTTTCCTTGTTGAAAATAATCTTGATTCCTTCAAAAGATTCATCATAATTTGTCATGGTCACATAGTACAAGTCCAGCTTATGCATGTTTTGCTCGTGGAAATCTTGCTGGCTCAGGACTTGGGTCAACTCACGACCGCGGTCCGTCCTAAAATTGAAGAAAATGATCACGTCACCATCTTTGATTTTTGCAATGGGCTCATTGTTGGAATCGGTAAGGACCAAGGGCTTTATAAATTCGTCCGTAATACCATTGTCATAACTTTTTTGCATGGCCTCGCCAATATCCTGAACTTTTTCCCCATTGGCATTTACAACAACATCATAAGCTTGTTTTACCCGTTCCCAACGCTTATCGCGGTCCATGGCATAATAACGACCGATAACGGTGGCCAATCGGGTATTTTTGTCCGAGCAATATTGGTTAAGGTCGACCAAAAATCCTTTTCCGCTTTTAGGGTCCACATCCCTGCCATCTGTAAAGGCATGTACAAACGATTGTTTTACGCCGTTTTCGTCCGCGGCCTTAATCAATGCTTTTACATGGTCGATGTGGCTGTGTACGCCACCATCGCTGACCAATCCTAAAAAATGGACAGGTTTATGGTTTGCTTTTGCATATTCAAATGCTTCTTTGAGCACTTTCTCGTTTTTTAAGGTATCTTCTTTTACGGCCTTATTGATCTTGGCCAGATCTTGATACACAATCCTGCCCGCGCCAAGGTTCATATGTCCTACCTCGCTGTTTCCCATTTGCCCTTCGGGAAGTCCTACGTTCATTCCATCGGTGTGGAGGTCGGCATTGGGATATTTGGTGTACAGTGAATCTATAAATGGTGTATTGGCCTTTGCAATGGCCGAAACTTCTGGATTCGGGGATTTTCCCCATCCATCCAAAATCATAAGAATTACCTTTTTGCTCATAATTAAAAATTGTTCTGCAAAAATAAAATGATCTGCTTGGACCCCCTAGCTTTTCGTTAAATTTCTGATTGCTAATTTGTTAATAGTTTTATGATTTTTTTGAGGCATTGTTAAAGTTTAGTTATATAACTGTTAATCCTGTAACATCTTGCCTTTAAGGCAGTCTACTTTTATAACTAGTAAATTCATTAATCAAAAACAATTCATCATGAAAAAAACAATCTTTACAGTGGCTGCATTTTGCATGTTGGCCCTAAGCGGTATTTCTGCCAACGAGCTGAAAACCATCAAAACAGATGTGGAAATCGAAATGGAATCGCCGGATGATCTTAGTGCTTTTTGCAAGGCGGTTATGCAAGGCGATGTAGAAACTGTAAAAAAGTTTATTGAACTTGGAGAGGATGTCAATCAAAAATCATTGGGCAAGGCACCTATCCATTATGCCGCACGCTACAATAAGGCCGATGTACTGCAAGTTCTTATTGATAACGGTGCGGATGTTAAAAAACGCTGCGACGGGGGAATGACAGCAATCAAATATGCCAAACTATCCAATGCTACAGAAGCCCAAGCCGTACTGGAAGCTGCTATGAAGAAAAAATAGAATGGAGTTTATTCGTCTAACGAAAAAAGCCCGTCCAATTTGGATGGGCTTTTTTGCTCATTTACATATTTAGTGTCCTTGCAAAAGAGTGTTTCTCGCGGCTTAGAATTCAAAGCCAGTAAAAGCTCTGTACAAAAATGCATATACGGCCAATACGAACATGGCTGCGCAAAATATAGAATATCCTTTTAAAAAGAATACCACAAAGCTTGGTCTGCAATCGTCGAATGCCTCTAAATAGAGATCTTTAAAATGTAATAGTGTTCCCATGTGTTCTCTCTTTTTACAGCATGGTAGATCAAGAGAACATTATAGTAGGATTCGGGGTTCGTTCAAAGGTACAGAATTATTGTCAACCGCCTTGTTTTATCGATAAAACGCCAATTCTATCGACCTGAATATTTTTGGATAGCCTCTTGTATTTTTTCTATTCTGTTTTCGGGGTCCGGATGGGTGCTTTGGAATTCTGGGACCCTATTGGGCCCTGCCGCCGCTTTTAGGATTTTCATTACTTCGATCATTTGATAAGGATCGTACCCAGCTTCGATCATGAACAACACGCCAAGTTCATCGCTTTCCAATTCATCGTTCCTTCCATTAGTTAGTAGGGTGTTTTGCCCGATACCGGCAACCAGATTGCCCATATCGCCACCGACCGATGCTCCCGTGGCCAAGGTTTGCCAAAATGTGCTTTCGGCAATACGCTCTGCGGAATGCCGTCCGAGTACATGTCCAATTTCGTGACCTAGTACACCGGCCAATTGCGCTTCGTTAAGTTGTGAAAAGAGAGCATAGGTAATAAATATTTGTCCGCCAGGAAGGGCAAAGGCGTTTACGGTGCGATCATCTGCCAATAAATGAAAATCATACTCATAAGGGGTTTGGTTGGCAATACTGCTCTTGACCAACTTTTGTCCCACGGCATCTACCAGATTCTGCAGACGCTCGTCGGGATACAGGCCTCCGTGCTGTTGTGCCATTTCTGGTGCACTTTGCAGGCCAATGGCAATTTCTTGCTCCGCCGTCATGTCTATGTTCTGGGTTCTACCGGTGTATGGGTTTTCCTCTTGGTTGCTGCACCTTCGTATAAAGGCAAAGGCAACAATGGCCAGACCAATTAGGATGCGAATGCGCCAACTTCCTCTTCTCATGGGTTAGTGTTCTTAATGTTTCAAGATACGAAAAAAGCCTTATAGGAGTACAGGGTTGATGTCCAATATATTATCCTGGACGTAGGTTTTTATAAAGCCCGTGGTAAAATGTTCGCTACCAATAAACTCTTCCTTTTGCAAAAGTTTTAAAATGTTCAGTTTTCTATAAGCCGTGAGCATGGAAATCGATATCGGGGCGTAGCTATAATGCCATGGCTCGTACTTAAAACCGCGCCTGCGCGGATTGTTGGTGTAGGTTAGATAAAAACCATATTTTTCCGAATGTTCGTCCATCCATAATTTTAGGCCTTCGTATGGGCCGTCCGCTCCAAACTTTTCGGGGACCAAGACATCGCCGTTGACTTTGGGATGACCATCAATAATATCGATATCGGTGCCCCAATGGTGTCTACTGGTTCCGGGAATGGTGGAATATTCTATAATCTTGTCAATGGCATCCAATGGAGCCATGCCCTGCTCTTCGGTAAATCGAAGATATTTACGTTCCCAGATACTGCGCTGTCGGTAATAATCCCTGTAGCTGGAAACAATTTTAATGTCGAAGCCGTCCGAATAGGCTGCTTTTTTCATTTCCAAAAAAGACTCGTACGCCTCTTCGCGCAAGTTGATGCCCTCTCCAAAAAGCTCAATATTCGCCTTGCCCATGAGTTCCTCGGTGGAATAATCCAAGTGGTTAAAAGTTGGAAAAATGGGAGGAATGGCACAGGCCAAGCCCGATGCTGAAGCGGTTTTAATAAAAGTCCTTCTTTTCATGAAATGAATTTTGCCCCCAAGTTAAGAAGTATTTTTAATTCCTTATTTTGAAAATTGAGCAAAAGCCAGCTAGGTTCTTAATGGTCCAAAAAAAGGAAACCTGTGTATTCCAGCTCTACATCTTCCAGGGTTACCAAATAAAAATATACCCCTTCCGGCAATCCTATTCCTTGGTTGGAAATCATGGTGCCGGTATTGGCAATGCCATGGAACTCGTTGGTATAGTTGATTTGTTCGAATACTTTTTGTCCGTAGCGGTTAAAGATGCGAACGCTGTTGTTGGGAGATTCTTCCAGATTATCGATAATCCAGGAATCGTTGATGCCATCGCCATTGGGGCTTAAAAAATAATTGCCCAAAGTGGGATTGTTCACGGCAAAGGTATCGGTGGGCAAGGGTATGGTGCCAAAAGTGATGGCGGCATACTCGCTGGGAACAAAGGTTTCCGATGTAATAAAACCTCGATTAATATCGCCACTTGTGGCGGAATTCCCAATAATGACCCATTCTTGTTCAGCTTTGCTCCAACCTACAATAATTATGGACTCCATGGTGGCATTTGGAATCGTGCCCAAACCGCTCCTAACGTTCCAAGCAATCGAAACCTGCGCAGGAACATCGCTTTGTAAGATCCAAAATTCACGCTCGCTTACTTTTCCGATTTCCTGAACCTTTTGGTCCGTGTCAAAACTTTCCAGTATGGAAGAGGGGTTGGAGGGATTTTCAAAAAAATAGGCGCAAATGGCCAACGGTGTTGTGCTTTGAGAGAGCAATGTTAGTGGTCGTAATTGTGCTTGATTGCCAACAGGAAATGAAAAGATATCGCGGTTGTTCACAGCCGCGAAACCGGTTACTTTGGATTCGTTGCTTTCCCCGGTAAAGAAACCTTGGTCCATAAAATTGAGGTACACGGCCTGGTTGTTGGCCGGGCTCAAAAAGTTACCGTCTATAAAATTAACGTTGTTCCGCACCGAAACAGGGATTTGAAAAAAAACGTTGCTGCGGCTCATGATCTCGGTATCCCACAGAGTGGGAGAAACATTTCCGGATACTTGGATCACTTCATTACCGTAAAACCCAACCAATCCGGTAGCAGGATTAAAATTGGCATTATTGATAAAATCGGTGTGCAGACCTATATTGGCATTATTGTGCACCTGCATATTTCCATTATGGTACAACCCGCTCTGGGCCACAACAGAACAGGCCGATAACAAAAACGCTATGTGGAGGAGGGTTTTCATTAGTTGATTTGTTCCCAATTACCTGCTCCGTCACTTTGAATTATAACGACATTGCTTATGTCAGATACACTGATTCCTGTTGAATTTATGTAATTGATACTGGTATTAACTAAACCACCAGTTCGATTTTTAAGTACATAAATCCTTCCAATATTTGATGCATTTGATGCAGGAAGCGTAACTGAAGTTACACCAGGATCTAGGATAACAGTATAGTGACTTTCATCAAGACTGAAATCTGTGTTTTGCCTAATTATTGAAGCTGCAAAGGATCCTCCAGTTTGTAAAGTTGATGTTGGAGTTGTTCCTATCCCCACATTTCCATTAGTGAAGCTAATTGTTCCGCTATTAATATCGTACGTTCTATTGGTACTTGCTGGAACCTGAGTAATGTCGGTTGATGCTAATGTGGTGTCGTCCAAATAAGGGGTAAGGTCAACTTGGTTGCCTGCTGTGGCAGGACTGCTCAATGTCAGGATATTGGTGTTCAGGTCGAGGTCTTGGAGTTCATTTGTAGTGCTGCCGTCGATTTCTGACGTGAGATAACCATTGTTGGCTACAAAGGCATCAACAGCTGCTTCATCCAAAGTGGTGTCA
>Ga0189275_100083_pt1 | contig 167334 bp, 169 predicted proteins | sample N19A6minimetaG_FD_130329 | JGI IMG/M metagenome (GOLD analysis project Ga0189275, IMG submission 130329) | Marine microbial communities from the Costa Rica Dome - N19 A6 mini metaG | ecosystem: Environmental > Aquatic > Marine > Oceanic > Photic zone | place: Costa Rica: the Eastern Pacific...
AAGGTCAGGGCCCAGGTCGGAAGGCTGGGTAGCGCCAGACTGGCTCCAGCTCGCTCTGTGAACTGGGTCCCGATCTTCATCGGGATGACGGTGTGTGGGGTGAGTGGTCTCGCTGATGTTGAAAGCAGACCCAACCGCCGCAACCACACTGAAACCTCGCCCTCAACGACCGTCACCCTGACGAAGGTCAGGGCCTAGGTCGGAAGACGGGGTTGTGTCAGACCTGGCTCCAGCTCGCTTTATGAACTGGGTCCCGACCTTCGTCGGGATGACGGTGTGTGGGGTGGCGATGGCGCTGATGTTGAAAGCAGACCCAACCGCCGCAACCACACTGAAACCTCGCCCTCAAAGAGCGTCACCCTGACGAAGGTCAGGGCCCAGATCGGAAGGCGGGATCGTGCCAGACTTGGCTCCAGCTCGCTCTGTGAACTGGGTCCCGATCTTCATCGGGATGACGGTTGAGTGGAAAGCCCGGACTAATTGGCCGATGTCGAGCTCCATGACGGTCGTCACAGCGTGTCGCGTCGACACCAGCTATCGTTTTGCTGACAAGGACGGGATGACAGTTTGAAGGCAAGCGGGCATGGCCAGACATCCGTGTGTCTACATGATGGCCAGCCAGCGCAACGGGACGCTCTATATCGGCGTGACGGGCGATATCGCGATGCGGGTCATGCTGCACAAGCAGGGCAAGGGCTCGGCCTTCGTTCGCAAGTACAAGGTCCATCGCCTGGTCTGGTATGAGTTTCACCAGGACTTCGGATACGCCATCGAGCGCGAGAAACGCCTGAAGAATTGGCATAGGGCCTGGAAGATCAATCTCATCGAAGCGACCAATCCCGACTGGGTGGATCTCTACGAGAGCATCCAGATGTGGGCGCCGATCGATTGAGGGGAATTGGCGAGGCCTGCGCCTACTTCCCCGCCCGCTCGTCCGGTTCCCATTGCGGGCGCAGCCAGGTGTCGCCTTGGGCGTCTGGCTTGCCGTCGGCGCCGTAGCGACCGCGGCGGAGGTTGCGGCGGCGGTTGATTTCGCTGGGGGCGGGCTTTTTCTCGCCATCGCCGAGGGCGGCTTCCAGGATGCGCAGATCGGCGATCATGGCGGCGAGTTCGTCGAATTCCATCGCGAAGGGATGATCCGGCCCGTCGAGCGAACGGTCGAAGGTGACGTGTTTCTCGATCACCGTGGCGCCCAGCGCGGCGGCGGCGATGGGGGCGGTGTGGCCGGGCGAGTGATCGGACAGGCCGACCGGACGGCCCAGCGCGGTTTTCAGCGTGGTGATGGCAGACAGGTTCATATCGTCCCAGCTAGGCGGATAGCTGGCGGCGCAATGCAGCACGGTGATGTCGTGACAGCCGGCATGCTTGAGCGTGGTGACGGCGTCCTCGACCTCGTCGAGATAGGCGGCGCCGGTCGACAGGATGACCGGCTTGCCGGTGCGGCCGAGCTTTTCCAGCAGCGGGACAAAGGTGAGATCGCCCGAGGCGACCTTGTAGCGCTTGACCCCGATCCCCTCCATCAGGTCGACGGCCTCCAGCGAGAAGGGCGTCGACATGAATTCGATACCATTATCCTCGCAGCACGCCTTCAGCGGGGCATGCCAGTCGTCCGGCAGGCCGGCATTGGAGAAGGCGGCATGTTTGGGATTGGCGACGATCCCGCCGCTTTGCGGATCGCGCACGAAACGGGCGATCAGCCCGTCGCGGGTGAGGGTCTGGAATTTGGCGACATCGGCGCCGGCGCGGGCCGCGGCCTCGATATAGCGTTTCGCCGTGTCCAGATCGCCGCCGTGATTGGAGCCGATTTCCGCGATGATATCGATATGGGGCATTACGAGGCGAGGCTTTCCAGGCTGGCGTTCGGACCGCGTTTCTCGTCCATCAGACGGCAGATATGCACCGTGTCGACGGGCCAGTTGCGGGCGTTGAGTTCGGCCAGGACCGCGCGGGCGCTGGCGAGATCGGCGGGCGTGTCGACCGACAGGTCGATCTCGGGGTGATGAAGCGCGTCAGGGAAGGTGACGGTGTGGATGCGGTAGGCCTCGCGGTTTTCCCGGATGCGCAGGGTGACGTGCTCACGGTCGCGGTCGGTCGTCGCCGGGTCGGCTGCGATCTGGCGCAGCACGGCGGTCTCGACCACTTCGGCGCGCAGCCCCTTGGGCAGATGCCCGTCGGCCGGGCGGGTATATTCCGCACCATGGGCGCGATGCCCGGCGACACAGGCCTCGATCACGGCGGGATCGCGGAAGGGGCTGTCCGAGGTGATGCGCACCAGCGTGGTGGCCAGCGTGGCGTCGGCGACGGTGAGGAAACGGCTGAGCACATCATGCTCGGAACCGCGGAAGACGCGCAGCCCTTCGGCTTCGCCCAGCGCGACCAGGGCGTCGTCATCCGGGTTTTCCGTGGTGGCGATCACCAGCTCGTCAATGCCGGGAATATGACGCAGGCGGCGGCACTGATAGGCGAGCAGCGAGGTTTCGCCCTCGATCGGTTCGAGGACCTTGCCCGGCAGCCGGTTGGAGCCGGTGCGGGCCTGAATCACGGCGACGGTACGGGTCACGTATCACCCTCCTGGAGCGGCGGGAGCGCAATGTCCTGCCAGGTACGAACCATACGCGCGGGAGCGTAGGGCGGAAAGGTTGACGGGATATGGCCTGCCAGGTGTTCCCGGCCGGCCAGCATGCGCACGAGCAGGGCCGGCACGTTCAGCCCGGCCAGGGTCATCAGATAGCCGAACCCCCACATGCGCGGATTGATCTCCAGCAGGAAGGCCGGCTCGCCCGGCGCCGGGCGTTTCACCTCGACGGCGGCGAGCCCGTGCCAGGGGCCGCTGGCGCGCAGCACGGCGAGGCCGGCATCGCGCAGCGCCTCGTCGACGACGGTCTCGCCCGCGACAGCCACGCCGCCCGTGGGCGGGTTGGTCTGAAGTTTTCGGTGCAGGGTGGACACGATCAGTTCGCCGCGATCCCACAGCGAGCCGATCGTGTAGACCGTGTCGGCGCCGCCGGGGATATATGTCTGGACCACACAGGGCCCGTGCTCGTCAGCCGTGTCGGCCCAGATGCGGCGCAGCGCGTCCATATCCTGCGGATAGGAGACGCCGCGGGCGCCGCGCGAGCAGCGCGGCTTCACCACACAGGGAAACCCGCCGGTCCAGGCGTCCAGATCGGCCGGGCTTTCCGGCTGCAGGGTGACGGGGCAGGGCAGGCCGGCCTCGGCGGCGCGCGCCAGCAGCTTACCCTTGTCGATGCCGAATTCGAGCACGTCCTGATCCGGCACGGGCACGCGCAGGCCTTCGGCTTCCCATTGACGGGCGACGGGGGCCAGGGCGGCGGCTTCGGCCTCGGAGCCGGGAATGATCGTGTCCAGGCCCTGCAGGGCGCACAATTCGCGAACGGCATGAAGATAGGCCTCGCGATTGCCGGCCGATGGCAGGACACAGCGCCCGGCGCCGGGCTCGTAGAGCCCGCCGGCGAGCGGGTTGATGTCGGCGGCGACGAGTTTGATATCCGCATCGGCCTGGCGCAGGGAGCGCAGCGTGCCCAGGCCAGGCGGTGCGCCGACCCCGGTGACCAGGACGCCGGCGGAGAGTTCGGACAGCCTCATGGGCGCCGCCAGTCCGGGATATCCCGGCCGATCAGGTCTTCCAGGGCCGCGATCTCCGGCGCGAAACGGTCTTCCAGCATTGCACGGATCGCCGGGTCCATGGGCGGCACGGTGACCTTGTCCTGGTGGATGGGCGGATAGACACCATCGGCCGAGGTCGCGCCCGAGACGCCGCTGACCGGCGCGACGAGTTCGGCATGCAGGGTTTCAAAAGGCGTGTCCGCGCGATCGTCGCACAGCCCGTCGAGGATCGGGATTTTCGAGGCGGGGATGCCGCCGGTATTGTAGCGCTTCTCCATCGCCACCGGCACGGGATCGAGTTCCAGAAAGCGGAAGATGCGCGCCATGACGGCCTCGCCATCGCGGTCGAGCTCGTCCTGCAGCAGGATCAGCGTATCGAACCGGTCGGCATAGTGGCGCAGGCGGCCGGCATAGCGGCCGGTCCCGGTATAGAGCCACTGGAAGCCCCAATTGTCGGCCACGCGCTGCGGCTCCACCTCGAGTGTCTTCGCGAAGGACAGGAATTCCGCGTCGCGCCGGACATTCTGGAGATAGTGGGAATACGCCCGGTCGACCGGGTTGCGCAGGATGGCGATGATCTTCGTCGCAGGGCCGCAATAGCTCATCACCCGCGGTGCCGCGATGGGCGCGTAGGCGTAATAGTCCGGCGAGACGTCGCCGATGCGCGCTGCGCCGTCATAGTCCGCGAACAGGGCCTGGTAGGCCTCGACCGTCGGCGCGGTGTCGAAATGATAGAAGGCGGGCCAGTAAACCGAACCGTCGCCGACACCGGAGAAGAAACGGCCTTCCTTGCGCACCCTGGACAGGAAGATGTCCGGGTGCTGGCTGAGATAGTGATAGAGCGAGGTCGTGCCGGATTTCGGCGCGCCGATCACCAGGAAGTTCGGCCATACCTCGCGGGGCTTGTCGGTCTGATTATCGCTCGGATCGGTCACGCGGGGCTCTTTGATGGGCTGGGTCAGGACGGTCGAATCAGGGGTGGAACCGGGCACAGGAGCGCCCGGCCGGTCTTAAGAAATTACTGCATCGCCGCGCCGGCCGGCAGGACGAGATCGATCAGCCGGCGCGCCACGCGTTCGGCACCCCGTCCGTCGACGAGCGCCTGGCCGGCGCGCGCCATGGCACCGCGGCGCTCCGCATCGGGGATCAGGGCCTCCAGCGCGGCCGACAGGCGTTCGTCGAAAGCCTCGCCCGGCGGGATGGTGAGGCCGAGGCCCAGCGGTTCGACCTGGGCGGCCCGGTCTGCCTGATTGCCGGCGATGGGTACGCAAATCACCGGCAGACCGGTAGCGGCCGCCTCGTGCAGCGTGGTACCGCCGGCGAGAATGCCGATATCGGCTTTCTCCAGCGCCGGCCGCAGGCGCGGCGGCATGCCGGGCCGGGCGCCGGGGCGGCGGATTTCCACTTGCAGGCCGTGTGCGATCGACAGGCGGTCGAGCACATGTTCGATCATGCCGAGAAGCGGCGTGTCGGTACCGCCCAGGCTGACCAGGACGCGCTGCGCCTTCGGTGCAATCCCGCGCGGCGGCAGGCCGGCATAATCGGGATGCAGCAGCAGGACTTCGGGGCCGTCGAGCACGGGAATGGCCGGCTCGGAGGCGCCTTCGACCAGGGTCTGGCGGATCAGGAGGTCGGGCGTGGCACCATCGGTGCGGCCGCCGACCAGAACGGTAAGAATGCCGGAGGCCCGCACGGCAGCGACGAGGGCGGCATCGACCTGCTGCCAGTCGCCGACAAGCAGCGCTGTGCCCGCGCTGGCGAGATAGCCGGACAGGCCGGCCCCGGTCTCATCGCCGTCCAGGCAGCGGATATCGGCGACGGCATCGAGCCCGGCGGGCAGGTATTCCGGTGTGGCGGTGATGAAGAGCGGGCGTTGCCCCTGGCTGTTGAAGGCCCCGGCCAGCGCGCTGCAGCGCATGACATGACCCAGGCCGATCTCCCCGCCGCCATCGGCGCGAATTGCGATGCGGCCGGGGAGGGGCGGGGTCATCAGCGGGCTCCTGCCTCTTGCGCAAGGGCCTGTTCGACCTTGCGCATCGTGTTGTCCCAGTCCTGGAAGCCGGTGCCGAAGAAGGAGCGGCTCTGGGGATACCAGTGCTGCTGGCCGGTGCCGAGCAGGGTCCAGGCGCTGGAGCGGGCATGGACGAACCACACCTTGCCGCCGCAGGCCGCGGCGAGGTTCGAGGTGGCGTTCATCGGTGCGATCACCAGATCGCAGACACTGGACAGGGCGGCCACCTTGTCGAGATCCATCTTCAGATCGATATCGCGCGGCTGGTGGATGGTGATACCGAAGCGCTTGCCGGCCAGTTCGAGTTCGTCCTCGACCTCGCCGTATTGCAGGTTCACGAACTGCACGCCCGGTACGCGCAGCACGCCTTCCCAGGCATCGAAGGCCGAGAAGAAGCGCGAGCGGCGCGGATCCATTTTCAGCGACTTCCAGAGAATGCCCACCTTGAGGCCTTCGCCGAAACTGTCGAGCTGCTTGCGGAAGGCGGCCTGGTCGGCCGGATCGGCCTTCAGGAAACCCGGTTCGGACGGGAAGTCCTCGATCCGGTTGCGGAAGGCGCGCAGCGGTGTCGCCATCGGGGTCCAGAAATCGGCGCCGTCGCCGATCTTCGGCACGGCCCGCACTTCGCGGCCTTCGACGGTGGCCGACATGTGGTGGCCGACAACGGCCTGCGGGAAGGAGCGTTTGACGATCGGCATCAGGCGGTGTTCGCAGGCAATGCGCAGCTCGCCGTCCGGGCCGATGGCCTCGATCAGATCCTTCACCGTGTTCATGAACAGGACTTCGTCGCCCAGACCCTGCTCGCCGACCAGGACGAGGGTCTTGCCGCGGATCTGTGCCGGGTCGACGCCATCCCACATGGGCGCGTCGATGGTGAAGAGTGTCGCCTGGGCGCGGTTCGGGTCGAGGCGGGCGGCATTGGCGGCCCAGCCTTCCTCCAGCTTGCCGCAGGCCAGAAGCACCATGGAGCGGGAATGGCGCATCGAGGCCTCTTCCATCTCGTCGGCCGGATCCTTCAGCGCCATTTCATAGTGCGGCAGGGATTTTTCCGGCTCGCCCAGCAGCTCGTAGACATTGGCCATATTGTTGTGGGAGCGGCCATAGCCCGGATTCAGGCGCAGCGCTTCCTGATAGAAGGTGATGGATTCGAGCGGCCGTCCGGCATCGTTGAGCACCGTGCCCATCGAGTTCCACAGCTCGTAATTCTCCTGGTGCGCATAGATCGCCGTGCGCAGGAGTTCGATGGCTTCCTCGAACTTGCCCTGGTCGCGCAACACGCCGGCCAGGTTGATGATCGCGTTGGGATTGCCCGGCGCGAGCTGGCACTCGAGGCGGTAGAACTTCTCCGCCGCCGGCAGCATGTCCAGCTTCCAGGCGACGAGGCCCAGCTTCTGGTAGATTTCCGCGTCCTGGGGATCGATTTTCCAGGCGGCCTCGAAGAAATCGAGCGAGCGCGACAGGCGGCCCAGCCGGTAGAGCATCAGACCCATGACGTGATTGGTCAGGGCAAGGTCGGGCGCGAGCGTGACGGCCCTGTAGGCAATGCGCGCGGCTTCGGAATGCTGGTTTTCGGCGGAAAGTTTCAGGGCCCGCTTGGCCTGGGCGACGACTTTCTGATAGTCGCGGCGGCGGTTCTCCGGAATGCGCAGGGCCGTCTTGTCGAGGCGCAGGGACGTGGCGTCCAGCGGGACGGCATCACGGGCCTCGTTCTTCTCGACTTCGGCATCTGCGGCGAGTTCCGCATCCAGATCCAGCGCGGGAGCGTGGGTCATGATCAACAAACCTGTCCTTATTTTCCTCGCATCAGGGCCGGGATTCGCTTTAAGAAGTTGCTAACGATACCGGCGCGGCAGGCTTTCAAGGCGGAAACGATTTCTTCACCCCGACTTGCCAACCTGCCGCCAGTCCGGCTCTGACCGCCGTCCTGCGCAACGGAGTTTGCTCATGCCCCTGAAGATCTCGCTCAAACCCGGCGAGAAGTTTGTCCTCAACGGGGCCGTCATCGAAAACGGTGACCGGCGCGCCAATCTTGTGCTCAAGAACAAGGCCGCCGTCCTGCGCGAAAAGGACATCCTCCAGGAAGGCGATGTCACCACGCCGGTCCGCCGCATCTATTTCCCCATCATGATGATGTACTTGTCCGACAAGAAGGATGACTCCCTTTACGACGAGTTCGTGCTGCGCATGAACGAGTTTATGGGCGTCGTGTCGGATCCGGGCGTGCTGTCGATCTGTGTATCGGTCAGCCGCGATGTCATGGCGGGCGAGCATTACAAGGCCCTGATGGGCTGCCGCAAACTGATGACCTACGAAGCCGAGAGACTGGCCTGATGTCACTTCAAGCTTACCAGCAGGCAAGCCAGCGCAGCGAGGACCCGCGGGCGACCGAATACCGGTTGTTCGCCCAGGTCACGCGGGCACTGATGGCGTCCAAGACACTTCCCAAGGAAGACGTGAAGGGCCGGGCCGAGGCGCTCGACTGGAACCGCCGCGTCTGGAGCAATCTGGCGATCGACTGCGCCAGCCAGGACAACAAGCTGCCGGAGAGCCTGCGCGCCGCGATCATCTCGCTCTCCATCTTCGTGTCCAAGCATGCCAGCGTGGCGCTGCGCAATCCGGATGCGGTCGACGATCTGGTCGATATCAATCGCACCGTGATGCAGGGGCTGATGCCCCAGGCCAATGCCGGTGCCGAGGGCCAGGCCGTCGGGTAGGAATTGCCGCCCCGGCAAAAAACGACAGGCAGGAAAGGGCGTCTCCGGTGAGGAGGCGCCCTTTTCCTTTTTCAACCCACTGAAATTTCGAGGTGATTTGTCAGGCCTGCGCGGCACGCCGCTTGCGAAGTCGTGCGCAGGACAAAACGTCCACGGCCGAAAAATTCGGTTTGGATACTTCCAGAATGGAGGACTGACAAAATGGCACTTTCTGTCAACACCAACGCTGGGGCGATGATCGCCCTGCAGAACCTGAACAAGACGAACTCGGATTTGGAAATGGTCCAGAACCGCATCAATACCGGCCTCGAGGTCTCGAGCGCGAAGGACAATGGCGGTATCTACGCCATCGCCCAACGCATGCGCTCGCAGGTCGCCGGCTATGGTGCGGTGAGCAACTCGCTCGACCTGGCGATTTCCGTGACCGATGTGGGCCTGGCTGCCGGTGAGGCGATTTCGGACCTGCTCGTCGAAATGAAGGAAAAGGCTCTTGCTGCAGCCGATGCGTCGCTCGACTCGGCCTCGCGCACAGCCCTGAATGAAGATTTCAAGGCGTTGCGGGACCAGATCACGACCATCACCAGCAATGCCGAGTTCAACGGCACGAACCTGATCAACGGGTCCGTCACCTCGATCTCGGCTCTGGCCAATGCCGATGGCTCCAACACCATCACGGTCTCCGATGCGAACCTTACGCTCGGCGGCGGTATCGTGACGGTGGCGGCCACGGCCTCCTTCGCTTCGGCTGGCGACGCGTCCACGATGGTGACCACCATCGAGACCTCGCTCGACAACCTGAATGCCTCGCTGGCGAAACTCGGTACGGCGTCGAAGTCGCTGGAGGTCCACAAGACCTTCACGTCCAAGCTGTCCGACTCGCTGGAAAAGGGCATTGGCAATCTGGTCGATGCGGACCTGGCGAAGGAAAGCGCCCGGCTCCAGTCGCTGCAGGTCAAGCAGCAGCTGGGTGTCCAGGCGCTCTCGATCGCCAATCAGGCCCCGCAGACCATTCTGTCGTTCTTCGGCTAAGTTCGCCCGTCGGGACCGCCTTCTGGCGGTCCCGACTTTTTTTTCTGCATCGCCGGCGCTGGCGCATTCGCGTGCCTGAATTCCGGAATTAACTCATTTTTAAGCATAAATTCTTGCCGACCGGCAAAATTTGCCGGCCATTTTTGCCGGTTTGCCCGGCAGATTTTTCCCGGTGAATGGTTATCGCGGCAGGCCTTGCCGGGTGAAAAGGTCCAGCCGAATCAGGGGCGGCCGTATTAACCAGATATAGCAAGGGAAAACTGGCACCGGCTTTGCTCTCTTCGTTGATGGGTCAGAAGACCTGGCGAGCAAAACGCTCGTTACATCACTAGAATGGAGAGGGCCAAGAAATGGCTACCATCAACACCAATGCCGGCGCCATGGTTGCGCTGCAGAACCTGAACCAGACCAACCGTGACCTGGAGCAAGTCCAGAGCCGCATCAACACCGGTCTGGCGATTTCCTCCGCCAAGGACAATGGCGGTATCTACGCGATCGCCCAGAAAATGCGTTCGGACGTTGCCGGCTACGGCGCTGTCCGCAACTCGCTGGACCTCGCGCAGTCGACGACCGACGTGGCCCTCGCCGCCGGTGAAGCCATCTCCGACCTGCTGGTCGAGATGAAGGAAAAGGCCCTGGCCGCTTCCGACACCTCGCTCGACACGGCCTCGCGTACCGCTCTGAACGAAGACTTCAAGGCGCTCCGCGACCAGATCTCCACGATCACGTCGAACGCCGAATTCAACGGCACGAACCTGATCAACGGTACCGTGACCTCGATCTCGGCCCTGGCCAATGCTGACGGCTCCAACACGATCACCATCTCCGACGCGAACCTGACGCTCGGCGGCGGTACCGTGACGGTCGCTGCCACGGCGTCCTTCTCGTCCGCTGGCGATGCGGCGACGATGGTCACCACCATCGAAACCTCGCTGGACAACCTGAACGCTTCGCTGGCCAAGCTCGGCACGGCGTCGAAGTCTCTGGAAGTTCACAAGGGTTTCGTCGGCAAGCTGTCTGACGCCCTGGAAAAGGGTATCGGCAACCTGGTCGACGCGGACCTGGCAAAAGAAAGTGCCCGCCTTCAGTCTCTGCAGGTCAAGCAGCAGCTGGGTGTGCAGGCGCTCTCGATCGCCAACTCGGCGCCCAGCACGATCCTGGGCTACTTCCGTTAATCGCGGGATTTGGGATGGCGGAGCCTCGCTCCGCCATCCACGTCCGCGGTTGACGTGAGGGATTAGGAGGCGTCGGCGCCTCCGCGTCGACGATTAGGACAATGGCAGAAACGGGGTTTAATCCAAGAACTGTTCCGGTGTCCGGCTACACCGAAAACAGGGATCTCAGCGTCGACCGTCCACGCGAAGGCGTGCGGCGGGTCGAACCGCTTGAGCAAGCCGACAAGCCTGCCGAGGCCGGTATCGGCCAGGAACAACGCGCTGAAGAGATCGCGCGCATGGTGGAATCGGCGCTGAGCAATTCGCGCCTGAAAATCCTCCAGGACGAAGCCGATGGCGACTATATCTATCTGATGGTCGACCAGGACACCGGTGAGACTGTCCGCCGCTGGCCGCCGGAAAAGCATGGCGACCTTCTCGAATACCTCCGCACCCGCCAGGCCGGTCTGATCGACCGTCTCGCCTGAGCCTGACCGGCAGGTCGGCGACCCGGCAAAAACTGACCGGTCCGGCCGACCTTGCTGGGCAAATTCCGCAAACCAAAAAGACGCGCTCCGGCAGGCCTTTCCGTAACCTGCTGATTTTTATCGCTTTGCCGGTTTAACCATAACCGGCACGGCATTTGCGCTTGTGTGTTCGAACCGCCGCTGAAGGTGGCGAATTGGATACGCGGGAGAATGTCGCATGACGATGAGCGTCCACACCAACACCGGGGCCATGATCGCCCTGCAGAACCTGAACAAGACCTCCTACGAGATGCAGGACGTCCAGAACCGCATCAATACGGGTCTGAAGATTTCGGGTGCCAAGGACAATTCGGCGATCTACGCCGTGGCCCAGGGCATGCGCTCGGATATCGGCGCGCTGGATGCCGTCAAGAACGGTCTCGACCGGGCGTCCACCATCGGCGATGTCGCCCTGGCGGCCGGCGAGTCGATCTCGGACCTGCTGGTCGAGATGCGCGAAAAGGCGACGGCGGCGATGGACCCCTCGCTCGACGCCTTCTCCCGCCAGGCCTATGACGCGGACTTCAAGGCCCTGCTCGACCAGGTCCAGGTGATTATCCAGAACGCCGAGTTCGACGGTGCCAACATCCTCAACGGCTCGATCACCGGCGGTATCGAATTCCTCGCCGACGCCGATGCAGCCCGCACGGTCACGCTGAAGTCGCAGGATCTGAGCGTCGGCGGCACGGTCATCACGCTTGCCGCGACGGCCAGCCTGACCTCGGTGACCCTGGCCACGGCTGCGGTGACCGCGATCAAGACCAGCCTGGAAAACGTCAACCAGGCGCTCGCCAATCTCGGCTCGGACGTGAAGAAGCTGGAAGCCCATTCCGGCTTCGTCGACAAGCTGCGTGACAGCCTGACCGAGGGCGTCGGCAATCTGGTCGATGCGGATCTCGCCCGGGAAAGTGCGCGCTTGCAGGCCCTGCAGGTGAAACAGCAACTGGGTGTGCAGGCGCTGTCGATCGCCAACTCCCAGCCGCAGACCATTCTCAGCCTCTTCCAGGGCTGATCCGGTCTGGCAACACTCTCCACCACCACGGCGCGGCCTCCGGATTTCCGGAGGCCGTTTCCGTTTGGGCGACTCATTTCATGATCGCTGTCTCAAGGAGTCCCGCCGATGTCCGCATCCTTCCTGCCCTATGGCCGCCAGGCCATTGACGAAAGCGATATCGAGGCCGTTGCGGAGGTGCTGCGCGGTGACTGGCTGACGACGGGACCCGCGGTCGATGCCTTCGACGCAGCCTTTGCCGAAGCCGTCGGCGCGCGGCATTCGGTGTCCTGCTCGAATGGCACGGCCGCGCTGCATCTGGCGCTGGCCGCGCTGGGTGTGAAAGAGGGCGATACCTGTGTTGTGCCGGCCATCACCTTCATGGCGACGGCCAATGCCGCGCGCTATTGCGGTGCGGAAGTGGCCTTCGCCGATGTCGATCCGGATACCGGGCTGATGACGCCGGAAACGCTCGACGCGGCGCTGGCGCGGGCCGAGGGTACGGCGCGGGCGGTGCTGCCGGTGCATCTGGCCGGCCAGTGCGGCGCGCTGGACGAGCTGGCTCATGCGGCGACGCTGGCCGGTGCGGTTCTGGTCGAGGATGCCAGCCATGCGGCGGGCTCCTTCTACCAGGGCGAACCGGTGGGCAATGGCCGCTATTCGGCGGCGACCACCTTCTCCTTCCACCCGGTCAAGACGATCGCGGCCGGCGAGGGCGGGGCGGTGACGACAAATGACGATGCGGTCGCCGCACGGCTTCGTCTTCTGCGCAGCCATGGCATCGAGCGCGATCCGGCGCGGCACCGCCGGCAGGAAGGCGAGCCCTGGTGGCACGAGATGCACGCGCTGGGCTGGAATTACCGGCTGAGCGACATCCATGCGGCGCTGGCGCATTCCCAGCTGAAACGGCTGCCGGCCTTCATCGAACGGCGCCAGGCGCTGGCGCGGGCCTATGACACCGCGCTGCAGGGCTTGCCGGATACGGTGCGGCCGCTGGCGCGCACGCGCGACTGCAATCCATGTCTGCATCTCTATCCGGTGCGGATCGATTTCGAGGCGGCCGGACGCTCGCGCAGCGCCGTGATGGAGGCGCTGCGAGCACACGGTATCGGCACCCAGGTTCACTACATCCCGGTCAATGAGCAGCCCTATTACCAGGATCGCTATGGCCGGCAGGAGCTGCCCGGCGCGCGCCGGTATTACGAGCGCACGCTGTCGCTACCGCTGTTTGTCGGCATGGCAGACGACGATCCGCAACGGGTCGTGGACCGGCTGGCGCAGGTGCTGGGGCTCTAGAACAGGACCGCTTCCTGCGGAACCGGTGTCCACTTCACCTGATCACGCTCGACTTGAGCGGTCGCGTGATCGAACCGGTGAACCGGTTTCCACTTCACCTGATCACGCTTTATGCGGCTTCGGCCTGTCCGATCAGACGGCGCAAGGCCTTGCCGTCCAGCTGTTCCGGATTGGTGTTCGAGGCATAGCTGAACCCGTCCGGCACAAGATGCGCACCGGTGGCCAGATAGCGGGCCATCAGCTTGGCGCTGTGTGCGGGCAGGATGGCGTAGCGGTCCTCGAGCTCCACCGTGGTGCGCGAGTCGTCCTCGGGGATCATGATCTCGTGCAGCTTCTCGCCCGGCCGGATGCCGATGATGCGGTGGGGCACGTCCGGCGCCATGGCGCGGGCCAGGTCGGCCGTACTCATCGAGGGGATTTTCGGCACGAAGACTTCACCGCCGCGCGCCATCGCCAGGCTGGACATGACGAAGTTCACGCCCTGCTCGAGTGTGATCCAGAAACGCGTCATGCGCGGATCCGTGATCGGCAGTTCGCGGGCGCCGTCTTTCACGAGCTTGCGGAAATAGGGAATGACCGAGCCGCGCGAGCCGACGACATTGCCGTAGCGCACGACCGAGAAGACCGGTCCGCCATCGCCGCCCATGTGCTGGGCTGCCGTGAATATTTTATCCGCGGCCAGTTTCGAGGCGCCATAGAGATTGATCGGGTTCGCCGCCTTGTCCGTCGACAGGGCGCAGACATTCGAGACGCCGCGCTTGATCGCGGCGCGGACCACGTTTTCCGCGCCCATGACATTCGTCTTGATGCATTCGAACGGGTTGTATTCGGCGATCGGGACGTGCTTCAGCGCCGCTGCGTGGATGACGATGTCGACATCGCGCATCGCCTGGTCCAGCCGCGACTCGTCGCGCACATCGCCGATGAAATAGCGCAGGAAGGGATAATCGCTGGGCGAAAAATCCTGAGCCATTTCATACTGTTTCAACTCGTCGCGCGAGAAGATGATCAGCTTCTTCGGCTTGAATTCGGCACAGATCGCGGCCGTGATCTGGCGCCCGAAGGAGCCGGTCCCGCCGGTGATCAGGATGGTCTTGCCGTCCAGCGGCATGCGCGGCTCGAGAAAGCTGCGCTGGGGCAGCAGCTTCTCCAGGGGCGTCTCGGGCGCAGTCTTGTCAGACATGCATGGCCTCGCGATTCGATTTCGATGACCGACGCTGCGCCGACAGGGTTAACGGCGCGTTAGGCCCTGCCGGAGCGTCGATCCTAGCAGGTTTTCGCCCCGCGGGCCGGAAAACCGGTGTTCGGCGTCGGAAAAAGCGTTTGAGAGCAAGTTGTTTACGTTGTCTGGCAACACTTTGTTTGCGTTCTGCCGCGATACTCTGCAACCAGGATAAAAGGGTATCGGATCGTGGCGATCGTCGGGATCAACCAGTCACTGCTGACCAGCTGGTATTCGGCTCGGGTCACCACCGCCACGGTGGGCTCGTCTCCGCTTGCCCAGTCGGCTGCCGGCCGCAGCCAGGCGGGCGAGGATGTGGCTGCGCCCTGGGAGCTGGAATCCGAAAACCTGCAGACCCTCGAGGAGATGCGGCGCCGCGTGATGGCGACGCAGGATTTCTTCCTCGATCCGGGCCGTGAATTCTCCGATGTCGATGCGCCGGACGATCACAAGGCCCTGTTCTCCCTGCACCAGGGCCTCAAACGCCTGGTCTCGCTGGCCGAAGAAGCTCGCGACAAGACCACCAATGACGCGCGCCGGATGATCTTGGAGAAGGCTTTCCAGAACGGTCTCGGCCAGCTCGACGAATACTTCCAGGACATGCGTCTGGAAGAACTGACCCTGCTGAAGGGCGAGGAGCTGCGCAAGATCGAGAGCGATGTCGCCGTGTCGCGCGGCCTGTCGCAGTTCAAGTCCGGCATCATTCATACCGGCGAGTACGACGCCGAAGTGCCCAGCCTGACCGGCGATGTGCAGTTCAATATCTCGGTGAAGAAGAATGGCGTCACCACGGATGTCGCCATCAATCTTGCCGATATGGGCGGCCAGACGCGCAATCTCGACAACATCGTCGCCCACATCAATACCGAGCTGGAAGCCGCCGGCATGGTGACGCGTTTCGAGCGCACCAAGATCGGCGAGAAGAACGATATCGGCGTCATTCCCGGAAACGATCACGGTTTCCTGGTGCGCGGTGTGTCGACGGAACAGATTTCCTTCTCCGCTCCGGCTGCCCAGCCTGCGCTCTATTTCGCCGGCGTGTCCGGCATCAACGAGACGGCCGGCGGCCAGATCGTCAAGCTGACGGACCTGGCCAGCGGCGACCCGTCGATCGGCTATTCCACCCGCTTCTCGGCCGACCCGACCAAGAGCGAGGTCGATGTCGTCGGTGGCGAGGACGGCGAGACCCGCACCAAGCTGGTCGACAATCCGCTCGAGATCCAGGCGACCGCGGCTGCTGCCGATGGCGGCATCTTCGTGGTCGGCAAGACGACGGCCTCGACCGACGGGCAGACGCTGAAGGGCGAGCAGGACCTGGTCCTGGCCAAATATGATTCAGCCGGCAATCGCGTCTGGAGCCGCGTGCTCGGCGCGGCCGACGATGCCGAGGGCGCCAGCGTCGCGGTCGATGCGGACGGCAATGTCGTCGTGACCGGCCAGGTGACCGGCGGTCTGGGCGACACCACCGATATCGGCGGCTCCGACAGCTTTGTGGCCAAGTATAATGCGGCCGGTGTCGAACAATGGCTGCAGCGCTTCGGCGGCACCGGCGACGACAAGGGCACGGCGGTTGCGGTCGGCGATGACGGCACGATCTATGTCGCCGGCAAGGCGGCCTCGGCCTTCGGCAACCAGCCGCACCAGGGCGGGGTCAGCGACGGTTATCTGCGCGCCATCGGCACCGACGGACAGACATTGTGGACCCGCCGCATCGGCGATACCGGCGACGAGACGGTGTCCGCGATCGCGGTCGCCGATGACGGCAATATCCTGGTTGCCAGCAATGAAGGCGGCACGGCCGTCTTGCGCAAGTTCGATGCGTCCGACAATACGGCGCCGGCCCTGTGGGAACAGTCGCTGGGCGATCTGGACGACGGCTCGATCGGCGGCATCGCGGTCGACGGCACCGATGTCTACATCACCGGCGCGGCCGGCAGCGCTTTCGCGCCGAGCGCCCCGGTGGGCGCCCATAATGGCGGCGTGCGTGATGCCTTCGTGGTCAAGCTGACCGACGGCGCCAGCGCCAGCATCGACTATACGACTTTTGTCGGCTCCGACTCCGATGACGGCGCGGCCGGCATCCAGGTCTTCAACGGCAAGATCTATATCGCCGGCAAGACGCTGGGCGGGATCAATGGCGATACGCTGAACGGCGAGCGCGATGCCTTTGCAGCGCAGCTGGATGCGGCCACCGGCGCGCTCGACTGGTCGCACCAGATGTCCGGACGCAACGGTCTGTCCCAGGCCACGGGTCTGGCGATCGGCGCGGGCGACGACTCGGTGCTGGACGCGCTGGGACTGCCGTCCGGTACGCTGACCTATTCCGACACCCGCGTGGTGACCGACCGCAGCTCGGCGCGCGAGGGCGATCATTTCTACGTGTCCGTGGATGGCGGCCGCCGCAAGAAGATCACCATCGACGGCGACGACACGATGCGGTCGCTGACCTTCAAGATCAACGCGGCCCTCGTGCTTAACGGCACGGCCGACGTGCGCCGCTCATCCGATGGCGACCAGCTGCGGATCAAGGCGGCCGAAGGCAAGACGATCGAGCTGTTTGCCGGCGCCGATGGCCGCGATCTGCTGGAGTCGCTGGGCATCCAGCCGGGCGCCATCGTCAATACCGGCTCCCTGCTGGACGATGACGAGAAGACCTCCGACAGTCCGCCGCTCTTCGCGCTGGAATTGCCGGTGTCGATGTCGCTGGCTGACGAGAAGTCCGCGGAATCCGCCTTCGAGGCGATCCAGGATGCCATGTCCAAGGTGCAGCGCGCCTATCGCGAGATCACCATGGATCCGGCGCTGAAGGCGCTGCTGGAAGGTCCGCAGGCGGGCAAGAAGGGCGGCACGGTTCCAGCCTATTACAGCGCCCAGCTGGCCAATTACCAGGCCGGCCTGTCGCGCCTGAGCGCCGGCCCGCAGGGCGGCGGTCTCTTCCTCTAGTTCCGGTCCTTGCCGGTCAGAGCGGCTTCGAGAAGGTGAGGGCGAGCAGGCGCGGCGGCGTGTCCTCGTCGATCTCGGCACCCGCCTCGATGGCCTCGTTGAGCCCGGTCAGCACAAGACCCGCAGCCTCGGCGCCCGCCACATAATCCGACACCGAATGCACATAGGCCTCGACGAGCGCGGCTTCGCCATTGCGTTCGAACCGGGCCCGGCTGCCGCGCATCTGGCGGTCCGGATGAAGTTCGGAAATGAAGAGCAGGCCGCCGGGCTTCAGGGCGCGGCCGATCTCCGCATAGACCGGCGCGAGATCGTCGACATGCTCCAGCACGAGATTGCCGACGACAAGGTCGGCCACCGCATCGGCGCAGGGCCAGGGACGGGTGATGTCGTGTTCGGCAAAGCGCACATGATCGCCCAGCCCGCGGGCCCGGGCACGTTCCAGCATGGCGGGTGACAGATCGAGCGCCAGCACGGAGGCAGCGCGGGAGGCAAGATATTCGGTATTCTTGCCGGTGCCGGCACCGATCTCGATCACATCGGCACCGTCGAGCGGGAGTTCGGTGGTGCGCAGGACCAGGGCATCGAGATCGCGGGTGCGGTTCTCGTTGCTGTCATAGATCTTCGCCCATTCGGTATAGGCGTCGCGGGTCGGAATCGGCTCGGTCATGATCGGCTCCTTCACCGTATGACCGCTTGCCGCGATTGGCCCGGCAAGTAAAGGCCGGGCCGGCTTGCGGCGGATGTTCCGGGCAATCAGGCGGTATGATTGACCGCCATCGCGAAACCGCTGGTGGGGGCGGACGGACGGTTGCCATTGGCGCCATAGCCCGAGCCGGCATGACGCTGGCGGGCGGCCTCGTCGGCGATGGCTTTCACCACGCCTTCGGTCAGTACTTTCATGGCGTTGACCACGCGTCCGTTTTCGTCGAGCGCCGTGTGGAAGGCCTTCGTTGCTTCGCGCAGCAGGGCCTTGGCCTGTTCCGGAGCACCGGAAAAGCGGCCCGGTTCCTGGCGGGCGCGAGCGACTTCGGCGCGGTAGATATTGGCGAGCTCGGTCTTTTCGGTCTGCAGCTCGATCGCCTCATGGGGACGGCGGGCCTTGAACAGGCGCGTCTCCTCCTGGATCAGCGCGGTCAGGCGCTGGGTCAGCTTGAGCAGGGCCTGGGTGCGTTCCGACCCGTTTGCGGCTGCCAGTTCCGTCATGTCAATTCCCTCCTCCGGCTTCCTGATAGCGCAGGATCTCGGCCGTCAGCCGGTCGGCCAGGCCCAGCCCGCCCGATTGCGCCATCACTTTTGCGTATTCCTCGTGCAGCAGTCCCTTGAAGGCCTTTTCGCCCGGACCGCCGCCAAACGGATTGTCCTCGCCCACGCCCGAGAACATCTGTTCGAGCATCTGGGAGAGGAAGAAGGCTTCGAACTCCTCGGCGGCCGCGCGGGCCTCGGTCTCGGTGCGCGCAGCGGCGGTGTTCGGGGCGCCCTGGGAGCGTCCCGCCGCGGCGGCATTGGCCATCTGGAGTTCGAACAGATTGTCCATGGGGCCTACAGGACCTCGATATCGGCCTGCAGGGCACCGGCCGCCTTGATCGCCTGGAGAATGGTGATCATGTCGCGCGGGCTGACACCCATCGCGTTGAGGCCGTCGACCAGCTCGCGCAGCGAAACGCTGCCGCGGTCCAGCACGCCCAGCTGCATCGTGTCTTCCTCGGCGGTGACATTGGTGCGCGGCAGCACGACCGTCTCGCCATTCTCGGCGAAGGGCGAGGGCTGGCTGGCGACCGGGGTCTCCGACACGGTGATGGTCAGATTGCCCTGGGCGATGGCGACGGTGGAGACGCGCACATTCTCGCCCATGACGATGGTGCCGGTATTCTCGTCGATCACGATACGGGCCGGCAGGTCCGGCTGCACGCGCAGTTGCTCGACTTCGGCCAGCAGGTCGATCATGTCGCCGTCATAGCTGGCCATACGGGTCAGGCGGACCGTGGACGGATTTTCCGCCCGGGCCGCGCCGCGGCCGATATAGGCATTGATGGCATCGGCCATGCGGCGCGCCGTGGTGAAGTCGGGATTGCGCAGGGACAGGCGCAGACTGTCGCGGTTGGCGATCTCGGCCCACGGGTCGACGCCGGTGCCGTCGAACGGGTTTTCCACGATGCCGCCATTGGCGATCCGGCCGGAGGTCGGCACGCCGCGGGTGATTGTCGCGGCGTCGCCGCCGGCTTCGAAACCGCCGACGGTCAGCGAACCCTGGGCGACGGCCCAGGCGCGGCCATGGCTGTCGAACAGCGGCGTGGCGATCAGCGTGCCGCCCTGCAGGCTGTCGGCATCGCCGATGGCCGAAACCGTCACGTCGATGCGCGAGCCCTGGCCGGAGAAAGCCGGCAGGCTGGCGGTCACCATCACGGCGGCGACATTGTTGGTGTTCAGGTTGGCGTCGCGGGTGTTGACGTTGAAGTGTTCCAGCATCGCGTTCAGCGACTGGTTGGTGAAGGCCGAGTTGCGCAGGCTGTCGCCCGAGCCATCGAGGCCAACGACCAGGCCGTAGCCGACCAGCGGGTTTTCGCGAACGTCTTCGACGTCCACCATGTCCTTGATGCGCGAATTGGCCAGGGCCGGGGTGGCCAGGGCGAGGGCGGCGATCAGGGCGGTCAAGATGCGCATTTTGCGGTCTCCGGAACGGGTTCACCCACGTCCTTGCGAAGACCGTGCCAGTCTGGCAAACTTGGTTAATATAATAAAACACTGAAAAATATAGGGTTTGGCGCCAGGTTGGCTGCGGATGGGGCGGAAAACCTGACCTGTGCGGCCGATTGCCGGGCATAAATTGCCGGGCAAATCGCGTCGGTTAAGCCTCTATTAAGTGGCCCGGTTCATCCATTAACGCATTGCAGAGAGGCATCGATTCTCGCCATGAAGATCCAGGGACCCAGCTCGAACTCCGCCGTTTCGGCCGGCAAGCGCAAGACCACGTCCGGCGCGTCCTCCCAGGGATTCTCGGTCGATACGGGCAGCCCGGCGGGCCGCACGGCCTCGACCGGTGCCGCGGGTGCGACCTCGGCGGTCCAGTCTGTCGATGCGATCCTCGCCCTGCAGGGTGTGGAAGATGCGACCCAGGCCAAGAAAAAGGCGACCGAGCGGGCGATGGATCTGCTCGACGTGCTCGACGAGCTGAAGCTCGCCCTGCTTGAAGGCGGCTTGCCGCGTGCCAAGCTGGTGGCTTTGATGAACCTGCTGCAGACCCGCCGCGACCAGACTCACGATGCCCGGCTGGAAGCCGCGCTGGACGAGGTGGAGACGCGTGCCGCGGTGGAACTGGCCAAGTTCTCCTGATCGTGACCGCCTCGCGCAGGTCCGAAAACTCACACTATTTCTGATGCTTTCCGTCGCGGCCGCTGAATTGCAGTGCCGCCAACAGCGCCTGCGCGTTGACTTGCGGGGATCGGCGCATATTCTCCGGCCCGCTTTCAGGGGAGCGTGGGAAACCGTATTGTGGTGAGTGGAAAGCGATGAGTGAATCAGAACGCATCGAACTGCCCAAGAACTATTTCCCGTCGGACGACGAGCCGTTCATGAATGACCGGCAGAAAGAGTATTTCCGGCGCAAGCTTATGGCCTGGAAGGAGGAGATCCTCCGCGAGAGCCGCTCGACCATCTCCAACCTCCAGGAAGACATGGGCTCGCTGCCCGATCTGGCCGACCGCGCCTCGACCGAGACCGACCGGTCCCTGGAGCTGCGGGCCCGCGATCGCCAGCGCAAGCTGATCTCCAAGATCGACAGCGCCCTGCGCCGCATCGAGGAAGACAATTACGGCTATTGCGAAGAGACCGGTGAGCCGATCTCCCTGGCCCGCCTCGACGCCCGCCCCGTGGCGACCCTGAGCCTGGAAGCCCAGGAGCGCCACGAACGCAAGGAACGCGTCCACCGCGACGAATAGGATTTCGCGCGGACGAGAGCCTGCGGGCTCTGCTTTCCTTTTTGCATCGCTTTCCCCGGCCTTGTGCCGGGGTCCGGTGGAGTGTGCGTCTGAACCGCCGCCAGACCCCGGAATAAATCCGGGGGAAGTGCGATCGTTCATTTCGCTCCCTATTTTTTCCCGGATGAAAGCCTGCGCAGGCAGGCTGAAGATCCGGGATCGACCGAAGATCACTTCAAGCGATGAGCTTCCCGTAGATCCCGTCACTTCGCCCGGCCTGCGCCGGGCGTCCGGCCGGGAAAAATGCGGGTGGTGTTTTTGGGGCTGTCATGGCTCCAGCCCCGCGCTGACCGACCGTCACCCTGACGAAAGTCAGGGCCCAGTTCACAGAGCGAAGTCGTCACGATCTCGCGCCTGGCCTGCTTTCTGGCCTCGCTCCGATAGAGCCTGCCCTGCCTGAATCTGGCTTTACGATCTGGGTCCTGACTTTCGTAAGGATGACGGTGGCTGTAGCGGTTTCCGCGGGCGCCTTCTCCCCGGTGGGGGAGAAGGGCGTATCTTCTCGCACAAAAAATAGGCCGCCGCGAGTGAACGCGACGGCCTCAGTGGAACCCGATGGTGGCGGGGTCTTGGGTCCTAGAACGGCATCAGGAGGTCGTAGATCTCCTGGCCGTAGCGCGGGCGCTGGACGTCGGTGAGATGTCCGCGGCCGCCATAGGAAATACGGGCTTCGGCGATCTGGGTGTGGGCGATCGTATTGTCCGAAGCGATGTCCTGCGGGCGCGCGATGCCGGTGATCAGCAATTCGCGCACTTCATTGTTCACACGCACTTCCTGACGGCCGGCGATCACCAGATTGCCATTGGGCAGGACCGAGGTGACCAGGGCGGCCACGGTCAGGGAGATGCTTTCCGTCCGGTTGACCGAGCCGGCGCCCTGCGAGGAGGAGGACGAACCCAGGCTGGCGAGCGAGGACGGGTCGATATTGTCGTTGAAGAAGCCGGTCAGGTCGGCGCCGAAGAATTGCGTCAGGTCGGCATCTTCCGCCGAGGAGCGCGTCCGGTTGGTCGAGTTCTGCAGCTGGGCGCGGTCGGAAATGTCGATATTGACCGTGACGATGTCGCCGACGCGGGCGGCGCGCGGGTCGCCGAAGAAGGTCGGCGAGTTGGCGTTCCACAGCGAGTTGGTCTGCGAGGTGTGCTGACGCGGCGTCGCATAGACCGGCGGCATCGGGATCTGCTGCGGACCGGCACCGGCGAGGACGGCGGGGTTCTCGATCGGCGTCATGGGCGGCGTCTGGCCGACATAGGACAGGCGGTCGGTGGCTGCGCAGGCCTGCAGGGTTGCCGCGCCGATGATGAGGATTGCGATTTTGCGGATCATGGGGGTTCTCCCTGGATATCAGAAGCTGGCAGCCGGCGAGGCGCCGACGCGGGCACGGCCCGGCCCGTCGACGAGGGCCTCCACCGTGCGGCTGGATTGCAGATTGACGAAGCGGGCGATCTCGCCGTCGGCGGCGTTTTCCATGGCGCGGGCGCGCACGGAGAGCTGGATGCCCGGAGCTTCGAAGACGAGGGTGACGAGTTCACCGCGTTCGATCATCAGCGGACGCTGAAGGTCGTAACCGCGCAGCGGCTCGCCCGGACGCAGGGCACGGCGGGTTTCCAGGCCGATGATGGCATCCGGATCCAGCAGCGAGTCCGGACGCAGGCGGTCCGAGCGCAGCGAGACCCATTCGATGTCGGCGTCGGAGATCTCGGCACCGGCCGGGATGGCGCGGGCCAGGACCGGCACGTCGACCGTGACATAGGCGCGGCCGGTGATACGCACCGTCTGGGCACCGTCATAGGGCGTGATGTCGGCGACAAGCATGCCCGAGCGCGGGTCGAAATTCATCGAAGCGACCTGCAGTCCGCCGGTCGCATCGACCGGTGCATGCAGGGCCAGGGCGGTGTTCGACAGACGCACTTCATGGACGCGGCCCTCTTCGGCGAACAGTTCGCCTTCCAGAAGGTCGGTCAGCGTGGCGGCGTCGATTACCTGGCTGTCGCGGGCCACCGTGATGCGGCGGACGCTGGCGGCATTCGCCCAGTCCAGACCGTTCTCGGCGGCGATACGGCGGACATATTCCACCGTCAGCGAGGTGCGGCTGCCCGGTTCCGGGGCGCGGGCGACCACGACGTCGGCAGCTTCGCCGTCGACCGTGAAGAGATCGCCGAGCGTGATGTGGGCGCCGTCGACGAGGAGGGTTTCGCGCAGCACCACCGTGTCGCTGGCCAGGGCCTGCGGCGCAATCAGCGCCGAGGCGGCCAGGCAGGTGAGGGCGAGGAGAGACTTGCGGGTCATCTATTCGCTCCGCTAGCGCAGGTTCGAGGAAGCAGCGAGCATCTCGTCGGATGCCGTGATGACGCGGGCATTCATCTCGTAGGCGCGCTGCGCCTGGATCAGGGCGGTGATCTCGGCGACCGAGTTGACGTTGGAGCCTTCCACGAAACCCTGGCGGATAATGCCGTAGCCCGGCGAGCCTGGCGTGCCGACAGAGGCGGTGCCGGAAGCGGCGCTTTCCAGATAGAGATTGTCGCCGGTGGCTTCGAGGCCGGCCTCGTTGAAGAAGGTCACAAGTTCCAGCTGGCCCACGGTGGACGGTTCGGTCTGGCCGTCGATGAGCGCCTGGACCTGGCCCTGGGCGTTGATCGAGACTTCGCGAGCGCCCTGCGGAATGGCGATGCCCGGTGCGACCGTGTAGCCGTCGGAGGTGACGATCTCGCCTTCCGGGCTCAGCGCGAAATTGCCGGCGCGGGTATAGGCATCGGAACCGTCAGGCAGCTGGACGCGGAAATAACCGCGGCCCGAGATCGCCAGATCGTAGGTATTGCCGGTGTTCGACAGCGGACCCTGTTCGGTGATCCGGTAGATGGCGTCGGCCTGGACGCCGAGACCGACCTGGACGCCCGTCGGCACGATGGTGCCGGCGTCGGAGGAGTTCATCCCCATGGCCTGGACGTTCTGGTAGAGCAGGTCCTGGAACTGGGCACGCTGGCGCTGGAAGGCCGTCGTGTTCATGTTGGCCAGGTTGTTCGAGATCACTTCGACATTCAGCTGCTGGGCCTGCATGCCGGTGGCGGCGGTGGTGAGGGAGCGCATGGTTCAACTCCTCCTTAAGAGACGCGGCCGAGGCGCTCGATGGCGCGCTTGTTCAGGTCTTCGGCGTCGTTCAGGAATTTGGACACGGACTGGTAGGTCCGCATGATGCTCATCATGTCGGTCAGCTCGGTGATCGACTCGACATTGGAGCGCTCGACATAGCCTTGGCGCACGACCGGATCGAAGGCCGGCTGGGGCTGGTTTTCAGGATCGTCGGCATTGGCGACCGTGTAGCGGCCATTGCCTTCCTTGGTCATCAGCGAGCGGTTGGGCACTTCGAACACGCCAATGCGGCCGACGGCCTGGCCGTCCTGCATGATCACGCCGCCGTCGACCACGAGGGTCTCGGTCGCGCTGGGATCGAGCAGGATCGGGGCTCGGGTGTCGGCGTCCAGCACCGGGGCACCGTCGGCAGCGACCAGCTGGCCGTCGGCATCGGTGCGGAAGCGGCCGTCACGCGTATATTGTTCGGTGCCGTTGAAATCGACGGCGAAGAAGCCTTCGCCTTCGATGGCGACGTCGAACTGGCGGCCGGTGAAGTCGAGCGCGCCCTGGCTGAAGTCGCGGCCCATGCCCCAGTTCGTCACGTACTGAAGCTCTGACGGTCCGTCGGCGTGTTCGGCGGTGCGGGCGGGCTGGTTCTCGAGCAGCAGCGACTCGACCTTGAAGCCGGCCGTGTTCGCGTTCGCGATGTTGTTGGCGATGACGTCCATGTCCCGGCGAAGGGTCATCTGGCGCGTCAGGCCGATCATGATTGCGTTGTCCATCGGGCGGTTTCCTTTCTGGATACCTGGTGTCGCCGTCGTATCGCAGCGATTGCCCGACAAGTTGCACGCAGCGTGCCAAGGTTAATTTTGTTGGTTATCAGCCACTTGGCCCGATCGCCTTGGGGGACAGGCCTGCCGGGTCCGGCAATCCTGTCCGGGCGGGTGGGAAGAAGTTGCCGGGGCGAGGGGAGGACTACGAAACGTTAACCGCAGTGACCGTTAATAGGCCCAAGACGATTCCCCCGTTTGGAGCCCGCAATGGCCGACGAAGAAACAGAAACCGAAGACGGCGCCGAAGGCGAAGAGAAGGCCAAGAAGAGCCCGCTAAAGCTCATTCTTTTCATTGGCTTGCCTGTGCTGATCCTGCTGCTCGCGGGTGTCGGCGGCTTCCTTCTGTTCTCCGGTGGCGGCGACGATGCGGCCGAGCATGCCGATTCGTCGCATGGCGAATCGGGGGACGACGGGCATGGCGGCGATACGCATGCCGCGGCCGAACAACATGCCGAACCGCATTATTTCGACCTGCGCGAGGGCGATGGCGAGGTGGAGACGATCACCACCAACATCCGGTCTTCGGATGGCCGCCCGGTTCTGGTGCAGCTTAAATTGTCCTTCGAGTCCACGAATCCGGAGATGGAGAGCATTCTCCAGTCCCATGTGGATCCGATCATGGACCAATTCATCATGTTCCTGCGCGAGCTGCGCGAGGACGATCTCTACGGGTCGGCGGGTATGCACCGCGTGCGGCTGGAATTGCTGCGCCGGGTGAATCTGGCGATCGAGCCGGCCCAGGTGGATGCCGTGCTCATCCAGGAATTCCTGATTGTCGACTAACGCTTAACTGGACGGATTTCGATGTCTGACGACTTGGATCAAGACGCGCTGGCCGCCGAATGGGAGGCAATGGCCGAGGACGGTGACGACCTCGACCTGGCGTCCGAATGGGAGGCGATGGTCGGCGGCGGCGACGACGACGACAACGATCTGCCCACCGTTGGCGGCGGACCCGAGCGCATCCTCAACCAGGACGAAATCGACAGCCTGCTCGGCTTCTCGCTGACCGACGACGACGCGGCGGACAAGTCCGGCATTCGCGCGATCATCAATTCGGCGCTTGTAAGTTATGAGCGCCTGCCGATGCTGGAGATCGTCTTCGACCGCCTGGTGCGGCTGATGACGACCAGCCTGCGCAATTTCACCTCGGACAATGTCGAGGTGTCGCTGGATAATATTTCATCCATCCGCTTCGGCGATTACCTCAACTCGATCCCGCTGCCGGCGATCCTGGCCGTGTTCCGGGCCCAGCAGCTGGACAATTACGGCCTGCTGACGGTCGACTCCAACCTGATCTACTCGATCGTGGACGTGCTGCTCGGCGGCCGCCGGGGCACCTCGGCCATGCGGATCGAGGGGCGTCCCTACACCACGATCGAGCGCATGCTGGTGCAGCGCATGATCGAAGTCGTGCTGGGCGATGCCAAACAGGCTTTCCAGCCGCTGACCGAGGTCGATTTCGATCTGGAGCGCGTGGAGACCAATCCGCGCTTCGCCGCGATCGCCCGCCCGGCCAACGCCGCCATTCTCGTCAAGCTTCGCATCGACATGGAAGATCGCGGCGGCCGCATCGAATTGCTGCTGCCCTATGCTACGCTGGAGCCGATCCGGAAGATGCTGCTGCAGCAGTTCATGGGCGAGAAGTTCGGCCGCGACAATATCTGGGAAGGCCACCTGGCCACCGAGTTGTGGTCGACGAACATGGAAGTCCAGGCCGTTCTGGACGAACAGCGCCTGCCGCTTGGCAAGGTGGCCGATCTCAAGGTCGGCGACACGCTTTTCCTCGACGCCACCCCGAACAGCGAGGTGGAGTTGCGTTGCGGCCAGGTGCCGCTCACCCGCGGCCGCATGGGCCGTATCGGACACAATGTTGCCCTGCGCCTGAGCGGTCCGCTCTCGCCGGGGGCCAAGAAAGCGATGATGAGGTTCGCATGACGCTCGCAGCTCTGGTTTTCGAAGGCCTGGTGGCCGCGCTTCTCGTCGTTGCCGTCGTGATGTGCTGGCGTGTCGACCGTCGTCTGAATGCCCTGAAGAAGGGACAGGACGGCGTGCAGTCCTCCGTGATCGCGCTCAATGAGGCGACCGATCGCGCCCGGGCCAGCCTGGCGGCCCTCGAGCGCGCCACAAGCCAGTCCGGTGACGTGCTGGAAACGCGCGTCGCCGAGGCCCGCAAGCTGGCCGACGAGCTGCGGCTGATCACCGGCGAGGCCGATCGCCGGGCAGACAGCCTGTCGTCGCGGCGGGCGCCGGCTCCGGGCCGCCGCCGCGCCAGCGAGATCTTTCCCGAAGGCGCCGGCTCGCGCGTCATCAACGATCTGAAGGATGTGAGATAGGTCATGCGCGAACCGGTTCGTCTGCTCGCCGTTCTTGCCGTCCTGATGGGCGGCCTGTTCGGCCTGAAAGCCCTGTCGGTCGCCAATGGCGCTGCCGACTGGTGGGAAGCCCATGCTGCCACGCTGCTCGCCGAAGAGGCGACGCCGCAGGAAAGCGGTGACGGCCAAGACGCGTCTGCCGATGCGGAGGCTGCACATGATGCCGAAGACGGTGAGCACGCAGCGGAAACGCCGGCCGAGCCGCCTATGCCCGACACGGCGTTCCAGCCGGCCGGTGACGTGTCTGCGGCCTTCGCCGAGCGCATTGCCAGCGGCATGCGCACGGCCGAGGAAGACCGCGTCTTCTATCGTCTGCGCGAACGCTCTGCCGAACTGGATCGCCGCGAACAGGAACTGGAAACCCGCGAAGCCCTGATGCTGGCCATGGAACAGCGCGTCGATGGCAAGATCGAGGAGCTCAATACGCTGCGCACGCAGATCATGGAGCTCACCGACAGCCTTTCCGAACGCGAGGGCGAGGACATGCAGGTGATCGTCGACTGGTATGGTGCCATGGATCCGGGCGATGCCGCCGAGCGGATCGCCAGCCTGGACATGGAAACCCAGATCCAGATCGCCTCGCGCATGTCGCAGCGCAAATTCGGGCCGATCCTGGCCGAGATGACGCCGGACGCCGCCGCCGCCGTGACCCAGCGCATGGCGATCCGCAGCGACCTGCCCGATACCGTGGCGGAGCTGGAGGCCCGGCTTGCCGAAGGCGGCTAGACATATCGCCTCCCTGACCGGCGGGCTTGCCCTCGCCTTGCTCGGTTCGACAGCCCTGGCCCAGACGGCCGGGGCGTTTGTCGTCGAGCGCACGGGTGCGGGCGCGCGCATCGTCATTGACTATGACGATGCGATCGCGAATGCGCGCCCGTCCGCCGCTGCCGATGTCGAACACACTGTCCTGATCATCCGCCTGAGCGAACCGCTGGAGGCGGATGTCGCCGGTCTGGCCGATCAGCTTGGCAATCTGGCAGCCCGTGCGCGTCTCGATCGCGACGGCTCGACCCTGCGCATCGCCCTCAACCAGACCGCCGACGCCCATGTGTCGTCGAGCTATGACCAGGTGGCGATCGATATCGTTCCCGTCGGCGCGCCGGCGCCTGCGCCGATCGTGTCGCCGCGCGAGGCGCGCGAGCGCGAAGAGGCGCGCCTGGCCGCCGAGCGCGCGGCCAATCCGCCGCCCGTGCCGTTGGTTGACGCACTGCCGGTGCAATACCGCGTCGGGCAGGCGACCGAATACACACGCATCGAGTTTCTCTGGCCTCGCGAGGTCGGTTTCGAACTCGCGCAGACCGGCAATACTGCAACCATCCGTTTCGACGCCCCGGCCGATATCGAGCTGGGCCGTCTGCGCGGATCGCCGCCGCGCTTCCTGGAAGGCGTCAGCGGCGAGCGCGATGTGAATGACTGGGTTCTCACGCTGGACGTGATGGACGGTGTCGAGGTGCGGGCCTGGAATGAGGGCGGCCGCGTCGTTGTGGACCTGCCCGATCCGGACGTGGCCAGCGCGGCCGCCCTGCTGGCCCAGCTCGGCGATCTGTCAGCCGAAACGGGCGGCGAAGCCGAGCCGGAAGAGACCGTTCCGGAAGAGGCTGCCGATACAGCAGCAACGGTCGCGGACACCGCAGAGACGGCGGCCCGCGGCCCTGCACAGCTGCAGCCGGAACCGGCGGCCGAGTCCCGGCCCGCAGAAGACGAGCCCGCAGAAGACGAGCCGGTTGCAGACACCCGGTATGTCTCGGCCGACGCCCCGATCGTCGCTGAAGGCGGCGACCCCGTACCGGCCGATGGCCGCGTGCGCGCGAATGTCTCCGAGTTCAACGGCGATCTGCGGGTCGAGTTCGACTGGGCAGCGCCGCTGGGTGCGGCCGTCTTCCGCCGTGGCGAGGCGGTCTGGATCGTGTTCGATGCGGCGGCCGATATCGACCTGCGCGAGATGGAAATGGCCAATCGCCGCCATGTGCGCGACTACACGGCCGTGCGCGGCGAGGACTGGTCGGCTGCGCGCATCGCCGTGCCCTCGACCTCGCAGGCCGAGGCGCGAATCGAAGGCGCGCGCTGGACGGTGGTGTTCTCCGAACGGATCGACTCGCCGCCGCGCCCGATCAATGTGCGCCGCGATGCGCGCCGCACGAGGCCGGGCCGGATCCTGATGGATATCGCCGATCCGCGCGCCATCCGCTGGATCGAGGATCCCGTTGTGGGTGACCGGATCGGCGTGGTCACGGCCGGCGCTCCGGTACAGGGCCTGACCGCCCGCCGCGACTTTGTCGGCGGTGCGCTGTTGCCCAGTGCCCAGGGCGGTGCCGTGGAAGCCATCGCCGAGGACATCGAGATCAGCCTCATTACCTCGGGTGTGGCGATCAGCCGGCCCGAAGGGCTCAACCTGTCGCCGGCATCGGATGCCGCTGCCGCGGGCGCGGAGAGCTCGGTCCTGTCGAACATTTCCTCGCCGGCGCTGATCTATTTCGATGCCTGGGACGGCGACAGCTACTTCCGGCGTGACTGGAATGCCCGCCTGCGCCGGGCGGCGCTGGAAGAGGGCACCGACGGCAAGATTGCACTGGCCCGCTTCCTTCTGGCCAATGAGCTGGCACCGGAAGCGCTCGGCATGCTCGATCTTGCAATCCAGCAGGAAGCCTCGCTGGCAAACGATCCCCATGTGCGCTCGCTGCAGGGCGTGGCCAGCTACATGATGGACCGGCTGACGGACGCCCAGACCTATTTCTCGCACCCCGCGCTGGCCGTCGATCCGGCCGCCGATCTGTGGCGTGCGATGACAGCCGTCGGCGAGGAGCGCTGGGCCGACGCCCGCCGCCGTTTCGCGTCCGGTGACAGCACGATCTATTATTATCCGCCGGTCTGGCAGTCGCGCTTCCAGGTCGCGCATGCCCGGGCCGCGATGGAATTGCGGGACTATGCGGCCGCCCAGGACCTGCTCTACCGTGCCGAGGCCGGTGAACCGGACGCGCGGACGCGTCGGGAGGCACAGTACATCCAGGCACGCCTGGCCGAGGCCGACGGCCAGATCGAGCAGGCGATCGCGCTGCTGCAGGATCTGTCGGATTCCGGCGATGCACAGATGGAAGCCAAGGCGCTGTCCGACCTTTATCGCCTGCAGCTGGCCGCGGGGCAGATCACCCGCACCGAGGCGATCGACGCGCTGGAAAACCTGCGCTTCCGCTGGCGCGGCGACACGATCGAACTGGATACCGTCCGTGCGCTGGGCGAGCTCTATGTCAGCGCCGGTGAATATGCGCGCGGGCTGGAAACGATGGACACCGCCCAGGCGCGCTTCCCGGATACCGAAGCCGGCCGCCGGATCGGCGAGGACATGGATGCGATCTTCCGCCGTCTCTTCCTCGATGGCGAAGCGGATCGCATGGATCCGGTCGAATCCGTCGCCATCTTCTACGAATATCAGCACCTCGTGCCGATCGGAGCCGACGGCGACCGCATGGTGCGCCGCCTGGCCGAACGCCTGATCGCCTTCGACCTGCTCGATCCGGCCTCCGAACTGCTGCAGCACCAGGTGGAATACCGCCTGCGCGAGCCGCTCGCCCGGGCGCGTGTCGCGACCGATCTCGCGGTCGTCTACCTGATGGACCGGCGCTATGAAGACGCGATCAACGCCTTGCGGACATCCCGCATCGCCGGTCTGTCCGAAGAGCTGCGCAATGAGCGCTACCTGCTCGAGGCCCGTGCCTATTCCGAGCTGGGCCGTCACGAGCAGGCGCTGGAACTGATCGCCTCCGACCGCTCCGGTCCCGCCAACCGTCTGCGCGCCGATATCGCCTGGACCCAGCGCGACTGGCCGATGGCCGGCCGGCGCCTGGAATCCCTGCTGGGCAACCGCTTTGCCGATACCGAGCCGCTGGATGCGTCCGAACAGGCCGATGTCATGCGTGCGGCGATTGCCTATTCGCTGGCCCGCGACACCGAAGCCGCCGTGCGGCTGGGCGAGCGTTATGGCGAGGCCATGGCCGGGACGGAACAGGCCGCAGCGTTCGAGCTGCTGACCGACGAAAGCGCGCCGGCGGGCAATGCCCGCTTCTCCGATCTCGCCACGCGGATCGCCAGCATCGACACGCTGGACGCTTTCATGGAGCCCTTCCGCGACCGCTTCACCAATAACGGCGGACCGAGCTAGGGCTGCTGTATCAGCTGAGCTGAAATATCTCTCATCGTGACGACACTGGCCTGCGCGGACGAGCCGCGGAGCGTGATGCGTCGTGGGCGACCGGCTCGCGTCAGCCCCCGCCTATCGTCCCGAAACTCTGCATCAGCGAGCCGGTGACGAGGCGCCAGCCGTCGATCAGGACGAAGAAGATCAGCTTGAAGGGCAGGGAGATCACGATCGGCGGCAGCATCATCATACCCATCGACATGAGGATGGAGGAGACGACGAGGTCGATGATCAGGAAGGGGATGAAGAGCAGGAAGCCGATCTCGAAGGCGCGGCGCAGTTCGGAGATCATGAAGGCAGGCGCGACGATCCAGAATGAGGTGGCTTCCGGCGTATCGGGCAGGGGCTGTTCCGACATCTCGATGAACAGCGCCAGATCGTCCTCGCGCGTGTGGGCCAGCATGAAGGTCTTCAGCGGACCGGTCGACAGGTCGAAAGCTTCGGTCAGCTCGATCTCGTCTTCCATCAGCGGCTGGATGCCCTGTTCGTAGGACTGGGTGAAGACCGGTGCCATGATGAAGCCGGTCAGGAAGATCGCCAGCGAGACGAGAACGGCGTTCGGCGGGCTCTGCTGCAGGCCCAGCCCGGTGCGCAGCAGGGACAGAACGACGATGATCCGCACAAAGCTGGTCGTCATGATGACGATGGAAGGCGCCAGCGACAGGACGGTGAGCAGGGCGACCAGCTGCAGCACGCGCTCGGTCAGATCGCCCTCGGTGCCGGTATCGATCGTGATGCTCTGTGCCTCGGCGCCCGCACCCAGAAGGGTGATGATGCCCAGGACGAAGAGCGCGGCGCAGAACCAGAAGCCCTTTTTCATGCCGCATCCTCCGTCTCGATGGCCTGTGCCGGGCGTGCGGCGGCCGGCCGGCTGGCCAGCACGGTTTCCGCTTCCGCTCCCAGAAGGACCACATGTTCGGTGTCGTCAGCCTGCACGATGACCACGCGGCGGCGCGGGTCGATCACCAGGGTTTCCTTGAGGCTCAGCCGGCGCTCCATGCCGGCGCCGAAGCCGCGCAGACCGGTCATGCCCTGCAGGATCCAGCCGCGGCGCACGGCATAGCCGAACAGGCCGAGTGCGCCGACCAGCACGGCAAGCACCGAAACGGCGAAGAAATAGTGGGTCCAGTCGACGATATCGGTCATCGAGCCTTTGCCTCATAAGAGATTACCCGCTTGTCCGGTGATGCGGTTAAGTGCGCGTTAACTGTGACGGCGCACCTTCGTTAACGGTAGAAAAGGGGATTCGCGGATGCGGCCCGACGACGTGTCAGTACTGGCACTTCTTCGACAGTCGATGAGCTTCAACACCGAGCGCCAGCGGGTGATCTCGGAGAATGTGGCCAATGCGAACACGCCCGGCTACACCGCGAAGGATCTCGACGAGAGCGAATTCAATCGCGCGGTACAGCGCCAGTTGCGCGGCCACGAGGCCGGCAATGGCCCGTCGCGCGTGCGCATGCTGACCAGCGAGGCCGGGCACATGTCCGGTTCTGCCGGCGGTTCGGCATCGCGCAATTGGGAAGCATCCGACGCGCCGGACTCCGAGACCACGGTCAACGGCAATTCGGTCGTGCTGGAAGAACAGATGGTGCGGGCTCAGGAAACGCGCATGCAGTACGAGAGCGCGCTGACCCTGTACCAGAAGAGCCTGGGGCTGATCCGTATGGCGATCAAGCCGGCCGGGCGCTAATCGAGGAGCTAGAGGATGAGCGACGCATCTGACGCCATGTCGATCTCAGCTGCCGGCCTGCGGGCCCAGGCAGCGCGCATGCGCATCATCTCGGAGAACCTGGCCAACGCCGATTCCACGGCGCGCGAGCCGGGCGGGGATCCCTATCGCCGCCAGATCCCGGTCTTCGAGGCCGAGCTGGATCGCGTGACGGGGCTGAACCATGTCCGTATGAATGATGTCGCTTACGACCAGACCGAATTCACGCTGGAATTCGATCCGGGCCATCCGGCTGCGGACGAAGCCGGCTATGTGCGCACCTCCAATGTCGAGACCCTGGTCGAGATGATGGATATGCGCGAGGCGATGCGCTCCTACGAAGCCAATCTGAACATGATCGAAAATAGCCGGCGCATGCAGGAGCGTACGCTGGACCTGCTGCGCCGCTAGAACCGCGCGCGCCGCTCTCAGAATGAGGATGTGAGCCCATGGCTGCCGATCTTTCCGCCGTCCAGGCCTATCAGGCTGCGGTCCGTGCCGCCCAGCAATCGGTGGGTGGAGCCAAGGAAGCCGAAGCGACGCCGTCGCTCGACTTCGGCAATATGGTCTCCTCGGCCATTGCCGATACCTCCGGCGCCTTGGCGAACGCCGAACAGATGACCGCCGCCGCGGCCGCCGGCGAAGCCGAGCTGCTGGACGTGGTCACGGCCGTCTCTGCCGCCGAGATCTCGCTGGAGACCGTCGTTGCCGTGCGCGACGAGGTGGTCCGCGCCTACCAGGAAATCCTGCGCATGCCGATCTAGCGCCGCTGACGAAGACCGGACAGTCTGTTGAGGGACTACTTGCTCCTATCTGTTCGGATTTGACGCAGCAAGGCTTGCAATCTTAGGGAGGATTGCGTCAAATTTCCCCTTTGTGTTGTTCTGTCGCCAGGCAGGCGAAGGGGTTTTGTGATGCAAGTGACAAGCTACGGGCTCTTTTGGAGGGCTGACGAAATTGAATGGTTTCCCGGCAAAGGCAATCGCAATGAGTTCCGTCTGCTAGGTAGAGTGGGTAAAACACGCCCAAAAATCAAAGTTGCCGATTTCCGTCGCCAGCAGGGAATCTACATCCTTTCAGACGAATATGGCCCCGCCTATGTCGGGCTGGCGATGGGAGATCGTCTCGGAAATCGCCTTCGGGAGCACCACAGTGATCACCTCGAAGGAAAGTGGGACCGTTTTTGTTGGTTCGGATTCAACCAAGTGAATGATGAGGCCGGCAAAGACGGCGTGAGGACGCTCAGCGAGCCGCCTGTAGATCTGACGGAAGACACCTCTACGACAATCAAGCAACTAGAGGCGCTACTGATCGCGGCTATGGGGCCAAAACTCAACGTGAAAAAGATGAAGTTTGGTGGCGCGGAAAAGTGGGAGCAGATAGGCTACTGGGAGTGGAAAGAGGTTTACCAAACACGGATCACGTCTGAAGGGTGAATCTTACATCGCTATAGCAGGCTGATTTCCCTCGATACGACCTAAGCGGTGGGGGCCGTATTGCCCGGACACGGTTGAGTGACCGGGCAATACAGATGGGCTTGTCAGAAAGGTGGACTCGCTATTCCGCCGCCTGCGTCTCCGCGATCCAGTTGTTCACGCGTTCTTCCAGCACCGCCAGCGGCATGGCGCCTTGGGTCAGGACGACATCGTGGAAGTCGCGGATGTCATAGGCCTCGCCGAGGGCCTCTTCGGCCACGCCGCGCAGACGCAGGATTTCCAGCATGCCGACCTTGTAGGCATTGGCCTGGCCCGGATAGACGATGTAGCGGTCGATGGCATTGCGCACATCGCCTTCCGGATTGGGCGTGTTTTCCAGCAGGTAGTCGACCGCTTCCTGGCGCGTCCACTGGTGATAGTGCAGGCCGGTATCCACCACGAGACGGCAGGCCCGCCACAGCTCCATCGCCAGCCGGCCGAAGTCGGAATAGGGGTCGGAATAGAAGCCGAATTCCTTGGGCAGGTATTCGGTGTAGAGCCCCCAGCCTTCGGTATAGGCGGTATAGCCGCCAAAGCGCCGGAAGGCCGGCACGCCGTCCAGTTCCTGCATGATGGCCAGCTGCATGTGGTGGCCCGGAATGCCTTCATGATAGGCGAGCGCTTCCATCTGGTAGGTCGGCATGTCGGCCATGTCGCGCAGATTGGCGTAGTAGACGCCGGGGCGCGTGCCGTTCGGAGCCGGGCGCTGGTAGAAGGCCTTGCCGGCCGCGTTTTCGCGGAAAGGCTCGACGCGGCGCACTTCCAGCTCGGCCTCCGGGAAGGTGTTGAACATCTGCGGCAGCGTCTCGCGCATCGTGTCGATGAGTGCGGTGGCGTCGGCGAGATAGTCGGCCCGGCCTTCATCGGTGTTGGGATAGTAGAACTGCTCGTCGGTGCGCATGAACTCGAAGAAGTCCTGCAGGGAGCCTTCGAAGCCGACCTCGTCCATGATGGCGCGCATCTCGCCATGAATGCGCTCGACCTCGGACAGGCCGAGCTGGTGGATCTCCTCGGCCGACAGATCCATCGTCGTGTAATTGTTCAGGAGGTAGTTGTAGAACTCGCCGCCATCGGGGTGTTTCCACACGCCGTCATCGTCAGTGGCGACTTCCGCCTGCTCTTCGAACAGGGCGATGATCCGCTGATAGGCGGGTTCGACGACGGTCGTCAGGGCCGCCTCGGCTTCGGCGATCAGGCGGTCCTTCTCGGCCTGGTCGATGTCCAGCGCCTCCACCTTGCCGCGAAAATCGGCCATCAGCGGGCTGTCCTCGCCACTGTCATCGAAGGGCGCGCCGGTGATGACATTGCGCGCGGTGGCGATCATCGGCTCGTAGGTCCAGCGCGGCGTGAGAATGCCCAGCTCGGCCGAGCGGCGCGAATTGGCGATATTCTGGTCGAGATAGTCGCCCATGCCTTCCAGCCTTGCGACATAGGCCTCGGCGTCAGAAAGCGTGTCCACCCGGTGATTGTTGATCAGGAAGGTGGGCGTGTTCATGTGCGGGCCCGAGCGCGGCGTGAATGTGTAGCCGTGATCGCGCCAGCGCCAGCCGGCTTCGCTTCGCTCGGCATCGTATTCGAACAGGCGCCAGGAGAGTTGTGCGCTCTCGTCCAGCGCATCGAAATCGAAGTTCTCGCGCATATGGGCGAGATTGGCCTGGCCGATCTCATAGCTCTCGGCCTCGAATTCCTGCGAGGCATCGTTCCAGCGATCGTAATCCGTCTTGCGGCCCAGATAGGTCTGGTACATCGGGCTGCGGGCCAGGTTTGCCTCGAAGACTTCGTCGAACCAGGCGTTCAGGCGCTCGCTTTCGGTTTCGGTCGCATCGGCCGTCTGCGTGGTCGCATCAGTGGCCTGGGCGCCGCCGGAACCCGTTTCCGGCTGATCGGCCTCGGCCGGGTCGCGGCCGGAAACGGGATGATCCTCGGCGGGTTGCGAACAGGCAGCCAGCAGCGCCAGCGCCGACGCCCCGGCCAGCCAGGTCATTGCGGTCTTCATCATAACTCTTCCCCTCACTCTTGGCTGTCGCCACGCGTCTCGGCGACATAATCATTGACCAGCTCGGTCAGCACGGGCAGCGGCAGCGACCCGTTGGTCAGCACGACATCGTGGAACTCGCCCCAGTCGAAATCCTCACCCAGCTCTTCGCGGGCATAGTCGCGCAGGTCGCGGATGCGCATCTGGCCGATCTTGTAGGAGGTCGCCTGGCCCGGCCAGACGATGTAGCGCTCGACCTCACGGACGATCTCCTCCTCGGTGAAGGAGGTGTTGGCCATGAGATAGTCGATGGCATCCTCGCGCGACCATTGCAGAGAGTGGATGCCCGTATCGACCACGAGGCGTCCGGCGCGCCAGAGCTCATAGGCGAGGCGGCCGAAGTCCTGATAGGGATCGGTGAACAGGCCCATCTCCTTGCCCAGGCTTTCGGCATAGAGCGCCCAGCCTTCGCCGAAGGCCGACAGGTAGAGCAGGCGCTGGAACATCGGCGTGCCTTCACGCTCCTGGGCGAGGGCGAGCTGGAAGTGATGGCCGGGAATCCCCTCGTGATAGGCCAGCGTTTCCATCTGGTAGGTCGGCAGGTTCCGCATGTTCAGCGTGTTGGCGTAGTAGATGCCGGGACGCGACCCGTCGAGCGCCGGCGAGTTGTAGAAGGCCGTCGGCGAGCCGGCCGCCCGGAAAGCCTCGACTTCGCGAACGACCATCGGCGCTTCCGGCATGGTATCGAAATAATCCGGCAACACTGTGCGCACGCGATCGAAAATGGCATTGGCACCGGCGATATATTCGGCGCGGCCCTCATCCGTGTTCGGCAGGTAGAACTGCGCGTCAGTGCGCATGAATTCGAAGAAGTCCTGCAGCGAGCCTTCGAAGCCCACCTGATCCATGATGGCGCGCATCTCGCCATGGATGCGGTCGATTTCGGCAAGGCCGATATCGTGGACTTCCTGCGGCGACAGGTCGGGCAAGGTGGTGAAGCTGGCCAGCTGGCTTTCGTAATAGGCCTGGCCGCGCGGCAGTTTCCAGGCGCCGTCGCGCGTATCCGTCATCTCGGCATGACGCTCGAACATGTCGATCAGGCGGCCATAGGCCAGGCCGACAGAGCTTTCCAGCGCCTCGGTCGCGCGGGCGATGAGATCGTCCTTCGCGTCCTGGTCGATGTCCAGCGCCTCCACCTTGCCGCGGAAATCGGCCAGCAGCGGGCTCTCGCTGCCGCTGTCGTCAAAGGGCGCACCGGTGATCAGGGCCTGCGTGTTGCCGATGAGATAGTCGAAGGCGAAACGCGGCGGCAGGACGCCGGCCTCGGCGCGTTCGTCGGCGCGGGCGATCAGCGTGTCGAGCACCGGGCCCAGTCCTTCCAGGCGGCGGATATAGGCCTCGGCGTGATCGGCATTCTCGATCCGGTGTTGGCTGATCAGCAGGGTCGGCATGCCGGTGTGCGGACCGAACATCTGGGTGAAGACATAGCTCTGATCGCGGAATTCATACTGCCGGATGCCGGTTTCCTGCAGGTATTCAAAGACGCGATAGGAGACCCGGGCGTCGGCATCGAGCGCGTCATAGTCGAAACTGTCACGCAGATAGGCGAGGCGATCGATGCGGCGCTGCTGGTCGGCGGCGGCGGCCTCGTCGGTCACGGCATCCCAGCGGCCATAGGCGTCCAGATTGTCGATCCGGCCGAGCTGGGTCTGGGTTTGCGGCGAGCGGACCAGATCGGCCTCGAACAGCTCGTCGAACCAGGCATAGAGGCGTTCGCTTTCGCTCTGTTCGGCCTGGGCGGCCCGGGCCGCCTCAACAGCGGCGCCGGACAACTCGTTCTGCGGCGTGGCGCTGTCCTCGGGTTGAGAGCAGGCCGCCAGCAGGGCAAGGAGTGAAACGGCAAGCGGTGTGCGGATCGAATACTTCATGTCGGTCTCCCCAGACCGGCGGCGGCTGGGTCACAGGCCGGCGCCATTATCCGAATTGGCTACGATCAAACAGACGTCAGCCGCTGCGCCGGCAGCGGCTGACCCCTGTCACGTCCTGTCCGGCAGGATAGCCCTGTGAGGGCCCCGCCTGTCAAACGCGGTTCGTCTATTCGGCAGGCTGGTTCGCCGCAATATAGTCGTCGACCAGCTGTTCCAGCAGGGTGAGCGGGATCGAGCCGTTGGTCAGGACCACATCGTGGAACTCGCCCATGTCGAAATCATCGCCCAGGGCATCCATGGCGCGCTGGCGCAGTTCCAGGATGGTGAGCATGCCGACCTTGTAGGACACGGCCTGGCCCGGCCAGACCATGTAGCGGCGCACTTCATTGACGATATCGCCTTCCGGCATCGGCGTATTGGCGACCATGTAGTCGATCGCATCCTGCTCGCTCCACTCCATCGAGTGGATGCCGGTGTCGACGACCAGGCGTGCGGCCCGGAAGACCTCGTAGGAGAGACGGCCGAAATCCTGATAGGGATCGGTGAAGCCGCCCATCGTCTTGCCGAGATTTTCCGCATAGAGGCCCCACCCTTCGGAGAAGGCCGAATAGCCTTGCAGGCGCTGGAACATCGGTACGCCTTCGAGTTCCTGGGCGAGGGCGATCTGGAAGTGATGGCCCGGCGCGCCCTCATGGTAGGACAGCGTCTCGATCAGATAGTTCGGATTGTCCCGCATGTGGGCGAGGTTGACGTAGTAGGCCCCCGGGCGGGAGCCGTCGAGGGCGCCGGACTCGTAGAAAGCGCCGGTGGCCGTCTCGATGCGGTATTGCTCGACCGCGCGGACTTCCAGATCCGCCTCCGGCAGCGTGTTGAAGTATTGCGGCGCGATTTCCATCACGTGATCGACATAGGCGGTGGCCTGGTCGAGATACTGCTGACGGCCTTCCTCGGTATCGGGATAGTAAAACTGGTCGTCGGTGCGCAGGTGGACGAAAAAGTCCTGCAGCGTGCCTTCGAAACCGACTTCTTCCATGATGGCGCGCATCTCGTCATGGATGCGGGCAACCTCGTCCAGACCGGTCTGGTGGATATCGGCCGCCGAGAGGTCGGTGCGGGTCGTGTAGTTGTTCAGCTGGCTGCGATAGAAGCTCTCGCCTTCCGGCAGTGCCCAGGCACCCTGGTTACGGCCGTCCGCCATCTCGCCATGACGCTCCATTGTCTCGACCAGCGCCGCGTAGGCCGGGCCGACTTCGGACGTCAGGGCTGCTTCGGCTTCGGCGATCAGGCGATCCTTCTCGGCCTGGTCGATTTCCAGCGCCTCCACCTTGCTGCGGAAGTCGGCCAGCAGCGGGCTGTCCTCGCCGCTGTCGTCAAACGGCGCGCCGGTGATGAAGCGCCGGGCGGCGGTGACCACGATCGGATAGGCGAAGGCCGGGGCCAGCACGCCGTCTTGCGCGCGGGCATCGGCCTGGGCCGTATAGGTCTCGATCACATCGCCCAGACGGTTGAGGCGGCTGATATAGGCCTCGGCGTGCTCGACCGTATCGACACGGTGATAGCCGATCAGGATGGTCGGAAGCTGGGTGTGAGGACCGAAGAACTGGGTGAAGATGTAGCCGTGATCCCAGAACTCGCCCTGCTGGGCATTGTTGGCCGCGATGAATTCGGCAAAGCGCCAGGCGACCTGGCCCTCATGGGTGAGGGCGTCATAGTCGAAATTCTCGCGCATGTAGCGGGTGCGGGCTGCCTCGCGGGAGAGGGTGTCACGGAAGGCTTCTTCCGACACGTCATCCCATTCGCCATACGCCTCGACATCGTCGATCATGCCCAGATAGGTCTTGAACAGGGGCGAGCGGTCGAGCTCGTCCTGGAACTGTTCGTCGAACCAGGCAAAGAGACGCTCGGTCTCGGTCTGTTCGCCGGCATCAGCCTGTTCGGCGGATTGTGTGTCCGGTGCAGCCGTCTCGGCTGCCATCGTGTCGGACGATGCCGCGGTTTCGGCGGTATCGTCGGTCGGTGCGCAGGCGGCCAGAAGGGCCAGACAGGACGTACCGATCAGAAAGCTGCGAAGACGCATAATGGATAACTCCCCCGATTAAGCTGAATTGACTCTTTCTTAACGCGCGGCGCGCATTCGTAAACATAATTAACCGTAAACCCGATTCTCCCCGCAGAAGGTGAGGCGAGGCGTGACCGGACCGGAAGTCCTCGATTTTGCACGCGAAGCGATCTGGCTGATGCTGGCCATGTCGGCCCCGATCATGCTGGTCGGTCTGGCTGTGGGTGTCACCATTGCCCTGTTCCAGGCGCTGACCCAGGTGCAGGAGATGACGCTGGTCTTCGTGCCGAAAATCATCGCCATCTTCATTGCGCTGCTGATCTTTCTGCCGCTGATGGGCGGTCTGATGTCCGGCTTCATGACGGTGATCTTCGACCGGATATCCACGCCATGATCCCGCAGGCGCCGGAACTCGTCTTCGCGGGCGGTCTCGTCTTTGCACGGATCGGTGCGATCCTGATGCTGATGCCGGGCTTCGGCGAGCCAAGCATTCCGATGCGCATCCGCCTGTCCTTCGCGCTCCTGGTGTGCGTGGTGATCGGACCGCTGATCGCGCCGCGCCTGCCGGCCCTGCCGGACCAGCCGCTGATGCTGGCCGGACTGGTGATGGGCGAGGTGGTGACCGGGCTGATGATCGGCGCTGTGGCGCGCATCTTCATGTCGGCCGCGGCCGTGGCCGGCCAGGTGATCGGCATGCAGTCGGGTCTGGCGATGGCGCAGAGTTTCGACCCCTCGCAGGGCCAGCAGGGCGCGCTGGTCGCGACCTTGCTCAATCTCACCTTCTTGCTGCTGCTCTTCGCGACCAATACGCACCACCTCCTGCTGGCGATGATGGTGAATTCCTACGACGTGTTCGATCCGGGCCAGATGCCGTCGATGGCGGACGGCGCGCAATGGGCACTCAACGCCTTCATCGATGCCTTCAATATCGGCGTCCAGCTGGCTGCGCCGCTCATCGTGTTCGGCCTGATCTTCTATCTGGCGCTGGGGGTGCTCTCGCGGCTGATGCCCCAGGCGCAGATCTTTTTCATCGCCATGCCGTCGAATATCATCGTCGGCCTGTTCATCCTCACCATCTCCCTCGGGGCGATGAGTGCTGTCTGGCTGGAGCGCATGCAGCGCTTCGCGACGGACATGAATTAGGGAGGCTGGCGTGGCAGAAGTCGAAGACGACAGCCAGAAAACGGAAGAGCCGACACAGCGGCGTCTCGATGACGCGCGCGAGAAGGGCGATGTCGCCAAATCCCAGGAGATCCCGGGCTGGTTCGTACTGGCTTCCGGCCTCGCCCTGATCAGTTTCGCCTTTCCGCCGATGGCCCGTGCGCTCGCCTCGGACATGCAGGTTTTCTTTGCCGAACCGCACAATTTCGACGTCGACCCGAATGCCGTCATGCGCATGATGCGCGATACGGCCTGGCATGTGACGGGCATTGTCGGCCTGCCAATTGCGCTTCTGGCGGTCGCCGGTTTCGCCGGTCACTACGTCCAGCAGGGCATGCTGTTCACCACCGAGAAGATCCAGCCCAAGCTGGACAAGCTGAACCCGATCGAGGGCTTCAAGCGCAATTTCGGACCCCAGGGCATCGCCAACTTCCTCAAGGGGATAGGCAAGATGGCCCTGGTCGCGGCGGCGGCCTTCGTCGTGCTCTATCCAAAGCGCGAAATGCTGGCGGGCCTGCCGGCGCTCGATATCGCTTCGGTGCTGGCCATCGTTCGCCAGTCGGCGATCGAGCTGATGCTGGCTGCGCTGATCGTCTACGCGATCATTGCCGGGCTGGACTACATGTTCCAGCGGCAGAGCTTCATGAAGCGCAACCGCATGTCCAAGCGCGAGATCAAGGACGAGCTGAAGCAGTCCGAGGGCGATCCCATGGTGCGCGCCAAGCTGCGCCAGATCCGCCAGGAACGCTCGCAGCGCCGCATGATGGCGCAGGTGCCGGACGCCACCGTGATCGTCACAAACCCGACCCACTATGCCATCGCGCTGAAATATGAGCAGGGTGTCACCCCGGCACCGATCTGCGTCGCCAAGGGCGTCGACGCCGTGGCCCTGCGCATCCGCGAGCTCGCCGTCGAGCACTCCATCCCCATCGTCGAGGATCCACCCCTGGCGCGCGCCCTGCACGCGACAGCTGACCTCGATACGGAAATCCCCACCGAGCACTTCCAGGCCGTGGCCAAGGTGATCGGTTATGTTCTCTCGCTCGCACAGGGACGCCGCGCACGCTATCGTCCGAGCGAGTCGACCGACTAGGCTTACGCCTTCCACCGATCCGTGCCGGAGCATCCCATGGCCGAGACGTCTGCCCCCGATCCGAAATCCCGCAAGCCGCTCTGGTCGCGGCCGATCGGCCGGGTGGCCTTCTGGGTCTGCGGTGCCATCGCCGTGGTCGCCTTCGGGGCGGCCGTCGTTGCTGCGGGCGAGGACGGCTGGCAGGGCTTTGTCTATCTGTCCGGCCTGGCCGCCGTCGGTTTCCTGGTGCTCTACGCCATTGCCGCCGGAGAGACGGCTGGCCGCAATCTGCGCCGCAAGATCGAGAAGAACCGCACCCCCACGCCGGCAGCGCTGGCCTTCCGGGCCATCGAGACCTTCCCCGAGCCCGTGCTGATCTCCGACCGGCGCGGCGCGCCGCGCTGGGGCAATTCCGCCTATCATGCGCTGGCCCGCAAGGCGGGCGGTTTTGGCCAGAGCTTCGGTCTGCCGAGTATTGACCGTCTGTGGGCTGGAGCCGGTGGCGGTGACGGCACGGTCTACCGTCTCGCCCGCGCCGCGGCCCGGGGCGAGGGTGCGTGCGAGATGATGCCGCCGCTCGATCTGGGCGAGGGCGATATCCGGCGCTTCCACCTGGAAGCCTCGCCTCAGGCCGAGGGCCTGATCCTGTGGCGTCTTGTCGGCGCCGGTGAGCGCAGCGGCGAATCTGGTGCGGAACCGGTTTCCGCCGACTGGAGCCTGCATGCGCCCGTGGCGCTGTTCTCCCTGCGCGCCAATGGCGAGATCGTCGGCGGCAATGCCACCTTCCGCGAATGGCTGGGCCTGGCTGAGGGCGCGCCTTTCCCGTCGCTGCGCGATATCCTCGCCGGCGATGGCGCCCGTAGCGTGCTTTACAGCCGTGGTGGCGAGGGCGCCGCCCGGATCGACGCCCGCCTGAAGGCGCGCGACGGTATCGAGAGCCCGGTTGCGATCGTGGTCGAATGGCTACCCGGCGAGGGCGCGCTGGGGCGGGCCGTGATGTACGGCCTGTCGCGGACCGGCGCGCCTCCGGGCGTGGCCCCGTCCATGGCCGAGAGCGGTGCGGCAGCGGGTGCGGCCATGGAAGACATGTTCGCCACCACGCCGTTCGGGGTGGTGCGCCTGGATGGTGCCGATCCGGAAACCGCCATTATCGAGGATACCAATCCGGCGCTGATGCAGCTCACCGGCGGCCGCGCCATACCCGGCACGCGTTTCTGCGACCTGTTCAACTGGGATGACGGCCGCTCGCCCGTCGACGCCTTCTCGGCCGCCATGGCCGGCAGTGGCGATCCGGCCGAAGCGCGGCTGGAGACGCCGGACGGGCAGCTTTACGTCCACCTCGCCTTTGCGCCGGCGCGTGGCGGCAAGCGGGTTGCCTATGTCATCGATGTGACGGCGTGGAAGGAGATGGAGCGTCAGCTCTCCCAGTCCAACAAGATGCAGGCGGTCGGCCAGCTGGCCGGCGGTGTCGCCCACGACTTCAACAACCTGCTTACCGCCGTGCGCCTGAACACGGACGAGCTGCTCAATCGCCACCCGGTCGGCGATCCCGACTATTCCGAGCTGCAGGCGATCAACCAGACTGTCGCCCGCGCGGCCGGCCTGGTGCGCAAGCTGCTGGCCTTCTCGCGCAAGCAGACTTTCCGCATGGAGACGCTGGATATCGGCGATCTCCTGTCCGACGTTTCCGTGCTTCTGCGCCAGATCGTCGAGGAAACCGTGCGGCTGGACATCATCCATGGCCGCGACCTGCCGATGATCAAGGCCGACAAGGGCCAGCTGGAAACCGCCATCATCAACCTCGCTGCCAATGCCCGCGACGCCATGCGCGAAAAGGGCGGCGGTTCGCTGACCGTGAAGACCTCCCGTGTCAGCGACGACATCGTGCGCAATGCCGGCGCCCCCAATCCGCGCGAGGGCGACTGGCTGGCCATTGCCGTCACCGACGAGGGGCACGGCATGGACAAGGCGACGATGGAGAAGATTTTCGAGCCCTTCTTCACCACGAAGGAAGCCGGCAAGGGCACAGGGCTGGGCCTGGCCACCGTCTATGGCATCGTCAAACAGTCCGGCGGCTTCCTGTTTGCCGATTCCGAGGTCGGTGTCGGCACGACCTTCACCATCTACCTGCCCGGTCACGAACCGACAGAGGAAGAGACGGTCGAGCTGCGCGAGGCAGAAGCCGAAAAAACCGTCGAGAAGGCGCCCGAGGACCTGTCCGGCCGCGGCCGCATCCTCCTGGTCGAGGACGAGGACGCGGTGCGGGCCATCGCCGCCAAGACGCTGGCCAAGCGCGGCTATGATGTGGTGGAAGCCTGTGACGGCGAGGAAGCCTATGACATCCTCGAGGATGACGAGGAAGGGTTCGACCTCCTGATCTCCGACGTCGTGATGCCGGGGCTCGACGGTCCCGGTCTTCTGGAAAAGGCCCGCGACATGCTGGAAGGCACCCGCGTGGTCTTCATCTCCGGCTACGCCGCCGAACAATTCTCCGACACGCTCTCGAAGGAACAGGATGTGAGCTTCCTGCCCAAGCCCTTCACGCTGACGCAGCTGGCCGAGAAGGTGAAGGAAGAGCTGGGAGAGCAGGCGGGGTAGGGGGTGTGGCGGTAGGGTTCGTCGAAGAGGCGCTCACTTGCTCGGGTGGAAGCTTTTTGAGGCATCGAGACCATGCTTAGGATGCTGGGCTACTCGGTGTTGGCTCTGCTGGCGGTGATGGTAGCGCTTGTCGCTTTCGTTATCCGCTTTTCTGCATCCACATCCGCTTATCATTGCCATGGCGAGATCGTCAGCAACGGTGAAACTGAGACAGCCGACATCTATGCCGAGTTTGAGGAGTATGCATGGTGGGTTGGTTTGTGGAGCCGGTCTGACGGGAGCCTTTGGGTGGAGAGTCCTGGCACACTCGTTTCCTATTTTAGCGATATTCGGGACGACGGACGCCAGCTACACATTTTCGACCATAATCAGGAACTCAAAGGCCGCTTTTCCAGTCTCAGCCGAACGTTGATGTTGGAGCTGCCTGTTGGATTCTATGAAGGCAACTGTCAGCCGATGCCGCCTGAGTAAGCAGCCGTCCTTTTAGGAAAACCGCGAAAACCGGTGACACCCACCAATTCCCCACTGCCTGCGCCCCCACTCCACCCCCTGAATGTCATGCCAGCCGCCTGCCTGTGCGAGATCGAGCCGTCAAGGGCCGCCTTGCGGCCGCTCCGCGGTTTCACCCTTGACGGCTCGATCTCGCACAGGCCCCCTCCCGGCAAGACTTTCAGGGACGATTGCGGAGCACAGGGCCCCGCGAATGCAAGGCGCGGCTCTTCATCACACACTCATTTCCCCCGGATTCATTCCGGGGCCCGATTGAGGTGAAGCAGCCTCATCGGTACAGGCGCGAGTGCCGGTGCTTCCTCCTGCCTCGATGAAAAGGTTTCGCGTTCGGCAGGCCCCGGAACAAGTCCGGGGAAGCGTATTTCCTGCGAAACGGAATGATGTGGGCGGCAAGATAAATTGACAAACATTGCCAATTTGCGGCGCCCTTGCGCTGAAAGGATGACCCCGTGGCCACCACGAATATCTCCCTTCCCGATGCGATGAAGCAGTGGGTTGAGGCCCAGAGTGCGGACGGCCGCTACAGCAATGCCAGCGACTATGTCCGCGACCTGATCCGTCGCGACCGCGAGCGCCGGGAGAAGATCGCGCGCATGCAGTCGCTGGTATCCGGGGCGTTGGAAAGTGGTGCCGGAGACCGGTCGATGGACGAGATACGGGCGGCCGCGCGGGCCCGCCTGGACAATCCCGAAGACTGAGCCCGGTCATCGGGTTCAGCTGAGCCGGACGCATCCGTTCCTACCCCGCCTTCCTCTCCGTGTGCAGGCGCACCCAGTCAGCGAAGTCGGCCATCAATTCCTTGACGAAATCGCGACTTTCCTCGTCGACGAGGCGGCCATCCTCGATCTTGCTGCCGGCCTTCATCACCAGCACTTCGTCATACGGCAGCAGCGGCATGGCATTGTAGAACACGACCTGGCGGAGGTGCGCCTGGGCGCGGGCCGTGCCGAACGGGCTGGGCGAGGCGCCGATAATGGTTGCCGGCTTGCCGGTGATCGGGCCCTTGCCGGTGGGACGGGACAGCCAGTCGATGGTGTTCTTCAGGACACCCGGGATCGAGTAGTTGTACTCCGGTGTCGCAAACAGCACCCCGTCCGCCGGGGCGACTTTCTCGCGCAGCGCGGCGACGCCGTCCGGCCAGCCTTCGGCCTCGGTGTCCTCGCTGAACGGTTCGATATCGTGCAGCGTGAGCAGGTTCACCGTCACCTTGTCCGGGACCAGCTCGGCCGCGGCCTGCAGGGCCGCCGTGTTGAAGGAATCCTTCCGCAGGCTGCCGGAAATGCCGGCAATCGTGATGGGGCGGGTCATGACACACCTCCTCTATATTCTAATGGTTGCGCAGGGCGTCGATCAGCGCTGACTTGTCCATGTCGGAGCGGCCTTCGATGCCGATCTCCTGCGCGCGGTCATAAAGCTCCTCCTTGGTCCAGTCCTCGTAAGGCGGCGACTTGCCGCCAGCCTGCATCGGCCGGTCGCCCGCCGCTTTTGCATTGGCGATACGCGAGGCCTTTTCCTTGCTCATGCCCTCGTTGCGGAGCTTTTCGTAGAGTTCGTCATCCTTGACCGAGGGGCCGGGATCTCTCTGTGGCATGGCAGACTCCTTGTCTGACGTGCCCATGCAACGGGCGCGGCACCGGTGGAGTTCCGTTGCATCTGTTTGCCCGCTCCCGGGCATCTCCTGTTCGAGACGAGAGGGAGCTACTCATGTTGCGAACAGTCATCACGGCCGCGATCACGCTTGCCGCCGCCGCGACCACAACGCTTGCCCAGACGCCACCGCGGCCCGAACCGGTCGCCGAAGTGCTGATCCTGGGGACCTATCATTTCTCCAATCCGGGGCGGGACCAGTACAATGCGCGTGCTGACGACATGCTGTCGGAGCGCCGCCAGGCCGAGATCGCAGACCTGCTCGATGGTCTTGCCGTTTTCGCGCCGACCATGGTCGCCGTGGAGGCCGGCCGGTCATCCCCCGTCAATGAGCGCTATGCCGCCTGGCGGGCGGGCGAGGCCGAGCTGACGGTCAATGAACGCCAGCAGATCGGCTTCCGCATGGCGGATCGCATGGGGCTGGACCGGGTTGCGCCGATCGATGCCGATCATCGTTTCATGGCTTATGAGGACCTGCTGCTCGCCTACCAGCAACTCGCCGGATCGGAGCCGGATCCGCATATCGCCGGTGTCGAGGCCGCAACCAATGCGCTCGGGCGCGGCTTCACGGCCGAGACCGAGGCGCGGCAGGCGGCGCATACCGTGGGTGAAGTGCTGGCCTGGATGAATACCGATGCAGCGCTCGACGCCAATCTGGACTTCTATCTCGCCTACCAGATCCGCCGCTGGGAGCCCGATGGCAGTCCCGCCGGCGCCTATACGGTGGGCAACTGGTACACGCGGAACATCCTGATGCTGCAGAACCTGCTCTACGAGCTGGAGGGACGGGAGGACGAGCGTGTTCTCATGATCGTCGGCCAGGGGCATGCGGCGATCCTGCGCGATCTGGTGGCGGCCTCGCCCTGGCTGATGCTGGCCGATCCGCTGGACTACCTGCCGGATGTCCCGCCCGCGCCGGCGGCAGAGTAGGGGGGTCTAAATCCCCTGGGCGTCCAGCAGGGCGCGGTATTCCCGCACCTTCTCCACATAACGCACCGGCTCGTGGCCTCGGGCATAGCCATGGCGCAATGTCTCGTAATAGCGCGGGTCCGAGAGCAGGGGGAGGGTGCGGGCAAGGTCGTCCCAGGAATTCTTGTCGCGCCCGAGGCGTTCGGCGAGCGCCCGCGCATCATACATGTGCCCCATGCCGACATTGTAGGCTGCGAGGGCGAACCAGATCCGGTCCTCGCCCGTCACCCCGTCCGGCACGCGCTCATAGAGATCGGCGAGATAGGCCGTGCCGCCGGCGATGCTCTGCTCGGGGTCATTGCGGTCCTCGATGCCCACCCGGCGCGCGGTCGACAGGGTCAGCATCATCAGGCCGCGCACGCCCGTCGCACTGACGGCGTCGGGATCCCAGTGGGATTCCTGATAGGCCTGCGCCGCCAGTAGCTCCCAGTCGAAGGGCAGTTCTGCGGCGGCCCGTTCGAAGGCCGGGCGGTATTGCGGCAGACGGCTCTGCACACGGCGTACGAAGCGCGCCACATCGACATAGTCGAAAGCGCCGAACCGGCCGAACCAGCGTTCGTCCAGATCTGCGAGCAGGCCGGTTTCGTGCGCCGAGGCAAACCAGTCCGCCATCGCCTGGTCCAGGCCTTCGATACGGCCCGTATGGGCCCAGGCGAGCGGCCGTTCCTCGGTCAGCGTCATGGCGACATCCAGTTCGGGATGCCGGCGCCGCGCGAAGTCCGCGAGATGGCTGTCGGAGATGGTACAGTCGAACGTGCCGCGATCGACGCCTTCCAGGAGCGGCATGGCCGAGCCGGCGGTTCGCGCGCTCCAGCGCACCCCCGGCTGCTGCCGCGCCAGGGTTTCCAGGGTTTCCTCGTAACTCGACCCGGCCAGCACGCGGATCGTGGTGCCGGGCAAGGCGTCCGGCGTGGTCGGCTCGCGCCCGCCACGGCGGCAGATCAGCTGTTCGGTGACGGACTTGTAGGCCGGGCCGAACGAGACCCGGGTCCGCCGCGCCGGCGTGACGGTGAGGTTGGCGGCGGCGATATGGCCTTCGCCGGCGTCCAGGCTGTCGAACAGGCTGTCGATGTCGCGCCGCGGTTCGAACCGGGCGGCAACCCCCAGACTGTCCGCGAAGGCCTGCGCCAGCTCGACCTCGTAGCCGGCCGGCGTCTCGCCACCAGGTTCGAAACTGGTCGGTCCCTCCAGCGTGAGCACGACGAGCTCTCCGCGGGCCTGGATATCGGCCAGAGATGTGTCTTCCAGACCCTGGCGGCCCGGCGCGCACTGAACGAGGATGAGCCCGGCAATGACGGCCAGCACCGCCTTCGCCACTGACAGAAACGGACGTCCCATGATCCCGGACTGTAGCGCGAATGCGCCGTTGTGCAATCGGAATGTACCCGTTTGTTCCGTTTTGTTAACCATAAATGTTCCACTTGTGTTCCCGGAACAAAGCTGGTACGCCTGACATCGGTTGCCCGCACCCCAGGGGCGTGAAATAAGGGATGAAGGCTATGAGCAAGGGCGCGATTCGACTCGTGAAGGACGACAAAAACACCGACAAGCAGAAGGCCATCGAGGCCGCGCTGAGCCAGATCGACAAGGCCTTCGGCAAGGGCTCCGTGATGAAGCTCGGCCAGCGTCCGTCGATGGATATCGAAGCGATTTCCACCGGTTCGCTGGGGCTCGACATTGCCCTGGGTATCGGCGGTCTGCCGAAGGGCCGGATCATCGAAATCTACGGTCCGGAAAGCTCGGGCAAGACCACGCTGGCCCTGCACACCGTCGCCGAGGCCCAGAAGGCTGGCGGCGTGGCCGCTTTCGTCGATGCCGAACACGCGCTCGACCCGGTCTATGCCGGCAAGCTGGGCGTCGATGTCAGCGAGCTCCTGGTCTCCCAGCCGGATGCCGGTGAACAGGCACTCGAGATCGCCGATACGCTGGTGCGTTCCGGTGCGGTCGACATCCTGGTGATCGACTCCGTGGCGGCCCTCACCCCGCGCGCCGAGCTGGAAGGCGAGATGGGCGACAGCCTGCCGGGTCTTCAGGCGCGACTGATGAGCCAGGCGCTGCGTAAGCTGACGGGCTCGATTTCCAAGTCCAACTGCCTGGTGATCTTCATCAACCAGATCCGCATGAAGATCGGCGTGATGTTCGGGTCTCCGGAAACCACGACCGGCGGTAACGCACTGAAATTCTACTCGTCCGTCCGTCTCGACATCCGTCGTATCGGTGCGATCAAGAACCGTGACGAGGTGATCGGCAACCAGACCCGCGTCAAAGTGGTCAAGAACAAGGTTGCGCCGCCCTTCCGCGAGGTCGAATTCGACATCCTCTATGGCGAAGGCATCTCGAAGATGGGCGAGCTGCTCGACCTCGGCGTCAAGGGCGATGTGATCGAGAAGTCGGGGTCCTGGTACTCCTACAATTCCGAACGTATCGGTCAGGGTCGCGAAAATGCGCGCCAGTTCCTGCTCGACAACCCGGATATCTCTGACGAGATTGAAAAGAAGGTCCGGGCCAATGCCGGTCTGATCGCCGACGAGATGCTGACCGGGCCGGATGCAGATGACGAGGCTGCGGCAGGCTGATCGTCCGAGCTGCCGGAACGCGGTTGGCGCGGGCCGGTTCTTGTTGACGGTCCCCAGTCTCCAAGCCCCGGTTCTTGTTCACGGTCTGCAGTCCCCAGTCTCCGATCCCCGGTTCCTGGTCTCCAGTCCCCGGTTCCCAGCCCCCGGTCTCTAATCACCAGTCCCCGGCGGGCTGATAGCCGGGCCGGCTGAAGAGGCCGGCAAGGCGACGTTGAAGAGGCAAAAGAAGCGGCAGGAGCGGGTCGTACGGGCGCGGAACAGGCGCCAGTGACACACCGCTCCGGCAATCGCAGCTTGATTGTAAACGGGTGCTTGGCTAGGCCGGGCACCCGTTTCTATATGATATCCAGAAAAATCGGCGGGTTTGCGACCATCACGGTCTCGCCCGCGCCCGCAACACGACGGACCGTAATCCATGGCCAGCCTGCGCGACATCCGTGCCACCTTCCTCGACTATTTCGCGAGCCACGATCACGAAGTGGTGCAATCGGCTCCGCTGGTGCCGCAGGACGACCCGACCCTGCTTTTCGTCAATGCAGGCATGGTGCCGTTCAAGAATGTGTTCACCGGCAAGGAAAAGCGCGTCATTCCGCGCGCGACCTCGTCGCAGAAATGCGTGCGCGCCGGCGGCAAGCACAATGACCTCGACAATGTCGGCTATACGGCGCGCCACCACACCTTCTTCGAAATGCTGGGGAATTTTTCCTTCGGCGACTATTTCAAGGAACGCGCGATCAGCCATGCCTGGGAGCTGGCGACGAAGGAATTCGCCCTGCCCAAGGACAAGCTCCTCGTCACGGTCTTTTCCGAGGATGATGAGGCGCGGGCGCTGTGGCGCAAGATCGCCGGTCTGCCGGACGAGAAAATCATCGGCATCTCCACCTCCGACAATTTCTGGTCCATGGGCGATACCGGTCCATGCGGTCCGTGTTCGGAGATTTTCTTCGACCATGGCGAGGATATCCCGGGCGGCCCGCCCGGCTCGCCCGACGAGGATGGCGACCGCTTCATCGAGATCTGGAATCTCGTCTTCATGCAGTTCGAGCAGATCGATGCCGACACGCGGATCGACCTGCCCAAACCGTCCATCGACACGGGTATGGGGCTGGAGCGGATCGCCGCGATCCTGCAGGGCAAGCACAATAATTACGATGTCGACCTGTTCGCGAACCTGATCCGCGCCGGTGAAGACGTGCTCGGCGTGAAGGCGCAGGGCGACGCCCTGGCAAGCCACCGGGTCATCGCCGACCATCTGCGCTCGACCTGTTTCATGATGGCCGATGGCGTGTCGCCGTCGAATGAGGGGCGCGGCTATGTGCTGCGCCGGATCATGCGCCGCGCCATGCGCCATGCCCACCTGCTGGGCGCGACCGAGCCGGTGATGTGGAAACTGGTCCCGGCCCTGAAGGCCGAGATGGGCGATGCCTATCCCGAGCTCGGCCGCGCCCAGGCGCTGCTCGAAGACACGCTGAAGGTCGAGGAAGAGCGTTTCCAGCGCACGCTCGGCCGGGGCCTGTCCCTGCTTGAAGAGGCCACCGAAGGTCTGGGCGAGGGCGGTGTGCTGCCTGGCGAGACGGCGTTCAAGCTCTACGACACCTACGGCTTCCCGCTCGATCTGACCCAGGACGCGCTTCGCGCCAAGGGCATGACGGTCGACGAGGCCGGTTTCGACAAGGCGATGGACAAGCAGCGTGCGGATGCCCGCGCCAGCAAGTTCTCCTCCGGCGATGCAGCGCCCGAAGCGGTCTGGTTCGGCGTGCGCGACACGGCGGGGGCGACGCAGTTCCTTGGCTATGACGGCACCGAAGGCGAGGGCCGTCTGGCCGCCATCGTATCCGGCGGGGCCGAGGCCGGCAGCCTGGCGGACGGCGAGACAGCGGAACTCGTCTTCGATCGCACGCCCTTCTATGGCGAAAGCGGCGGCCAGTGCGGCGATACCGGCGTCATCCTGTTCGGGAACGGCGCCGTGTTCCGGGTGGAGGACACGCAGAAGCGCGCCGGCGATCTGCATGCCCATATCGGCGTTCTGGAGAAGGGCGCGATCAAGGCCGGTGACACGGCGCGTCTCTCGGTCGATGCGCCGCGCCGCGTGTCGACCAAGGCGAACCACTCGGCCACGCACCTGCTGCACGCCGCCCTGCGCGACGTGCTCGGGCCGCACGTCACCCAGAAGGGCTCCTATGTGGGGCCGGACCGGCTGCGCTTCGACTTCAGTCACAACAAGTCGGTGACGGCCGAGGAGATCGCGGCGATCGAGGCGCAGGTGAATGCCGTGATCCGCCAGAATGTTGCCGTGTCGACCCGCGAGATGAGTCCGGATGCGGCCATCGAGGCCGGTGCGCTGGCCCTGTTCGGCGAGAAGTATGGCGACAGCGTGCGCGTGCTCACCATGGGCCGGGCCCTGGCCGATGCCGACACGGCCTATTCGGTGGAATTGTGCGGCGGCACCCATGTCGACCGCACCGGCGATATCGCCCTGTTCAAGATCGTGTCGGAAAGCGCCGTCTCGTCGGGTGTGCGCCGGATCGAGGCGATGACCGGCGAGGGCGCCCGCCGCTATGTCGACGAGCAGATCGGCTTCGGCCGGGCCGCGGCCGACGCGCTGAAGGTCACACCGGCCGATCTGGCGGCACGCGTCACCTCTTTGATGGAGGAACGCAAGAAGCTGGAGCGCCAGCTCGCAGAAGCCAAGAAGCAGCTTGCCATGGGCGGTGGCAGCGGCTCCGCGCCGGCCGGTCCGGAAGAGATCGCCGGCACCAAATTCATCGGCCGTGTGGTCGAGGGCGTCGGCGGCAAGGATCTGCGCGGCCTGATCGACGAGGCCAAGGCCTCGATGGGCTCGGGCGTCGCCGCCTTTATCGGCGTCAATGAGGGCAAGGCGGCTCTGGCGGTCGGCGTGACCGACGACCTGACAGGGCAGTTCAGCGCGGTCGAGCTGGTGCGCGCCGGCGCCGGTGCTGTGGGCGGTAAGGGCGGGGGCGGCCGGGCCGACTTCGCCCAGGCCGGCGGTCCGGACGGGGCCAATGCCGCGGCCGGGCTGGATGCCATCCGCACAGCGCTGGCCGGCTGATGTCCCGCAAGGCAAAGCCATCCGCGTCCCGCGATGTCCAGTTGACCGGCGACAAGACGCTGGCGCGGCAGGTCGCGGCGGCGCGGGAGGCTTTCAACACCGCGCTCGACGCCCGCGACATGCCGGCGATCGCCGACGTGTTGAGCGAGGAGGCCATGCTGGTGCCGGGCGACGAAGCCCAGCTGATTACGGGCCGCCAGGCTCAGCTGGACGCCTGGGAAGCGGTCTTCGCCAGCATGCCGGATATCGCCTATGTCCGCGCGCCGGTCCGCATCGAGATCAGCGAGGACGGATTGCTGGCCGCCGAGACCGGCCGCTGGCGGGGCAGCTGGTCGATGGACGGGATGTCGATACGCTATTCCGGCCGCTACTTCGCCAAATGGCGCCATGACGGCACCGCCTGGCGCATCGAGGCGGAAACCTTCGTGACCATGAAACGCGCGGGCGGGGCAGACTAACGGGCTTCCTGCCGATCGAGCGCGGACGGGTTCACACGCTCGATCCGGTTGGTCCAGATGCCGCCCGAATAGCCGTCCGGCAGGGCATCGAGAGCATCCAGCGTATCGATACCGGTGGAGTTCATCGTCGCCCGGTCCAGATCGCCCATCACCCAGACAAGCGTGTTGGCATCCGCCATGCGCTGTTCGAGCCGCCGGGGCCAGCCCCAGGCGAGGCGGGCATAGTTCTTCGGCAGCATCAGCACGGTGTTCCGGCAGGCCTGCGGGACGAAGCCGCTCCATCCCGTCAGCAGATAGCGCAGGGCACAATCCTTCAGTCCGCGCCGGGACAGCTGGCGAATGCCCGGCTGCAATTCTGCGAGGCGGGTCAGGGGTGCAGGCGCTCCCACGACGATCAGGCGTTCGGGGTCGATGTTCCGCGCATCCAGATAGGCCGCGAGGCGTTCAGCCTCCTGCGGGTCATTGCTCTTGATATTGATCACGAAACGGCGGCCCGGAAACGCATCGAGAACCTCGCCGAGCGACGGGATGAGGCCGATGCCGGTACCGCGGAGCGGGTAGGTCGCGCCGTCATCTGCCGTATAGCCCCAGCCCGCATCCAGCGCGCGGATTTCCGCCATGCTGTGCTCGCGGGTGACGCCGGTGCCGTCCGTGCGGCAATCCAGCGTCCAGTCGTGAAAGACGGCAAATTCGTTGTCGGTGGTGGGGTGGATATCGATCTCGACGATCTCTGCGCCAGCGTCGAATGCGGCGCCGATCGCGGGGAGGGTGTTTTCGATGAAGGTGTGCGTGACCGGGGCGATGCGCGTGGCCGTGCAGTCCTGCGGCCCGACGCCGGTCGGGTCGAATGTCTGATGCACGCCGCGATGGGAAATGAAGTAGGGCTGGGCCGGTTCCGGCGCCAGCCAGGATGCATTGCCCAGATAAGCGGCGAGTATCGTCGCACCGATCACGGCAACGGCAAGACGGCCATATCGCATGAAAATCCCCTCAATCGTCTGTCCCTGATGCGAGGCTGGCGCGGAAATCGGGCCAATGCGCGGCTGAAAACGGACGCGGCCGGGGCTTGAAGCCGGAATTTTCGGGGCCGGGATGTCACAAAGAAGGCCGCCCGCCCGTCTGGAACCCGAAAGCAAGGGAGTTCCAGATGATCCAGCGCAGTCTTCTCTATCTCGGTGCCGTCTTTTATTGGCTCAATGGCGTCAGAATGATCGCGGATCCGCAGGGCTTTTTCGACGGCACGGCAGGTGTCAGTGCGACCGGCGGATACAATGTCCATTTCATCGTCGATATCGGTTTTGCCTTTCTGGTCTCCGCCGGGGCGATGGCGGCCGGCGTCTGGCTGCGCCGCCGCAGCCTCATCCTGGCCGGACTGGCCTGGCCGGTCCTGCATGCCGCTTTCCACACGGCAGGCCTCGCCATGCACGGCGCGGTGTCGGGCGCCGCCTGGGTGGTCGAGACCGGCGGGGTGATCCTGCCGGCGCTGGTTTTTGCGGTCCTCGCCCTTCGGGTGCCGCTTGCGGGGCTGGGTACAGGCATGCCGCGCCTGGTGCATGCAGGGATCCGGCGTTTCGAGGCGCAGTGGTCCTACGATGCCGCTTATCTGCACCGGCTTGTCGACACGGTGCCGGACAGTGTGCGCTTCCTGACGGCATTGCAGGACCTGTCCGGTCTTCCTTCCGGGCAAGCCCCGCGCGCGCTGCTTCACGGTGCCTCCCTGGCCGCATCGCTGCATGAGGATTGCGGGCCGTGTGCTCAGATCACGATCGACAAGATCTGCGCCGATGGTGCCGGGCCGGAAACGGTACGGGCGCTCATCCGGCGCGACTTCGAGCGGGCCGATCCGGTGTCCGCGCTGGGTTTCAGCTATACGGCCGCGGTCCTGGCCGGTCAGCCGGAAGCGCTGGCGATGCGCGACGAGATCGTTGAACGATACGGCAAGGCGGCACTGTCGGAACTCGCGCTGGCGGTCGTGGTCTCGCGGACCTATCCGACGATGAAGAAGCTGACGGGCTTCGGTGCGGCCTGTCAGAAGCTTGACGTGGCCGGCCAAACCGAAACAGTGGCCAGCGCATGAGCGCCCTTGAAACCGATCTGTCGGCCTTCCAGGCCGAACGTCCGCGCCTGATCTCGATTGCCTATCGCATGCTGGGCGAGCGGGCGGCCGCCGAGGATGTCGTTCAGGATGTCTGGCTGCGCTGGGACCGTGCCGATACCGGCGATGTCGCCAATCCCCAGGCCTGGCTGACGGCGGCCACCACTCGGCTGGCAATCGATGCGCTGCGCAAGGCGCGGGTGCGCCGGGAGGCCTATACGGGCCCCTGGCTGCCCGAGCCCTGGCTGCACGATCCTGCAAACGATCTGCTGGCGCGCATCGAGACAGCGCAGCAGGCCGAACTCGCCCTGCTGTGGGCGATGGAGGCCCTGACACCGCGCGAGCGTGCGGCCTTCATTCTCCACGAGGCCTTCGACACCGGCTACGAGGCCCTGGCCGAGGTTCTGGAGACCTCGGAGGCGGCCTGCCGCCAGCTGGTCTCGCGCGCCCGGCGCAAGACGCGCGGAGGCCCGGCACGCCCGGGAAGCGCGCCGGAGGCCATCATGGAATTGCTGGCGGGCATCATGACGGCCTATGCCAGGGGCGATATCCGGCAGATTGCGGCGCTTCTGTCCGAGGACGTCGTTGCGATCAGCGATGGCGGCGGCAAGGCCCGCGCAGCCCTGCGTCCGCTCATGGGGGCAGCAGAAACCGCGCAGGTCATGCACGCCCTGGCGACGCGAAAGCCGCCGGATCGGGTGCCGGATCTGGTCTGGATGAACGGCCGTCCGGCGATCGGTATTCTCGACGGGGGCGCGAGTGATTTCCTGATGACCGTTACGCCGGCGGCGGACAATCCGTCCCGCATCGGCTGGATCTATGTCATGCGAAACCCGCTGAAATTGCCTCTCTAGTTGGCCGCATTGCTCATGGTACGGGCGGCGGCAAGCCAGGCCCGGGCCTGCGTTTCGTGCTGGAAGACGCGTTCTTCGGTGGTCAGCCTGTTGCGGCTGGCCAGCTCCCAATAGGTCAGCGTGGCCTTGGAAAACGGGTCGTTGCAGACAATGGCGGCGCGGCGCTTGTGCGATGGCTGTGCGTCGTCATGCTCGCGCATGGTCTCCATCATGCGGGTCACGGAATCGGCCCGGATATCGCTCAGCGAGACATGATCGAGAATGGTCAGGAAGTCATAATCGTCCGACCAGCCGGGCTGGATCCGGGCCATGGCGAATACGGACAGGAGTTCATCGGGCGCAAGCTTCCCCGATATGCGGTAGACGCACAGACCGTTCTCGGCTTCGAAATCGATGCTGAAATTCACCCTGCGTCCCCGTGCCCGACAGCGGTCTGTCCTTTATGACAACTTTTCGAGTATCGGCGCTGGGCGCTCAAAATCAAGGTCGCGCGTTACTCGTCGACGGTTTCCAGCACTTCGTCGAATTCTGCCGCGGGAATAACAGGTCGCGACATGGTGAAACGGCCCGACCATCCGCGCGTGCGCCAGATGCCGGCAACCGTATTGCCGTCGGCGCTCAGTTCGCCTGTATAGGCCACGGAATGGATAGCGCCTCCCGTGCCGTCATACGTCTTGGTAAGCGAGACGATGCCGTCCCTGCAGGCGCCCTGGACATGGGCAAACAGTCGCGCTGCGCCGGGCATTGCGAACGTGTTGGGCTCGTCGGTCCGGCCGGTCAGCAGGCCGCCGCGATCATCGATACTGGCGATGAAAGTCACAGGGGCTTCGCCGAGCGGATAGCCGTACTCGCCGAACCAGACCCCGGTCAGGTCGTTTGTCATCCTGGTCCCTTGCACGGCCCAGTGGTGTCGTTTGAGACCGCACCCGTCAAGGGGAGGGCACAAAAAAGGGCGAAGCCGCCGGCTCCGCCCTTCTTGAGGTTCGTCTGATCGAAGGATCAGCCCCAGTTGGCCATGGCCTTCTGGAAGTTCTCGTCGACCTTGTCGAGGAAGCCCTCGGTGGACAGCCAGCCCTGCTGCTCGCCGACCAGGAGTGCGAGGTCCTTGGTCATGTAGCCGGCCTCGACGGTCTTGATGATCGTGTCTTCCAGCGTCTTGGCGAATTTCTGCAGGTCTTCATTGCCGTCCATGCGGCCGCGATGGGTCAGGCCCTGCGTCCAGGCAAAGATCGAGGCGATGGAGTTGGTCGAGGTCTGTTCGCCACGCTGATGCTGGCGGTAGTGGCGGGTGACGGTGCCGTGCGCAGCTTCCGCTTCAACCGTCTTGCCGTCGGGCGACATGAGGACGGACGTCATCAGGCCGAGCGAGCCGAAACCCTGGGCAACGGTGTCGGACTGCACGTCGCCATCATAGTTCTTGCAGGCCCACACAAAGCCGCCGGACCATTTCATCGCCGCGGCGACCATGTCGTCGATCAGGCGGTGCTCGTAGGAAATGCCCTTGGACTGGAAGGCGTCCTTGAACTCGGCGTCGAAGATTTCCTGGAACAGGTCCTTGAAGCGGCCGTCATAGGCCTTGAGGATCGTGTTCTTGGTCGACAGGTAGACCGGCCAGCCACGCTGCAGGCCGTAATTGAACGAGGCGCGCGCGAAGTCGCGGATCGACTCGTCCAGATTGTACATGCCCATGGCGACGCCGGCGCCCGGGAAGTTGAACACCTCGTATTCGACCGGCTCGCCGCCGTCTTCCGGCGTGAAGGTCATCGTCAGGCGGCCCTTGCCGGGAACCAGGAAGTCGGTTGCCTTGTACTGGTCGCCGAAAGCGTGACGGCCGATGACCATCGGCTGCTGCCAGCCCGGCACCAGGCGCGGAATGTTGGAAATCACGATCGGCTCGCGGAAGACAACGCCGCCGAGGATGTTGCGGATCGTGCCGTTCGGCGAGCGCCACATCTTCTTCAGGCCGAATTCCTCGACGCGGGCTTCGTCCGGCGTGATCGTGGCGCATTTCACGCCGACGCCGTATTCCTTGATCGCGTTGGCGGCGTCGATCGTGATCTGGTCGTCCGTCTCGTCACGCTTGGTGACCGAGAGGTCGTAGTATTTCAGATCAATGTCGAGATAGGGCAGGATCAGCTTGTCCTTGATCATCTGCCAGATGATGCGGGTCATCTCGTCGCCGTCGAGCTCGACGACCGGGGTATCGACTTTGATCTTCGCCATGGGTGTTCTGCTTTCTTTTCGGACGTACGGGAGGTGCGCCCGCGGGCGCACGAGAGAATTTGCGCGCTCTCTAGCATCGGTCATTGAGTCAAGGAAGGCCCGGCCTGAAAAAGCGCGCGCCTGTCCGCCACCGTAACTTTCTCTCCGCCTGCGAACATTGTTAACTGCCATTGGCGCCGGGGGGCGTGTCGGCACGGGGACGTATAATGACAGTCATTCGGATCGGGTTTGCACTGGCGCTCGCCATGATCGCTTCGGCCTGTGACGGTGCGGGCGGTGCGACGGTGGAGAGCGCGGCCCTGATCGAGGGCACCGGTGTGACCGCAACGGTTTCGGAGCGGGCCGATGGCCGGTTCGACGTCGATTATATCTTTGCGGCGCCGCAGACCGCCATGATCTTCAGCCGGTCCACGGGCGATTATCGCGTGGGCGCCTGGGAGGTCGCAGGAGAGGGCGTGCGTCTCGAGCGTCTCAACGGTTTCGACACGCTGGTATTCGACGCGCCCGTATCGCAGGTCTCGCTGGTTGCCGAGCCGCGCTTCGTCAATCCGGAAGGCGATTACAGCCCCTTCGTCGACTTTTCCGATGGCGGTCTCGCCCTGTTCACCGGCCAGTTCGACCTGATGCCCGTGGCAGACGCCGGTGCCGCTGCGGCGCTGGAAGGCCGTCTCGACCGCTGGCGCGGCGACCAGCCCGTGCTCGGCGTGCGGGTCCGCTCCGGCCGGCGGATGGTGTTCGAAGGGGCCGTTCGCGAGGGCGCGATCGAAGACGTGTCGCTCGGCGGGGGAAGCTTCGTTTATCTCGGCGATGGCGAGATCGTTGAGGGCCGCAGCTATATCGGCGTCATCGACCGGGGGCTGCCGGACTGGGTGCTTGCATCCATCGATCGGGACATGGAGGCGATCTTCGCGCTCTATGAAACGCGCTGGCAGCGTCCGCTCGACGAGCGGGCCGTGCTCTATTTCGCCTTTGGCGGCTACGACAATCCGGGCTTTTCCAACAAGGGCGGCGTCTCCGGATCGGTGATCATGCTGGACACGTCCGGTGAGGCGATGCGAACGGAATCGCCCCGTCTGCGCAATTATCTCAACTGGTTTTTCGCCCACGAGGTGGCGCACCAGTTCCAGAATGCCAGCGGCGCCCGCAATGGCGATACGGCGGACAGCTGGATCCATGAAGGCGGTGCCAACACGATGGCGAATGCGCTGGTTGCGGGCATGACCGACAATCCGCAGGCCTATCTCGATGCCGCCTATGCCCGGGCCTGGACGGACTGTCTTCCTGCGCTGCAGGACGGTCCGCTGCGCGGTGCAGGCACGCGCGGCTATTTCGGCGCATATTATGACTGCGGATCCCTGGTCTCGCTGATCGCCGAGGCCGGTGCACCGAACGGGGACATCTATGCGATATGGCAGGCGATGCAGTCCGCCGCACTCGACATGGACGAGCCGGTCAGCGCCGATCTTTTCTTCGCGGCCATGTCGGGCCTGGGGGCGGATGCGGATCTCGTCCGGCAATTGCGCCGGATCGTGATCGAGGGCGTCGTCGATCCGGCCGGCGAACTGCGGGCGGCGATGGCAATGACGCCTTTGTCTCCTGAGTTTGACGAGGCTGGTCAGCTGACCGGCTTCGGCGCGCAGAACTAGAGCAGGATCGTTTCCTGCGGAATCGCCCCTGCCCCAGAATCCTGGGTGGTCGCGTGATCGAACCGGTGAACCGGTTCCCACTTCACCTGACCACGCTCCTAGCGGCTGCCCAGCAGATCAAGATAGGACTGGCGCGTGAAGCGCGGCTTGATGCCGGCTTCCAGCTCGCGGATGACAAAGGTGCTGTCCGCGTCGGAGAGCCGGGCCTCCAGCGTGATATTCAGGCCCTGAAGGTCAGGCAGAAGCTCTGCCATCCGGACGGTTCCCGGTTGATCGTCGCCGAGGCAGGGGCGTTGCGTGTGCCGCGCGACCAGGGCCTGATCGTCCCTGTATACACCGAATGTCAGGATCAGATTGGCGTCGGCCGGGCAGGTATAGGTGAAGCCGACGCTCGCGGACTCCGCATCGTTCTGCGGGACAGGGAAGGTGATCCGCAAAGTGTCGTCCGCCGCCAGTCCGTCGACGGTCTGCGACTGGTCGACAAGTGATGCCAGTTCTGGCGTGCTCGCCGCGGAGACCGGGAAGGCGAGGGTGTTGTCCAGCATGAAGACCTGGTGGCCCGGGAAGTCGAATGCGGCCCAGCTGTTGGTGCGGAGGACGCTGTAGATATCCGGGTACAGCCAATGGCGTTTTGCCTCCGTCCCGACGACCACGACGTCCGGCGCGAGGGTGCTCAGTGCCGTGATAAAATGCTCGCTCGTGCGCGCCTGGTGCAGATAGTGCCGGGCATTGACGGTATACCAGCCATCCTCGAAGTTCAGCGCGCCCGACGGGCCGATCGAGGTCGACAGGTACAGGCGTCGCCGGGGCGACGGGCTCAGGCCGTCGAGCATGGCGTTGATCCTGGCTGATGTCGCGCCAAACTCGGCCAGCGTATCGCGGCTCTTGGGGTGCAGGGCCTGGAAGATATTGTATTCCGCCAGGTGATAACTGCCGGTGGGAAGCAGTACGATCTGGAGCCCGCAAAGGGCCGTCAGGGCCAGGACGGTTGCCCGGAATGCGGCCGGGACCGGTGCGGAAACCGCAAGCACGGCGCCTGTGGCAATGGCCAGCAGGGCCGGGAAAACGGGCCATAGCAGCCGCAGATCATTCTGCAGGGCGGTCAGGGTGCCGACGGCGGCCAGAAGGCCGGCCAGAATGACCAGCCATACCCGCAGTCCCCTGACGAGGGCAGCAGCTGCTGCGGGCAGGGCAAGCAGCAGGCCCGCGCCCAGCGATCCGCGCAGGTCGTGGGGCGATATGGATTGGGTGTCGAACACCAGGCGGACAAACAAGTCGAGGCTGGCGAAGCCCTCATGCGGGGTCCGGTGCTGGTTCGGCGGGTAGAAGTCCGATTGGAAAATCTGGTTGTAGTACGGAAAGACCGGGTTTCCCGTCAGCAGGAAGGTGGCCAGCACGACCGGCACCACAAGCGCGGTCATCGCGATTGCGGTCGCGGCGGTCAGGGTCGCGATGGACTGGATCGGGCGGCGATGCCGCATGAACAGCGTTGCGACGGCGAGCGCATACAGGAAAACGCTCATCACCCAGGCCGAATTCTTGGAAGCGGCAGCGCCGGCGAGGCACAGGCCGAAGCCGAGCAGACAGGGCGCTGCGGCCGCCGTCGTGCGGGACTTCAGCGCGAGAACCAGTGCCGTCATCGCGCCCGTGATGAACATGGCGACGGCATTGTCATAGTAGAAATCGCCGGAGAGCTTCAGGAGTACCGGGGTGGTGATCACGAGTGCGCCCGCGGCCCAGCCGGCGATGCGAGAGCGGCAAATCGTGTGTGCGATCACGCCAGCGCATGCCGCATAGAGGCCGGCCTGGACACAGTTCAGGGCCCGGGCGCCGCCTTCTCCCGCCATCAGATAGGCTGAGCCGGCGAGGTGCAGCCCGCCCAGCGGCTGCAGCCCCCAGGCGGCGCGCCAGGGGGCCTGATGCCATTCACCGTGAACCCGCAAATGTTCGAAATAGCCCTGGTATGCGGCCCGGGCGTCGGGACCGAGCTCAGGCAACAGACTCATCAATGCGAAGGTCAGGAAGCCTGCGATGCCGAGGAGCGTGAATCCGGCTGGCGCGCGGTGCACCGAGCGGCCGGCGCTGGCGAGGCAGAGCCGGGTGAAGCTGCGTCCGTCGGGGCCGAGCGCGGCCCAGGCCAGAGTGCCCAGCGCCAGGTATGCGGCAAAATGTGTGTTCGCCGTATTCAGCGGGACCCAGAACGCCGCCCAGAGTGCGCCGCTGACCAGTGCGAGCCCCGCCACGGTGCAGACAATCAGCAGTCCGCCGCCGGGGCGGGCTTTCGCGCTGCGGGGAAACAGGCCTGTCGATATCCGCCAGACAACAGCGAGCCCCAGCAGCGTCGATGCACCCAGCTGCACGAGCAGTCCGGCGGCTACACCTGGGCCCCAGCTGAACAGCATGAACAGGATGACGGGCAGCCAGGCGATCCATTTGCGCGTCCTGTCGAGAAAGGGACGGACGATCAGCATGGTTGCGACCGTCGCAAGGGCGGGCAGGAAAAACGTCCAGATGCCACCGACGCCCGGAAGCCAGCGCGCCGAAGACTCAGCGGGCCAGAGGATAAAAACGGCGAGCGCAACGAGAACGACAACGCCGGTGAGCGCTGCCGTCGCGACGGGAATGACAGCCGCTCTAGTCATCAGTCTCGAACTGGCTGGCGGGGCGGCCGACACCGATGCCGAGAAGCCAGGAAATCGGCTGCTTGGGTTCCTTGCCGATGTCATAGTTGAGGAAGCCGACGAGGAAGATCGTCGCCAGGATGACCAGAACCTCGATCAGGGCGACGGCGCCGCCCGAGCGGGGAATGCCGGTCAGTGTGCTCTGGGTCCAAGCCGACATTGCGCCCAGCGTGCCGAAAACCGCGAACACAAGGCCCAGGAAGAGCAGCACGCTGCCGGGATTAAAGTCGCGGAGCACATACTGGTAGAAGAGCCGCTTGGCGAGCGTGACAACGTGCCGTCCGGCGAATTGAAAAAGCTCCGAGCGGACATCGAGGCTGCTTTCCTCGTCGCCGTAGACCGCATTGTGCGGAATTTCGACGACCTTTGCGCCCAGAGTGTTGATCCGGAACAAGAGGTCGGTCTCGAAGAAGTACCGCTTCGCAAGCTTCTCGACGGGCAGGCATTCCGCAAGCCGGCGGTCGATTGCGATATAGCCATTCGTCGGGTCTGAAAGGGAGTAGTACCCGGTGGAGAACCGGCTGATGAAGGTGAGGGCGAGATTTCCGGCTCGCCTGGCGAAAGGCATGGTTTCGGACGCTTCCAGGTAGAAGAACCGGTTGCCCTTCACATAGTCGGCCTGGCCGTTGACAATCGGTGCCGCGAAGTTGCCGGCAAGCGTGGCATCCATCTGTCCGTCGCCGTCGACCTTGACCAGCACATCCGCACCGCGCGCCATCGCCTCCCGCATGCCGGTCAGTACAGCGCCGCCCACGCCCTGGTTCCGGTCGTGACGCACGACCGTTACCCGCGGGTCGGTACAAGTCTGTTCGACAAAGTCGCCGCTTTTCTCGGGGCAGGCGTCATCAACCACGATGATCATAGAGACTTCGCGTCCGACATCCCCGATAACGCCCAGAATGTGATCGCGAACCCGATAGGCGGGAATGATCACGGCGATGCTCGACGGGGCCGGGGCCTCGGCCGAAGGATGACGGTGCGGACCCGGTCCTGTATCGCGATGGAGACTCACAGCCATCCCTTGGTCATTCTCATGCTGGCCAAAGGCGCTATCATGACGCGAAGGGCATTGGAAGTTGTATTGCGGATGGCCGGGCGCTGCCGTGGCCGGAACGCGAGGGGGACAAGATGAAACTCGCCGTGCTCGTCCTGTTTTCAGTCCTGCTTGCGAGCGGGCAGGTGGCGTTCAAGTTTGCCGCGATCGATATCAAGGCGCGGGTCGAGGCAATCGGCGGTCTCTGGGCCTATGCCTCATTGCCGCTGTTCGCGGCGCTTGTGATCTATGCCGGCGCGACCGCGCTCTGGGTCTGGATCCTGACCGACACACCGCTCTCGCGCGCCTATCCTTTCGCACTGCTCGGCGCGATTTTCGTGCCGGCGGCCTCTGTCATCCTGTTCGGCGAAAGCCTGACCTGGTCCTATCCGGTCGGCCTGCTCCTGGTGTGTCTGGGCGTTTATCTGTGCGTGCGCTGAGCGCCTGAGCGGCGTGCAAGCCACTTGATCTGTCGTGCACAACGGGACATGACGCGCACCATGACGGACCTGCACCAGACCGGGCGCACAGCCCCCGCCTTCATCCTCCATACGCCCCAGCTGGGCGAGAATATCGGCGCCGCCGCACGCGTGATGGGGAATTTCGGCCTGCCGGAGCTCGTGGTGCTCGATCCGCGCGACGGCTGGCCGAACGACAAGGCGATCACGATGTCGGCGGGATCGCCGGTGCTGGACAATGCGCGCGTGGAATACCGGCTTGCCGATGCGACGCACGACTTTACCCGTCTCTACGCCACCACCGCGCGGCCGCGCGGCATGGAAAAACCGGTTCTCACTGCGCGCCAGGCGGTTGCCGAGATGCGGGCCGCCATCGCTGCCGGTGAACGGGTCGGTGTGATGTTCGGCGGCGAGAAGTCCGGACTGCCCAATGAGGCGGTGACCATGGCCGACGCGATCATCACCCTGCCGGTCGATCGCAGCTTTTCCTCGCTCAATCTCGCCCAGGCGATCGCCGTGATTGCCTATGAGTGGAAAGCCGAGGAAGCGCCGCCGGCCGAGTTCGAGCCGGTCTCGGACATCGCCAAGCGCGAAGACCTCGAACGCATGTTCGAGCATTTCGAATACGAGTTGGAGCGGGCCGGATTCTTCTATCCCCCCTCCAAGACACCGCTGATGGTCCAGAATTTGCGCAACGCCTTCATTCGCGGCCGCTGGACCGAGCAGGAGGTGCGCACCTTCCGCGGCGCCGTAAAGGCCCTGGCCCTGGGCCGCGGCAAGGCGCGGGTGGTGCGGGAGGACTAATCCGCCGTCAGCGCGTCGAGCAGTTCGAAGGCAAAGTCCGGCGCCTCGAATGCCTTGTCATTGCCCTGAACGGCGAGGGTCAGGCCGGAGCGGCCGTCATGGATCGCCGCTGACCGGTAGCCGCCGAAATCGCCGCCATGGGCGATGCGGTAGCTGCCGTCTTCGTGGAAGCGCACATAGATGCCCAGCCCGTAGCCGCGCGTGCCGGCCTCGTCGAACGCATTGATATCCGAGCGCATGATGGCGCCCTCGGCGGCGAAAAATCCACCATCGCCCAGGGCGCGATAGAGCGTGACGAGGTCTCCCGGCGTGGTGACCCAGCCGCCGCCTGTCCACTCATGATCGAGGTTGGATTTCAGCGTGCCGCGGCGCGCTGTCGCCTGCCGTCCGAACAGGCCGCGCGTATGACCGGCCGCGAGGTTCTCGAAGGTCCGGCCCTGAAGCGGCTCGGTACTCGTCATGCCCAGCGGTTCGACGACGAGGCGCCGGGCCAGATCGTAAAAGGCCTCGCCGGTCGCCGTCTCGATGATCAGGCCGACGAGGACGTAGTCGGTGTCGGAATAGGAGAAGTGCGCGCCCGGTTCGCCCTCGGCCGCATCGCCTGCGACAAAGCCGAGGAGTTCGTCGGGGGAATAGCCGCGATTGCCGCGGGTCAGGCCGGCAAGGAAGAAGTCGACGTCTTCCAGATAGTCCGGCACGCCGGCGGAATGGTTCAGCAGCATGCGCAGGGTCAGGGCGTCGGCATTGGCGAGATCGTGCCACCAGTCGCGGTCCGACAGCCAGGTCGAGACCGGCGCATCGAGGTCGAGCGCGCCTGCTTCGGCAAGCTGGACCGCGACCAGGGCCGCGATGGTCTTTCCGGTGCTGCCGGACAGGAAACGTGTGTCGCTGCCCACGGGGATGCCTTCGCGCGGGTCGGCGAGGCCGGCGTGCAGGTCGATCCGCTGGCCGTCTGCCTGCAGAATGGTGACCGACAGGCCCGGTGTCTGGCCGTCTTCGATGGCGGCGTTCATCCGGGACAGGGCGAAGGGGGCCGGGTCGGCGGCCTCGGCGTGAGCCGCGGCAAGGCAGAAAATAATCGGTATAATCAGACGCATAGGACTGCCTAGAACCGGGGTCAGGCGGGGTCAAGGCAAGGTATTGTGATTGCGGGCTCGCAGCGGCGCGGCAATCCCGCCGCCGGCACCGGCAGCGCCCCCATTGACTTCCCTGTCCTGGCAGGTAAAACCCCCGCTTCCCTCGCCGGGGCCAGACCCTGGATCGTTTCACTTTAACGGGACGATGCGTGGACCGCCGTTTTGATCGCGTGCTGATGAGGGAGAGCACGCCGGGCCGCATCGAATAGAGAGAACATGTCGAAGCGTCATACGCAGAAATACAAGATTGACCGCCGCATGGGTGAAAACCTGTGGGGCCGTCCGAAGTCTCCGGTCAATTCGCGCTCCTACGGCCCGGGCCAGCACGGCCAGCGCCGCAAGGGCAAGATGTCCGATTTCGGCCTGCAGCTGCGCGCCAAGCAGAAGCTGAAGGGCTATTACGGTTCCATCACCGAGAAGCAGTTCCGCCGCACCTATGACGAGGCTTCGCGCCGCAAGGGTAACACGACGGAAAACCTGATCGGCCTGCTGGAAAGCCGCCTGGATGCGATCGTCTACCGTGCCAAGTTCGTGCCGACCGTCTTCGCTGCACGTCAGTTCGTGAACCACGGCCACGTCAAGGTGAACGGCGTCAAGACCAACATCCCGTCCTTCCGCTGCAAGCCGGGCGACGTGATCGAGGTTCGTGACCGTTCCCGTTCCATGGCCCTGGTGCTGGAAGCCCTGGAAAGCGCCGAGCGCGATATCCCGGACTATATCGACCTGGATCCGAAAGCCATGAAGGCCACCTTCGTGCGCATGCCGGAATTCTCCGAAGTGCCGTATCCGGTGCAGATGGAACCGAACCTGGTCATCGAATTCTACTCCTCGTAAGAGGACGAAATCCGACCTGGAAAACAGGCCGCCCCGGATCTCCGGGGCGGCCTTTTTCTTGGCGTGGCGATTGCCGTGTCAGCCGGCGTCCGGAGCGTCGCTATCCTGCCGGCCGTCCAGGCCAAGCATGTGTGCCGAAACACCGGCCGTCAGCCCGTGCACGAGCAGCGAGATCACCACGATTACGAAGACGAGGTTGAAGAAGACCGGTGTGATCGGTCCGGGACTGACCACCGGAAAGATCGCCAGGAAGATCGGCACCGATCCGCGCATGCCCATCCAGCCGATATAGGCCTGTTCGCGCCATGGCATGCGCGCCGGCAAAAGGCAGGCGAAGACGGCCAGCGGCCGCGCGACCAGGATGAGCGCGCCTGCGAGGATCAGCCCGCTGGCGGCTACGCCGCCCAGCTCGCTCGGCGTCACCAGCAGGCCGAGCAGTACGAACAGGCAGATCTGCGCAATCCAGGACAGGCCTTCGTGAAAATGGATGGCCCGTTGCGGTGGTTTGGCGCCGTGATTGGCGACGACAAGTCCGAAGAGATAGACCGCCAGGAAGCCCGATCCGCCGATCAGTCCGGTCCCCGAGAAGGTCGCGAGGCCTGTCGCCAGCAGGAAGGGCGAAGCAAGACCGGCGGGCAGTCTGAGCCAGCCCAGCAGGCTGGAGGCCAACCAGCCGCCCGCGAGACCGGTCAGCAATCCCAGGCCGAGCTGGCTGGCGAGGAGAGGCAGTGTACCCGCAAGGGCGTTCAGCGAGAGCCCGCTGCCGCTGTCGACGATTTCCACCAGGCTGATAGTGAGAAAGATCGCGACCGGGTCGTTAACGCCGGACTCCACCAGCAGGGTCTGGCGCGGCCGCTGGGGCAGCCGTATCCCGCCATGGCGCAGGGACATGAAGGTTGCGGCGGCATCCGTGGAGCTGACCACCGCGCCGAACAGCAGGCCTTCCGCCAGCGAGGCATCCAGCAGGAGACTGTAGGCGAGCCCGACGAAGGTCGCGGTCAGCACCACGCCAGGACCGGCCAGCAGGCCTGCCGGCAGGGCTGCGGCCTTCATGTCCGACCAGCGCGTATCGAGACCGCCGGACAGGAGGATCAGGGCCAGGCAGATCGAGCCGGCCGAATAGGTCAGCGCAAAGTCCTCGAACTCGATCCCGCCGGGACCGTCTTCACCCAGTGCCATGCCGATCGCCAGGAAAACAAGCAGGATCGGCGCCCGGAAGCGCGATGAAAGCGGGATCAGCATGATGCTCAGCGCGATGGTGGCGCTGATCAGAAGCAGGGCGTGCAGCATAAGGGTGTCAGCAAAGCCGGAAAGGGGCGGAAAGATAGGGCAAATCACACTCTATCCGGTCGCTGGCACATTGCCGACTGCCGTTGGGAACAGAGGGTGATGCAATGACAGGCAGACCTGCTACGACTGCGGGCAGTCGGCGAACATGGTTCGCTTGAGAGGAGCAAAGGGTTGATTCTCGCGACGTAACCGGTTTCATGTGATCTCCGTCACGGTCGCTGGGGGAGTTAGCCGGTCGTGCGGAATTCGTGTCGGGCAACACGGACGGGGGCAAGGGTGAAAACAGTTTGGGGTGTTTTCGCAGGCGTGGCGGTGATGGCGTCGGCATGTTCGACGACCGGGAGTGCGGGCGATGAGGGACGTTCCGCATTCCTGCCGTCACTGCCCCCGATGCCCGCCATGCGCGCGCTTCCGCGTATCCGCTTCTCCGACATGCGCTTGCCCGGCTTCGGCCGGGCGCCGGAGGTGGACCCGTCGCTCGAACCGGTGATGCACTGGCGGGTCATCGACAACGAGATCCTCGTTGTGCATGCGGACAGTCACGGCTGTACCACGCGCTCGGATTTCACGGTCGATGTCGGCAGCTATGAGGGTGATGTCTATGCCGTCAGCCTGTCCCGGGACACGCCGGACGGCTGCAGCCGCGACATGCCATGGGGCGTGCAGCTGGCGTTTGCGCTCGACGAGCTGGGCGTGCCCGCCCAGGGCGAGGTCGTCGTGCTCAATCCGCTGGAAAGCGCCCGGCCTGCATCCGGCCGCCGCGTGGTCGCGGCGCGCTGACGCACGCTGACAGGTGTCCTGAGAGGGCTCAGGCCGGTTCGATCAGACCCTTGTCGCGCAGGTAGGTCTGCAGTTCGCCGGTCTCGAACATTTCCTTGACGATGTCGCAACCGCCCACGAACTCGCCCTTGATGTAGAGTTGCGGGATGGTCGGCCAGTTCGAGAATTCCTTGATGCCCTGACGGATACCGTCATCCTCGAGTACGTTGACGCTCTCGAAATCGACCTGGAGATGGTCCAGCACACGCGCCACCACGGATGAGAAGCCGCATTGCGGAAACACCGGCGTGCCCTTCATGAACAGGACGACGTCATTATTCTCGATCGTGGATTTGATGACGTCATGGGCAGTGGTCATGGCGGGACTCCCTGTTGGATCTGTCCGTTCAGCTAGGAAGCGGAGGCTTGGGCTTCAAGGGCCGCCAGCCGGGCATTCTCGGCCAGATTGGCGTGGCGTGTCGTCAGGCACACTAGCGCATCTGCCGGTCCGTTTTCGAGCGCCCATTTCAGGCCCAGCTGCGGCGTATTGACCGGCACGGCCGGTGTGGTGCCCGTCAGGCTGCGCCTGGCCTGCCGGGCCCAGTACCAAAGATCGCCGCGCGAGCGCGGCAGGCGGCGGCGTGTAGTGCCGGCCATCACCTCGATACCCAGCACACGCAGTCCGGCCGCACGGGCCCGCTCCAGCCGGGCCGTCTCGATGTCGGAAAGTCCGCTGTTTACCGGCGCCATGATCGCCTGGAACGCTCCGGTATCGATGGCGGCATCAAGCTCGGCACCCCGCCCGCAAACGCCGAGATACCGCACCATGCCGCGGTCGCAGAAGGCCTGGAGGTGACGGATCAGCTTGTCGCTCATCTCGGCCGGTGCCGGACCATGCAGCAGCAGAAGGTCGACATGGTTCATCGACAGCCGCTCCAGCGAGGCGCGCAGCGACATTTCCACGGCACCGGCAGAGAAGTCGCGGCGCCCGCCCGGACCGATACCCGCCTTGGTGGCCACGAAGACCTTGTCGCGCGGTACGGTCTGGAGGGCGCGTCCGAGCCGGCGTTCCGCCTCGCCCTTGCCGTAGGAGGGGCCGGTGTCGAACAGGGTGATGCCCAGGCCGACGGCCCGGCGCACAAGGTCTTCCGTCGCATGCCGGGGCATGGCCCAGCCTGCGTGCGGGCCGGATACGCCGAAGCCGAGGCGGGAGAAGGCCGGATCGTCGATCACGCCGGCTCAGCCTGCCGGTACGCGGGTTTCCAGGGCGAGGGCGTGCAGCTCGCCGCCCATCTTCTCGCCGAGCGCGGCATAGACCATCTGGTGCTGGGCGACACGCAGCTTGCCGCGGAAGCTTTCCGACGTGACCACGGCCTTCCAGTGATCATTGTCGCCGGCCAGGTCTTCCATCTCGACATCGGCATCGGGAATGCCGGCCTTGATCAGGGCGATGATATCCTCGGCGGGCATGGGCATGGCGGCTCTCCGGGCGGTGACGGATGTGTGATCGGGCGTGTTGCGTTGTGCCTTTTACCGGACCGGTGTCGGGCGCATATCGGGGGCCAAGCTAATCGCCACGACCGCAAGGGAAAAGACCATGAGCCTGCTGTTGACTGCCAAAACCTGCCTTCGCCTGTCGCTGGGCGCTGCCAATCTCGCGCTGGCGGTCTTCCTGCTGGCCGGAGCGGCCTTTGCCGGCGAGCAATATGTCGACCGGGAGGGCCGGGCGGTGAGCGGCTTCGACGTGGTTTCCTACCACACTGCCGAGACCCCGCAGATGGGCCTGGCCGATATCAGCGCCGAGTACAATGGCGCCGTCTGGCATTTCGCCAGCGAAGGCAATCGCGACGCCTTCCTGGCGAACCCGCAGCGCTATATCCCGGCCTATGACGGGCATTGCGCCTGGGCGGCGTCGCGCGGCTACAAGGCGCGCACCGATCCGCAGGCCTACCGGATTGTCGAAGGCGTGCTCTACATGAATTACGATGCCGGCATCCAGCGCCGCTGGGAACGCGACATCGACGGTTTCATCGCGCAGGCCGAGGCCAACTGGCCAGAGCTGGAAGCCGAACCTGCCGCCAGCCCGCCGCGCGGCTGGTTCCAGTGATCCGCAGATACTGACCGAAAATTCAGTGTGTTCGCGGCCTGTGCCGTGGCAAGCTCCCCCGGATTGATCAATCCGGGGGAGTTTTCATGCGGTCCATCCTGTTCAGCGCTGCCATTTCTTTTGCCGTCTTCACCCAGGCCGGGTGCGCCCAGGAGGGCCCGGCGCTCGATCGCGAGCAATTGCTGGAAGACCTGCGCATCCTGGCCGCCGACGACATGGAAGGCCGCGAAGTGGCGACTGAGGGCAATGCCCGGGCCCGCGCCTACATCATCGAGCGGCTGGAGGGGATCGGCGTGGGGCCGGTGAACGGCGATTACGAGCACAGCTTCACCTTCTCCCTGCCGCGCAACCCGGACGAAGACATCACCGGTGTGAACATCCTGGCGCAGATCGAGGGGACGTCGGACAGCGCGCGCACGCTGGTCGTTACGGCGCACTATGACCATGAGGGCATGCGCGACGGGCAGATCTGGAACGGTGCCGACGACAATGCCTCCGGCGTGGCCTCGGTGCTCGCCATTGCTGCTGACTTCGTTGCCAACCCGCCCGAGCATGACGTGATCTTCGCCTTCGTCGATGCCGAGGAGCGGGGCCTGCAGGGCGCGCGCGCCTTTGTCGCCAATCCGCCCATCCCGGTGGAGAACATCACCTTCAATCTCAACATGGACATGGTGGCGATGTCGCAGGACCGCATCCTGTGGGCCGTCGGCACCTATCACTATCCCTTCCTCGTCCCGATGGTCGAAGAGGTTGCGGCGCGCGCCGATGTCTCGATGCCGATGGGTTATGACGAGCCGACCGAGGAGCCGGGCGGTGACTGGACGCTGCTGACGGATTCAGGCGCCTTCCACGTCGCCGGCATCCCCTTCATCTATCTCGGCGTCGACTTCCACCCGCACTACCACCAGCCGACCGACACCTATGAGAACATGACGCTGGACTTCTTCCAGGACGCCTCGGCCGCGATCGTGGATTTCGCCCGGGAGGCGGATGAAAGGCTGGACGAGATCGGCGAGGCTGCGGGGCGGTAGGTTTCACTTCTTGCCTTGTAGGGAAAGGAGGCGCTGAAGCCTGCTCCCATTTCTCCCGGCCGAACGCCCGGCGAAGCCCGGGCGAAGTGCCGGGATCTACGGGAAGCTCATCACTTTCTACGGGAAGCTCATCACTTTCTACGGGAAGCTCATCACTTGAAGTGACTTTCGGTAGATCCCGGATCTGCAGCCTGCCTGCGCAGGCTTGCGTCCGGGAGAAACATAAGAGGTTGTAGTGAATACTTCCGTTTTCCCCGGATTTATTCCGGGGTCTGGTGGCGTTTCAGGCGCAGGCTCCTCCAGGCCCCGGCACAAGGCCGGGGAAAGTGGAGGGGGAGTGCGCGGCGAAACGGCGGACTATTCCGCCGCTTCGACGAGCTGGTCCATCAGGGCCGGCATCCAGCCTTCCCAGGCCGCACGCAGGCGGTCGAGTTCGAGCGGGTGGGCGCCGTTGACGCTGATCGCGGTGCCGCCGGCGAGGCCGACGACCTGGACCGGGATCTCGTCCGCCTTGGCATCCTGCAGGATGGCGATGGCGTCTTCCTTCCGGGCGGCGATCAGATAGCGCGACTGGTCCTCGCCGAAGAGGAAGCCGTGCATCGGCGGATTGGCGCCCTCATGGGCCAGCTTGATGCCGCAATCCGAGGCCAGGGCCATATCGGCCGCGGCGCAGGCGAGGCCGCCATCGGAAATATCGTGACAGGCCGTCAGGCGGCCGGTGCGGATCTGGCCGCGCACGAAATCGCCATTGGCCTTCTCCGCGTCCAGATCGACATGCGGTGCGTCGCCATCCTCGCGGTCCTCGATGACCTTGAGATAAACCGAAGCGCCCATCACGCCCTGGGTCTCGCCGACCACGAGCAGGATATCGCCGTCCTTCATGCCGCCGAAACCGGCCCGCTTGTCGATATCCGGGATCAGGCCGACACCGCCGATCGCCGGAGTCGGCGGAATGGCGGCACCATTGGTCTCGTTGTAGAGGCTGACATTGCCGGATACGACCGGGAAGCCGAGCGTGGCGCAGGCCATCGCCATGCCGTCGATACAGCCGACGAACTGGCCCATGATCTCCTCGCGCTCGGGATTGCCGAAATTCAGGCAGTCGGTGATCGCGATCGGGTCGGCGCCGGTGGCGGTCAGATTGCGCCAGGCTTCGGCCACGGCCTGCTTGCCGCCCTCGAACGGGTGGGCATAGCAATAGCGCGGTGTGCAGTCGGTGGTGATGGCCAGCGCCTTGTTGGTGCCGTGCACGCGCACAATGGCCGCGTCGGACGGATCCTCGGAGGAGGCCGCCGTATCCGCCATCACGTGGCGGTCATACTGTTTCCAGATCCATGACTTGGAGGCCATGTCCGGCGAGGCCATCAGCTTCAGGAGGACTTCACCCATATGATCGGGCTGGGCGATGTCCTTGGCGTGGATCTGGGCGCGCACTTCCGGTGCGAAATAGGGGCGCTCGTATTTCGGCGCATCGTCGGCCAGCGGTGCGACCGGGATGTCGCACACGGTCTCGCCCTTGTGGGTCAGCACCATGCGGCCGGTATCGGTCGTCTCGCCGATCACGGCGACATCGAGTTCCCATTTGCGGAAGATCTCGTGGGCGACGTCCTCGCGGCCCGGCTTCATGATGACCAGCATGCGTTCCTGGCTTTCCGAGAGCATCATCTCGTAGGCCGTCATATTGGCTTCGCGCTGGGGCACCTTGTCCATGTCCAGATGGATGCCGATCCCGCCCTTGTCGGCCATCTCGACCGAGGAGGAAGTGAGGCCGGCAGCGCCCATGTCCTGGATGGCGGCGATGGCGTCGGTCGCCATCAGCTCCAGGCAAGCCTCGATCAGCTTTTTCTCGACGAAGGGATCGCCGACCTGGACGGTGGGACGCTTCTCCTCGGAGGCATCGTCGAACTCGGCCGAAGCCATGGTGGCACCGTGGATGCCGTCGCGGCCGGTCTTGGAACCGACATAGACGATCGGCTGACCCGGCTCGGCGCCGCGGGCGTAGAAGATCTTGTCCGCATCGGCCAGGCCCACCGCCATCGCGTTGACCAGGATATTGCCGTTATAGCCGGCATGGAAATTCGTCTCGCCGCCGACCGTCGGCACGCCGACGCAATTGCCGTAGCCGCCAATACCGGCGACCACGCCGGAGACCAGCTGGCGCGTCTTGGGATGGTCCGGCGCACCGAAGCGCAGCGCATTCATCAGCGCCACCGGGCGTGCGCCCATGGTGAAGACGTCGCGCAGGATGCCGCCCACACCCGTCGCCGCACCCTGATAGGGCTCGATGAAGGAGGGGTGGTTGTGGCTTTCCATCTTGAAGATGGCGGCCTGGCCGTCGCCGATATCGATCACACCGGCATTCTCGCCCGGACCCTGGATCACCTTCTCGCCATCCGTCGGCAACCGGCCCAGATGGGCGCGCGAGGACTTGTAGGAACAGTGTTCCGACCACATGACCGAGAAAATGCCCAGTTCCACGAGGTTGGGCGCCCGGCCCAGCCGCTCGAGAATGACGGCATATTCGGCGTCATTGATGCCGTGTTCCTTGACGATCCCGGCGGTGACATTTTCCGAGTATTGAGTCATTGTGCAACCTCAGGGCGGTATAAGTATTGCGCACAAAATTGTGCGCACACTATTGTGTTGTTTCCCGGTCTGCCTTATATCGATGGAGGCTCGATGAACGGCAAGGACTTTATTCGCCGCTTGAGAGCTTATGCCAAGGCCAACGGTCTCGATCTCGCAATTTCGCCGGAACGTGGCAAGGGCGGGCACCAACTTGTCCGTCTCGACGATCGACCGACGACGGTCAAATCCGGCGAGATCGGCAAGGGGCTTTTGGCAAAGATGCTGCGCGACCTCGCTGTTCCAAAAGAGAAATTTTGAACGGGCTCTACCATGCAAATGTCAGACTTCACGATTTTCGCCTATCCCGTGGCGCTGCATTTGGATGAGGATGGCCGCTATTGGGTCGAGTGCCGGGACTTTCCGGAACTGGCAACAGATGGCGCAGATGTCGATGAAGCGCTGCGCAATGCCGCCGACGCTGTCGACTTGGTGATTCGCGAACGTCTGCGCCGTGGCGAGGACGTGCCGGAACCCTCCGGCAAGCAGGCCGGGGATTATGTCGCCTGTCCCGAGCATCTGACCGCCTACCGCATTGTCCTGACGCGCTGGGTGAACCAGACGGGGCGTGGTGCGCAAAGTGAACTGGCGCGGCGTATCGGAAAGGGCGAGACCCATGTGCGCCGCCTGCTGTCGCCGGATGGCGGCGGGAGCATCAAGAGCTTTGTCGAGGCCCTGCAAGCGATCGGCTACTCGACGGCGCCCTCGCTTGCCCTGACACGCTCCGGCCGTCTGGTCGGCACACCCGGCACGCCGCGTCCGCACAATGCAGCCTCGGTCCGCAAACCGGCCTGAAGCTGGAATACCGTGGTGCGCTGCGGCGTTCTAAGCACTCCCCAGCAGGCTCTCGAACAACTTCAGCCCGTCCGTGCCGCCATGGCCGGCGTCCACGGCGCGTTCCGGGTGGGGCATCATGCCCATGACATTGCCCTGCTCGTTGGTGATGCCGGCGATGTCGCGCTTGGACCCGTTCGGGTTCTTGCCGTAGCGGAAGATCACCTGGCCCTCGCCCTCGATCCGGTCGAGCGTCTCGTCATCGGCGAAGTAGTTGCCGTCATGGTGCGCGATCGGCACGATCAGCTCGGCGCCGCCCTCATAATGCGAGGTGAAGCGGGTATTGGCGTTCTCCACCGTCAGCTTCGCCTTCTCGCAGACGAATTTCAGGCCGGCATTGCGCATCAGCGCGCCGGGCAGGAGGCCGCTTTCGGTGAGGATCTGGAAGCCGTTGCACACGCCCAGGACGGGTGCGCCGGTGGCTGCGTGGGCCACAATCGCCGGCATGATCGCCGAGCGCGAGGCCATGGCGCCGCAGCGCAGATAGTCGCCATAGGAAAAACCACCCGGCACCATCACGAAATCGGTGCCCTCGGGCAGTTCGCTTTCCTGATGCCAGACCATGGCGGGGGCGTGGCCCGTGACTTTCGCGATCGCATCATGGGCGTCGCGGTCGCAGTTCGAGCCGGGGAAGACGATGACGGCGGATTTCATCTCGGCCGGACCCCGCTATTCCAGCTCGATCGAGTAACTCTCGATCACCGGGTTGGAGAGGAGTTTGGCGCACATTTCCTCGACCCGTTCGCGGGCCTTGCCGGCATCGTCGCCGGTCAGGTCCAGCTCGATCAGCTTGCCCTGGCGGGCCTCGACGACCTCGTCATAGCCCATATTGTGCAGCGCGCCGGCGACGGCGGCTCCCTGGGGATCGAGGACGCCGGGTTTCAGATAGACGTGGATTTTCGCTTTCACGGGCTCGACTCGCTTTTCAGGGCCTGAAATTCGCGCCCTCAATAAAGCGACACGGGCTCCGGCGCAATTGACAAGGGGGTCGAGTTTCAGTGGAGGAATGGTCTCCCGGTTCAGGCTCACAGTGCAAATCGATCGACGGGCGCGCCAGCGCGGGGCACTGCTGGCAACGCACACGACGGCCATTTTCCACAGCGCTCACAGCAGCCGGGGGCGCAGTGCTTCTGCATGGTGGTCCCCGGCGATGCCTTTTAAAGACATTCGCGGCTATCCGGGCTGCAGCAGAATGCCGGCCGGAGCCGGTGATTGACTCTCGGTGGCTGACGTTTTCTATCGGCCGTCGGTGGCGACACGATGCGGGGCTTTCTGTGGCATTCTCAAGGGCGTTGAAGGTTGTTCTTCATATTGGCCGGCACAAGACCGGCACATCAAGCGTGCAGAGGTATCTCAGCAAGAACAGGGAAGCGCTGAAGCGGGACGGTGTTCTGTATCCCGATCTTGGTATTCTCTCGGGCCGGATCGAGATCGCTCATCACGAACTTGCCCACGCGCTACAGAGGGGCGACACAACCGCGATAGAGGCCATTTTCAGAGAAATCGAACGGCAGCAAAACGAAACGAACTCGAGCATTTTGGTGCTCAGTAGCGAATCATTTCAAAATATTAAAGACAGTTCGATCATAAAATCTATATTTTCTGATCATCATTTATATACAATTTGTTATTTGAGGGAAATTGTTGGTTATTATTGTTCAAGCTACGCGCAATTTGTTCACGCGAATGACTATTTCGCGGACCCATCTTCCTATTTGAAGATGTTTGATACTCGTTTGGGTGATTTTGTAAGTGCTTGGTCCGGGCTTTCGCAGAGTTCCTGCTTCCGTTATTTTAACAAAAGCTTCCTGATAGGAGAGGATGTAGTTCAGGATTTTTGTCATCACGCTGGGATTCCGTACTATCCATCACCTGTTCTGGATAGTTGGGAGAGCAATGTGAGTATTGGCGGCAATTTGTTGTATTTTAAGTTGGTCTGTAATGCTCTCGGCGGATTGAGCAGGAAATCATATTATGCTCTTAGCGATTTGGCAGGGAACAAAAAAAGCTTTCGGGAGAAAATACGTGTTCCGGGCCAGACTCAATCGGAGCTGCGGTCACGTGGATACAACACAGTCCTGAAAAGGGTCACCGGCTGCGACCCGGAATTGCGTGATTATTCGAAAAATTCACCTTTTCCCGACTTGTCCAGCCTGCGTGAGGACATCGAGATTATCCTTGATAATGCGGTGGTGCGGCATGACTTCGACAAATTGAGCGTCTCGCCAACGCTGTTCACGAGGTCGGCGAATTCTTTTTCCCGCGGGGATTGATCGCCGGCTATCTCGTCGCGCTGAAACCGGAAGGTGCTTGCGGATCAGCCCGCCTCAACGGCAAATCGGTGAGGCGGGTTATTTCCCTTCGTTTGTCGGCGCCTGGCCGTGTTCCTTCATGATGCCCAGGCGGCGGGCCACGTCGGCATAGGCCTCGGTGACATTGCCCAGATCGCGGCGGAACCGGTCCTTGTCCATCTTCTCGTTGGTTTCCATGTCCCACAGGCGGCAGCTGTCCGGGCTGATCTCGTCGGCCAGCACAGTGCGCACCATGTCGCCCTCGTAGAGGCGGCCGAATTCCAGCTTGAAGTCGACGAGGCGGATGCCGGCGGCGGAGAACAGGCCCGACAGGAAATCATTCACCCGCAGCGTCATCGCCATCATGTCGTCGATCTCCTGGGTGGAAGCCCAGTTGAACGCCGTGATGTGTTCCTCGGACACCATCGGATCGCCCAGCTCGTCCTTCTTGTAGTAGAATTCGACGATGGAGCGGGGCAGCTGGTCGCCTTCCGGCACGCCCAGGCGCTGGCTGATCGAACCGGCGGCGACATTGCGGCAGACCACTTCCAGCGGAATGATCTCGACCTGGCGCACCAGTTGTTCGCGCATGTTCAGACGTTTGATGAAATGGGTCGGGATGCCGATCCGGCCGAGCCCGAGCATGATATACTCGGAAATCCGGTTGTTCAGCACGCCCTTGCCCTCGAGCGTGGCCTTCTTCTGGTTGTTGAAGGCGGTGGCGTCGTCCTTGAAATACTGCACGATCGTGCCCGGTTCGGGGCCTTCATACAGGATCTTGGCCTTGCCTTCGTAGATCATCTTGCGGCGGGACATCGGCGGACGCTCCGTTGGCGGTCGGCCCCGTCCGGCGGGGCGGTCGACCTGAAAAGAGAGACGCGGCCCGAATCGAGAACCGGACCGCGCATCGAAGGGGGAAAATATCCGCGTGCGCGTCCCTCTGCAACGTCTTGCCGCGGTGCGGTAGGATTGTTTCGAGATCGCCGCGGCCTTGTGCGCGGTGAAGATTGATTTAGACCCCCTGCCGAGCTAGTCACTCGGGCAAATGGACATCCTCAAGGAGAGACCCATGTCGGGCATCAACGATCGCGAAAAAGGCTTCGAGAACAAGTTCGCGCACGACCAGGAACTCGAATTCAAGGCGGCGGCCCGCCGCAACAAGCTCCTCGGCCTGTGGGCTGCCGAGCTGATGGGCCTCGACGGTGAAGCCGCGGCCGAATACGCCAAGTCGGTGATCGTCGCCGATTTCGAGGAAGCTGGCGATGACGACGTCTTCCGCAAGGTGCGCGGCGATCTGGATGCCCGCAATGTCGAGCTCTCCGACCACCTGCTGCGCAAGCAGATGGACGATCTCCTCGCCGCCGCCCGCCTGCAGATCCAGAGCGAAGGCTAGGTCCGGTTCGCGCGCCTCGCCCGTGACCGGGGAGGCGCGTCAGCCCTCGACGCTTTCCAGCCGCTCCACAACGACCAGCCAGCGTTCCAGGGCTTCGCGGATGCGGGCGCGGTCATAGTCCATCGTGACCATTTCGAAGACCTGCCCGGTTTCGCGATCCATCAGGACGAGAAAGCCGGTGCGTCCGGCCAGCTCGTCATAGAGCGGCGCGATGCCTTCGTCCTCGGCCAGGCCGCGCAGGGCGTCGCGCTGGCCCCAGGTGAAGTTGAACCGCACCCAGCCGATCGGTTCGCCGGCCATCTCCTCGCGCACATCCTCGACCCGCGGTTCCAGCACGCGGCAGGCGCCGCACCAGGATGAGCGGAACATCGCGGCCACCAGGCGCGGCTCTTGCGCCGGTGCAGCCTCGTCCCAGGCAGCCCGCACGAAATTCGGTCCGAGAAACAGGGCCAGTCCGGCCAGCACGGCAGCAATCAGTCGCATGTCGATCTTCCTGAAGGGTTTTTTACCCTCTAGCGCGGGCCGCTTTCGCCGTCACTGCACGGCGGCATCACACCCGCGTCATCGGGCCGACACCATCTCCGGCGGCAGGGCGATCCCGTCGCGCTCATTATCCCAGATCATGGCGATGATCTGCCAATGGCCCGCCGGCCCTCTGTAAAAGTGGAAGCCGTTGATGCCGCGCCGCTCGGGCCGGGCGTCGTCGGGATGATGCTTGGCCTCATAGCTCGACCAGGCCTGGGCGATGTTGCCGAATACCTCGATCCGGTTCACCAGAGCGATCTCGTGGAAATCCGTGTCGGCCAGTTGCACATCGACATCGGCGCGAAATTCCGCCGGCGAGAACATGCGGTGCCAGGGCATGCCATCGGCATCGACGCCGGTGCGGATCTGGCGGCAGTCGGGATGGAAATAGCGGGCCTGATCGGTCCAGTCGCGCGGGCCGGCCGGCCCGGAAATCATCGCATAGGCGGCGTGGATGATCTGCTCGATCTCGGCCTTGTCGGCCTCAAGTGCGGCGTCGCTCATTCTGCCGCATCCGGCTTTACCAGGCCTGGCAGGCCGTCGATCGACTCGGCATTGCCGGTATAGCGGCGTTCGCGCCAGACCTCGTCGGTGCGGTGCTCATTGTAGCGGATCAGCTGGTCGCGTTCGCCCTTGAAGTCGTAAAAGGGCACGCCCCAGCCGCAGCTGTCGGCGATGCGGTGGATTTTCGCGGTGATGATCGCGCGCACTTTGGGGAAGTCCGGGAACAGGGCCTTTTTCTCGGCAAAGCCCGGATCGTCGAAACAGGTCGCTTCGCCCGTGCCGTAGAGGCGCAATATGTTCGCCGCGCCCTCGAAGGCGCAGAACATGAAGGTGATCCGGCCGTTCTGGCGCAGATGCGCAATCGTCTCCACACCCGACCCGCCCAGATCGAGAAAGGCGACCTCGTTCGGCCCCAGTATGCGGAAACTGTCATAGCCCTTGGGCGAGACATTCACATGCCCCTCATCGCCCGACGGTGCCGTGGCCACAAAGAACATCTTCTGCTTTTCGATGAAGGCCGCGAGGCGATCGTCGATCGAGTCGTAGAGCTTGGACATGGGGGGAATTTAGGGGGCGCGGTGCAGCGTGCAACTTACAAATCGGCCGCCGGGCGGGCCTGGTCTTGTCGTTCGAGTTACATCAAACGTCACCCTGACGAAGGTCAGGGCCCAGTTCAAAGGACTGGATTGAGCCAGGCCTGGCACCAGCTCGCTCTATAAACTGGGTCCCGACTTTCGTCGGGATGACGGGGTAGGGGCGGTCTCGCTGAGCTTGAATGCCGTAGCGGCGGCCGCAATCTTGCCGAACCCCGGCTTCAATCACCGTCACCCTGACACCCGCCTCCGTGGGCGCAGGCTTCAGTCAGGGCCAGATCACAAACCGGGTTGAGCCAGGCCTGGTCCCAGCTCGCTCTATAATCTGGGTCCTGACCTTCGTCAGGATGACGGGTTAGGGCCGGCGATCCTGCGGAGCCTGGGACAGCCGCAGTCTTGCTGAACCCCGGCTTCAATCACCGTCACCCTGACCCCCGCCTTCGCGGGCGCAGGCTTCGGTCAGGGCCCAGTTCATAAGGCCGGGTTGAGCCAGACTTGGCACTGGCTTGCTTGACGATCTGGGTCCCGACTTTCGTCGGGATGACGGGTTTAGGGCGGGCACGTTCCATGCCCTGAAAAACCCATTGTTCGCTTGCCGAGACGGGGCCGTATCCGGTTTTCCAGGTCAAGGGCGCCCGGGGCGCCGCTTCGCGGTTTCACCCTTGAGCTGGAAAACCAGATACGGCTGACTGGCTGGCATGCGCTCTATGGAGGATTGCGAGCGGGGCTCGCCGCACCCGTCTGGCGCGAACACGCCTACTCCCCGAACACCCGCCGGAAAATCGTGTCCACATGCTTCATGTGGTAGGCCTCGTCGAAACAGGCCTCGATCTGCTCGTTGCTCAGAAGCGCGGTGACCTCGGCGTCGGCCTTGAGATGGTCGACCAGCATGCCGCCTTCATCCCAGGTCTTCATGCCGTTGCGCTGGACGAGGCGATAGCTCACCTCGCGGCTTGCGCCGGCCTGGGTGAGGGCCAAAAGGACGCGCTGGGAATTGTGGATGCCGCCATAGGCATTGAGGTTTTCTGCGCAGCGGTCGGCATGCACGATCAGTTTCTCGATCATGCCGGCGGTGCGGTGCAGGGCGAAATCCAGGTGCACATTGGCGTCCGGACCGATGCCGCGTTCCACGGAGGAGTGGGAGATGTCCCGCTCGTGCCACAGCGCCACATTCTCCATCGCCGGCACCACGGCCGAGCGCACCAGGCGCGCCTGGCCGGTCAGGTTCTCCGTCAGGATCGGATTGCGCTTGTGCGGCATGGCCGACGAGCCCTTCTGGCCCGGCGAGAAATATTCCTGCGCCTCGCGCACTTCGGAGCGCTGGAGGTGGCGCACTTCGATGGCGATATTCTCGATCGCCGAGGCGATCAGGCCCAGCACGGCGAAATAATTGGCGTGACGGTCGCGCGGGATGACCTGGGTGGAGATCGGCTCCACTGACAGGCCCATCTGTTCGGCGACATGTTCTTCCACGGCCGGGTCGACATTCGCGAACGTGCCGATGGCGCCGGAAATGGCGCAGGTGGCGATCTCGTCGCGCGCCCGCACCAGGCGTTCGCGATTGCGGGCAAACTCGGCATAGAAGCGCGCGAATTTCAGGCCCATCGTCGTCGGCTCGGCATGGATGCCGTGCGAGCGGCCGATACAGGCCGTGTATTTATGCTCTTCCGCGCGCGCCTTCAGCGCCGCCAGCACGCGGTCCATGCCTTCCAGCAGCAGGTCGGCAGACTGTTTCATCTGCACGGCGAGACAGGTGTCCAGCACGTCCGAGGAGGTCAGGCCCTGGTGGACGAAACGGCTCTCCTCGCCGACATGCTCGGCCAGATGGGTGAGGAAGGCGATGACGTCATGCTTCACCTCGGCCTCGATCTCGTTGATCCGGTCGACGTCGAACTCGACGTCCTTAGCTTTCCAGACCGCCTCGACCGCCGATTGCGGCACCACGCCCAGCTCCGCCAGCTTCTCCGTCGCATGCGCCTCGATCAGATACCAGATCCTGTACTTGTTCTGGTCGGCCCAGATGGCGGCCATTTCCGGACGGGTATAGCGGGGGATCATCGGCGGTGCTCCGCGTTTCATTGGCTGAAGCGCGGGGGATGCGACGGAATGGGCGCGGGGTCAAGATTTGGGGGTGCAGGGGAGGTATGCGGCGTCTTCCTGGGCCGCTCACGCGGCTGCCCCTCATCCGGGCTTTGCCCACCTTCTCCCCGGTCGGGGAGAAGACCCTGTCATCGGCATGAAGCTCCCTCTCCCCGACCGGGGAGAGGGATCAAGGGTGAGGGGCGCGCGGCAGAGCCGCGCAATCAGAGCCTCCCCCAATCTATCCAACCGCGCCGTCCGACATCTTGTATTTCCGCAACTGAACAACACGCCGCGTCGCGGGCACCTATTCCTCACTCATCGTATCTGAGCTCCTCCGCGACAACGCCGGCGCTTGCATACCAGCCCGGTCTGTCGGGCGGGGAGCTCGGGAGTGTTGGTTTGTACCATCCATAGGCGTAGTCCTGCGGCAGCACCTTGTGCCGGTAGCCACGCTTCACCCACGCCCCGTAGAAGAAGACGCGAATGCTCTGGTAGAGCGGTTCACGCCAGCTCACTGGCGGGCCCGGATGGACCAGCCGATAGCGCGCGACATACTGCCCGAGCGTCTGTTTGCGCCGTCCCAGATGCCAGGCGGTGTAGGCGAGCCAGGCTGGCAGGACGAACACGTTGATGAATCCGTGAGGACGCGCCACACCGTTCCACCACGCCGTCTGGCCGGTGTGGAGATCGTCCAGTGCCTGCAGGCCGATCTCAATCGGCAAGGCAATCGCGATCATGATTGCGGCGAAGTCGAAGATGCCGGCGATACTTCTTTGCGGGTCTTCGATGTCGCCAGCTTTCGCAACCATCGGGGCTGGCGGTTCACTCAGGAAAACGACCACCGGTCCGCAAATCAGGGTGATGGCATTGATGTATCCGCGAACGACTTCCGGGACACGCAGCGCATCCCGCAACTGACCCTGGATTTCGGGCAGCGTATCGGCCGCGGCAAGCCAGTCGAGTGCCGGAGGAAGAAGCCAGATACTGAAAACGAGTACGGCCAGAGGTATCCGACCGACGTGAAGGCGCGCCATGCGGCGATTGTTGCGCAATTCCGCCGCAATCCAAGTCTGTTTTTCCGGGGACACGTACCGGAGGTACATGTCCTTCTACCCAGAAGGGAAATGCCCGGGCCAAGAGTGCCGCCTTTCCTCTCCATTTCATGGGGAGGGGGACCCGCGAAGCGGGGGAGGGGCCGCCGCGGCACGCGGCGGGATGGTGGCGGCAAGTTCGATCATCCCACGGCGCTTCGCGCCGCCCCTTCGACCCGATGCTGCGCATCGGCCCACTTCCCCATGGAATGGGGAAGAAAGAAGCTACATCGCCCCCCAATCCACCTCGCTGTGCCGGTCCAGCGCCACCGCGCCATCCGGCATCTTGTATTTCAGCCCAGACCCGCAATTGAACAGCACGCACTCCGCGTCTCGCGCCACGAGCCCGTCGCCCATGGCCTTTTCCATGGCCGCCAACGTCGCCGCGCCCTCCGGACACAGCAACAGCCCGTCCTCGCGGGCGCAGCGGGTGCGCGCCGTCTCGATCGCCTCCTCCGACACGGCCACGGCCGCGCCGCCGCTCTCGCGCACCGCGTCCAGGATCAGGAAGTCGCCGATGGCCTTGGGGACGCGGATGCCCATGGCAGCGGTCCGGGCGTCGAGCCATTCCTCGGCATGGCGCTCGCCGGCTTCGAAGGCTTTCACGATGGGGGCACAGCCCTCGGCCTGGACGGCGAACATTTTTGGCCGTTCCGGGCCGATCCAGCCGAGTTTCTCCATCTCGTCGAAGGCCTTCCACATGCCGATCAGGCCGGTGCCGCCGCCGGTGGGATAGAAGATCGCATTGGGCAATTTCCAGCCCATCTGGGCGGCGAGTTCCAGGCCCATCGTCTTCTTGCCCTCGATCCGGTAGGGCTCCTTGAGGGTGGAGACGTCGAACCAGCCCATCTCGTCCTTGCCGGCCGCGACGAGGGCGCCGCAATGATGGATATAGCCGTTCACCTTGAAGACTTTCGCGCCCTGCAGCGCCATCTCGTCCAGATTGATTTGCGGCGTGTCCTCGGGAGCAAAGCAATAACTCTCCATCCCCATCCGGCTGGCATAGGCCGACATGGCGGCACCGGCATTGCCGTTTGTGGGCATGGCGAGGCGCTTGATGCCGAAAGAGTGCGCCATGGCGACGGCGAGGGCGAGGCCGCGTGCCTTGAACGAGCCCGTAGGCAGGCGGCCCTCATCCTTCACCCACACCTTGGCCGTCGCACCGGAGGCCTTCGCCGTGGCGGGCACATCGATCAGCGGCGTATCGGTCTCGCCCAGGCGGCAGATGTCCTCGCTGTCATAGACCGGCAAAAGCTCGCGCCACTTCCAGAAACCGGTGTTTCGCGCCCAGATCGCACCCCGGTCGATCTCGCCCTTCATCTTCTCCAGATCATAGCGCGCCAGCAGCGGCTTGCCGGCATCGGAGAGATTGTGAGGCTTGTCGATCTCGTAGCGCTTGCCGGTCTCCGAGCATTCCAGATGAGTGAAGTAGAAGGCGCGATTGTGCATGGGGGCTCCCGGGCAAACGGCTTAAAGGACGGAGCCTCGGGCTCGCTTTTAAGCCTTTGATGTCTTGCAAGCAGTCCGCCTCAGGGTCTTCGTCAGGTCAAGGGTGGAGCCGCTTCGCGGCGCCAAAGGCGCCCTTGACCTGACGAAGACCCTGAGGCCCCATCGCCGACAAGACATCCAGGGTTTGCTCTGTGGCAGGGCCACCCATCGGCGACTGAAGCTCTGTCGGCGGCGCCAAGCTCCCATCCTCCCCCTTGATCGGGAAGGATGGGGCGTGCCCCTACATCAGCCCCAGCGTCTTGAAACTGGCCGTGTTTTCGCGGCCGATCACGAGGTGGTCGTGCAGCACGATGTCGAAGGGTTTGCAGATGTCCGCGAGGGTGCGGGTCATCTCGATATCGGCCTGGCTGGGCGTGGCATCGCCGGAGGGGTGATTGTGTACCAGGATCAGGGCGGTGGCCTCATGCGCCAGGGCGCGCTTGACGACTTCGCGCGGATAGACCGGGGCATGGTCGATCGTGCCTTCGCCCAGCACCTCGTCGGCGATCAGCCGGTTCTTGCGGTCCAGGAAGAGCACGCGGAACTGTTCGGTCGTGGCGTGCTGCATGGCGGTGCGGCAATAGGTGACGAGCGCCGACCAGGACGCGATGACGGGCCGGCCGATCACCTGTTCGCGGGCCAGCCGTTCGGCCAGTGCCTTGATGAGCTTGAGCTCGGCGGCGGTCTTTTCGCTCACGCCCTTCACGGTGACCAACTGGTCGACGGAGGCCGAGGCCACGCCGCCCAGATCGCCGAAACGGGCGATAAGGTCTTTCGCGATCGGTTTGACGTCGCGCCGCGGGATGCAGCGGAAGAGGTAAAGTTCCAGCAATTCATAATCGTGAAGCGCCAGAGAACCCGCAGAGGTTAGTTTTTCGCGCAGCCGGTCCCGATGGCCTGTATGATGCGCGAGATCGGTCATGGGTCAGCGGTTATAGGGCGGCCGGTCGAGGCCCTTGGGGGATTTGGTGAAAATCTCCACCCCGTCCTCGGTGACGCCGCAGGAATGCTCGAACTGCGCCGAGAGCGACTTGTCGCGCGTCACGGCGGTCCAGCCATCGGAGAGGACTTTCACGTCCGGACGGCCCAGATTCAGCATCGGCTCGACGGTGAAGAACATGCCCGGCTTCAGCTCGGGGCCTTCGCCATGCTCGCCGAAATGCAGCACATTCGGGCTGTCGTGGAAGTTCTGGCCCAGCCCGTGGCCGCAGAAGTCGCGCACGATGGAGCAGCGGCGGCTCTCGCCATATTCCTGGATGATCGCGCCGATCGTGCCCAGCGTGACGCCCGGCTTGATGGCCTCGATACCCGCCATCATCGCTTCATAGGTCGTGTCGATGAGGATCTCGGCCTTCCGCTTCGGTTCGCCGGCGACATACATGCGGCTGGTATCGCCGTGCCAGCCATCGACGATGACGGTGACGTCGATATTGAGGATATCGCCATTGCGCAGCGGTTTTGGGCCGGGAATGCCGTGGCAGACGACATGGTTCAGCGAGGTGCACAGCGAGTGGCGATAGCCCCGGTAGAACAGGGTCGCCGGCATCGAACCGTGGTCGAAGGCGTATTCGCGCGCCAGCTTGTCGAGATGCTCGGTCGCGACGCCGGGAGCGACCTCTGCGGTCAACATGTCGAGGATTTCCGCAGCCAGACGGCCAGCCTTGCGCATGCCGGCAAAGCCTTCCGGCCCGTGCAGCTTGATCTTGCCGTCGCGCGGTGCGCTGGCGGCGTCCTCATCGGTCACGATCTCGTAGGCGGTCGTCAAGTCAGCAATCCTCCATCAGCTCCTTATATACAAAAGCGCGCGCCGTTTGGAACGGCGCGCGCCTGCATTTTCTTCGCAATCGCGGAGAGGGTCAGTCTTCGCCAGCGTAGAGATTGCCGAAGAAGCTGTCCTCGTTCCACGCCGGACGCTCGTCGGCGTCGGCGATTTCGCGGGCGATCATGTAGTTGATGTTGGCGAATTTCGCGCCTTGCTCGAACAGAACCTCCAGCTCGCCATCCAGCTGGTCGGTCGGGCGGTGATAGTGGGTGTTCAGGAAGCCCATGAAGCCTTCGCCCTCATCCCAGCGCGGATCCGGCGAGGAGAAGCCGGTCATCAGGAAGAGCGAGGGCACGCCTTCGCGCACGAAATTGTAGTGGTCCGAGCGCACGAAGAGCGATTGTTCCGGCAGCGGGTCGGGGCTGATCGCCACGTCCAGCTGGGCCGCAGCGCGCGTGGCGATCGGGCCGAGATTGGAGTGGTTGGCGCCGAAGGCGATCACGTCGGAGAATTCATAGACGATGACGGGCATGTCCAGATTGACATTGGCGACGATCTGTTCGGCCGGAACCGTGGGATTGCGGGCAAAGTGCTCGGACCCCAGAAGACCCTTCTCTTCCGCCGCCAGGGCGACGAAGACGATGGTCCGGCGCGGCGTGCCCTCTTCCAGGAAGGTGCGGGCGGTTTCCAGCATGATCGACACGCCCGAGGCGTTGTCGACGGCGCCGTTGCAGATCACGTCTTCTTCGTCCGAGGTGCGGCAGGTGCCGCTGGCCCGGCCCAGCTCGCCATCATTGCCGATATGGTCGAGGTGGGCGGTGAGGACGACGATTTCATCGGCCAGTTCCGGATCGGCGCCGCGGATCATGCCGACGACATTGGGATCGCTGAACGGTTCGGAAATCGTACGCTGGCGCATGGTGACGGTGTGCGGCAGGTCGAAGCGCGGGAAGCTGGGCTCCTCGGCCTCCATTGCGGCGTTGACCTCTTCCAGGCTCATCTCTGCGCCTTCGAACAGGGCCGCGGCCAGATCGGCGCCGACGCTGGCGGACACCTGGATATCGTCATAGCCGGACGGGCCGGTGGCCGCCGTCAGGCGGGTGGCCGGCAGGGAGGCATAGCCTTCCGCATAGCTCGCCGTGCGCTCATCATCCCAGTCGGTCAGGGTGATCATGCCGATCGCGCCATGGGCAGCGGCGACATCGCGCTTGGTGGTGGAGGAGTTGTGGTGGGCACGCTCTTCGCTGATGCCCTCGAACACGCCGTCGGGCACGCCGCCGAGCACGACCACGATCTTGCCGTCCACGTCCACGTCCGCATAGTCGTCATGGCCGCGATTGGCGGCCGACACACCGTGTCCGACAAACACCAGTTCGCCGGTCACTTCGGCTTCCAGAACGGACGGGTTCGACCAGATCACGACGCCTTCGCCCTGGGCGTAGTCGGTGCCGTCGAGGCTGAACCGGTTGTATTCGCCGTCAGCGTGGACGTCCTGCATCGGCACGTCGGCGAAATAGGTGCCATTGTCGCCGGCCGGCTCGAGGCCCAGCAGGCGCATCTGCGAGGCGACGTAATTCGCGGCGATCTCGTAGCCGTCGGATCCGGTATCGCGGCCGGCCATGTAGTCGGAGGCCAGGAAGCGGATATGGGCTTCGATATTGCCGGCGCTCACATCGGGCGTGAACGCGGCGGCGGTTTGCGTGTCGGTGGAGCCGGTCTCGGTGTTGCACGCGACCAGCGCCAGGCCGGCAATTGCCGGAACCAGATACTTCATCAGTAAGGCCTCCCCCAGAGGTGATATCCGGCGCGGACTATAGGCCGCGCAGGCCCGGGCACAATGTTACGGCGGTTTAATCTGCAGCCGCGAGCGCTTCGGCGACCGAGGGCAGGACGGAATAATGCTCGCGGAAAATCCGGGTCATGCGCGCCGGACGTCCGGTAGAGAGCTGGAAACACACGACTTTCGTCAGTGCCCGGAACACCGTCGCGCCATCCTTCACCCGTTTGAACTGATAGCGGCGCTCGGCGCGCAGACGCCCGTCCGACTGGGTGATCCAGACCGCACAGTCCAGCGCGTCGCCGACACGCACATGGCCCAGATAATCCGCCTCGGTGCGGATGATGGCGATGCCGCGATCCTCGGTCTGGCAGGCATCCATGGAATAGCCCTTCGCCCACCAATGGGTCCAGGCGGCCGCATCGGCCCATTCCAGATAGCGCGCATTATTGGCATGGCCGAAGGCGTCCATATCGGCCTCGGTCACGGCAATGCGGTGAATATAGGGATCGGGCAGGTCCCAGCCGGTCTCGCTCATGCACCCAGCTCCACTGTCATCGGGGTGGTGACGGCAATACCGTCCGTCGTCACGTGGCAAGCATAGGCGAGCACTTCAACACCCGCCGCTGCAGCCTCGCGCAGGGTTGCCGCATAGACCGGGTCGATATCCCCGGCCGGGCGCAGGGTGTGGCAGTCGCTGCGCTGGACGATGAAGAGCTGCACCGCGCGGTCGCCGGCTGCGACCTGTGCGGCCAGTTCGCCCAGATGCTTGGCGCCGCGGCTGGTCACGCCGTCGGGAAATTCCGCAATCCCGGGACCGCGCTGCCAGTGGACATTCTTCACCTCGACCCAGCAGGGCGGCTGGCCCGCGCTTTCCAGCAGAAGGTCGATGCGGGAATTCTCGCCGTATTTCACCTCGCGGCGCAGGCTGTCATGACCGGCCAGTTCGGTGATCGTGCCGGCATTCACCGCTTCCTCGGCCAGCGCGTTCGCGGTGTTGGGCAGGGCGCCGATGATCGTGCCTTCCGCCTCCACCAGCTCCCAGGTGTATTTCAGCTTGCGCTTGGGATTGTCCGAGCGCGACAGCCACACTTTCAGACCGGGCTCCTTGATGCCTGTCATGGCACCGGTATTGGCGCAGTGCGCGGTCACTTCGCTGCCGTCTTCCAGCGTCACATCGGCGAAGAAGCGCTTGTAGCGTCTGACCAGACGGCCGGGGATGAGCGGTTGGGAAAATTTCATGGCTTGGACTTCCTGGCGTCTGCCTCATATACCCCCTCGAAGGGCTCGATGAAGGATGGAATCACATGGCGGATACCAGGCGCGTCACGGCAGCGGTTCTCCTGATCGGCGACGAGGTGCTCTCCGGCCGCACCCAGGACAAAAATCTCCAGCAGATCGCGCAATTCCTGGCGCCGCTGGGGATCAATGTGATCGAGGCGCGCACCGTGCCGGATATCGAGGACGAGATTGTCGACGCGGTAAACACGCTGCGCGCCAAGGCCGATTATGTCTTCACCACGGGCGGTATCGGCCCGACCCATGACGACATCACCGCCGACAGCATCGCCAAGGCCTTCGGCATGACCATCGATGTCCGCGCCGATGCGCTGGCGATCATCGAGGAATGGTACGACAAGACGAAGACGCCGGTCACCGAGAGCCGCAAGCGCATGGCACGCATCCCCGAGGGCGCGTCGCTGATCAAGAATCCGGTCACCGGCGCGCCGGGTTTCCAGACCGGCAATGTCTTCACCATGGCCGGCGTGCCCGCGATCTGCCGCGGCATGCTGGAGGATATCGCCCATCGCCTGGAAGGCGGCACGGTCACCCTGTCGCGCTCGGTGAAGGGCGATAATCTGCGCGAGGGCGAGATCGCGGAAAAGCTCGGCGAGCTGCAGGAGGAAAATCCCGGCGTCTCCATCGGCTCCTATCCCTATTTCATCGAGGTGAAGGCCGGCGAGGTCCGCCGCGGCACGCATCTGGTCGCCCGCTCCACCGACAAGCGCGCCCTGACCCGCGTCATCGACGCCATCGCCGACCTGGTGCAGGAGCTGGGTTACGAGCCACGGATCGATCCGGAGGAGTAGGGGGCTGTCTAGCGTAACGCGACGGGATGATGTAGAATTAATGACAATCAGTGGTGGTATTTTGAGTGCGCGAGGTCGAGCGATATGTCGAAGCTAGGTCAGCACGTTGTGCCGAATGGAAGCAAATGGGTTGTTCGAAGAGCGGGCGCTTCTCGTGCAACGGCCTCCTATTCCACGCAGAAAGAGGCCGTCGACGTGGCTCGTGAGATAGCCAAAAATCAAAAGACTGAACTCTACATTCACGGCAAAGACGGTCGGATTCGCAAGCGGGATTCATACGGCAACGATCCTTACCCTCCGAAGGGGTAGGGGGATTGCCTGAGGGGGAATTCGAAAACTCGGTTTTTGTGAATTGTCCATTTGACGAGGACTACGCTGCCATTTTGCAGAGCGTGCTGTTTTGCCTTGTTTACCTCGGAATGGTTCCGAGGATCGCTACTGAGCGGATCGATTCTGGCGACGTACGCGTCGAAAAAATAATCGAACTCATAAAGTCATCAAAGTATTCTATTCACGATCTGAGCCGTTGCCAGGCAGAGAAGGCGGGAGATTATTTTCGTCTGAATATGCCATTCGAATTAGGTATCGACTACGCGTGTAGGAAGTTTTGCGAACCGCCCTTCGATGAAAAGCGAATACTGATCCTGGAAGAGAGACGTTTTCGGTATCAGGCGGCATTATCTGACGTCGCTGGCTGCGATATCATGGTGCACGGCGGTGACTTCGGAAACGCGATCCGGCAGGTCCGCAACTGGCTTGTGTCCGAAGGAAGCGGAGTGTCGCGTGACGGCGCATCCCGGATAAGGGGAGCGTATTTTGATTTTCAGGAATGGAACTACGAGCGACAGCTCGCTCAGGGCTTTTCGGAAGAAGACATACAAGACTATCCAACCGCTGAGTTGCTTGCGGCAATGTTTGAGTGGAATGCACTGGGACGTCCTGCAACTGCATAGTGGTGCCGCAACGTTGCCCCCAAATTGCCCCGCTTTCGTCTTTCGGTTGCACCGGCTTTCGTGTTGCAGCTTGATGCGAGGGACCTGACGGGAAGGGGAGTGCTTCCATGAAACGCGCAATCTTGCTGGCGAGCGCCTTGGGCGTCGCTGTGGCCGGCTGTACGGCAACGACGGACGAGCCGGGCGAAGTCGCCGAACACGAATTTGAATATCGGTTGTCGCCGCCGCCACCCCCGCCGCCGGCCTCGGCCGACTACGTCACCGTCACGGGTGCCCGGATCGCAGGCGCACCGGCTCCCATGGTTTCGCCGCGTCACTGGCCTCAGCCCGAACCGGAAGACCGCGAGCGCTATGACAATACCGACGCCAATCCGGTCGTCTCCACGGCGGAGGAACCCGTCTCCACCTTCTCCATCGATGTCGACACGGCCAGCTATGCCGTGGTGCGCGACTATCTGATCGACAGCCGCGAACTGCCGCCCTCCGATGCGGTGCGGATCGAGGAGATGATCAATTATTTCGACTACGATTACGCCCTGCCGCCGGGACCGGACGAACCCTTCGCCACCCATGTCACGGTGACGCCCAATCCCTGGAACGAAAACACCCGGCTGATGCATGTCGGCATCCAGGGGTTCGAGATCGTGCCTGACGAGCGGCCGCGGGCCAATCTGGTCTTCCTGGTCGACGTCTCCGGCTCGATGAATTCGCCGGACAAGCTGCCGCTTGCCGTGCAGGCCATGCACATGCTGGTCGATGAGCTGGAACCCGAGGACACGGTGTCCCTCGTGGTCTATGCGGGCGCGGCCGGGGCTGTGCTCGAGCCGACCGAGGCGCGCAATGCGCGGCGCATCCACGCGGCGCTGGACCGGTTGCATGCCGGTGGGTCGACCGCGGGCGGGGCCGGTCTGGAACTGGCCTATTCGCTGGCGCGGGAGAATTTCGACGAGGATGCGGTGAACCGCGTCATGCTGCTCACCGATGGCGATTTCAACGTCGGGGTTACGCGTGACGAGAGCCTGGAAGACTATGTCGCCCGCCAGCGCGACAGCGGCATCTATCTCTCCGTCATGGGCTTCGGCCGCGGCAATTACAATGACCGCATGATGCAGCTCATCGCCCAGGCCGGGAACGGCACGGCGGGCTATATCGACAGCCGCCAGGAAGCACGCCGCATGCTGGTCGAGGAGAGCTTCTCCGCGCTCTTCCCGATCGCCAATGACGTGAAGATCCAGGTCGAGTTCAATCCGGCCCGCGTCGCGGAATACCGGCTGATCGGCTATGAGACGCGCCTGCTGGACCGGGCCGACTTCAACAATGACGCCGTCGATGCCGGCGAGGTCGGCTCGGGCCATGCCGTCACCGCGATCTACGAGATCGCCGCGCCGGGATCGGAAGGCGTGCTGATGGATCCGCTGCGCTATGGCGGGGCGGCCCGGCCGGCTGCAGACCTCTCCGGCGAATACGGGCTCCTGCGCCTGCGCTACAAGCAGCCCGGCGAGGATGAGAGCATCCTGATGGAACGCACGGTTACCGATGCCGACGCGGTCAGGACGTTCGACGAGGCGGACACTGAAGTGCGTTTCTCCGTCGCCGTGGCCGGCTTCGCCCAATTGCTGCGCGGCGACCCCTATCTGCAGGACGGATACAGCTGGGAGGCTGTCGCCGAAGCCGCCGGATCGGCCCTGGGCGAAGACGAATTCGGCTACCGCGCCGAATTCCTAGAGCTCGTGGAACGCGCCCGCCGCATCGACGAGGGCACAGGGTTGAAGGAGTAGCCAGGGCGGGCTGCCGGAGGGCTGACCGGCCCTCTGGCCTGCCCTGCAAACCGGTGTAGGATCGCCCCGCACCACCGGCGCGGGCGTGGCGGAATTGGTAGACGCAGCAGACTTAAAACATTCTGCTATCTACCAAACATTCCAAAAATACCATTTAGTATCAATATGTTATAAGGGGTTCTGTGAGAAAATCATCTCACAAAACCCTTACACATACCTTACACAATTCCTTGCGGTTTTCGGAAATGTGTTCTAGTATTGTTCTATGGCAGAACATCACACGCTCTTTGGGGGAAAACTCCACATCTACAAGCGCCCGGGTAGCAGCTACTGGCAGTGCTCGGCCTACCTCAAAGGTAAGAACCGGCGGGTCAGCACCAAGGAAGAGAGCTTGGCGTTGGCCAAGGACTTCGCGGAAGACTGGTATCTGGATCTTCGGGGGCGGGCCCGTGATGGCTATCTGAAGAACGAGAAGACTTTCAAACAAGCCGCCCAGCAGTTCCGGCGAGAGTATGAGGTTATCACCGAAGGGCAGCGCTCCGAACGCTATGTTGCCGGCATGATGGGGAAGCTGGATAACTACTTGCTCCCCTTCTTCGGCGACAAGGGGCTTTCCGAAGTCACACCCGGCTTGGTGCAGGAGTACCGGATTCACCGGCAGACCCATTCCGTTGTCCGCGCCAACCAGAAAGAGGCGCCGACGACGCGTCCCCACCCCAACACACTCCATCAGGAAATCGTCACGCTACGGCAGGTTTTGAAGACAGCTGTACGTCATGGCTGGCTGGATCGGCTTCCCGATTTGTCGGCCCCCTACAAGGCGAACACCAAAATCACGCGCAGGGCGTGGTTTTCACCCGACGAGTACAGGCAGCTGTACGAAGCAACGCGGCACAGAGCGCAGGCGGCGGGGCGCAAAAATCATAGGAAGTGGGCTGAACAGCTTCACGACTATGTACTGATGATGGCCAATACGGGCCTTCGTCCCGATGAAATCAAACGCCTTGAATATCGGGACGTTGAAATCGTCGAGGACGAGGTTACGGACGAGACGATCTTGCTCATATCCGTGCGCGGCAAGCGCGGCGTGGGCTATTGCAAGAGCATGCCAGGGGCGGTGCGCCCCTTCGAGCGGCTGATCGAGCGAAACACACCCGAACCGACGGATCTGCTCTTTCCGATCAACCACGGCACGATGCTCAACAAGATTCTGGAGGAAGAAGGGCTCAAGTTCGACCGCGAGGGGCAGCGGCGGACGGCCTACTCCCTGCGTCACACCTACATCTGTTTTCGGTTATCCGAGGGCGCGGATATCTATCAGGTCGCCAAAAACTGTCGCACCAGCGTCGAGATGATCCAGAAATATTATGCTGCGCACATCGCTGACAGCATCGATGCTGCAGCGGTAAATGTCCGAAAGCCCAAAAGAAAACGTGTAAAAGACGCCGATTAGAGCAATTTCCTCTTTAAAAACAAATCCCTTTACCGCTATACCAATTTGGTAATCGGTTCGATCTTCTCCGTGCGGACGTGGCGGAATTGGTAGACGCACCGGACTTAAGCAATTTGAGTGCGCCGGCGGAAACGCCGGACGTAGAACCGCTCAAATTCGGGGAAGGCTAAAGGGCAATCGCTCCACGCTAATCCCGAGCCAAGCCATCGGCCCCAGCGGTCGGTGGAAGGTGTAGAGACTAGACGGGCGGCGTCTAAGCTCCGGCATGCCGGAGTATGATGAAGGGATAGTCCAGACCCCAAACACTCGGGTTCCGAGTGGCGGCGAAAGTCGTGGCAGGTAAGAAAATCCGTTGGGCATTGCGCCCGTGGGGGTTCGAGTCCCCCCGTCCGCACCACTAGTTTTCGAGCACCTTGAACTCAGATGTCAGGAGTCGCGATGGCGATTTTCGAGAACGAGCCAGCGATGCAGAAATGGTTGAAGGGCATGTTCGACCAAGGCGAGCAACTGGGCGATCTGGTTCTGGTATCGGACGAGGTACACAACGGAAAATTCAGCTCCGAAGACCAAAGAGCGATCCAAGCCTCGTTCCAATACATTCTCGAATTCGCCTACTGCACAGAAGTGATGGCTGCAGATGCGAACATCTCCGCAACCAAGTCCGAGGTGCTTCGGCCAGACTTCGTGCTCTACGCTCCGGAAGCCCAAGGCATCATGGTGGTTGAGCTGAAGAACTTTTCCGCTGCGACGCGGGAAACAGGAACCGAAATCGGCGCATATGCCGGTGAGATCCGATCCCAGCTCCCATTCATCGCTGATGCGGACGTTATGAGTGTCATCATCTCTCCCGAATGGCCTACTCTATTGCGGCACTATGTCGTGCAAGAAATCTACTGGCGGCGAAGGAAAGTGCTCTGTCTGCAGCCCGTCGAGGTCGATGGAGAGGTCCGACTTGAGACCGTTGATATCGAGTTTCTTGCCGCCGGCAATATCTCCCTCAAGGCTGCAGCGCATTATCTCGGCGGTTATCACATCTGCCTCTACGATGACGAACTGCAGGCCGGATCGGAGGATCGAGAGCGGCTCACACCTTATGAGGAGCAAATGCGCACGGCGCTTCGTGTGCTTGCGACGGAAGGGGAAGCCCACGGCCTGACGGGGTTTGCTTTTCTGTGGAAGGACAAGTGGGAGCAATCGCTAGCGCCCTATATGATCACACTGGTGAATTTTGCGCCCTTTCAGCAGCTCGACCAAATTCTACGGCGCAAGAACGGTTGGGAAACCGCGACCGATTTCCAGCGTACAATGATGGAAATCAACGCGGAGTTCGATCCACAGGGGCATACCGGTGCGCTCATGGCCCAGACTAGGGCGATCGACTCTATTCTTGAACGCTTCTGCCGGCCGATGCCTGAGGGCTTCAACAGCTGGGTGGATCTTCGTCGCCAGATGTGGCCACGCGTTGAGCGCATGGTTGCCTTCGAAACCTGGGGCGCGTTCACACCGAGATATCTCGATATGTTGCGCGGGGCATACAAGGTGGGCAATGGCTTTGAGTACAGCCACGGTGAGCTGGGTTGGGACTTTGTCGAGAGCATCGTCGACTATAGCGCCGAGCCACCCTATTGGCCCATGTTGTTTGGAGACGACGAAGACGAAGACATGGACTTCGACGACATTAACGACGGTGATGGCTTTGACATGGGTGACGACTAGATTACGTGAACCGGAATTCAGTCAGGTTCGGCCATAGTGCGCACACTTTGGGCAAGGTCGGGCCTGCCAACACGATCAAGTCCTTTTGCAAACTCGTGCGCAAAACTTGTCTTCGACATTACGTGCTGGAGGCTTATGAGGGGATCTCGCTCCCGCTGGTGTTCCAGCAACGTCTCCTCAAGCAACCCCTCATAGTGTTCGCAATAGCGAACATCGCGGCCCATATAGAACAGCGTGTCAATGTCAGCGATTTCCTCGCTTGAGAGCGCGGCAAGAAGCGTCTCGTAAGCCTCTCGTGACGGGTCGTGACGCCCACGATTTTCCTCGAGAAAGCGCAGCACGTCTTCGACGCCGACTATTTCGCTTCGTGGGCTGCGATCCGGATGGATGATCTGCCACTGCTCCATAATCAATATGACGTGTTCGTCAGTGAGGTGAACCGGATCGCTTTGTACACCGACCAAGAGCTTCAGCTCGCGAGAAGTCTGGATCGCATCAAGGGCATCGGAGAACTTCCGGCTGCTCAAGCCAAATCTTTCCATCATGGCCGCTTTGGCTTCGGTGAATTGCTCGGAGTCCCAATCTGCGCGATTTGGCATGGCCTCAGCGATGACTTTCAGATCAAGACGAGAGCATTCGGCAGTGAATGTGCCGGTTCTGCGTTCGTCTTCGATGTCCCATAGGCGGTATTTCAGTTTTTCGAGAAGGGCCCGGAGTTCCTTGAGGCTGTCTCTGATCACCTCGATGCTGGCCAGCGAGTGCTGCCCCAAGCTCATCTGCCCGTCGAGCGTCTCCGGGTAGCGGAACGATTGACCGTCATCGTCAATGTTCGACAGGCTCAGCACAAACGGTTTGAGCGCCGCCAAAAGCTGCCGCAATGTCTCATCACCGAGCGGTTGCCCTGTCAGGAACTGCCAATGAGCGAGAATGTTGTGATCCACCTTGGGTGCGCCTCGCACCACGCCAGCCTTTCCGAGGCGCTTAATCAGGTATTTGAGCGTGAGCTCAATCCCGTGGCGGGCGTTGTACAGGATCGGAAAAACGATGGTGTCGCGGCTTTCGAACTTCCTCTCCTTGATCAGCGTCTCGGCGAGTAGCAAAGCGGCATCGGTAAAGCCGTCGACATAGTTCTCGTCGAACGCTTGCTTGCCGATGCACGCATTCCAAGTGCTGGATTCTCTTAGAGAGAAAAACGGGTCATCTTCTGTTGCTGTGGGCATGTCGTGTGATCTCAATACATTAAAAAATTCAGGTTGTTGTATCTGAAGCGAGCCGAAGGTGAAAGGCTTTGGCATCCGGGCGGGCTCTATGGCCTGCGGCCACCAAGCCAGCCGCCGGCAGGACCGGCGTCGGGTCTTGGCCCATGCGGGTAACGATCCCTGATGCGGTTTTAGCTCACGCTATCGCCGCTGGCGCGTTTCAGCGTCTCATACATTTCTGCGAGTTCGTCACGATCTGGTATGGGTGAGCCTTCGCGAGCGGCCCGCTCTTGAGCTTTCAGGGCTAGCGAAACCGGATCGGTCTCAAATGCGAGATCTACAAACATCTCCATAATGGCGAAGATGTGCCGGATGCACTCGATCTTTTCTTCCCGCGTACCATCCCACTCCTCGACCATGGCGAGATATTCTTCAATTTGTTCATCGCTAAGCGGCATGCGGTATCCCCTCCCAAGTTCTGCGTCTGAATGAGCTTAGCGGCCCCGACATGGCGACTGCCAAAAAATAACGACATCCATGCATATGTATTGCTTGCCTTGCGCCTACTTGTGCTCGGCAATCTCGCAGTCTTCGTAGGCAACCATGTCCAGATAAATGCCGGTGGTGGCCAGATCGGAATGGCCGAGCCAGGTTTCGATGCCACTTAAGGCTTAGGGCTTTGCCCTCGGCGCACTTCGGCAGAAATAGGCGGTCTCCCGAGGTTCGGCCTGGCGAGCAGGCCTGCACCCGCCGCCGATTTCTCCCTCCGTTTGCACACCCATCCTCGGCCGGAAGCAGGGCTGCATGCGCAACCCTTATCCAAAGGAGGTTTGAGATGGGAGAGCAAGAAACCGAAATCCGTATCTATGTGGCGTGTCTGGCGGCCTACAATAATGGCTGGCTGCATGGCCGGTGGGTGAATGCCGATCAGGATGCCGAGGCAATTCAGGCCGAGATCGCCGCGATGCTGGCGGCCTCACCGATCCCAGACGCCGAAGAATGGGCCATCCATGATTATGAGGGCTTCGAAGGCGCCCCCATCAGCGAGTATCAGGGCATCGACAGCGTGGCCGCGCTTGCGGCCTTCATTGCCGAGCATGGCACATTGGGCGGCAAGCTGATCGCGCATTTCGGCGGCGATCTGGACGAGGCCCGTACCGCTATCGAAGAGCGGTATTTCGGGGAGTATGCGCGGCTGGCCGACTTCGCCGAGGAATCTACCGAGAACACCCACGACATCCCCGAGGCCCTGCGCCCCTATATCGACTACGAGGCCATGGGGCGGGATTGGGAAATCTCAGACCTTCTGGTCATCGAAACCGGCTTCGAGCAGATCCACATCTTCGGGAGCTGTTAGCATGAGCGCCGAGATATATCGCTTCACATGGCGCGGCATCGAGATCGAGGCCCGCTATGTCGCCAGCTATTGGGAAGAGATCGCCCATCTGGAAATCCGGTCCATCAAGCCAGAGCGCGAACCGCTCCCCATCACCGAAACGGGCTACCGCTCCCACTTCCATCATAGCGGGGTGATTGATCTGCACGGGGCAGAAAACCGCGGCGATACGCTGATTGCCCATGTCGTCGACTGGCTGGATGCCGAGGCGGACAAACCGGCATGGAAAGACTTTGTCGAAGCCTCGCGGCAAGGCGAGCTATTCTAAGGCAGATCGCCCTAGAAATGCCGTGCGGGGTCCTGCCGCGATCCCAGAACGCGAACGACCAGCGTCTCGCCGGTATCGAGGCGGGCGTAATAGATGGAATGGCTGGTGTGTTCGTAGCGCCGCAGACCTGGCGCGATATGGCCGTAATCCTGACCCCAGTCGGTATGATCCGCCAGCACGTCAATCCGTGCGAACAGATCGTCGATATAGCTCCGCGCCGTCGCCAGCCCGAAATTCACGATGGAATATTCGTAGATCGCCTCGATATCGCTCTCGGCTTTGACCGAGAGTCTATATCCGGCCATCCGCTTTCAACCGCTTCTCGACACGTGATTTGATATCGGCGGGGCTAGCCTCGCTGATACCGCTTTCCAGCCCTTCGGCGATCAGGCCGCGCAGCTTTTCTTCGGCGGCGTAGCGTTCCTGATCGCGGCGGATCAGATCGCGCATATACTCGCTGTCATTGACGTAGCGGCCAGACTCGATGCGGGCCTTGATCCATTGCTCCATGGCATCGGGGATCGTGATCGTCTTTCGCATCATGGTCATGGCAATTCTCCTCTCTCCTTCAGGATATCATATGCGCATCGTATGACGCAAATCATACGATTGACATACAAGCGCAGGCGTGCCGCCCAAGCCAAAATCACCAAAACCGTCGTGAATACAGCGATATGCGCCATTTCTTAGCCAAATCTTAACGCATTTTCTCTATGATGATGGGGTTATGGAGTGGTGGGACGATCAGAAACGACAACAGGATATAGACGACCTGAATAATGAGATGGCGGGCCGCGATGTTGGCCGCCAGCATCGTTTCCTCCACGACCGCGACCCCCAGTACATCGAAGAGCGCAAGCGCGAAGACAAGCACCGGCACGACATGCTGATGCAGCTCATGCGCGACGCCGAATATGCCGCCGCCTATCAGCGAGCATGGGACGCGCTGGACAATGCACAGGACGCGTTGAGTGAAGCGCTGCTCGAAAACGCCGAGGAGACCGAGCGACTGGCCGAAGCGCTGGACGCCATTACGGACCAGGCCGCGCATTTGCCGGACGGAACGCCCGTCTTCCGCGCCGCCGACGGGTCTTTGAGGGACGCAGACGGCAACCGCCTGCGCAGCGATGCGCTACCCGCATCGCTCACCATCCCCGAGGATGCCCCCTCATACGAAGAATATGCCGCGGCCCGCGATGCGCTGCACAGCGCCCGCATGCGCGGTCAGGAACTGGCCCGCATCCAGACCGAAGTGGTCGATCCGGCGCGGGACAGAATGAACGATCGTGAAAATCCACCGGACGCTGGCGAGTTGGACGCTATTGAAGCCCGCATGCGCCAAGTCCCCGCCATGATAACGGCGGGGCGTGTGTTACCGGACCTGGAGAGGTCAGGCGACGCTGCTGCTCCGGTCGAGCCGGAGCATAGCGCCATCCCGACGCTCGACGAGATCGGACCCGCGCCCTAGCTTCGCCCGAGAATGGTCGGGCAAGCCCTTCGAGCCATCGCCAGAACGACAATACTCGGCTCGTGATCCGGATAATGTTCCAGACTGGCGATGATGTTCGCATAGACCTGCTCGGCATCTTCGAAGTACCAATTCGCCATGCACTCGCCCGCATCATTGTCCATCAGGCTTAGGCCGTGTGCTGCGCCGACGATCAAGCCGTTCAGCCAGATACGGCGGACATTTTCCGGCTGGGCCATGAGGTCACGGTTGGTGAAGCGTTCGTCGGCAGCGGCTGCCGCAGGCGCGGACGGGGACTGCGCCACGGCGGATGCGGCGGTGAGAATGGCGGCAGCCATGCCGCACGATATCAGGCGAAGCGAGCGCATAGGGCTCTCCCTTATGATGATGGTGGAAGCGTGCGGGCGGCTATGAGGCGCCGCCAACATTGAACAGCCAGTAGACGCGGCCCGCGATCAGCAGCAGGCCCAGCGCCAGAAACGCGACATTGAAGATGACGCGCAGGGCCATGGATGCGCCCCAGCCCAGACCCACGCCCATTCCGGCACCGACCAGCGCACCGGCCCAGAAGCCGATTTCGGGATCTTCGCCGCCAATGCCGCCGCCCCACAGGAAACCGGCGATACCGCCGACCCACATCATCGCGCTGGCAAGCGTGGGCGGCTTTTTAGTCGGAGTTGGTTGATTTGTGGCCATTTGGCACCCCCTACAGGCTAGAAGAACGGGATGCGCCGGTCTGAATAAGTGAAGGTATTTCAATGACTACGATGGTGTGCCCGAGTCTCTAAAACCTTCCGTATAGAGACTCCGTCTGATAGGGTGAATCCGACATTGAGAAAGCGAGGTTTTACGCGGGTTTGCGCAAAACCGAGCCGACCCGTTTGCGTCAGTCCCGTAAGGGAACCCTTTCGGGACGCCAAAATGGGCTCTCAGTGCGCGTTTCAACGATATCAACAAGGAGGGCGAGCCATGCGGATTGGCTATGCGCGTGTCTCCACCTGCGAGCAAAGCCTCGATCTCCAGATCGACGCGCTCGATAAGGCAGGATGCGACACGATATTCGAAGACCCCGGCGTCAGCGGGGTTGCACCGGAAAGGCCTGGGCTGGCCCGAGCCATGCGGACACTCAAAGAAGGCGATACGCTGGTCGTCTGGCGGCTCGACCGCATGGCGCGGTCGATGCACGATCTTTTAGATACGGTCGATACACTGCACGCCCGCAAGATCGGCTTTCAGTCGCTATGCGAGCATATCGACATCGACTCCGCTTTTGGCGAGCTGATCCTGCACGTTCTCTCGTCGGTGGTTCATTTCGAACGGCGGCTGATCGTGGAGCGCACCCGCGCTGGCATGGAAGCGGCCAGATCTCGGGGCGCGACATTCGGCCGGCGACCGGCCCTCGATGGCGAGACCTACCGCGAAGCCCTCTATCTCAAGGCCCAGGGCATGACCATCCCCGCCATCGCCGCAGATATCGGCGTCGGGCGGTCAACGTTGTATCGGTATATGGGGTGAGGAGTGAGCGTTACTGAGTAGCGGCGCCCAGCGAACTACGCCCAGCGTTGATAAAATCGTTCCAGATCCGCCGCGAAAGGCCCCTTTATGCGCGGAAAACAGTCGACGCTGCCGCAGCCGAACAGGGTTGCGATGACACGATAATTCTGCCCGCCGTCGAGGCTGACGAGTAGAGGTCCGCCCGAGTTTCCCGGAAATGTGTCGCAGCCTTCGGTGCGATACAGCACTGCCTCCTGATCAGTCCCCGTAAGGTCATTCCGTTCCGCAAAGCGACAGAACACCCCGAAGCCACTCAGCCTTTGCCAGCGAAGAAGTGATTGGCGCCGAGCTTGCGGAAACTCCTCGTGTCGAGCTGTCTCATCGAACGAGAAGACGCTTAACGACAGCAATGGATACTGTTGTTGCTGAAGTTGACGGACCGCGTCGTCTGTGAGCGTGATCGCTTGGAACGGCTCAACCGTATCGCAGACGGGTTCAGCCAAATCGATAAACGCATAGTCGAACGCTATCCTTCTTAGGCTATAGCGTGGCGACACATATATTCGGTCTACCGTATATGAGGCATTGCAAGCCACACTGAAGAAGTGAACCTCTTGTGCCGATGCACCCTCAAGGCAGTGAGCAGCGGTGATGACGAAGTCCGAGCGGCCAAGCACTGACCCCGTGCATCGACCGGACGTGGTGTGCACACTCCCCAGTGCTGCAAGCCGATGTTCCAGCGTGTCATCATCCAGATTGTACACGCCGGACAGCGCCGAGAGCGGAACCCGGTCATCGGCGCCCCCAAGACTTTGCAAGCCTTGTTCGTAGAGGATCGGTTGATCGCTTTCGACAGTGGGTGGTTGAGCAGGTAGCTGTCCTGCCGCTTGTTCTTCCGCCTCACGAGCTTGCATGTTGAGAATAGAGTACACCTGCCAAGCAAAAAGCAGCGCGAAGGCAAGCGGGCTCCAGCGGAAGCCGACGACCAACGATTTTCGACCATCTTCGCTGGTGAAGAGCCATCCGATAGCGCTGAATATGCCTTCCAGCACGAGGCCGGGAATGGCAAGAATGGCCATCCTTCGGCGTGGCGGACGATTCCGATGGTCGTCGTTATGGCGGTTGTAGTATCCCGACATCATCCTGCCTCCTGTTCGCTTTTGTGGTCGTCTTCATCACCAGCTACGCGCTCCTGACCGGCTTTCTTGGGAAGAAACTTGGAGAGCCGAGGGCCGAGCAAGTCGTAGACTCGTTGGTCCATTGGGTCGTGGTTCTCCATGAGTGTCTCGATGGTCCGAGCGCCAGCGAACATCGAAAGCAGTGCGCGTTCGATGTCCCGGACGGTCATAGATCCATCCGGCGCGCCGTCTTTTGCTTGTTGGATCTTCTCTTCCTTTTTGCGACGAATTTCGGCCTGAATTGCGAGCATGGCCGGCAACCGAATGAGGAAAATAAGGAAGGGCAGCATGTCGAGGCCAACGGCCATAGCGACGAGCTGCGGATATCGTGGTGCGGCTGCAAAGACCCTATCCACCGGGGTGCTGATAGAAAGTTCGGGCAATACGACTGGCTCAAAGTTGTCGGCAAGCGCAATCAACTCCGCCGCAATCTCCGGCAGTCGGGACTGAGTCGCCTGTACCAGAGGGCGCCCATAGGCCCGCAGGTCCACGGGAGTCTGGACATTCGTCGAAATGTGCATCGCTGAACTCCGCGCAATCTCTTCTGGTTCGAGCACGGCTATCTGGCGAACCGTTGAGCGCAGATCTTGAACAACAGTTGCGTACGTCTCTTGGCTAGTTGAACCGTCACGCGTTGTTTCAATCAGGCGATCGACCAACGCGTCCGCTTCCGCGCTCAGATTGTTAAATTGACGTCGGGCCCGCTCTACAGACTCGAGACCGGGGGTAAAAAGTGCGGCGGCTTGACCGTAGTGATTGGAAATCGGCCCCACATCTCCACCCCGGCTGTTGGTCCCCGCTACTTCGCGAAGCTGGAGGTCGAGAAAATAATCTTGGTTTTGCTCAAGTGTCCGATGAATCGCATCGAGCTGGCTGCCGATTGCTGTAGCCTGTTCCACCAATAGCGTGCCGCTTTGGCTCAGATGCTGACGTTCCAACGCTCGCGACGGATTATCGAGCAGGGACACCAAGTTTGTCGTGGTGCTGATCGCGAGAGTTGCCACGAGCATTAGCACCATTGTCCCGGCTTGAACGATCTTCCCCGACATCGTTTGGGCAAATCCTGCCATGCCCAAATAGCCATTCCAGACTGTGGACACGATTAGGGCCACGGCCCCGCCGAACGCCGTACCTATCCAGAACTCAAACAACGTGAGTTGTTCTTGCATGTTGATGAAGCCGACACCTGATAGAACACCTGAGAAGGCCGCCGCTGCCACGATGACTGGCGCTGTGTTTTTAAGCAGCCGCTTTTGGGCTTTTTCTCCCTCGGAAATCGGATCTTCTTGCCAGTTGGTGCCTTGAATTTGAATGTCAGTCATCTTGCTCTCCGTCGTCGTGCGATGCGCTCCTAGCGCTGGTTGGTTGATTGGATAAGAAGGTCGGTAGCGCGCGCGATCAGGTCCGCCGAAAAGCGGCCCTGAAGCAGCGCAGCGCGGTCATAAACGTCCTGCCGGGTGAACTCAGGGCTCAAGCCAAACATCGCCAGAGCCTCGCTCTGATCCATCAGAAGGCCCGGGTCGAACTGAAAGTGATCATCCCGATACGCGTCCGAAATTTCGACGTTGAGGGGGCTGATGTTCCACCACGGCGTTCTGTCGGCCACGACAAGCCCCGGCAGACCTCTTACTTCGAGGATGGCTTGATCGGCTGACATGTTCGACACCACCGCGAACGGTAGGTTACTGACTTGGTGTTCAGGCAGCGCGTTCGAGGCGCTTTCGCCGGTTTGCACGCCATGCCCGAGCGCCGTTCTGGTGCCGGACTTGCGCTCCAATTCCCCGGAGACCTGAGGCTCTGGGTCCATCCAAACGTTGATGCCGGCATTCGCCTCAAGCTCGCTGGCGGCTCCTTCGCCCCATTTCTGATCCAGTGTCTTCCGGGACTGGGTCACCGTCACACACTTCATCCGGCGTTTCCGGTAGACCCGAACCGTCTTCATCACGGTCTCGGTTCGCGGCAATTGCGCGAGTTCATCCAGAATGCACAGAACGGGGCGATCCCCTTCCGCTTCTGCCAGCTCTTCCAGTAGCAAGCTGATCATGATGGAGGTGATCGGGCCAGCCGCCTCCATTTCCGCGCCGGTCAGGGCAAGGAAGATCGCGACGGGTTGCTTTCCGGATTTCGCCTCAGACGGACGGAAGTCGTCGCGCGAGGTAATGGAGGCGAAAACGCTTTCCGGCTCTAGCAGGTTGAGCGCATCTGCAGCAGTTTCGAATTTCCAGAACAACTGCTTGTGGGCTTCAACATTGTACTCGTTCACGAACTTCAGGGCGCGACGCAGCACAATCGGGCGCCGTGCGTTGTCGCCTGCCATTTCCAGCACCTTCTTCGGTGCGGTGGTCAGAAGAACCCAAAGGTTGGAAAGCGTGCATTCTTCAGGGTTATTGTCGGCGAGATGAAACAAGCACATGATGATGAGCTCGACGCCACCCAGCCGGATCCACTCATTCCGATCTCCCGGCAAATGCGGAAGAATGATGTTGGCGATGCGTCGCGCTAATCCGAGGGCTTCAGCTTCGCAGCCTTCCATCACGGCCTTGACAAAGGGCTTAAGCAACCCCCAGCCCATGGCCGGGAAACCATGCTTGCCACTCGGCGCTATTGAGATCACTCGCGTGCCCCGCTTGAGTAGCATCGGAGTCAGCGCACGGATGGCCTCATACCCGACATCAATCGCAAACAGGGAGTGTGGCCAGCTCGCCATCATTGGGAACAGCAACGCCATGCCCTTCATGCTGCCGGGCGGCGCCGTGATGTGGATTGGCCAGTCCGAACCATCCCAGATCGGGATGCCCCGAAACGACAAGACCGGGACGGAGTTTCTCGTCCGCGTTAGCATCGTCGCGTTGAAGAGGTCGTCTTCGTTCGCCAGTCGCCCGTGATCGTGGACGCCGGAAGTCTCGACGCGGTTGAGCGCTCGATTGGCGTTTTTTGAGTCTCGGTGGATCCGCGTGGCTGTTCGGTGAACGCCAATCTGGTGTCCGAACCGACGACTGAAGTTGCGCAAGATCATGCCGCGCCTCCGTCCAGATCGTCGTCATCGTCAAACAGCGTATAGCGGACGTTATTTCGGCCATCGTCGTTTCGACCTCGGGTCGAGTTGCGGCGGCGGCGGGACAGTCGCTTCAGGTAAGGAAAGAGTGTCTCAGTCCAGAAGCGCCCGAGGAGGTACAGCGTGTCGTCGTGTCCGCAGATGGCGGCGAACATGAATGTAAGTGTCCAGCCGATTCCAAAAAACCACGCGACACCAAAGAGCCCCCAGCTCGGGGCGATGGCGGATGCGAACAAGCTGCCAAGCAGCAGCCCGAATACGGGTGCAAGCAGCCAAGCAGAAATTTTCGGAACAATGTTGATGTGCTCGTTTGCGGTGATGCTCAGCGCAAACCCGATGCCAACGAGGGTGGCGAGCGGGCCTGAGATTGTCAGGCCCCAAGAAAACGCCTGAGCGATCGTGATGCTGGAATCCATGGTCCCGCACTCCCGTTCTGTGGGGCGGGACAAAGACGCTAGCCGCTAAGCGTGCGGCCTATCCGTCAAGCGTCAATACGTCCCGTCCCCATCGACGAACAGGCGCACAAGAACCGTCAACCTGTCCAAGGTTAACGTTATACATAATGACAGATTAAGCAAGAGACATTTGTCTCTTCACAAAAGGTTCATCTTGGCTCTGCGCCGACTCCTTTGTGATCAAGGGGGAGCGATAGCTCAGCTTCGACCTTGCTGATCGCTCGCTCCATCGCGTGATAGAAGCATTTGGTTTTCATGGTTCCGGCGCGTTTCGCGGCTTGATCTAGTCTGTCCAGGTCGCTCTTGAGGACGGCTACGGATTGGCTGTCCCGAGACTTCTTCGCCCCTGTGGGGGGAACGATGTCGTCATTGATAATGGCGTCGTGGAGGGCAACCCGCATGAATACGGCTCTCGACATGCCGCATGCTTCAGCGGCGAGGTCTATGCGTTCGAGTAGGTCGGGCTTCTTTCTAAACCCGAAAAGCTCACGGGGTTCTTTTGAAAACTCACAAGAAACATCAAAAATATCAGTAACTTTAAATCCGCTCTTCTTCATTGAATTTTTGTTTAGTCGATGGTTTATTTCACCGCTCTCCATGTTTTCTGGTATTATGGCATTAACATAAAGGTTCTTATTTTGTCTATTTCTTTTATTAAAAACAGAGCTCGAAACATAATAAATTGTGGAGCTACCATATTGATCGCTCTGAACATCTTCTTTTCTCAGATCGCGAACGCCTTTTTTCTTCGCTAATTGCTTTGTTGCTTCAGCGCTCACTTCAATCTCCGATTCTGTAGTTGTTTCCGAAGAGTCTGGTGCGGACATCTCCTAGGCCTGCAGCTTCAGCTTCGGTTCGAAAGCCGGCCGTGAAGATGGGCACTTGGCCAAGCTCGCCCTCAAATTCAGTCAGGGCGTCGCTTTTCAAGGTTAGCGTGATGACGGCAATCTTCGAGTAGTCACCGCGATATCTTTGAACGAGCCTCTTGGCGACGTTGCTGGTTGTGCGGCCGGTAGAAATCGCAGGATCGAAAATAAAGGCTTGTTTTCCATCTAGATCAGGAGCGGCTTCAAAAAAAAGAGGCTCTGTGCGGTTCGCGTCGAAGCCTAGTGATCCCATTTGTGCGTCTGGTAGGATAGAGTGGGCGGCGGCGGCCATTGCCATGCCGGAGCGAATGACCCCGATAAGCACAAAATCAGAAGTGTCGAGGAATAACCCTTCGTATTCAATGTCTCGGCAGTCGTGAGCTCGCACTAGGTGGGCTGGGATAGTTAGTGCGTCGAGAGCCTCGTACATAAGAATCCGAGTGGTGTCGGCTGCTAGTTGTCGGAATTGTGCGTTCGGGCAACGCGCGTCTTTCATCAGGGTCAGGTAGTGCTGAACAAGTACGCTGTCGCAAAGGAAAACATTGGGACGAAGTTTTTTGACTGACATCGTGTCGCTATTGCGCCTCACATGATGTTCTTCCGCACGCCATTCGGTTTAATCTTTCAGGCATATACAAAATGTATGCACCGTGGCGTATGCACTAGCGTATACACGACGCGGTGGAAGATGCCTAGTGCGTCACCTTGCGTACCGGAGTGATCTGCGCACAATGAGGGCCCAAGCGGCGTTCAGAGGTCCGACCATGTGTGGCGATGCAAATGATGGTCTTGATGGCGCAGGTCCCATCACGCCCGAGTTTAATCGGGTGGCCGACGAACCAGTTCCAGAAGAAACCCATCAGCGCGATTATCGGCAAGAGCTTGATCGAACCAATCCGCATTTGACCTTGGATTATACTCCGGGCGGCCAGCTCGAGCAGGAGGTTCATCGGGAAGTGCGTGAGGAAATCGAGGAAGGCTTTGCTGAGCAGCAGCGGCGCGAGCTGCAGCGCTTGAAGGAAGAATGGGAGATTCAAAAAGATGCCGGCGATGAGCCCGAAAAAGGCGGTCGCGATAAAGGTGCGGATCGAGATAAGTCCTAAAAATTGAATTGCTTACTTGGGTTGTGGTACCCTTTTCTGATGAGGCAACAGTTTCAGGACCTGCAGTTTGGCGATCAGTTCGAGTTATCTGATCGATCGATCGTGCTCGAAGGGGGTGAGCGCGTTCGGTTTCGGCAACATGCCTACACATGGGCCAGATTTGACTGGCTCACTCAAAATAGCTCCCTAACGGCAGACAAGTTGATTTCCTTGAGCGCAAAAAATCAGGCGCTGAAGGAATGTGATGCCGATACGAGTCTGCAGAGAGTCGTGCATCTGGCTTTCGATGTTTGGACACAGTCGACGGCTTGATGCAAGACTCTCGCGAGTGAAGCCTAATTTTGCTGACGTTATCGCTTCAGCTCTTGGTAGTTGATTGGAATGCCGTTGCCGTCCCGGGTAACCCGGACGTCTGGATCACCAAGAATGGAAGCGCCGTGCTCGTCCCGCGACGTTTCCCGTAGGGTTCCATCGCTATTATAAGTGGCGCTTGTGTTCCGATAGTCATCCCATCGGTCGGTATGGCTGCCATCTTCATGGTATTCGGTCTTTTTTCCCATTTGTCTGCTCCTTAACGAACTGCCAAGTGTGCGCGCCCCTAAGCACCATAGCAGAAATTCCCCAATTGAGGGAATTTTACCGAAAGCACAGCCCTTGCGGACTCTTGTTTCATTACTGCAATTCATAGTCATCGGCATTCCAGATTGATGAGCTTACTCGCTTGATGTGCTCATTGCGGCGATATGTTGTTTGGGGATCTTCGGTCGCCGCTACCCTTTCCAAGTCGGAATGCCCGCTTCAACACATCCATCTGTCTAAGTCTGGCGAGCCACAGCGGCGCAGACCCTTCGGGCGCGCAATGCCCGTGTGGGGCATGCGCGGCGCTGCTGTGGCTCGCCGGCCGCCTTTCCATCGGATCGCGTGAAGCGGCCCACCAACAACTGGAAAGGAAACGACCATGACTACAGAAACCAAAAAGAGCTATCCCGCCTATCGTCTTTGCTTTGCGCTCTATACCGGCACTGAGCGAAACGGCCGCCAAGAAATCGGCTTCCCCGTTGAAATCGGAGCCGCTTGGCCCCGAGATGACGAAAACAAGGGTCTCATCCTGCGGTTCAACCTCGTCCCAGACGATTTGCGCTCCGGCTTGATCCTGCTGAAGCCTGTTGAGGCTGAGATCTCCGATCAATCGGGGCTGCCTCTCGAAGAGGTCGCGTAATGGTTGTCGATGCAATCGGCGAAATCGCCGAGATCGAGTGGCAGGGTCGGACTATCCGGCTCTGCTACAAGCCCAGATACGCCTTTGAGATTGATCACGTCGAGATCAGGGCTCTCGATAAAGAGGCCTTGCCGATCACTGAAACGGGCTATCTATCCCACTTCTTCGGCCCTGCTGAGCCACCACTGATGCTGGGCGAGGTAACAGAGATGGTGATCGGCTGGCTCGATCAGGAAGCGACCAGCAGGCATTGGCGAGCCACACAAGAAGCTAAGCGTCAGCTTTCCTTATTCTAAGCTCGGCAACGCGGTTTGCGCGCGAGCGCAAACCGCAAATTTTCGATTTCAGAAATTGAACTTTCCTTCGCGCGCTGATCTAAGATTCAGCCATGGCGTGCAAACTTCAACACTACATTTCTCAGCACCTCCAACGGGGCTTCACTGACGGTGAGGGCGAGAAGGCGCCAGTCTGGGTCTATCGCGCCGATGGCAAGAACTTCAGAACCGGAACCGCCAGCTACGGAGCATCAAACTACTTCTATTCCGATTTGCCAGAGCATCCGGAGGAAGAAACCGTCGATCAAAAAGTCACAGAGTTCGAAGCCATCATCCACCCATGGCTGACGGAGCTCCGCAAAGCGGAGATCGGCGCCACCATGGATGGCGAGCGTGCCGGCACGCTCGTCACCCACCTTTCGGTTCGAACCGCCTTTCTCCAAGACTCGTTCGGCGGCGCTGCGACTGAGATGTTCGATGCAATGGGCGATATGGCTGGAAGCGGTCAGCTTGCCACTATGCTCGGAATCGGCACCGACAAGGCAACCAAACTTATTATGGATGCTGCCGAGGAGAAAATTGAGGAGATGATCGCAACAACGGAGTTGCGAGCAATGCCCAAGCCATTTCAAGACATGGTCAGAAACCTTGGAAGGACGGCGGCGCTGAAAATGGCGCGAGGGGACATGAACGCTGCGATCAATGCGCAGGGTCGCGAGGTCGCGAACGCGTTTGGTGACATCACGTCCAAGGTCAAACCGACCATGCGTGACCGGATCGGCGAAATCCTGTCTACCCGGCCCGCTCCGCCCAAGCATGTCGAGCGCCTTGCCCAATTAGATTGGGTGCTTGAGCGCCCCGAGGACGGCGATGGGGCAATCCTTCCCGATTGTGTAGCCGTTGCCCGCGAAGCAAGCGGGCGCGTCAGCGGCTATATGGGCGCCGACTACAAGCAGATGGTGGCAGTGGCCCTGCCGGTGTCATCCGACCGACTGCTGATCGGTCGTACCGGCGAAACATCCCACTTCACCAATGCGGAGATGGCCGCTGCAAGCCATACCGCGTTCATTGCAAATCGAAGCTCGGACGAGCTCAAAGCGCTCATACCGACCATCGGATCTTCGCCGGCGATAAATCTTGGCGATGAGCAGTCCGGCTTCATTGCCGATCTGCGTTCTGGGCGTATCCACGGCGAATAGCGTTAAACCTGCAACACACTGCGCTCAAAACGGTCCGTCGCGTTTAAAATCCAAGCGGGTCATCTGGCGCTAAAACGGTCCATGCCGTAGCGTAATCCCACCCTCAAAAATGTGGAGGGCGCACTTTTGGGTTTGCTAGCAAACCCGTGCGCCGGGCGATCCATGTGCGGATCGCCGTAAACCGGCCTATGGCCGGTGCTCGCAGGCCTCAGCCGTTTCTTTGAAACGAACTCGGCCCTGCAAGCGAACGCCGCTGTATGCGGCGTGCATGCTGGCAGTCTTGTCCTGAGTCTCGATGGCAGGCCAGCACGCGTGGGTGTTCGATTGGCACGGGAGGCGCGATGGTGGTCGCTTCAATTCTCCATATGCCCAGCATCACACAGTGGTATGCGCTTGCATTTGCTTGTTCTCTTTATGTTCGCATTCGTGTAGTCTCCTCAGCCCTGAAATTGCTGGAGAGCTGAATGGCCATCTATTCACTCAATATCTCCAGCATCGGGAAAACCACGCACCGTTCCGGAACCGCTGGGGCTTACATCAAATACATTGCGCGAGAGAGCGCCGAGCCCGAGCTATTTGCTGGCGGTGGTATCCCGAACGATCCCAAAGATGCCCGCAACTTCGTGGATCGTGGCGAACGCGCTGATCGCGCAAACGCCCGCGTTGCGGACAAATTGCGCGGCGCGCTGCCCGTGGAATTATCGCATGAGGAGAGGGCGGCTCTCGTGCAGTTATTTGGCGAGCGTCTCAGCGAAGGCCGCGTGCCGTGGTACGCCGCCATCCACCAATGCGGGGAAGATGAGCATAACCCCCACTTCCACATGCTCGTTCGTGACCGTGACCGCGAAACCGGCAAACGTGTTGTCCGGCTTTCAGACTCGGCGCGGGACTGGAAAGCCGCCGGCCGGCCCGGAGATGCGCCCTGTGCCTATGTGCGCGAACTCTGGGAGGAGATCGCTAATGAAGCCCTTGAGCGGGCTGGGCACGAAGAACGCATCGACCGGCGCTCTTTGGAAGATCAGGGCGTCGACCGCACCCCGCAGATCCATCTCGGACCTGCCGGTCAGTATGTCGAAACGAATAAGTACCGCCCCCACTCCAAACCCCTAAAAGAGCGGTCGTGGAGGCGCACGCAGTATCGTGATGACACACCCTACGAAGATATTGACCGTGGCCGCACGCGCCGGGAGCGCAACGCGGAGATCATTGATCTCAATTTGGAGCGCGCAGCCCGCTCCAAGGTCGACAAAACCCGCCTCACTGCCATTCTGGAAAAGGAACAGCGCCAAAAGGATCTGGCGCTTGCCGCCCACTATCAAAACCAGTTCCGGCGTCAGAGCTATGAGCGCGACGAAGCTGCTGCCAAGTTCCGCGCACGCCGGGACGATGTGAAATCACGCCACAGTTCCGAAGCGGACTTCGTACAGGAAAGCCTGCGGGTCGCTGAGCGCCGGCGAACCACCGAACTGGCCCAGCGCCACCAGCTAGAGATGAATGCGGCTAGAGCCGAGCAAAAGCGCTGGTCGGCGCGGCTCATGCGCTACATCGACCTGACCGGCAATACGCGCCGAACGCAGGAAGCTGAGCTGAAGGCTATCGGTGATCGGCACACCGCAGAGCGACAAGCCAATGAGGCCAAGCTACGAGCGGAGGCACAGCTTCAAGCCGAACTCGTCAAAAAGCGCTACGCCGCCGAGCTCTTGGAAGTGAGGCGGGATCGCGCTGATACCCTCAAGGCCATTGAACTGCGGCATTCTTCCGAGAATGAGCCCTATCAGGCCAGCCTTCAGGCCCGCGAAATTGAGCGCGAGAAAGCCCGCAATGCACTCACACGCTACCTGCAGGACAACAAAGTGCCCGACAGGCAGCCCTCGCCGCCCGGGGGCGGGCGTGAACGGCCGGCCGACGATGGCCGGTCCGCGTTGCAGCGCGATTGGTCAGAAGCGCGAGAACAACTCAATGAGCCCAAGTCCGGGCGGGTCCGCTCACGAGATGATGGGTTTGATCGGGAGAGGTGAGGCGGGATAGCCACGGTCGTCTGAATCGAGGTTAAAACTCGTATTCGACAAGACCCTTCAAGGTGTTGCATTCACGACTTTCCAAGTCGCGCTTCTTCTTCAATGCGTACTGGTAGAATGGGTCGTCTGCCGGAGGTGGAAACAGTTGTTCGGCGGGCAATGCGCCCTCAACCCGGTAATCCGAGTTTAGGTATGCGATGAAATCGATGTCGCAGATTGCCATGTTTCTCTCATGCTCACCGATAAGTGGTAATCCGCATACCTGCCGAAGAATTCTTGTCGGCTCATTGTCTTTGAACAAGTCGAACTTCTTGATCTCGAACTCAGAACGCCGAACAGGCGGGTCTCTGAAGACAAATCCATAGATGACGCCTTGGTGCGTGCCATCCGGGACGGGAAAATATGTGCTCTTTCCGTTCGGTTTTTGTGAAAATTTGTGGGTGGCGAAAAACAACGCAACATCAATATCGAAAGTCACGTCTAACCCGCGTGTGCCAGATAAATAGTGCTGTTGAATACGCATTGGATCGTATGCAAAGGGGTTGTTAGCCCCGAGTGACATGAGCTCCATTCGATTGTCTTTGATTTCGCTGTCAAATGTATATTGCCCTGGTGGTTGCCGATACGCGCCGGGTAATATTGAGAGTTCGTCACCATTTTCTCCTGACCTGTATGGGTTGGGAATTGCCCGCCTTATCTTGTACTCTTCGGTTTGCCCACGAAATGACATCAACCCTTGGGTGACGTAATTAGTCCTCGCGAGATCTGCTAAAATGGCCACGAGTTCTTCTCGTGACCCGACTTGATAAGTTCTGTAGCTGGGTGCTTTTTCTATGACTTTTTGACCGCCAAGGTTTTCAAGGAAAAGGTCAATATCGAATAGGCCAGAGAACATCTTGTTCCCGTATAAATGGTCGACAATCACAGTTTTTGGAGCCTGCCCCGGCATCGGCAGGAGTTTGGTACATCCATATCCTGATCGATTTAGAGAGACGACGAGCTCTTCATCATAGCTACGGCTCATTAGCTCTGATCGAAGCAGGTCGAATGAATGATTGCTTTGGAATGACTCAGTCATGGCTGATCAGATATAGTGCCTGAATGGGAGCGGTTTGGATGACACTTCAGGAATTGCCGTCAAGATTTCTCCAATATCATCCGCAAAACGCAGCGTAACGGGCATCCCATCAGCAAAAAGACAGGCGTTAAAATTGACTTTGGTCAGCGCCAGTATGTCGGCGAGAACGGTTGTTAACTTTGCATCGCCGAACACTATTTTCACTTTCAGAGGTGTTGGGACTTCTCGTCCGGGATAGGTGCCAAGTTTGGGAACGTATCCGCTGGTCCACAGAAATCCGGCACGCTTCGAGACTTCGAGCGCAACTCCTCGCAAGACGGCCTGCCGCCCCTCTCGAAACAGCTTCAGGTCATTGGGGCGGCGAATTTGGATGCCATTGACCGAAACACCTTCAGGAGCAGCTTCTCTAAATCCGTCGATTTCAGCTTTGCTGAAGTGGGTACGACCATGAATAAAAAGCTCACTGGGCAAAGTACCATGCCACACTTTATAGGCTTCCAGACAGCGGGAAACGATCTCTTTTGCCTGTTCCTTTGGAAGGTGGAATTCGCCAGCTTTCTCGCTCTCCCAGTCGCCAACCGCACCCTTGAAAACAATTCCCTCGCCGGTGTGCAGGAACATCTGTGCGCCACAGCAAATCTCACCCTTCGTGTCGGGGTTGGTGCTGCGCTTGAAAACGAGCCCTATGTAGCAAACTCCGTCCCGGATGCCGGCTAGTGTCCAAGGTTTTGCGCCTGATTTGTAATAGATAGCTGTCGCGAGATTCCATGAAACAGTGGCGTCGTCTTGGAGACGTCGCTTTGGCTCTCCCCGAGAGTTGAGATGCTCTGGGGCATAGGGGGCAATCGTTGACTGCCGTACCACCTGAGTGACAGCCTCACACTCCAAGAGTTTGGCTTTTAGCTGGTTGTGAAAGTGATTGTGATACTTGTGCTTGGCAGCCGCCTCATTGATTTCCGAAAATAGGTCGTTCTGGCGGTGTGTGGCCAAGGCCTTAGCATGAGTCATATAAACGTCAGTTTTCACTGCGTCTTTTCTCATGATTTTTGACTGAGGTCGGCAGGTTTTCCAGACTTCTTCTGGGATGACCACAAACCAAAACGCGACCTTAGGATCTTCTTCCGCGATCCAGCGGCGTATGGGTTGCGCGTAGATCTCCACAATGTCGAAAACGCGCTGATAGTCATCAGGATTCGTGAGTGCTTTTGCTAACGCATCCTCATCGATTTGACATGTTACCCGAGGTTCCGGATCCCATTCCTCGCGAAATGCGGCTTCAAACCCGGGGAAGGTAACGGAGCTTCCTACCTTTTGATCGCGCGGCACCACGCGAGCAATCTTCTGGGTCCAGCTTTTAAGTTGCGCAATTCCTGCACGCGAGCCGACCACTCCAAAACGCAACCCGTTCGGTGCTTCGGGTGGTCCGAACAGCGACAAGCCATCTTTGGGATCGTCCAACAACTGATCGTGTTTGAACCGTAGCAATGGCTCATTGAAAGGAATGAGTTTCGCAAGTTTTGGACGGCTAGACCTCGTCATCAAGCGCCTCCGGGGCATCATCGAAGTCGTCATCGTCTTCCATTTGTTCAACCAACAACGCGTCGTCGTCCTCAGCCCCGCTCCCACTGGTCTTCTCGTAAGTTGTCCAAGGGCTGATCATTCGTTCTGGCGTGCTTTTTAAACCTACGTAGCCATTGGTTGAGACACGAAGGCTGATTTGTCCGTCCGAGTTCTCCAGCGCTGACATCATAGCTAGTAGCAAATCGCGCCACTTGTCGTTCCACCACATCTTGCAGACGCGGCGCCGTGCGCGAAGCATTCGATTAGGATCCGACCATGGCTTCTCGCCATCGTCGGTGAAGATCACGTGATGCCTGAGTACAAAAACGGGTTTTCCGCTTAGCTGGGCAGAAGCTGACACTGCGTAGTGCCAGAAACCATCAGGGACCGATTCACCCTCAGGTGTCCGCTTGCTCTTGTTTCCGACCAACAATCGATACCGGCTCTTTCTGTGCCCGGGAGCTGTGTAGTGCGACCTGTTCTTTTCGAGCTGACCATTTTTGAAAAACCAAGCCTTTAGACCACTGGCGAGATCATGGTGCGACAGACCTCGGGAGGCCAATTCCCGGTTCCATGCGTCGTGAACTAAGCCACTCACAATGTTGAGTGCATCGAAAGGCTCTAGTCCGCTCTCCGGATCGCCCTCTGATATGAACTTCAGTGTGTTGAAGGAACGCGAAGATGTGACGGTGGTCGATGGAGCGAGGCTTTCGTGAACGTCGTGCGCGGGAGCAAAGGTTAGCAGTGATTCTTCATACACTGCCGAGGGGTATGGAAGCTCTTCGTTCCAATGCGTGATTTGCGCGGACGGCCCAGCCATAGCGTGAAGATATAGCTCATTCGGCAGAGACACTTGGAACCAATTTGAAAGGCATGTCTCATTGCTGACGACGCTCTTCGATTGTTGATCGCGTCCCCGGTCCAGCCAGTCTCTCACACACTGCGGGCCGGCCTCCGCCGATTTCGGGGCATCCTCCCGTTCCAGTAGCTTGAGAAGCTGTGCCAAGCCGGCTGCCCAAGTGTTGTCGAAGCGAACGAAATTGAGGTCATTGATACTCTCATCGGCATTGCCGAAGGGCAGATCATCCACCTTCAGCGGGACGACAAAATCTTTGAGGTCATGATCTTCAGCCGTTTTGATCGCGAGCTTCAGTTCACGAAGTGTCCCTGCTTTTGAGTTTGAGTGACGTGTTGAGGCGAACAGGAAGCGAAAAGTATGATCCTGAATGGCCTCTTCGATATCATCCCAGAACTTCTCGCCGCCTAAAAGTTTGGTCACATCGCACCAAACCTTGTATCCCGCGTTGACCAACTGAGCGGCTAGCCAAGTGACAAATTCATTGTCTTCAGGCGTCGCATGACTCAAGAAAATCAACGAGCGCGCGGACGCACTGGCTCGATTGGAGCCCAGTTGTGCGTCGGGCAGCTCGCCCTGTGCGTTTTTGATCGAAATGTCTTGTTCCTGAATTGTCGCAACCCATGATCGTTGTGAATGGATGTCTACAATATAGGATATTTGGTGACTCGTCGGCGAAACGCTACTAACAACGCGTCATTCAGCTGGGGATTATTTCTAGCGCTCCTGAACGAGAAGCGGTTAAGCGACACAGTTTCTTACACATGCACATTTAAAATGCTGAATTATACTGTTAAATCAACAAATTAAACTTTCGTTAAGAATCCTTAAAATCTGCCGGCCGCAAGGCCGTGCCGGTTCAATCCCGGCCGCCCGCACCATTCGAAGTCGGTCTGCCGGAGGCAGAAAAATCGATCCAGTGAATCGATTTTAGACGCAGAATGCCCCGGCAGGGGCCAACGCCCTGCGGGCTTCGGGTGGCAAGCCACCCGCAGCGCGCACTTGGGGCGAAGAGGCTTGTCCTCCGGAGCTTCAGCGAAGGAGGATGTCGCCCGAAGCCTTGGCGTAGGGGGACTGTCGAGGACAGGCTTCTGATTCTTTCGCGCCAGAGGCCTGCCACCTTGCTGGAAGCGCCCGACGCCCCCCCTAGCGGCAGAGCGTTTGCGAGGTGAGGAGATTGCCGGCTTCGTCATAGGTGTTGCGGATCACGCAGTCGTCGGATGACAGGTGCGCCACCGCGCGCTGGACGGCCATGGCGAGCACGAAGACCGCACCGATCACGATCACGGCCTGCATGGCGACGGACATCCTGTTGGTCGCGTTGAACATTTCCCGATTTCCCCCTTGCCCCGGCGTTCATAGTAGCCGCGCGGCGCTCCGGTTTCAATTTTCTGCCGAGACGGTCATGTGCCGTCCATCTTTGCGTGGTCCGGCACCCCCTAGGGTCGGCCATGCGGAGGGATACGCATTGTGTGCCGTCCGCCGGTCGCTGCATCCGGCCGGCGCGGGCGGCGCATCTGTTCGTTTGAAAAACGGGGAGACAACGCGTGAAACTTCATCCAGTCCTGATCGCGGCCGCCGGCGTCCTGGCAGCTGCCACGCCCGCGCTGGCGCAGACGCCGGCGACCTGTCCGGCCGAACCGGTGCGGCTCGATTTCGCCCATGCCGGCGGCAACCGGTTCGACGTCACCGTGGAGGCGCAGGGCGCCAGCGGCGTGCTCGACATTCTCTGGCGTCCGGGGGAGGGCGCACAGGACGGCACCGCCGACTTCATCGAGGATCTGCGCTTCGGTGACGATCCGCGTCCCCCGCGCTACATGGGATACGGGACCTGGCAGCATCCCGGCGGCGAGGCGGCCGGCTGGGACGGCTACAGCTACACGCTGGTCGCCGATCATGACCGCGCCGTCTGGGAGGTCGGCAAGGAGGAGACGGCCTACCGGTTCGACGACGCCTTCTACTTCACCGGCAATCCGGTTCTGGTGCTCAATCACGCCTGGACGGATTGCACCTTCGACATCGCCTTCGACCTGCCCGCGGACTGGCAGGTGGTCGCGGCCTGGCCGCAGACGGGTCCCGGCCGCTACCGGGTCGAGGGGCTCAATGATGTGGTGCGCAATATCTTCGTTACAGGTCCGGGCCTGGCGCCGCAGACCTTCGATGTCGACGGCATGGCCGTCACCCTGCTCGCCCAACAGCCGCTCGCCGACGGCGTGGCCGATTTCCGCCGCGTGCTGGAGGACAGCCTCACCCGCTATGCGCAGACCTTCGGCGGCGTGCCGATGGAGCGCTATCTCGTCGTCTTCGGCGAGGGGCAGATGAATGATGGCGGCGCCTTCGCCCAGAGTTTCGGCCAGCGCATGCCCGCACCCTTCCGCCCGCACGAGCGCCTGATGTGGGCGCGCACCCTGGCGCACGAGACGCTGCACGCCTGGCTGGGCGTGACGATCCGGCCCGTGCCCTATGCCCAGTCGCAATGGTTCACCGAGGGCGGGGCGGATTATTTCGCCATGAAGACGCTCTACCGCGCCGGCCTGGTCGACGCGCACGACGTGATCTTCATGCTGGAAGGCCAGATCCGCCGCTTCCTGCTGGGGCGTATCGCCAGCGGTCCGGTCAGCCTGGCCGAGGCCGGCGAGGACAAGCAGGCAAACCGCCAGCTCGTCTATGGTGGCGGCGCGCTGTTCCACTATCTGCTCGATGCGCGCATGACGGAACAGTCCGGTCCCGGCGCCTATGAGGCGGCGCTGGAAAGCCTCTACCGGTCTGACGATCGCGACTATTCCCAGGCCCGCCTGCTGGCCGCGCTCGATGCGCGCTCGGACGGGGCGGCCAGCGAGATCCTGGCCCTGCTGGACGGGCCTTTCGATCCGTTCGGCCTTCTCGCCACGCTGGACGAGACCGGTCTTGCCACCGCCGCCTTCGGGCCCGACGAAATCCTGGTGCGCTTTGCGGCCGGCGATTGCGCGGGCTCGCGCGAGAACGCCTGCATGCCGGTCTTCCTGCAGCGCTAGCGGCAGGCGACCGACCGGCAATACGCCGGACCGCACGCATGGCGGCCCGGCGTGCGGGGTCTAGCGCGCGTCCATGATGGCCGTGTGCGCGATGCGCCAGCCGTCGGGCGTGTCGGCGAGGACAAAGTGGAGATGCGTCCGGCGGGCGTCTTCCCCGGCATTGCGCGAGGCGCCGCGATGGCCGTCGGTATACATGTGGATCACCGCGGCATCCGTGCCGATGAAGCGGATCGAGATCGTGCGCATGTTCAGCGTCTCTTCCACCGACACCGCCGGGTCGAATTCCGGGAAGAGCCGGTCGCGCAGGAAGGTCTCCAGCGCGTCGCGGCCGCGGAACATGCGGGCATAGGCATTGATCCATTCCGTGTCGGGCGTGTGCAGGGCGGCGAGGGCGGCGGCGTCCTGCGACGACCAGGCCGATTTGAAGTCCGCGATGAAGGCGTCGATTTCGGCTTCGGCGCCGGGCGCGGCCTCGCCGAACACGGCAAATCCGGGCACCTCCCGGCGCTCCTGGGCGCCGGCAGAGGGGGCGGCCGTCACGGCGAGGGCCATCATCGGGACGAGGAGAAGGCGGGCAGCGCCCTGGACTGTGATCATGTTTGTTTCCTTTCACGGGGTTTGGCTAGGATGCGCCGCGTCCGGCACCGGCCGTCGCGGTGAACCGGGCATAGGACCGGCCGGCCGCGGCCGGCCAGCAAGGGAACGTGAAGTGTCGCAGCGTGTCGCGAACCGTCCGGAGACCGGCCTGGCCGGCCCGCTAGCCCATCTGGCGGGCGTGCTGGTACTGGCCGTCCTGTTCTCGCTGGGCGGCGCCTATGACACGGACGAGCTGGGCCTGATGCACCGGCTCGCCCTGTGGCTCCTGGTCTCGATCCTCCTGGTCGGTCAGACCGTCGTGATCGAGCACGTCCTGGCGCGCATCCTGCCGTCGCGCGCCGTGTTCCGCCTGGTCTCCGGGACCGGGGCGGCGCTCTTGACCCTGCTTCTCGTCACGCTCGAACTCGACCTTCTCAAACAGACACCGCTTCTGCCCAAGGCCCGGGATCCGTTCTTTGAATTCCTCGCCTTCCTGGCGCCGCTCGTGCTGACGCTCAGTGGTTTCGTCCTCCTGCTCAGGGCGCTGGCGGGTATCGGTCCCGAGCGCCTGGCCGAGGAGGCAGAGGAGACAGTGCGCCTGATCGCCGCCCAGCCGGTGATTGCCGGCCTCCTGCCGGCCCCGTCGCCGGCCGCGGGCGCCTTCGGCGACTGGCCGGCCGGCCGCGTGCTCAGCGTGCAGGCGAACGATCATTATCTCGAGGTGATCGCCGAAAGCGGACGCGTCTTCGTGCGCGGCCGCATGCGCGATGCGGTCGCCCGGCTGCGCGGCGAGGGCGGCGTGCAGATCCACCGCTCCTGGTGGGTGGCGCTGGACCGTATTGCCGGGCTCGAGCGCGAGGGGCGCGACTATGTCGCCTGCCTCGTTTCCGGCGAGCGCATTCCCGTCGGCCGGTCGCGTGTCGCGGCGCTGAAGGCACGCGGACTTCTCTAGCCGCCGCTGCGCCGATATCGCGCAGGACGGCCGGGTCTTATTCCGCTGGCGTGGAGCCCGCCGGCTCGCCTATGTTGCAGCGCATGAGACCCTATATCTTTTCCTTCCGCATCGGCGGCGTCGTGGTGCGGGCCGAACCGTCCTGGCTGTTCCTGGCTCTGCTGGTCGGCTGGTCGCTGGCCTCGGGCTTCTTCCCCGGCCTGCGCGACGATTTCTCGCTGCCCGCCTATATCGCCATGGCCGTGGCGGGCGTGGCCGGGCTGACCTTTTCCATCATCGCCCACGAGCTGTCGCACACCTTCGTGGGCCGCGCCTTCGGCTTGCCGATCAATCATGTCACGCTCTTCCTGTTCGGCGGCGCGGCCGAGCTGGAAAGCGAGCCGGAAACGCCGATGTCGGAGCTCGTCATGGCGCTCGCCGGCCCGCTGATGAGCCTCGTCCTGGCGGGCGTCTTCGCGCTGGCCGGCGGCGCGCTGGGGCCGCAGGCTGCGGGCGATCCCGTCGGCGCGGTGGCGCTGGTGCTGGGCTATCTGTCGCTGATCAATCTCCTCCTGGCGATGTTCAACATGATCCCCGCCTTTCCGCTCGATGGCGGACGGGTGCTGCGCGCCATACTGTGGCTGTTCACCGGCGACCGGCGCCGGGCCACCGGCTGGGCCAGCGGCGCGGGCGAGTTCTTCGCCTATGTCTTCATCGCCACGGGTGCCGGGCTGGCCCTGTTTGCGGGCCAGATGGGCGGGATCTGGTGGGTGCTGATCGGTCTCTTCCTGCGCACGGCAGCGGTCTCGGCCCGCAATGAGCAGGACATGAAACACGCGCTCGCCGGTGTCGCGGTGGGCGAGCTGGCCGGTCCTTTCGAGACCGCACAGGCCGATATGAGCGTGGCCGATTTCATCGAGGAGGTGCTGGTGCGCCACCACCGCGCCTGGGTGCCCGTGGTCGAGGCCGACGGCCAGCTGGTCGGCGGCGCCGGTGTCGAAGAGGCGCGGGCCGTGCCGGCTGCCGAACGCGCCTCCACACCCGTGCGCCGCATCGCCCTGCCGGTGCGCGAGAGCGAGCGGATCGACGCGCCGCTGCGCGCCTCCGGCGCTTTTGCCCGCATGCAGCACGACCATCTTGCCCGTCTCTATGTCGTGAAGGACGGCCAGCTCGCCGGTATTGTCAGCCTGTCCGACCTGATGGAATACGCCCGCATGCGCCGCCTGTTCGACGGCGACGCTGCGGGCTGACAGGATCGGCGCACACCCGATTCAGAGCGATGGAGCGCCAGCGATGAGCGAAGACCATGAGACCCACACCGGATCCTGCCGTTGCGGCCAGACCCGGATGGAAGTGACGGCACCGGCCCTGATCACCATGGCGTGCCATTGCGATGGCTGCCGCAAGATGACGGCCAGCGCGTTTTCGCTCAGCGCCATGGTGCCGGCAGAGGCTTTCCGCGTCGTCGGGGAGGAGCCGGTGAAGGGCGGGCTGCGCGGTCCCCAGCTCGACCATTATTTCTGCCCGCATTGCATGAGCTGGATGTTCACGCGGATCGTCGGCATGGACGCGCTGGTCAATGTCCGCGCGAGCCTGTTCGACACGCGCGACTGGGCCACCCCCTTCATCGAGACGATGACGTCGGAAAAACTCGACTGGGCCACAACACCCGCCGTCCACAGCTATCCCGCCTTCCCCCCGATGGAGGACTTCCAGTCGCTGATGACGGAGTATGCCGGGCGTTAGCGATTTCGTAGGGTTGGGAAAACGCTCGTCCAAAGTTCCGCCTTGGACCACCAGAATCCCGCTTTCGGGCGGGAGGCTCCAGAGGAGGGATGGCCAGGAGATGGCCTCTCGCCCCTTCGAGATGGGCGATCTATTTTGCTGATACTGGCTTGCAACTAGGGAATCGTCTCATCACGTGCCCCCCAAAGTAGCAGTCATAAGTACCTTCAAAACCGATCATTCGAAAAACCAGCCGAGTCATGATTTCGCGGATCATCAGAACGCCTTGCCACAGTTCATCGGCGTCCGGTGCGCGCCCTTGATGCACGATCTTGTTTCGGAGCTGGACGAGCGACGCGAGGGCGTCATCAGTGAGAAGCTCGCAGGACACGTCCCACTGAGAAAGCAGCTCCGAGATTTTCGAAACGAAACTTGGTTTGTTGAGTTCCCGGATCTTCAACTTCATTGCCTCACGAGAGGCAGGTTCGATCGCTTCGAAATTGTCGATGGTTTTTCGAAGGGACGAAGCAACTTTCTCGAACGCCGATGTGCCAATGACTTGTTTTGCATGCTTGCCAAGCATTCCCGATGTCAGACTTTCCAGAGCAGTCATTGCCGTCAGAAACCGCACCTCGTCGTGCGTCGTTGAAACGAGCAACCATCCAATCGTCGTTTCAAACGCGTCCCGTTGTTCCTCGACAGCGTCAAATGCGTTGAGCGCAGCCTCAACTGTAGGCCGATAGTTCATGTAGTGGATCGGGGCGAGTTCAGAGGCACTGCTTGGCCCGCACTCCCGAAACGAAGCGATGCACACACCATCCCGATAGAGGGTGGACACCGGCATTGCTACGTAGCCGGATCTCGCAAAGCTGATCGTGGAGTTGACATGCCGCAACAGAGCTGCGGCTGAAGAGGACCACTCGTCGATGCTCTCCACGACGTCCGAAGCCTCAATCGCCAGTCTCCCTGATATCTCGTCGCGGTCGGCACTTCGTGTCGCGCCTTCCAGCACGAGCTTCCCAGCTGGGATCTCCGTGTAGACGCGCGGGAAGCACTCAAATCCACGCAATCTGAATTCAAGAACTGGCCGCTCGATAGGTTGGTTGAGTGGGATTTCGATGTTGGTTTCAGCGGTCGATACATAGAGTTGGAGCTGCCCGCTCGCATTGTGATCCCAACTGGTGACCGACGCCGTTTCAGATCGGAGCGTTTTGCCTCCATCGCTGATGCCTGTGAGAGTTCTTCGGGGAGCAGAGCCGCCAAGCTCTCCCATATTCATGAGTTCGACGACGTGCTTACCCTCCAGCGCGGCAAGTTCGACGGCATCAAATTCGAACATCAACCGTCCCGATTTATCCGCGCTCGCGACAAACGACACGGGGAGGCGAAACTCTCCGAAATCGAACTGGCCGCGAAACCTCTCGGGCTGAAACGTGAAATCGTATTCCGGATCGCCTGGCATTAGATCAACCTATCTGGAAACAAGAAAAAGCGAAGCGTTTCCGGTCTCCCAAAGTCACCCACTCCACCGCTGCTTCGCAGCGGTCCTTCGTCGCGTCGAACAGTCCCCCGGACTGTTCTTGGGCTCCTCAGCGCCCATCAAGGGCGAGGACTTCAGACCTCCACCTAAAGCGCCCGGCCGAAATCGGCACTGGCCAGCATGATGGTCACCAGCATGACGGGTGCCAGGGTCAGGGCGAGGGCCATGATGATGACGGGGCCGAAAATCCAGCTGGCCAGGGCGATGCCCATCAGGAGATTGATCAGGAAGGGCAGGAGGGCGCGTTCCGGATTGCGCGCCACTTCCCGGCACATGCCGCCGAGAAGGGGTATGGCCAGGACGAGGCGGCCGGTCAGTCGAAGGGGAAGCGTAAGCAGCATGCGGGTCTCCGGTGAGGGTCGGGGTTGGGGGTAAAGGCGCCAGCGTCAGGCGGGTCGCCGCTTCGGGCGCAGCATCCAGCGGATGCGGTAGACGGTGAGGACGACACCGGCGAGGCCGAACAGGATGGCCAGGACCGAGGTCGCCTTGATCCACCAGGAATTGAAGTTCTCGCGCGTCGACCAGTCCATGATGTGCAGGCCCCAGAAGACATCATAGACGCGCCACAGCGTGGTGCGCACGGCGCGCAGCTCGCCGGTCTGGCTGTTGATGTAGAGCGTTGCCGGGTCTTCCGGCCCGAACTCGAACCGCCAGGCTGGCACGGCGAGGCCGGCCTCGCGCGGCGGTGTCTCGATCCGCACCTGTTCGGTCAGCGCGCCGCGGCCGGCATAGCGGGCCAGGGCGATCTCGCGGGCCAGGTTCTCATCGACCGGCGTCAGATCCTCGCCGGTGCGGGCATCGACCATTTGCGGTCCCTGTGCCGTCTCCAGCCGCCAGACCGGCCGCCCGGCCAGCCGGCCGGTGCGGGCCGACATCACCGCGGTGTCCTGGCCGGCGAGGATGGTGGCGAGCGGCAGGGCGTCCTCTGCCCAGTCGATCGCGATCTCTGCCTCGGCATGGCGCAGATGCTCGCCGCGGACGGTCTCGATCGGCCACAGCACCATCACCAGGCCCGAGATCAGCCACAGCATGACCTGCGCGCCGATGGCGATGCCCAGCCACAGGTGGATCTGGCTCATCAGTCTGAAATATTTCATGCAATTGTCTCCCCATGCGCATGACCGGCGCGCCGGATCCGGGCCCGGCGCGCCGGTACATGCTAGCCCCGCAGGCTGATCCTTATACCCGCGGAGATTCCATTACCCGGCAAACGCTGGCCCAGCGCAATGTCCGATCCGGCATTGCGATTGTAGCCGGCCAGGTGATCGCGCCAGGGCTGGTCGAGGAGGTTTTCCACTCCGGCCGCGATCTCGACGCCCGGCCGCACGGCCCAGCGCCCATAGGCGTTGAGCAGGACATGACCCGGCGTTTCCGCCTCGTCCAGGGTCTGCGAGACGCGGTCCTGCTCGGCCACGGCCAGCGTTTCCAGCGTCACCGACCAGTCGGCAGCGTCATAGCTGGCGCCCAGACGCAGGCTGGGCGGGGCGATGCGGTAGAGATTGTCACCCGTGTCGCGCCGTTCGCCGCGCACCCAGCTCAGCGTGCCGTCCAGCCGCCAGTTGGCGTCGATGCGCCAGCCGAAATCCGCGTCGAACCCGTAGAGTTCGGCATCGGTATTGGCAAAGCGCAGCGGTGTCGGGTCGCCATTCATGTTCGAGACCATCTCGACCGGTGTGTCGATCACGCCCGGCGTGGCGTCGAACGGCGTGCCCTGGATGTAGTCGTCGACGCGGCGGTAGAAGACGGTCGGCCGGGCATAGACAGAACCAGACTGCCAGTCGAAACCGGCCTCGGCGATCCAGGCGGTCTCCGGCCGCAGATCGAGATCGCCGACATAGGTATTGCCGTCGGCCAGACCGCCGCTCGCCGCCGTCGGCAGCCAGGCAAAGCGCTCCAGATAGGTCGGCACGCGGGTCTTGCGGGCCAGGGTGACGCGCAGCGTCGCCGTCTCGCTCACCGGCCGCCACAGGCGCGCCACCGCGTCCAGCGTGGTGTCGTCCCAACTGCGGTCGCCGGCATTGAAGGCCATCGCCAGCATGCCCGGCATGGCGGGCACGGCCGGCCCGGTACTGGCCAGACCGGCGTCTGCCTCGTGATAATCCGCCCGCAGGCCCAGCTCGCCCTGCCATTGCGCGGGCAGGCCGCCGGTCCACTCGATAAAGGCGCCGGTGCGGGCGATGTCGATGTCGGGCAGGGAGTTGAGATAGAAGCCGGTATTGGACGGATTGGTGATGGTGACGTCGTGGTTGCTGCCGGCCCGGTCGATCCCGGTGCGCAGCTCGCCGCCCATCGCGTCGAAGACCAGGGCGGCCGACAGCGTCTGCGTCTCCGCAAAGGCCAGGGTCTCTCGCCAGGCCATCATCATCGCGGGCGCCGGACGCAGATCGTAATTATTCATGGCATGAGCCACATCCGCCCAGCCGGCTTTCAGCTCGAGACGCACCGTGTCGAAATCGCCGGTATAGGCGAGGCGGGCCATGTCGGTATTGAAATAGCGGATGTCCATGGCAAAGGGCGGATTGCCCGTCGGCCCGGTCTCGTTGCGGCGCAGGTCCAGTGACAGCGTGTGCGCGCCCGAACGCCAGCCGGCGCCAAGGCCCCAGGCCGAGCGTTCATGTTCCGACCCGCCGATCGTGCCGGAGGCCGTCTCGATATCGCCGCCGCTTTCATGCGAGGCCAGCATGTGCAGGCGCAGCGTGTCGCTGGCGATACCGGCCATGCCGCCCGCCGCATAACTGCTGTCGGCCGAACGGGCTGCGAGGGTGATGTCATAACCGGTGCGCACGCCGGGCCCGTCATTGAAGGGCATGGATTTGAACACCGCATCCACACCGCCTGCGAGGCCGGGACCGTCGCTGACCGGGCTGACACCGCGGTCGACTTCCATCCGCGCCACCAGCGGCAGCGGGGCATAGTGCAGGGGCGGGTCCATCAGGTTGGGGCCGCCGGAGGCGAAGTTCAGGCCGTCGATGCGGATATTGATCCGCGCGCCGGCCAGGCCGCGATACTGGACCTGGCCGGACAGGGCGCCATTGCTCAACCCGGCCGCACCGGGCAGGCGGGCGACCAGCCGCGTTGCGTCCGGGCCGCTGGCCGGGGGCAGGGTGTCGGGATCGATCCGGTCGGTGCCGGCGGTATCGGGACGCTGGCCGGTGACGGTGATCACATCGGTGAGGGCCGGGGTCAGGGCGGGGGCCGAGACAGGGGTCGGCTCCTGGGCCAAGGCAGGCGAAAGGGAAAGCGCCATGCCTGCCGGCAGGGCGAAGACGGCGCAGCGTGTGCGCGCCAGGAAAATTCGGGTCATGAAAGAACGCTCCAGACCCGCAGACGGCGCACCGCCGGCGGGGGATCCAGTCAACAGGGTTTTTTGGATTTCAGAGCGTTGCGGGTGGGGCGCGGGCCGGATGACGCGCGCGGACGACCGGCAGGGCCGCTCGCTGCTGCGTGTCCGGAACAGGGCTGGCCTGGTGAACCGGTCGCGGTGCCTGCCAGGCCTCGATGACCGGCAGCGGAGCGCTTGCCGACGCCATGGCGAAGGCGCAGGGCTGGGAAGTGCCGGCCTGGCCGTTTTCGCCGGTCCCGGCATGATCGCTGATCTCGCCGCTGGCGAGGTCTATCCACCGTGCAGACGGACCCTGGCCGGTACAGAAGACGACCGACAGGCGGCCTGTCGTCTCGTCGCGATCGAGCATATAGCCTGACGGGATGCCCGATTGCAGGCCGGCCGCGATCAGCGCCAGCGCCGTCAGCCACTGGGCCAGAAGGCCCCGGCCATTTCGGATATCCCCAAGCATGAGCGAGCTGTTATCATCACGCTGTCAGGAGGGCCATGCGACATATTCCGCCTGTCGCAGCAATGGCGCATCTTGGCGTTCGGATGTTGCGGCTATGATGCATCAATGTCGCTTCAAGGTTACGCATATGTTGCACGAAAAAGTCCATGCCCACCTCCTCGAAGCGGCCGAACCGCTCTTCCCGGACCTGCATGGCGCCATCGCCAAACTCGGCCCGCTGGAGTTTCCCAACCGCGAGGGAACACCCTTTCCCCACTATCTCTGCCGCGCCATTGCCGGCCAGCAGATCTCGGTGAAAGCGGCTGCGAGCATCTGGGGACGCGTCGAAGCCAGCGCCGGCGACGGTCCGCTGCTGGATCATTTCACCGAGGCGAATACCGATATCCTGCGCGGCTGCGGCCTGTCCGGCGCCAAGACGAAAACCATTATCGCCATCGCCGACACGCACCGCACCATCGGCCTCGACGCCGACGCGCTGCGCGCGCTCAGCATTGCGGAACGCTCGGCCCGTTTGACGGCGATGTGGGGCGTCGGGCAATGGACGGCCGACATGATGAACATGTTCTATTTCGGCGAGGCGGACATCTGGCCCGATGGCGATGTCGCCGCGCGCAAGACACTGGAACGCCTCACCTCCAAACGCCGCAAGACCGTGCGCACTGCCGAGCGTTTCAAACCCTACCGCTCCTGGCTGGCACTCTACATGTGGGCCCATGCCGACGCCCCGCCGGACGGGGAGGCGGTCGGCTAGGGCCGGGGCGGTTCGGCAGGAGATCGTCGCTGGATTTCCTCCGGTACCAATTTTTGGTACAATGGGGTGAGGAGATCCGGATGGCCAAGAATACCAGTTTTGCCGTTGGCGAGCATTTTGCCGAATTCATCCATGAGCAGGTCGAAAGCGGCCGCTACGCGTCGGCCAGCGAGGTGGTGCGCGCCGGCCTGCGCCTGCTGCAGGTGGAAGAAGAGAAAATCCGGGCGCTGCGTGCAGCCATCGATGAAGGGCTGGCGAGTGGCCGCGCCGAGCCCTTCGATTTTGACGAGTTTCTGGAACGCAAGAACCGGGAATTCCGGGATGGCGGTTAAGCCGCATCTCACCAGGGCTGCAAGGGACGATCTGGACTCGATCTGGCGTTTTTCAGCTCGAAACTGGAGTGTCCGCCAGGCCAACGCCTATATCCGCACCATACAGGAGGCCATAGCGCGCCTTTCTCTGTTTCCGCAGTCCGGCCGTCTCTTTGGCGACTGGCGTCCCGGCATTCGCATTCTGCAGTCCGGGGATCACCTGATCGTATACCGTCTGGCAGACGACAGGATAGAAATCGTCCGTGTTCTTCACGGTCATATGGATGTCGACGGCCTGTTCGGTTCGGACCGCTAGCCACCGCAAATTGCCGTGGACGTCACTTCATCGCCGGCTCGACATCCCATACCCCTCCCTCTAACGTCGCCCTGAACACTGTTTACGCATGCGCCGTCGAAAAGAGCGGACATGCGCTTGGTCGATGAATTTCAAACGACAAGGGGAAGAACCCATGGCCGAACCCGAAGCCCTGAAGGGCAAGCTCCGCCTGCCCGTGATCGGCGCGCCGCTCTTCATCATTTCCAATCCGGATCTCGTCCTGGCCCAGTGCAAGGCCGGCATTGTCGGCTCCTTCCCGGCGCTCAATGCACGCCCCGTCAGCCAGCTGGACGAATGGCTCGACCGGATCACGTCGGAACTGGACAGCTATAACCGCGCCAATCCGGACAAGCCGGCCGCGCCCTTTGCCGTGAACCAGATCGTTCACCGCTCCAACGCCCGTCTCGAAGAGGACATGGCGCTGTGCGAGAAATACAAGGTGCCGGTCGTCATCACCTCGCTGGGGGCCCGCGAGGATGTGAACACGGCGGTGAAGTCCTGGGGCGGCATCACGCTGCACGATGTCATCAACCAGCGCTTTGCCCACAAGGCGATCGAGAAGGGGGCGACCGGCCTGATCTGCGTCTCGGCGGGTGCTGGCGGCCATGCCGGCTCGCTCTCGCCCTTCGGCTTCGTGGCGGAAACGCGGGAATGGTTCGACGGGCCGATCCTGTGTTCCGGCTCGATCGGCACCGGCGGCGGCGTCCTGGCGGCCCAGGCCATGGGCGCCGACTACGCCTATATCGGCTCGGCCTTCATCGCGACCGAGGAAGCCCGCGCCGACGAGGCCTACAAGCAGGGCATTGTCGAGGGCTCGGCCGAGGACATCGTCTACACCAACCTCTTCACCGGCGTGCACGGCAATTATCTGCGCAAGTCGATCGTCGATGCCGGGCTGGATCCGGACGATCTGCCCGAAAGCGATCCGTCAAAAATGGACTTCGGCTCCGGCGGCGGTTCCAAGGCCAAGGCCTGGAAGGATATCTGGGGCTCCGGCCAGGGCATCGGCGCGGTCAAGGCTGTCCGCCCCGCCGCGGACTTCATCGCCCAGCTGGCCGAGGAATACGAGGCCGCCAAGGCCCGCCTCTGCCGTTAGGTCCGGATGCAGTGGCGGGCAGGACGCTGCCCGCCACAATCATTATTCAGCCGCCTGGCCGAGCCGGCCACCCAGATAGGGCAGGGCGAACAGGTAGAGGCCGGAGATCATCAACAGGATCAGCGGTATGAGTGTCGTCAGGCCGATGACCAGCGCCAGGCTTTCGCCGCCCATACCGGTGATATTGATGACGATATTGGCCAGCACCAAGGCAGTGAAGGCGATCGACAGCCAGCGATGGCTCTTGCGAATGAACAGGCTGAACTTCATGGGGTTTTCCTTTGGTCAGGACGGAACAGGTCAGTCGATGCGCGCCAGCACGGCTTCCATGGCGTCGAGGAAGCGCGGCCAGCCGGCCGTCGCGCCCATCAGGTAGCGCGGCTGATCGTCCGGGAAGCCGGTCTGCTCCATGCGCAGCCGCGTGCCGGCGGATGTCGGTTCCAGCGTCCAGGTGACGACACTGTCCAGCTCGCCGGACGTCCAGGTGTAGGACAACGTCGATTGCGGTTCGATCTCGCGGACGACGCATTCCACCGTCCCCCAGTCGAAGGCGAGCTCGAACCGGTGGTCCGGCACGGGGCGGAAATTATTCTTCATCAGCCACTCCTCGATCAGGTGCGGCTGGGTCAGGGCGCGCCAGATCTTTTCCGGGGCGTGGGGAAATTCCCGTTCCACAACGACAGAGCGGGGTCGGGTATCGGTCATTGGTCCATCCTGTTGAGCAGGTCATCGAGATCGTCGAAACGGGCTTGCCAGAAGCCCGTCATCTGCCGGGTCCAGTCCGTCAGCGGGGCGAGAGCGTCCAGCCGGGCGCTGTAATGCGTCTGACGCCCCGCCTGCCGGTCGTGCACCAGGCCGGCCTGTTTGAGCACGCGCAGGTGCTTGGAGACGGCGGGTTGGGACACGCCGGCCTGCGCCGTCAGAGCACCGACAGTCAGATCGCCGTCACGGCACAGGCGCTCAAACAGGGCCCGGCGCGTCGGATCGGCGAGGGTGCGGAAAAGCAGGTCATGCGCTTCGGGCATTTAACGTATATCTCACAGGTTATGAGTCAATCCATAACTGGAGGGCTATGAGTTCGTCAAGGATGGTCGTAAAGGAGGAGGCGAGCCGATGTTCCGGTGTGCCGGGAGGCCTGTCAGCGCTTGCGATCAGGCCTTCTGGGCTTGCCGAGCAGAGCGGGCGTCGTCCAGTGAGTGCGCGGCAATATCGGCGGGGCGCTCGAACATCACGTCCGGAGACTGGGCGTCGAGAATGCCTTGCGTGGCAAAGCCCCAGTTCACGGCCCCGGCGATGCAGCCGGTCTCGCGGGCGGCATCGATATCGCGGACCTCGTCGCCCACACTCAGCGTGCGGTCCGGCGTGGTGCCGGCCTTGCGGATCACCTTGCGGAAGATGGAGGCCTTGCCGAACAGGGCCGCGCCGCAGGCGAACAGGTCGATCTTTTCGCAGAGGGCCTCGCCCAGTACCGCGCGTACGGCGGTCTCGCCATTCGAGCTGACGACGGCCAGTTTCACACCGGCGTCCGACAATTGCCGGATCAGCGTGTCGATGCCGTCGAACAGGTGGATGCAGTCAACATTCTCGGCGGCGCGGGAGCGCACGTCATTGGCGAGGAAGGGGATCTTCCAGGAGGGGATGCCCAGCTCGTTCATGATCGCCTTGGGCGGCAGGTCGCGCAGGGCCTCGGCCCGGGCATCATCGATCGGCGGCAGGCCGTGCTTGTCGACAACGTCGCCCAGCACGGTGCGGAACCAGGTCAGGCTGTCGGCCAGGGTCCCGTCGAAATCGAAGATGATCAGGTCGTAGCGCGCCAACGTGTCCCGGTCCGGTTATTCGCTCCTAGCAGCCAGGCTGCCCACAATCACAACAGGGTTTTCTGATTCTTGTGACGGTTGCACGTTGTAACCGCTAACCGGCGTGTAAAAAACCGAACGGCGCGCGAACCGGTTCGTTCGCGCGCCGTTGGCACCACCCGTCTGCCCGGGGTCAGCCCTCGTTGTCCGGGCTTTCTGCGCCATCTTCAGCGGCGCTTTCATCATCGTCCGGAGCCGGTTCGCCGGCGGGCTCGACACAGACTTCAAGACTGCCGAGCAGGCTGGCCTCGATCGGCAGGAGACGCGTCTCCTCGCCCTCCAGTCCGATCCCGATCCGGCCCTCGCGCGGCAGGTCCTGCAGCGTGTCTTCGCTCGCCGGGATCCGCATTTCGATCCATCCCGCACGGCCCTCGACAGGGGCAAATATGCCGGTGACGGTACCGGCCGGCGTGATCAACGAACCGGCGCGCGTGGCGGCATTGTCCTGTGTGGCGGCGGATTCGGCGTCGGCCGTATCCGGCTCGGCCGGTTCGCTCGAATCCGGCATGTCCGTGTCGGACGTATCCTCCGGCTGGGGAACGGAAACAATCAACGCCGAGCCGTCAGCCGCGCAGCGCAGCTCGGCGGCTGCGACCATGGCCTCCTGGCCGAATTCCATGCCGCCGGCGCCAGCCGTGCTCCAGCTGCCTTCGACAAGCGGGCCGTTGAGTTGCAGGTTGTCGCCTTCGCCGGCCTGGACCTCCGGCTCGAACGTGTCGTCATTGGATGCCGCAACGTGGTCGAGCAGGTCCTGCATCGTGCCGTCGGGATCGCGGCGGTCTTCCTGCGCGGGGCTCGCCGGCGTGGTGCCGGGCGTGGCCGATTGCTCATTGGCCGGAGCCGGGGCCGGCTCGTCCTCGGGAGCGCCGCAGCCGGCAAGGCCGACCAGGGCGATGGCGGTGTATGTCAGGGCCTGATGTCTCATGCCCCCTTCAACGGGCGTGCTGCGCCATTGGTTCCGCGGTGTTTGCCGGCAGGCAAAACAAAAGGGCCGCCCCGGTGCGTTCCGGAGCGGCCCTTGCTTACGGTGTCAGCGCGTGACGTGCCCTAGATCGAGGTCAGCCAGGACGGCTTGACGTAGGGCATGTCGAGATCGTCGGCGACCGGCTTGTAGCAGATCTCGCCTTCTGCCGTGTTGAGACCGCGCGCCAGGTGCGGATTGGCGTTCAGCGCTTCCTTCGGCCCCTTGTTGGCGATCTCCAGGCCCAGCGGCAGGGTGGCATTGTTCAGCGCCAGCGTGGAGGTGCGGGCATAGGCGCCCGGCATGTTAGCAACGCAATAGTGCACGACATTGTCGATGATATAGGTCGGGTCGTCGTGCGTGGTGGCCTTGGACGTCTCGAAACAGCCGCCCTGGTCGATGGCGATGTCGACGAGCACGGCGCCGTCCTTCATCTCCTTCAGCATGGCGCGGGTGACCAGCTTCGGTGCGGCGGCGCCCGGGATCAGCACGGCGCCGATCACGACGTCGGCTTCGCGCACGGCCTGTTCCAGCGCTGCGGCGGTGGAATAGGCGGTCTTCACGGCGCCGGAGAATTGCTCGTCCAGCTCTGCCAGACGGCGGTTGGAGCGGTCGAACACCGTCACGTCGGCGCGGGCGCCGATCGCCATTTCCGCTGCATGGGTACCGGCGACGCCGCCGCCGATGATCACGACCTTGGCCGGCAGGACGCCGGGCACGCCGCCCAGCATGAGACCGCGGCCGCCCTGTGCCTTCTGCATGCAGTGTGCGGCAACGGAGACAGACATGCGGCCAGCGACCTGGCTCATCGGCGTGAGCAGGGGCAGGCGGCCCTCATTGTCGGTGACGGTCTCGTAGGCGATCGAAAGGCAGCCGGCCTTGCGCAGGCCTTCCGCCTGCACCGCGTCGGCGGCGAGGTGCAGATAGGTATAGAGCGTGTGGTGGGGCTTCAGCATGGCCGTTTCGGACGGCTGGGGCTCCTTCACCTTGACGATCAGCTCGCCCTTTTCGAACACCGCAGCGGCATCCGGCAGGATGGTCGCGCCGGCAGCTTCATACATCTCGTCGGAAAAACCGATGCCGTCGCCGGCGGTGGACTGGACGAAGACCTCGTGGCCGTGGCGGACGAATTCCGTGACGCTGTTCGGCGTCAGGCCGACACGGTATTCACGGACCTTGATTTCCTTGGGCACCCCGATACGCATGATTGTTTCCCGTTTTGCTGGATCGCGCCGGGAAAACGCCGAATTCTTCGATCCGGTGAGCCCTGCGCGAATAAAATTGACATTCGTCGCCGCGTAGTGTGAATTATCGTGCACCAAACGACATTGGTCGCGACGTATATACTGACTTTTTGCCCAAATCCAGAATGATCTGCGGGCAACGGGCGTAACTTGGGGAGGGTGTCCTGTGCGGCTCGATAGCGTAGATATCTCCATTCTGACGGAACTTCAGGACCATGGCCGCCTGACCAATGCCGAGCTGGCCGAGCGTGTCGGCCTGTCTGCGTCCGCCTGTCATCGCCGGGTGAAGGCGCTCGAGCAGGCCGGTGTGATCGACCGCTATGTCGCCATTCTATCGGAAAAGGCGCTGGGCCGCGGCATCACGGTTTATGTCCAGGTGACGCTGGACAATCAGAAGCGCGAGACGCTCGTCGCCTTCGAGGAAGCCGTCGAGACGGTGCCCGAAGTGATGGAATGCTATCTGATGAGCGGCGATGCGGATTACCTCGTCCGCGTTCTCGTGCGCGACGCCAACGACTATGAGCGCGTCCACCGCGAAGTGCTCTCCGGCCTGCCCGGCGTGGCGCGCCTCGTCTCCAGCTTCACCATCCGCCGCGTCTTCTCCCGCACCACAATGCCGGTGCCGGACGAGGTCGTGGTGAAGGGCGACTAACCGTTCTCCGCCAGCATGGCCTCATAAGCTGCCGCCCAGTCATACCGCACAAAGCCCGACGCGTCGGGCTCGGCCGGAGACGCCATGGCGTGGGCGATGACGGCCATGCGATCGCGTGTGCCGCGCAGTCCGCCGCTCTCGCGGGAGAAGGCGATGTCCTCTCCGGGGCGAGTCACTGCTGCATCGAGATAGTAGATCGTCCAGCTGGCCGGCGCCGCCCGGGCCTCCATCAGCGCGAAGGCCCGATAGGCGGCGGCCCGCCAGTCTCCCCCGGCGATCAGCCCCTGCGCCTCGCGTTCGGCGGCATCTTCGGCCAGCGCGACAAGATAGGCATAGCTGTCCTGGCGGCCCTGGGCCTCGACCGGAGCCAGCGGGTCAGCGCCCGCATCCAGCGATATCCGGACCAGCTCGACCACAGAATCGAGCCCGGTGACGACCGCCACATCGAGCGCGGCGTGCAGGTCCTGGGTGGCCGGGTCAGCCTGACGGGCCAGCGCCGGGGTGGCCGACAGGGATGCTGCGGCGGCGAGGGCGATAGCAAGGCTTGCAAGCCGGTTGGAGAAGCGCATCGGAATGTCCTGGGTTTGCAGGGAAGAGTCAGGGCGTGCAGTCCATGTCGGGATTTGAAAGGCTCCCGCCGATGCGTGCGCGCAGAATGCTGCCATCCTGTACCGCCCCGATCAGGCGCCGGTCGTGAACCGGCGACGCATAATAGCGGCGGCCGCAGAGGGTAATGGGGACCTCATAGCGCAGCTCGTGGGGGCCGGGATTGTAGACACACATTGACAGGGCAAGGATTTCGCGGCTGGCGCGCCCGTCAGCGAAGTCCATGAACATTTCCTGCCGGCCGGCCAGGCCGCCGCCGCAATCCGGCAGGTCCTGTCCTTGGCGTCCGGGCGTGTTGCCTGCCTCGATGCCGTCGAACGACGGGACGTTTGGATCGCGTGAGGATTGCTGGGCGGCATAGGGCGAAGGCAGGCCGGCATCTGATGGCGTGGCGTAGGGCGGCGGATTGCCAAGGGCGTTCAGGGGCTGTCCCAAGCGTTCGGCATCCCGGAAGGCCTGGGCCATTGTCTGGTCGTAATTGCTGTTGGCGGCGGCGACACCCGCATTGTACTGGCTCTGCGCGGTCTGGATCTCGCCCATTGTCTGTTCCAGGGCCGGCTGCATGCGGCGGGCGAATTCGGCCCAGTCGAAATCGGGTTCGTTGCGACGCCGCTCGCGTTCGGCGTAGCCGCGTGCATCGCCATAGCCCAGCCGCACGGCCAGATTCTCGTCCTGGTGAAGCCAGAAGGCGTAATAGCCCGGCGCATGACCGGATCCGTCCGGACCCGGTCGCGCGCCCGCGTTCAGCAGCGCATCGATCATGGCGCGATTGTTGTGGATGGCGGCGTGGTGCAGCGCACTCGTGCCGTCCTGCAATGTACCGCGATTGGGATCCGCCCCGGCAGCGAGGAGGCGCTGTACCAGGGCCAGATTGTTGTGGGCGGCGGCAACGACGATGGCGGAATTGCCGCTGGGCGTCAGGGCGTCGGGATCCGCGCCGGCATTCAGGAGCCAGTCGACAGTCCCGGCATGACCGCCAAGCACGGCCGCATGCAGCGGGGAACCACCGTCTTCACGCGAGACATAGTTCAGCCTGGCCCCTGACTCGCGCAATATCTGCAGCACACTGACATCGCCAGAAAAGGCCATGTGGTAGATGGCGAAGCCGCCGGTCGTCGTGTCCGGGCAACTGTCGCCCGAGCCAAATCCGCTGGCGCACACCGCGAGCAGTCTTGAATGCCAGGCGCGTGGCGCGCCCGCCAGACTCCGCCGGATCCCTTCACCGTCAAACTCGCGCGCTGATTGTGCAATGTCCTCCGCAATGCTGTCCAGCTTCCGGCCGGCACCGACACGCCGCTGGGCACTGATCGTGTTGCCATCGCGATCGGTGACGGACACGGTGAGCGTGACCTCTCCGACGCCGCGCGCGACAGCTCTGAAATCGATCAATGCGGATTGGGGCGGGGCCTCCCGGCTCATCCACTCGATCAGAGGCAGATCGGGTTGCTCGATCACTTCCAGAATGCGCGGATCGCTGCTGGTGATCGAGGCCGTGGCGACTCTCTCGAAGCCGTGGGAAACCACCGCCGAAGCGGTAATGAGATCCTCCACATCGTCGAAATAATCGTCAATCCGGCTGACATCGAGCACGAGGGGCTGTTCGGGCACCAGCCCGTCCAGATAGTCGGCAATCTCCACATGTCCGTTGGCGCGGGCATAATCCGCGGCCGTGCCGCGGCTGGCGCGGATGGCCGGATCGGCGCCGGCGGCAACAAGGGCGCGGACAGCATCGAACCGGCCCTGCATGGCGGCGATCATTAGCGGCGAATAAGGCCGCGTGCCCGGCGTCATGATCTCGTCGATCCGCGCACCGGCGGCAACCAATAGCGGGATCAGGTCGGCAGAGCCGCGAAGGGCCGCGAGGTGTAGCGGCGCGCCCTCGGCCGTTCCGCGCGCATTCGGATCGGCGCCGGCATCGAGCAGGACGCTCACGATATCGGCTCTGCCGCCATTTACCGCCGAGATGAGAAGCGGATAGCCGTCGGGTCCCGTCACGTTGACCGCATGCCCCTCTGCAATCAGGCGGTGGATCAGTCCCGGCATGCCGGACATCACGGCGCGGCGGATCATTGTGTCGCCCTCGGCCGAACTGAAATGCGAGCGGTAGCCTGCGTCCAGGACTGCGAAAGCCCCCGCTTCATTGCCTTCCCCGACAGGGACAATGATCGGTTCCGGCGTGCCGGGCGGCACGTCCGGCCGGACATCGCCTCCGCCATCGCGCAGGGCGGCAATGGCCGGGGCAAGCGACGGATCCCGGCCGAGATAGAAGCCCGCCGCATACATGAACGGCATGGCGGGCGGCAGGTCCACCGTCTGGTTGGGATCGAAGCCGGCGGCGAGCGCTTCGCGGATCGCGGCGACATCATTCTCGAACACGGCATCGAGCACGGTATCGGCGCCGGGGGCTGCGGTGTCGGCAGCGGCAAGCAGGGCGAGGGCGGCATCGATCGCCCGGGCCTCTTCCAGCGCGTCCTCGCAGGCGTCCTCGAATTGCGCCATGGCATCGTCGAGCAGCCGGTCGGCCTGCTGGGTGAAGCCCTGCATGATGCGCGGCTCGACCACCTCGATCATGTAGCGGGCGGCAAAGACCCGCTGGTACTCCGCTTCGGCATAGGCCGAACGGGCGATGGTCAGGTGGTCGCCGGCATTGGGATTGTAGAGCACGCCCAGCGCATCGACGGTGTCTTCCGGATCGTTCCAGAACGCGTTCAGCCGGGCTTCGATCCCGGCCCGGCCCTCACGCTGGTAAAGCTCGGCCCACTCGATTGCCGACAGGGCATGGCGTTCGCGCGCATAGCCGACATAGGCCTGCCACCAATAGTCTTCGTAGCGCGACCAGGCATCCGTGGCGAAGGTGTTGATCGAATACTCCAGCAGGCCCGCCATCCCCATCATCGGCCCCATATTGCCGCCCCAGTATCCGGACAGTCGCGAGCGGGCGAGCGACATGGCAGCCTGGATCGCCAGCACCTTGGACTGGCGATCGCCGGTCCGTACGGCATTGGTCGAGTGGTAGAGGATATTCACCCCGTCGATCATCTGGCTGGCCGTGCCCAGGGCCGGTCCCAGCCGCGACATGATGCTGACGCCGTCTTCCAGCGAAGCGAGCACCCGGTTGAGGCGGCCGACGGTGAAGCTGCGGCCGGCCAGGGCGGCGCTGCGTTCGGCAGCCGACATCGCCAGGGCCCGCTCGATTGCGGTACGGGATGTGGCAAGGCCGCCGGAGAAGTCCGTCGCGGCCTGGGCATTGGCGAGGTTGGCGACGGTGGGAGTGACATTGCCCCAGAGCTGCACCAGGGCATTGGTACGGAAACGGTGGCGTTCAGCTTCTGTGGCCAGGCCCAGATACTGTTCGGCGGAATAGAAGAGTTCGCCCGACTGGCAGGTCAATTCCTGTGCCGCGGCCGGCGTGCTGGCCAGCAGGCTGAAGGCCGCAAGGCCTGCTGCGAGCCGTACTGGCCCGATCGCGAAAGCCGGCATTGTATCTCCCCGTCAGCAGGGTCTCCCCCTCGCAACGGCAGAATTCGACGGAAAGCCCGAACCGTCAATTGGTACAAACGTACCAGCGCGACCGCTTGCCAGCCTGCGCGCGAGCGACTAATTCCGCGCCATGACCGATCAGCGCTACGACAATCTGGGTCAGCTGGGCGCAACGACGCCGCTGCCCGACAATCCGGACACCGCCGTTCTCGAACGCGTCGCCAATCCGTGCGATGCGCCCTACATGACGCGTTTCGTGTGCCCGGAATTCACCTCGCTGTGCCCGGTGACCGGCGCGCCCGATTTTGCGCATCTGGTGATCGACTATGTGCCGCGCGACTGGATCGTCGAATCCAAGTCGCTGAAGCTCTATCTGGGCAGTTTCCGCAATCACGGCGCTTTCCACGAAGCCTGCACGACCGGTATCGGCCAGCGCCTGGTGAAGGAGCTGGAGCCGGTCTGGCTGCGTATCGGCGGCTACTGGTATCCGCGCGGCGGCATTCCGATCGACGTCTTCTTCGCCACGGGCGAGCCGCCCAAGGGCGTGTGGATTCCCGATCAGGACGTGCCGGGCTATCGCGGCCGCGGCTAGCGGACGCTACCAGTCCAGCTGCAGGCGCAGTTGCAGGGCATCGCTGGTTTCGGTGAAGGCCGGGGCATCCAGCTCGGATGCGACATAGTTTGCCGTGACGCGGACATGGTCCAGCGGATACCAGTTCACGCCGAGCGTCGTGGCGCGCATTTCGCCGAGATTGGCGTCGCCCATATCCGTCACGTCATAGCGCGCAGCGATCTCGAACGCACCATAGCCGCCTTCGCTGACATCGCGTGCGGGCGTGGTGCGGTCGAATACGCCCTTTGAGGCCTTGTAGGCCCGGCTTTCACCGGTGATGAACCAGCCGGCCTGGACGTAGACGCTGTCGAAGTCCGGATTGCCGGGCGGTCCGTCGAGCGACAGGCGGGCATACTCGGCCTGAGCGTGGAAGGGCCCGCGGACAAGGGCCGCCTCGATGCCTGTGAAATCCGAGGAGACGGCCCGGCCGAGCGCAGCGTCGCTGCGATAGTCTGCAGCGGTGAAGCGGTTGGACAGGTGCGCCTGGGGATAGCTGCGGATGCGCGTGCCCTGGCGGGCATAGTCGAGCTGACGCCAGGACGCCCCGACATGCAGGCGCGTGCCGTTGTGCTCACCGGACCAGGTCAGCCGTGCGGCCAGCGCGCTGGTGTCGTCGGCCTCGGCGAAGCGGAAATTGTCGTCCATGCGGCCACCGAAAATGCCAGCCGACGCCACAACACCATGACCGTGCCACGTGTAGGACAGGCCGATGCGGCGATCGAGGTGGAAGAGGTCGGTCGCCAGACCGCGCTCCATGAAGGTGGTGAAGCGGCCGGATGTCTGTTCGTCCAGCGAATTCATCGTCTTGAAATGCCCCGCGCGGAACTCGCCGACCGGTGAGGCATAGGAGAGATAGACATCGTTCGCGGCCGTATTGTCCCCGGCGAAGTCGAATTCGGCGACGAATTTGAAATCGCCATGCCGTGCCTCGATGCCCATGCGGGCGGTCCGGAACTCGCTTGTGTCCGACGGGGCGTCTGTCGTCGGGCTGGACCAGTCGACATCGGCGAAGTCGAGCATCACCCGGCCGCGCAGCTTGATCGACGTCTCGCCATCCTCGCTCTGCCAGCGCGGCACGGGGAAGCTGTCAGCCGTGGCCGGTACGAAGGCTGACGGGCAGGCAAGAAGGGCGAGGGCGATGAGATAGCGCATGTCGATCGTCGGGGCTGTTCTTGGGGTTGATGGGCGGGGTCAGGCGGCGCGGATCTGTTCGAGGAAGCCGGTCAGCGCGGTGCGCAGGCGGCCGGCGTCCTCGGAGACGCCGCGTGCGGCATCGAGGACGCGGCTGGCGCCGTCATCGGTCTCGCGGACATTGCCGGAGAGCACGGCGATGCTTTCGGTGACCTGGGCCGAGCCCTGGGCCGCCTGGGCGATGCTGCCGGCAATCTCGCGCGCAGCGGCGTCCTGTTGCTCGATCGCGCTGGCGATGGCCGTCGTGCTGCCGGAGACCTGATCGATCATGGAGGTCATCGAGCCGATGGCCGTGACGGCATGGTCGCCGCTCTTCTGGATCGCCTCGATCTGGCCGGCGATGTCGTGGGTCGCCTGACCCGTCTGATCCGCCAGTGCCTTCACCTCGGCGGCGACGACGGCGAAACCCTTGCCGGCATCGCCGGCCCGGGAGGCCTCGATGGTGGCGTTCAGCGCGAGCAGATTGGTCTGTTCCGCAATCGACTGGATCAGCGTCACGACGCTGCCGATGCGGGCCACCGCTTCGGAGAGGCCAGCGACCGTTGCGCGGGTATCGTCGGCTTCCTTGACGGCATTGCGCGTCAGGTTCTGGGACTCGGTGACCTGGCGGTTGATCTCGCGGATCGAGCTGGTCAGCTCTTCCGTTGCCGAGGCAACAGACTGGGTGTTGGCCGAGGTCTCTTCCGCCGCTGACGCGACGACCGTCGAACGTTCCTCCGACTCGTGTGCACTCACGCGCAGGCGGTCGGCAATGGTGATCATGGCCTGGGCGGCGCGCGTCACGTCTTCGGCAATCGAGCCGACATTCGCGTCGAACTCGTCGGCCATCTCGTGCATCAGGCGGCGCTTTTCCTCGGCGGCGCGCTGTTCGGCCTCGGCCTGCTCGGCGCGCAGCCGGTCGATCTCGATCTGGTTCTGCTGGAAGACCAGCACCGACTGGGCCATGCGGCCGATCTCACCGCCCTGGTCCGTTGCGGGGATAACGCCGTCGGTTCGTCCGCCGGCGAGTTCGTCCATCGCGCCGGTCAGCGCATTGACCGGGCGGGCGATCGAGCGCCCGACAAGCCAGCAGCTCAGGCCGGCAATGACCGCGATGAGCGCTACGATGCCCGCTGTGATCAGCCGGATCCGCTGGCGCTCTGCCGCCAGGGCGCTGGCAGCCGCGCGGCCGCCGGCCCGGGCCTGATCGGCGATGAGTGTGAAGTCCGGATCCATGCCGGCAAAGATCGCGCTGAGTTCGGAGACCGTGTCCTGGTGCGCAAGCTCACCTTCGGCCCAGGCATGGAAGTCGCGGCCGTAGGCCTGCATCAGCGTGCGGATTTCGGCGGTGTCGGCGGCGGGATAGTCGCGGGCATCGAGCAGGGCGTCGAACTCGGCCTGGCGCGTATCGAAGGTGTCGATATAGCGAGCCTCGCCACGCAGCATGAAATCCTTCTCGTGCCGCCGCATCATCAGCATCAGCACGGTCAGCTCGGCATCGCCGAAGGCTTCCAGGCGGGACTCGACCTCATGGACAGCAGCACGCAACGTGCCTTGCAGCCCGCTGTCATGGGTCAGGCCGAGACGGGTCTGTTCCGCGACGACTTCGGCAAATGTTTCGCTGTGTCGGGGCAGGGCGGAGCGCAGGCGGCCGACGGCCGCGCTGATATCTGCAGGCGTGTCGAGTGCCTGAAGGTCGTCCAGCAGCGTGCCGACCTGGGCGGCATTGTCGCTATAGGCATCGAAATAGCGGGTCTCGCGGCGCAGGAGGAAGTCCTTCTCGCGCCGGCGCATCTGCAGGGCACCGATCTCCATTTCCAGGGAGAGGCGTTCGATTTCGCTGAAATTGCGCTGCCGCTCCAGGGCCGCGCTGGTTGCCTGGTCGCTGTACCACATGGTCGCGGCCAGAGAGATCAGCGTGAAGCCGATCAATGCGCCGAGAATGCCCACCCGGGCATAGACCGAAAGCCTGTCCAATCCTCGCATACCTGTCTCCCTCGCCAGCGCCCGCCATGCCTTGCCCGCACGCGCCGCCAGCTTCCGTTCAGAACAAACCGGGGTGTTGGACCGAAAAAGGTTCGTGATTACAGTTATATGGCATTCGTCAGCGTTCAGTTTTGGTTAGCTATTTTGTACACATCGATAATACGCAAAAATACGAACAATGGAGCCGCATGTATCATGATGCGCGGGCCTGTCATGTGACAGTTTTGCTAAAATCCGAAATTTAAGCGGAAATTCCGGCAGAGCCGGGCGAACGCCGTTGCAGCCCGGTACGACCAGTTCCGGCGGTTGTGACAGCCCGGCCGCACCGAAATGCCGGACGCCAGCACGTCCGGATGTGGTGTGAATTAATTATGCGCCGGTGGTGCGTGCTGCGCGTCAGGCCTTCCAGCGCCCGGTCTGCGGCTTCGGACGAACCCGTTCGACCGGTTCGTCCGGTGCCGAGCCGACATAGACAAAGCCAGCAATGCGCTCGCCCGATCGCAGGCCCAGCGCGTCCTTCACGAACGGATCGTAGGCATACCATTCGGTAAGCCACTGGGCGCCGAACCCCATGGCCGAGGCCGCAATCAGCATGTTCTGGCAGGCCGCGCCCGCCGACAGGATCTGCTCCCATTCGGGAATCTTGTGATTCTCCACGACGTGGGAGATCACCGCGATCACCAGCGGGGCGCGGGTGAAGCGATTGGCCTCGGCGTCGATCTGGTCGGGCGTGGCATTGGGGTTGGCCGCGGCGAAGATTTTCGCCAGCACCTGGCCGAAATTGGCGCGTGCGCCGCCTTCGAAGACGATGAAGCGCCAGGGGGCCAGCTTTCCGTGATCCGGTACGCGGGCCGCTATACCGATCAACTGGTCGACCTGCTCCGGCGAGGGGCCCGGCTCGGCAAGAGCGATCGCTGTCGTCGAGCGTCGGCGGGTCAGCAGGGTCAGCGTGTCGGCATTGGCGTGGCTGGAGGCAAGACGTTCGCCCGGGGCGGGAAAGTCGGGCAAAGCGGGCTTCGTCATGGCGGCATCCTCGCGGGTGGCGGTGTGTGCGTGTTTTGACCGGAGCGGTCTGTCGTCGCTATACCTGTAGCGGGGACAGGGTTTTGTCTACAGGGACGGGGGAGTGGTAAAGGCATGTCTGCAGATTTCGCCGAGAACGAGGATCACAGCGAGGATACGCCCGCCGACCGCCGGCGCCGCAAGGTGCGTGATGCCATTATCGATGCGGCCGAAGCGATCTTCACCTCCGAAGGCGAAGAAGGCATTTCCATGCGCCGCCTTGCCGAAGCGATCGATTACAGCCCGGCCGCGATCTACAAGTATTTCGCGTCCAAGGACGAGCTGTTCGTCGCCATCCGCGAGATGTTCTTCCAGCGGCTCATGGACCGGATCAATGAAGCGATGGACGAGGGGGGGAAGGTTGCCCCGCTGTGCGCCCGTTGCATGCGGGCCTATATCGAGACCGGTATGGAAGAGCCCAATCACTACATGATGGCCTTCTCGCCCTCCACCAGCGCCAAGCCTCACATGCACGAGGAAAAGGAAGTCGGTTTCCAGGCCGAGTCGGCGCTGGTCAGCATGATCCAGCAGGGTCAGGCGGAAGGCGTGTTCCGGCAGATGGATCCGCGGGTCGCCTCCAAGAGTGTCTGGGCGAGCCTGCACGGTCTGACCATGCTCATCGTCTGTATCGAGGACTTTCCCGGTGGCATGCCGGGCTCGGAACATGTTACGCGTGACGACGTGGTCGATCTGCACACAGACCTGATCATGCGCGGGCTCATGAGTTGATGCATACGCGTTATACGTAAAAGAATTTAACGCCGTTCACTTTTCAAACGGTGTTTTTTAGCCTACATCTCGCTGCAACTTTGCCAGCGAGGGTAGTCCAGTGTCTCTTTACAAACGCCCCCTGAGTGCCGGAACGGCCGTGATCCTGTCCGCCGTTGCGATTGCGGTGCTTGTCTTCGGCGTGTCGACCCTGCGGGCCGATGCGAATGCCGTTGCGGCGCTGCCCGCTCCGCTGCCCGTCTCCGCCATCGAGGCGCGCTATGACGGCGAGGCGCGCATCGAGGAATTCTATCCCGGTCTCGTATCGGCGCGCCGGCAGAGCGCGCTCGGCTTTGAGCGCGGCGGCCGGATCGATGCGATCGGCGTGGATGTCGGCGACCGGGTGACAGCCGGCCAGGTTCTGGCGCGGCTCGACACGCGGGCGCTCGACGCCCAGATCGCTGCGGCCGACGCCCAGACGGCCGAAACGGCGGCACAGACCGCGCTGGCTGCAGAGACCGAGGACCGCCAGGGCCAATTGCTGGAGCGTGGCCATATCTCCCAGCAGCGCTATGACGAGGTCCGCACCTCGACGCGTGCGGCCCGGGCTCGCCAGAATGCCGCCGCCGCCCAGGCCGATGCCCTGCGCGTGCAGCGTGATCTTTCAGTCGTGACCGCGCCCTTCGATGGCGTGGTGACGGCCCGTCACGCAGACGAGGGCGCGATCGCCCAGCCTGGCCAGCCCCTGCTCGAGATTGTCGAGGCCGACGCCCTGGAAATCCGGGTGGGCCTGCCGCAGCGCATTGCCGCCGGACTCCAGCCGGGTGCCTCGCACCGCTTCATGATCGATGGCGCCCCGGTCGATGCCGTTTTCCGCTCGTCCACCGGCGTGGTCGACCGCCAGACCCGCACCGTAACGGCGTTGTTTGATTTGCCCGCGAACGCGTCTGCAGCCGCCGGCCAGGTCGTCCGCCTCGCGGTCGCCACACCGATCGGCACGGACGGGTTTTGGGTGCCGACATCGGCACTCGCCGAAGGGCGTCGCGGCCTGTGGTCGGTCTATGTCCTGACCCCGGAATCCGGCGATGCCTACACGCTGCAGTCCCGGTCCGTGGAAACCGTCCGCGTCGAGGCGGGCCGTGTCTTCGTGCGCGGTGCGGTGGAGGACGGCGATCTTCTGCTCGCCGCCGGCATCCAGCGGATCACGCCCGGCCAGCGCGTCACGCCGGCCCTTGCCGGGGCCCGCGTACAATGAGCACGCTTTTCTTCCGCTATTCGCGGCTGACCGCACTGGCCGTCATCCTGCTGGTCGCGGCTGGCCTGGGCGCCCTGATGTCGCTGGGGCGCCAGGAAGACCCGTCGCTGACCGAGCGTTTCGGTACGGTGGTGACGATCTTCCCCGGAGCGTCGGCTGAGCGAGTCGAGGCGCTCGTCACCGAACCGCTGGAAGACGCCATCCATGAACTCGCCGAGATCGGCGAGACGACGTCCGACTCTCGTTCGGGCATTTCCGTCATCACGCTGGAAGTGCGCGAAGACCTCGGCCCGGCCGATGTCGACCAGGCCTGGACACTGATCCGCGAGCAGGTGGAAAGCGTGCGGTCGCAATTGCCGGCCGGGGTCGGCGCGCCCGATGTCGAGCGCCGCTATACCGGCGCCGCAACCTTGGTCGTCGCGCTCAGCTGGGACGGGCAGGGCGAGGAAAATCTCGCCATCCTGTCCCGCCTCGCGGACGATCTGGAAGCGCGGTTGCGCAATCTTCCGGGCACCGAGGAGACCGATGTCCACGGTGCTGTCGAAGAGGAAATCCGGGTCCTGGCCGATCCGGAAACTCTGGCTGCGCTGGGCCTGACCGTTGCCGACCTGGCGCGCCTGACCGCGAGCGCCGACGCCAAGGCGCCGGCCGGCGAGCTGCGCTCCGATACGGTCGACCTCAATGTCGAGATCGCCGGCGAGTTCGACAGTCTCGACCGCATTCGCGCCATCGCCCTCGCCGAAGGGCCGAATGGCGAGTTCATCCGCGTCGGCGACGTTGCCGATGTCGAGAAGGGCGCGCGCACGCCGGCCGCCTCGATGGGTTTCACCAATGGCCGGCGCGCGGTTTTCGTCACGGCTTTCCTGCAACCGGAATTGCGGGTCGACCAGTGGTCGGAAGCCGCCGACGCCGTCGTTGCCGACTTTGCCGCTTCCGTGCCCGGCATCCGGGTCGAGACGGTGTTCCGCCAGGGCGATTACGTCGATGACCGCCTGCACGGGCTGGCCGGCGACCTGATGATGTCGGCGCTGATCGTGTTCGGTGTCCTGTTCGTGATGATGGGCTGGCGGGCAGCGCTGATCGTCGGCTCGGCCCTGCCGCTGACCGTCCTCGCCGTTTTGCTGCTCACGCGGATCTATGACGAGCCTTTGCACCAGATGTCGGTGACCGGTCTGGTCGTCGCGCTCGGCCTGCTGATCGACAATGCGATTGTCGTTGTCGACGAATACCGGCTGTTCCGGTCCCGCGGCGAGGCGCCGCTGGGCGCGCTGGACCATGCCGTGCGTCATTTGTTCGCGCCGCTGGCCGCCTCCACCCTGACCACGATTTTCGCCTTCGCGCCGATTGCCCTGATGCCCGGTGCGGCCGGCGAGTTCATTTCGATGATCGGCATCTCGGTGATCTTCGCTGTCGGTGCGTCCTTCATCCTGGCCATGACCGTGGTCGGGGCGTTTGCGGCCTGGTTCGACGACCCGGGCCTGGCCGGCGCGCCGCGCCGTTTCTGGCGGCACGGGCTGGGCGCGGGGCCGTTCGGCGGGCTCTATCGCAACATGCTCGACGCGATCACGGCGCGCCCCTGGACCGGTCTGGTCGCCGGGCTGATCCTGCCCGTCGCCGGCTTCGTGGCGGTCTCCACCCTGCCGATGCAGTTCTTCCCGCCAACCGATCGCGACATGTTCCAGCTGGAACTGGAACTGCCGTCCTCGACCTCGATCGCCGAGACCCGGCGCCAGACCGAACGGGCGCGTGAAATCATCATGTCCTTTGACGGTGTCGAGCGCGTCACCTGGACCATCGGCGAGAGCGGTCCGCGCACCTATTACAATGTGATGGGCAACCGGCAGGGCTCTCCCGGCTATGCCGCCGGCTTCGTCCACACAGAATCTGCCGAGGCAACCGCCCGCATCCTGCCCGAGCTGCAGCGCCGCGTGATGACGGAGTTTCCGCAGGCCCGTTTCCTGACCCTGCCGTTCGAGCAGGGCCCCCCGATCCCGGCGCCGATCGAGCTCGTGCTCGTCGGCCCGGAACTGACCGAGCTCGATCGCCTGGGACACGAGATCCGCGGCGTTCTGAGCCAGACCCCCACGGTGACCCACACCCTGTCACGACTCGAAATGGGCGAACCTGTCGCCCGCATCATGGCGGACGAGGCTTCGGCCGAACTCGCCGGCGTTCGCCTCGCAGACCTTGCCAACCGTCTGCGCGGTGAACTGGATGGCGAGATCGGCGGCAGTGTTCTGGAAGGCATGGAGGAATTGCCCGTTCGCGTGATCGCCCAGGATGCGCGCCGGGCCAGCCTGTCTTCCGTTGCGGGTTCACCGCTGGCATCGCCGGGCGCCGACATTCTGGCGTCCCCCGTCGCGGCGCTCGGCGATGTCACTCTTGCCCCCCAGGTGGCGACCATCCACCACGAGAACGGTCACCGGGTGAATACGGTGCTGGGCTTCCTGGAACCCTTCACCCTGCCAGCCCCCGCACTGGAGCATTTCTTTGCGGCGCTGGACGAGGCCGATATCGTGCTGCCGCCCGGCTATGAGCTGCAGGTCGGCGGGGAAGCGGCCGAGCGTGGCGGCGCCATGGCCGATCTCTTCTCCACCGCGATCCCGCTGCTTGTGCTGATGATCGGATCGGTCGTGCTGGCCTTCAATTCCTTCCGCTTTGCCGGCGTGATCTTCGTGGTCGCCTTCCTGTCGGTCGGCTTGGCCATGTTCGGGGTCTGGCTGTTCGGCACGCCGCTGGGTTTCAACGCCATTGTCGGTTCGATGGGGCTGATGGGGCTGTCGATCAATGGCGCCATTGTCGTCCTGTCGGCCCTGCGTGCCGACCCGGCCTCCGTCGCGCTGGAACCCGGTGCCGTACAGGCCACGGTGATGGATGCCACGCGTCATATCCTCTCGACCACGCTGACGACCATCGGCGGCTTCGTGCCGCTGCTCCTGTCCGGCGACAGTTTCTGGCTGCCCTTTGCCTCGGCGATGGTTGGCGGGGTGGCGGGCTCGGCCATCCTGGCGCTCGTCTTCGCACCGGCCGCTTTCGTGAAACTCTCCCGTCTGTCGGACAAGAAGCGGCGGCTTCTGGACAGTCTGCGGCGCGAACGGAGCCGGGCGCGCGGCTTGCCAGAGCTTGCCGAACACGCCTAGAGCCCTTGTCTGGCAAGGGAGAAGAGCATGAGCGGCAGTCGTGGCCCCTGGCAGGTCGGTGCCTCGCGCACCGTCTACGAGAACCCCTGGCTGCGCCTGACAGAGCATGACGTCACGCGGCCGGATGGCCAGCCCGGCCTCTATGGTGTGGTCGAGTTCGCCAATCTGGCGATCGCCGTCCTGCCGCTGTTCGAGGACGGGACGACCGTTCTGGTCGGCCAGCACCGTTTCCCCCAGGACAAGTATAGCTGGGAAATCCCCGAAGGCGGTGGGCCGCTGGGCGAACCGCCGCTGGACAGTGCCCGGCGAGAACTGAAGGAAGAGACCGGGCTCGAGGCTGCGCAATGGCGCGAGATCCTGCGTATGGACCTCTCGAACTCGGTCACAAACGAGGAAGCGATCGGCTATATCGCGACGGGCCTGACGCAGGGCGAGGCGGCGCCGGAAGGCACCGAAGTGCTGCAAACCCGGCGTGTCCCGTTCCGTACCGCGCTTCACGAAGCCGTGTCGGGGCGCATCACGGATGCCTTGACGGTAGCGATGCTGCTGCGCGCATACTACATGGCCCGTGAGGGTGAGCTGGACGAGACGCTGGCTGCCGCCATGTTGCAGAAATAGGCGCGAGGAGAGAGCGATGCCGCTCACCAATGTCGAAACCGCAGTCGACGCCCGTACAGGGGTGGACAAGCTCTGGGCGCGCCTGCGCGTCGAAGCCGCCTCGGCGGCCGCCGAGGAACCGATCCTCGCCAGCTTCCTGAACGCGGCCATTCTGCGCCATGACAAGTTTGCCCATGCGCTGGCCTATCGTATCGCCTCGAAGATGGCGGACGCCCAGCTCGATTCCATGCTGGCCCGCGATGTGGCCGAAGAGGCCATTGAAGGCGATCCGCAAATCGTCGCCCAGGCTGCCGCCGACATGATTGCGGTCGACGAGCGTGACCCCGCCTGTCTCTCGCTCCTGCAGCCCTTCCTCTATTTCAAGGGCTATCATGCCCTGCAGGCCCACCGCATCGCCCACTGGCTGTGGAAGCAGGGCCGGCAGACCCTGGCTTTCCACCTGCAGAGCCGGGTCGGCGAACGCTTCGGCCTCGATATCCATCCGGCAGCCCGGATCGGCAGCGGCGTGATGTTCGACCATGCCACCTCGGTGGTGATCGGCGAGACCGCCGTGGTGGGCGATGACTGCTCCATCCTGCACGAGGTGACACTCGGCGGTACGGGGGCGGCGCACGAAGACCGCCACCCGAAGATCGGCAAGGGCGTGCTGATCGGCGCCGGTGCGCGCGTGCTGGGCAATATCCAGGTCGGCGACGGTGCGCGGATTGCAGCGGGTTCGGTCGTACTGGAACCGGTTCCGGCCGGTTGCACCGTGGCCGGTGTGCCGGCCAAGATCGTCGGCAAGTGCGCCTGCAAGGAACCGGCGAAGAGCATGGACCAGAGTCTGCCCCAGGGCTCCGGCTGAGCGGCTCGTGGCGATCGACTATGCCGGACACTGCCGCCTGTCGGTGGCTGAAGCGCGGATGCGTATCGCCGAGGCCCGGCAAGCGCATCCGGACTGGTTCGACTTTCCCTTCCGTCTGACAGATCCCCGGGCCCTGCAGAATTTCGACGCCGAGATCGCCCGCGAATTCGGCATTGAGGCACAGAGCCGGTTTACGCTCTTCGTGCAGGACAAGGAGAAGCTGGAGGGGCTCGAGGACGCGCTGGACTATCTCTATGTCCTGTTCGGTCCGGACAATCTCGTCCTGACCTGGGGACTGGACACCATCCGTCCGCCGCGCGGCTAGATTTCGTCTGGAAGCTGGCGCTGGTGGAGGATCGCGACAATGCGAACCTCGCCAGCGGTCAAAGGGTAGAACACGCAGTGCCGGCCAACTGGAAGCCGCCGCAGGCCCGAAGCCACGGTGTCTGACGGCGCACCGCTTTCCGGAAAGGCCAGAAGACGCTCGAAAGCAGTCTCAAAGCGCTCGCGGTAGGCGGCGGCCTGTTGCAGGCCGAACTGCTTGAGCGAGTAGGCACGAATGGCCTTGTAGTCAGCCCGTGCGCGTTTGCTCAGAGCGAGTTTCATCGGCGATTTCCGCATCGATCTCGTCAAACAGCTGCTGGATCTCCGCCTTCGAACTCAGCTTGGTAAACTGTCCCGCCTCGATCTCGGCTTCGGCGACCGCGAGCATGGATCTCAGATCGTCCAGCTTGCGCTGGTTCTCCTGGTCGCGCCGGATCAGGTCGCGGACATATTCGCTCTCGTTGGAATAGCGGCCCTTGGCCAGCTGTTCGGCAATCCACTGGCCCATCTCGTCGGGCATCGACACGGTCTTGCGGATCATGGGCTTGCTCCTTTGCGGCGAGCCTACCATGTATGAACAATTCATACGATCGCCGGCCGATGCCCCGACACGCGGCCCAATGCACCTTCGCCAACACCCGCTGACTGGACGTGAGCCCCCTTTGTGGGGTTAGTTGGCGCCAACTTCGAATCCCGACCGGAGAAATCCCTTGAACAAGAATATGACCCCGCTTGAAGCGGCCAAGCTTCAGATGTTCCTCCAGGCTAAGCTGAACCCCGAACTGGTCGTGCAGTGCCGCAACCGTCCGGACGAGTGCGCCGAAATCCACATTGCCGACGAATGCCTGGGCGTGGTCTCGAAGATCATCGATGAGGGCGAAACGTCCTACTCCTTCGAAATCACGATCCTGGACATCGACCTGGAAGATCTTTGATCGATCCGGCGCGCCCCGTTCTCGATATCCGGGCGGTCTGCAAGACCTATCCCGGCGGTGTCGAGGCCGTGCGGCGCGTCTCGCTCCAGGTCGCGCGCGGCGAATTGCTGGCCCTGGCGGGCGAGTCCGGCTGCGGCAAGACCACCGTGCTGAAAATGATCAACCGCCTGGAGGATGCTTCGGGCGGTTCGGTTTTTTACGAGGGCGAGGACATTGCCGGCCGCGACCCCGTCGCGCTGCGCCGGGAGATCGGCTGGGTGATGCAGGGTGACGGCCTGTTTCCGCATCTCACCGTGCGCGAAAATGTCGCCATCATTCCCCGCCTGCTCGGATGGACCGCGGACGAGATCAGTAATCGAGTCATCGAGATGCTCGAACTGGTGCAGTTGCCGGTGAATGCCTATGGCGACCGCTATCCGGCCGAACTGTCAGGCGGCCAGAGACAGCGCGTCGGTTTCGCACGGGCCCTTGCGGGGCGGCCGGATCTCCTGCTGATGGACGAGCCCTTCAGCGCCCTCGACCCGATCACGCGCGACAGCCTGCAGCAGGAATTCCGCAGTCTTCAGGCCGAGCTGGGCTTCAGCGCCGTCATGGTCACGCACGATATGGCAGAAGCGCTGATCATGGCCGACCGGATCGCGGTGATGGTCGATGGCGAAATCGTTCAGCACGGCACGCCGTCAGATCTCCTTGCCAATCCCGCCAGCGATTATGTCTCCGGCCTGCTGGAAACCCCGCGCCGCCAGATGCGGGCGATCCGGGAGCTGGGCGCATGAGGCAGATGCGTCGCCCGCTCTTGTCCTTCCCCTTGATGGGGAAGGGGGACCGCGCCGCAGGCGTGGTGGATGGGGTGACCTCGGCTGGAGCCAGAAAGCGCTGTGCGCTTTCACCCCTTCCGACCCGAAGCTTTGCTTCGGTCCACCTTCCCCGTCGAGGGGAAGGACGGAGCGCAGCATGAGTGCCAATTTTGCCGAGCGCCTGGCCGAGCTGCCGCAATACCTGTCCGCCCATGTCGTGCTGTCGATGTGTGCCTTGCTGGCGGGGATCGTGCTGAGCATTCCGCTGGGTATCCAGGCTGCCCAGCGGCCCCGGCTCGCAGCCGCGACGCTCAATGCTGCAAGCGTGATCCAGACGATTCCCGGTCTGGCGCTGCTGGCGCTGATGGTGCCGCTGCTGGGCGGACGGATCGGTTTTCTCCCCGCCTTCATCGCGCTGATGCTCTATTCGGTGCTGCCGATCCTGCGCAACACGATTGTCGGTCTGCAGGGCATCGAGCCGCAGATCCGCGAAGCCGCGCGCGGTATCGGTCTGACCGACCGCCAGCGACTGTGGCAGATCGAGTTGCCGCTGGCCCTGCCGGTCATCGTCGCCGGCTTGCGCACGGCGACGGTCTGGGTGGTGGGTGCGGCAACGCTGGCAACACCCGTCGGCGCAGCGAGCCTGGGCAATTACATCTTCGCCGGCCTGCAGACACGCAACTGGCTGTCCGTCCTGTTCGGCTGTGTATTCGCAGCCGGGCTCGCCATCGTGCTCGACCAGGCCATCCGCCTGCTCGAGATCGCGGCCCGCGACCGGCGGCGCGGTCTCGCCATCGGGGTAGGCGTTTTCCTTGCTGTGCTCGTTGCGGCGTCCATCGCGCCCCGCTTCATGACGCCGGAGCCAGCCGGGGCTGTCGCCGCCGGCGAATCGCCGGGCGCGGCCCAGGGCATTGCCGGCCAGACCGTGACGATCGGCTCCAAGGCCTTCACCGAGCAGTACATTCTCGGCGCCCTGATGCAGCGCCGGCTGGAAGAGGCCGGGGCCCGGGTGGTCCGCCGCGACAATCTCGGCTCGACCATCGCGTTCGATGCCCTGCGCAGCGGCGAGATCGATGTCTATATCGATTATACCGGGACGATCTGGGCGACGGTGATGAACCGGTCCGAACCGGCCGGCCGCTATCGCATGTTCACCGAGGTGTCGGCCTGGCTGTGGGCCGAGCACGGGATTCTCACCCTGGGGCGGCTGGGATTCGAGAATGCCTACGGATTTGCTGTCAGCCGCGAATTTGCCGAAGCCCGCGGCGTGGATAGTCTTGACGATCTGTCCGCCATTGCCGGGGAGCTGACTGTGGGCGGCGACCCGGAAGTCTTCGTTCGGTCGGAATGGACCGCGACGCGCGATGTCTACGGTCTCGGCGCTGTCCGCACGCGCTCGATGGACAATACCTTCCTCTATTCGGCCGCCCGCGACGGGCAGGTTGATGTGATCACCGCCTACACGACGGACGGGCGAATCGCGGCGTTTGACCTGACCGTGCTTGACGATCCGCGCGGCGTGCTGCCGCCCTATGATGCGGTGATCCTGGTATCGCCGCAGGCGGCCCAACGGCCCGGGCTCGCTGCGGTGTTGGGGCCGCTGGTCGGCGCCATTGACGATGACGCCATGCGCGAGGCCAATCGGCGGGTCGATCTCGACGGGGACACGCCCGCCGGGGCCGCGGCCTGGCTGGATGAACGAATCGCGGAGCCGTGATGAGCGGGTTCTATGCCCATGGCCGTCTTCAGGACGCCGAATGGCTGATGCGCGCCTGCATGATTCTCAATCGCGACCGGCCGGCCCATGCCGATCCGGTGGATGAGGATACCCCGCTGAACCAGGTCTATGTGCGCCAGTCGGCCGAATTCGAGGACCTGCTCGCCCGGATCGATCCGGAAGGCGATATCGATCGCGGCATTTTTCCGGTTCTGGCTTTCTTCACGGCGTCGGAAGGCTGGCCGGTCGACATCATCTTCGCCATCGTCGCGGCCCTGGGCGTCTGGCTCTTCCTGCCCGACTGGTATGGCGTGGCCAATTATGTCGCCTATCTGGCGATCGCCGGCTTCGTGGCGATCCAGTATCTGCGGTCGCGCCGCCGCCGCGAACGCGCCCGTGCGGAGATGATCCGTCTGCGTCTCGACCCCGAGAAGGAACATCCGCTGACGCTGCGCATATTGGTGCGCTACCGCAGGCAGCCCGTCACGCTGCATTGAGCAGAGTCCGATTGGCACCTTGCATTTCAACAACCTGGTCTTGCGATCGGATTGCATGACCCGCACAGGGGTGTAAGGTTCGGAAGTGAAACCAGCGGGATGCCGGACAAGAGAACGGAGCCGCTGACCAGAGCGTTCTCGGGGAATGCTCGCTGCGACTGGCGGAAGGACCGTTCATGGACCTGGCAGCGCCCTTTGACGCTCGCACACGGCTCGGGCTCGTCCTGCCGATGCTTGTTGTCGTCGTGATCGGGATCGCGGTCACGGCCGCCACGGCCAGCCGGTCGCAGGATGTCCGTGATCAGGCACTCGAACGCTTCAGTCAGGCGGAAGCGAACACTACCGCCCGCATCCTGTCCCTGCGTCTGCAACAGGATGGACACGCGATCGAACGTATGGGAGCCCGGCTGGCGGTCCGTGGCGGGGCGATGCCCGAATCGGAATGGCGCGCCGACGCCGGTGCCTATCTCAGCGACAAGCCATGGCTGCGCGCGCTCTATGTTGCAGACGAGACGGGCGTGCAATGGGTCGAGCCGGAAGGCGGGCCGGCCATGGCCGGACTCGTCGGGGCGCCGGGCGGGCCGGGCCGCAACGACATGTCACAGTCCGACATGCTCGGAAGGCTGCACGCTGGCGCCGTCGCGCGATTCGAGGATGGCTCTGACGGCATGATGGCCTACTACCCGTTTGCCGACGGGACCGGCGGGGTCCGGGTTCTGGTCGCCCTGTTCGATATCGCCGCCATGTTGCGGGCCAGCCGGCCAGCTTATGACGAGGACTTTGACGTCGCGTTGACGGCTTCGACCGACGGGCCGCGTCTTGCCGGCTCGGGCCGGGCCGTCGATCCGGAAACGCCCCATCGTTCATCCGCTCCGATCACGACCAGCTATGAGGTCGGCTGGACGCTTCACACCGCGCCGACCGCGTCCTTTGTCCGGCGGATGCAGCCGCGCACCGCGTTGGGTGTCTGGATGTCGGGCATCGGCCTGACATTGCTGGGCGCTTCACTCGCCTTCATGGCCCAGCTCGCGCGGCGCCAGGCCGACCGGCTGGCGGATGTCGATGCGGTCCGCCGGACGAGCGAGCAGCGCTACAATCTCGTCGTGCGCGGCATGGCGGTAGGCGTCTGGGACTGGGGGATTCGCGACAATACGCTTGGCTGGTCGCCCAATGCGATGCGCATGCTGGGCCTGCCGCAGGACCACAGGGTCACCGATGCGAGCTTCTTTTTCGACCGGATACATCTGGACGATCAGCCCGCGGTCCGCGAGGCCATCGAGGCGCACTTCGAGATGGGCGAGCCCTATGCGCCGAATTTCCGGATGCGGCACGAAAACGGGCATTTCGTCTGGTGTCATGCGACGGGACAGGTGCTGCTGGACGAGACCGGCGAACCTGTCCGCATGGCCGGCTCGATCGAGGACATCACCGAGGAGCGTGCAGCCGAGGAAGCCCGCAACCGGTCCGAACGCCGCCTGCGCGCGGTCACGCAGAGTGCGGTCGATGCCGTGCTCACGACCAATGCCCAGGGCATCATCGAGGAAGCGAATCCGGCCTGCGAACGCGTTTTCGGATACCGGCCGGACGAGCTGGTGGGCAGCAATATCCGTATCCTCACGCCCACCGAGCACCGCCGCAAGCACGATTATTACATCAAGCACTACATCGAGACCGGCGACAGCGACATCGTCGGCAAGGTGCGTGAAGTCTACGGGGTGCACCGGGACGGGCATGCGATTCCCATCGAGCTGGCGGTGACTGAATACAAGGCCGGCGATGACCGGATCTTCATCGCCACGGCGCGCGACCTGTCGGCGCGCAAGGCGGGCGAGGCGGAGCGCGAAGCCTTCATCGCCCGCCTCGAACAGACCAATGCCGAGCTGGAACGCTTCAGTTTCGCCGCCTCGCACGATCTGCGAGAGCCCTTGCGCATGATCGGCAATTTCTCGCAGATGCTGCTGCGCAAGCATGCCGGCCAGCTGGACGAAGACGCCCGCAAGGCGGTGGAGATCTGTGCCGGTTCGGCGCAGCGCATGCAGGCCCTGCTGGACGATTTGATCTCCTTCTCGCGGGCGAGCGACGATCTCGGCCAGATCGAAACCTTCATCCCCGTCGACATGATCGAACTGGCCCGGCAGAATCTGGCCGAGGATTTCGAGAACAGCCAGGCGAGTCTGGAAACGGTTCATCTGCCGGCGAAACTGCGGACGAATCCCACCCGGTTTTCCCGGGTCTTCCAGAACCTGATCGCCAACTCGATCAAATACGCCAAGGACGGTGAGGCGCCGAAGATCCAGATATCCGCGGCCCCCTATGAGCAGGGCTGGCTGTTCACCCTGTCGGACAAGGGGATCGGCATGCGTCCGGAGTATTGCGAGCAGATATTCGAGCCATTCAAACGACTTCACCCGGCGTCGAAGTATTCGGGGACCGGAATGGGGCTCGCGATCTGCCGCAAGATCGTCAACAATGCCGGGGGGCGGATCTGGGCCGAATCCGAGGTGGGTGAGGGCAGCCGGTTCTACGTCTACTGGCCGGAGGCGCCGCAGGACACGGATGCTGCAGCCGCAGCGAGCACGACCGGCCCGGACGGGACGGTGACCGAAGGAGAAGACGCATGACAAGGCCCGCCAAACTGGCCGACATCCTTCTGGTCGAGGACAATGAGGACGATGTCTACCTGACCCGCATGGCGTTCGAGGACAGTGCCTTCGACAGCACGATCCACGTCGTCAATGATGGCGAGAAGGCGCTCGATTTTCTCTACCGGCGGGGCGATTACAACAATTGTCCGGTGCCGGACCTGATCCTGCTGGACCTCAACCTGCCCAAGCTGAACGGCATCCAGATCCTGGAAACGCTGAAGTCGGACGAGACGCTGTCGGTGATTCCCGTGGTCATGCTGACCAGTTCCAAGGCCGAGCGGGACGTGCTGGAAAGCTACCGGCATCACGCCAGCGGCTATGTCTCCAAACCGTCCGAATTCTCTCGCCTGGTCGATATCGTCGAGGCGATTCGCGACTTCTGGTTCTCCAGCGTGATCCTGCCGCGGCCGAGCGTCAGCGGCTAATCCCCGGCCCCTGCCTGGGCTGCGATCCGCGCCTGCAGTGCGCGATAGAGCGCCAGATTCCATTCCGCACCGCTCAGCCCGGTATGCTCCAGCGGATCGCTGGTTTCGGCTTCAAGGCCGAGCGCGCCCGCCACATCGGCATTCATCATGTCCGGAATGCCGGCGCCCCAGGCCAGCGAGGGCAGGTCGAGCAGGAAATAGGTGAAGTGATCGCGAAAGCTTTCCCCGTGCTGCTGCAGCAGGGCGTCCAGGAAATTGCGGTCGAACCAGGCATTGTAGGCCGTGAACAGCATGGTCCGTTCGCCTGACGCTTCGGCATGGAAAGCCAGGAAACGCTCGACCGCATCCGCCCCGGTGAGAGCCTCCAGTTCGGTCCAGCGCTCCTCGTCGAACCCGTTGATGCTGCGTACGAATTCCGTTGCCCTTTCGGGGTGGTCGGGATGGATGCGGATAAAGAAACGTCCCAGCTCATTACCGTCCAGATCGGTATAGATCGCGCCGAGATCGATCATCTCGTGATGCCCGGCTTCCAGACCGGTGGTCTCGACATCGACGATGGCCAGCCCCCAGGCCTCGCGATTCTCCTGCGGCGGAAATGCGCCCTGGGCCAGGGTGGGTGCGGTGGCGAGAAGGAAGACGGCAATCAGGCTGCGGATCATGGTCATTGTCCCGTTATTCGATCGGCGCCGAGATTAGCGGACCGCCGCGACAAAGCCATGACCGCACATGAAAACGGCGCGATGCGAAGCACATCGCGCCGTCTCCCGTAAGCGCTGTCTGGCGTGTCAGAGCACGGTCAGCATGGTCGCGACCAGCGGGTGGCGGACGATGTCCTTGGCCTCCAGCCGGCACACGGCGATGTCTTCCAGCGGCTCCATCTTGTCGGCGATCTGTGCCAGGCCCGACATTTCCGGCAGCAGGTCCGACTGGGCCGGGTCGCCGGTGACGACCATGGTGGAGTTCCAGCCCAGGCGGGTGAGCAGCATTTTCAGCTGGCCGTAAGTGCAGTTCTGCGCCTCGTCGACCACCACGAAGGCATTGTTCAGCGTGCGGCCGCGCATATAGCCGATCGGCGCGATCTCGATCAGGCCTTCCGCCATCATCGCCTTCAGCTTCTTCGGGCTCAGCCGGTCGGCCAGCGCGTCGTAGAGCGGCCGCAGATAGGGGGCGAGTTTCTCTTCCATGGCGCCGGGCAGGAAGCCGATCGATTCGCCGGCCTCCACCGCGGGGCGGGACAGGACGATCCGGCTGACCGCGCCCGATTCGAGCGCCTCGACCCCTTTGGCAACGGCCAGGAAGGTCTTGCCGGTACCGGCCGGGCCAAGCGCCAGGACGAGGTTATGGGTGTCGATCGACGACATCAGCTTCGCCTGGCCGTCCGAGCGCGGTTTGACATTCTTGGTGAAGCGCTGGTCGCGCATCGGTTCCTTGTCGTCCGGGGTCCAGCTGGTACCGGGAAAGAGGGCACGCACCTTGTCCTGTTCGGTATGATAGTGGGCGGTATTGAATTCACCTGCACGCTGGCGGCGTTTGACGTTACGCTTACCCATGACGGGGACCTCCACACATGAAAAACCCCTCGGCCGGGCGGCGAGGGGCGAAGAAACGGGGCACGGAAGACAGTGCAGGGGACACGCGGGGCTCGGTGGAAAACCGACCGGTTCCTGGCGGGCTGGGTCGAGGAGCGGTCATGCCGGCTACCCGTTGCCTCCTTGCGTTGCCGAAAGCGAAGCGAGAAAGCGATCTCGAATCGCGCTTACAGTCTGAGTGTAACCCGGTGAAGAAGATCTGAACGAGCGCGTCGTGAAAATTTCACGCAAATAAAGAGGGAGACGGGAATGGCACTCTATGCATTGGGCGATTCGGTTCCGCAGACGCCGGGCGAGGGGGAATACTGGGTCGCGCCCGACGCGCAGGTGATGGGGCAGGTCGAACTTCACCGCAATGCGAGTGTCTGGTACGGCGCCGTGGTCCGCGGCGATGTCGAGGCCATCATCATCGGCGAGGACACCAATGTGCAGGACCTTTCGGTAATACACGCCGATTATGGTGTGCCAACGATCCTGGGCAAGGGGATCACCGTCGGACATCGCGCCATGCTGCACGGCTGCACGGTTGGCGACTATTCCCTGATCGGGATCGGCGCGACGGTGCTCAATGGCGCGAAGATCGGAAAGAACTGTATCGTCGGCGCCCATACCCTGATCACCGAGGGCAAGGAAATCCCGGACAATTCGCTGGTGGTCGGCGCGCCGGCCCGGGTCATTCGGACACTCGACGAGGATACCGCCGTGATGCTGAAGGCATCGGCGGATCACTATGTCGAGAACTGGAAACGCCACGCAACGCAGCTGCGCCGGATCGACTGAGGTCGATGGTGGTGCGCCGGGCCGCGCAGCCTAGTGCGCGCGGCTCCACAGCTCGCGGATATTCTGGTCGGCTTCGCGTCCCAGATTGAACCAGGCGGCGCGGTCGTGCGAGGCGTCGATGACCAGCAGCTTGTCGTCGCGTCCCAGAATATGGCTGAGCTCATTGCGCAGCACGGCCGAGGTGGTCGGGCCGCGCAGCAGCCAGACGCCGCTGGTGATCGATTCGAGATCGCCATAGGCCGCCAGCGCGTGGGCAAACTCGGCCGCATTCTCGGAGTGAATCTCGGCGATCACCACGAAATTGGCCGGCCGGGCGCCGGGGGTGACCCGCTTTTCGGGCTGTTTGCGCTGGCCCAGATCCTCGAGCCAGTCACGGAATTCCTCGATATCGCTGGCTTGCGCCCAGATACCGTCCCGGTCGGGCGAGATCTGCGAATGGGCCGCGATCCGGCCTTCGGCAACGAAGGCGCGCATCTGCTGCGGCGTATACGGGCCGTAGACACGGCCTTCGACTTTCACAAACCAGGACATCGTGATTCCGTCATCGCGAGGCATTGGACTTTCTCGCACCCAAACTACTACCGTCTACCCATCCGTTACGGCAAGAAACGGGCCAGAGCGGCCCCCGCAGCGTTCGGAGCGCCGGATCCGGCAGACAGAGACTCAAGATTATGCTGCTTCAGGACCGCTGGTTTTTGCCTGGGGGGGATCGAACACGACCGCGAACCCGTTGTCCAGAATTCGCGCCACTCGTCCTGACATCTCACCGACACGCAGCGGCTCGCCGATCCGGGGGCGTTCGAGACACTCGAAGGCTGCCCCCGTTACCGAAACGTCGAGCACATTGGCCTGGATGACGACGCCATCGGCCAGCACGATGCGCGCGCGGCCACGGCCCGGCTTGCGCGGTGCCGTGCGGTCCTCGTCGAGGCCCAGCCGGTCCTTGTTGAAACGCCAGGTGATCGCGTCGGCCAGCTTGTCGCGCTTGCGCTGCGGGGCGTTGAACGCGACGGAGAATTCTTCGCCCTCGCGGCGCACCACGCGTCCCTCGATACGTCCCAGACTGGGAATCATCAGGATGAGGCGGGTCTGGTCCGGCGGAACGATACGGGCCATCAGGCGCGCGCCGCCCGGCGAGATATCCAGCAGGCGGCAGGCGTGTTCGCCCTCCATTTCGGTCCAGAAGCGGCCATGAAGCTGCAGGGGCACGCGGGCATGCCGGCGACGCTCCTGGGCGCCACGCGCGGCAATCCTGATCTTCCGGCGGTCCAGTCGGCCCGGCCCGTGATGCATGGCGACATCCTCCTGAGCGGCGGATGCTAGGCCATAGCGGTTAAGAAGGACTTGCGTTTATTGATCGTTTGCCACTTTGCGCGGCGTGGTTTCGGCCCCGCCGAACAGGCCCGCATACAGGTTGTCGCGCTGCAGCGGGGGATGCACTTCCTGCAGCACGGTCCGCACCGCTGGCCGGCCGCGCAGGGCGGCGACGTCGTGCAGCGGCTGGAACAGGCCGAGCGTGCGGTCGATGGCTCCGGACGGGCCGCGCAGCGGCAGGAAGCTGATCTCCACCGGCAGGTCCAGCCGGTCCATCGTCACGGTGCGCGCGATCAGCGAAGCCGGTTCTGTGCCAGTTATGGACGCTTCCAGCACGGCCTGCACATGCGTGCGGTCATGGCTGCGCCACAGCGAGAGGAAATTCTGGTCGCGGAATTCGCGCTGGTAGAGATCGCACAGATGCGTTCCGGCCAGGCGGAAGATGTGATGATCCGGATCGGCACGCCAGAGAATGAAGACATAACCGAGCATGCGCGCAATGTCCTGCGGCTCGATATCGGTGCGGTGCGGCGCAGCACCTCCCTGGCGGCGCGTTTGCCAGTAGGCGTGCAAGGCTTGCGATTGCGCGTGGCGCATCCGTTTCTCCACTCGTCAGTCTTCAGGCGGCCCGGCCTGTCCCGGCCCGGAGCGTTGCAGCGGCGAGTTCAATATCGGGGCCATACCCGTCACGGGTGAGGGCGGCTGGCGGGCTTTCCCCGCTCGCGCGAGCGGCGGGATGCGAAAACGGCCCGCGGATTGCATCGGCAGGGGCAGCACGTAAGGAGCAAGCCCATGCGCGTATCAGCCCGGCACGCTTTTCTGATTCCCGCGAGCGCGGCGTTCGCCCTGCTGGCCGCCCCGGCACAGGCCGGTGGAGGCGGTGGTTCGGGCGGCGGCAATTGCTGCACGCCGCCTCCGCCGCCGACCTGCTGCAATCATGGCGGCGGTCACACGGTGAATGTGCCGAACATCAACATTCATGGCGGCAATATCAATGTCGGCGTGAATGTCTCGTCCCGGGTCAATGTGATCACGAATGTGACCACGAATGTGAACGCCTCGGCCAATGCCAACGCGTCGGCCGGTGCGGGCGCGGGGGCGATGACCTTCATCGGTGGGGGCTCCTACACGCCGATGACGACCGCCCCGGCAGCGACCGCGATCACCGGGCTCAACGTGGTCGGGCTCGAGGAAGAGCTCGAGTACGAATACTACGAGGAAGAGCGCACGCGCTGGGTCGAGGAATGGCGCGTCGTGCGCGCTGTCTGCGTCGACGATGGCGGCACGCCGCATCCGGCGTCGCGGGTCGATGCCGACGAACGCGTCGGGGCGACCTATTCCGGCGAGATCTATCGCTGCATGGCCGGCACGGCGATGCAGGTGACCATCGGCTGGGCCATTGAAGGCGAGTACGACTGGAATGATGCGGCCACGATCGCCTGCCGCAAGGGCGAGGCGCTGCGTCACGAACCGGGCGGCCGCCTCTATTGCGAGGCCCAGGAACAGCGCCGCAACTGCAATGAACGTTCCCTGCTGCGCCGCCACGGCCCGGGCGTGAAGCTCGTCTATATGCGCCGCGAGGAACGCTATACCGAACGCGTGCGCCGCGAAGTGGAACGCGAACGCCGCGAGCGGGTTTCCATGACACTCATGCTCGACGGGGGTGTCGGCGGCTATCGCTGACACCGGCCCCGTCCAACAATCTCACATGCCCACTCGGCATGCCTGGCCCCGGCTCACCCAGCCGGGGCCTTTTTTTGGGGCGGCGAGGCTCGTCTCCCCCAAACACCCTCGGTTTTTCCCGGCTGAAAGCCCGGCGAAGGCCGGGCGAAGCGCCGGGATCTACGGGAAACACATCGCTTGAAATGATCTTCGGTCGGTCCCGGATCTGCAGCCCGCTTCCGCGGGCCTTCGTCCGGGAGAAAACGTGGCGGTTGGGAGAGAAGGTACCAACGCTCCCACAAACACCGTCACCCTGACGAAGGTCAGGGCCCAGTTCATAGGGCGCGGTGGCCGCGATCTCGCACTTATCCCCCACATCGCCAACGCTCGGTCCGAGCCCGTACAGCCAAAATATCCCTTTACGATCTGGGTCCTGACTTTCGTCAGGATGACGGTGCGTGGGGCGGATATCGGAAACTTATCCCCGCCCGTTCAACTGCCCTTACCATCGTCAGCGGTTTCCGGGATGGGAGGCATGAGCTCAGTCCCTTGTGCCCGGGAGCGTGCGGAGCTCGTCCGCGCCTGGTGGGTGACAGCATCAGGCTCCGGCGTGGCCATCT